>CETS01161818.1_pt1 | contig 20723 bp, 18 predicted proteins | sample 356391 | NCBI WGS metagenome assembly CETS01 (sample SAMEA2622673, study PRJEB7988) | marine metagenome | isolation source: saline water (ENVO:00002010), including
TACCGTGGGAGAGTATGTCGCCGCCTTCTTTTACAAGGCCCTTCACTATAAAGTGAAGGGCCTTTTTTTTGATCTAGGATGATCAAATAAGACGGATACTTTGTCCATCTTGGGCTGTTATTTATTCTCTTAAAAAGACAACAAAGATTGGTAAAACCTGAAGAAAAATTATATTATAAAAAAGCTCGACAAATTTGTCGAGCTTTTATGCTAGATAGGTTTTAATTGTTTTTGTTCTTCTTCTGTATATAATTTTGATTTTATAATAAATCGAAGTCCAAGAGGGATTTCTAATGAAAAACTAGAACCTCTACCTTGTGTTATATCTACGGTAAGTTGTGTGTGTTTCCAATATTCAAATTGATCTTTAGAAATATAGAATTCACAATTAGCAATTTCACCGAGGAGAATATCTGAATTATCTAACATTAAATCTCCTTTTGGGAAGCACATAGGAGAAGAGCCATCACAACAACCTCCACTTTGATGAAACATCAATTCGCCATGTTTCTCTTTAAGTTGTTGGATGACTTCTATTGCTCTTTCTGTGATTTTTACTCTAGGAGTTTCCATTAAAAGAATCCTAATTTTTGTTTGTCATAAGAGATTAACATGTTTTTAGTTTGTCTATAGTGATCTAGCATCATTTTATGGTTTTCTCTTCCAATTCCTGATTTTTTGTAACCTCCAAATGGTGCGTGTGCTGGGTAATTATGATAGCAGTTTACCCAAACACGTCCTGCTTTAATAGCTCTAGAAATTTGATAAGCTTGATGTGTATCACGCGTCCAAACTCCAGCTCCAAGACCGTATAAAGTATCGTTTGCAATTTCAATGGCTTCTTTTTCATCTTTAAAAGTGGTCACACAAACCACAGGTCCAAAAATTTCTTCTTGGAATACTCTCATTTTATTGTTTCCTTTTAAGATAGTGGGTTTAATATAATAACCGCCATCGAGTCCTTCGTTGTAAGCAGCTTCACCACCAGCTAATACTTCACATCCCTCTTCTTTACCAATATTGATATAATTCAGGATTTTTTCATATTGATCGTTAGACGCTTGTGCTCCCATCATCGTGTTTGGATCTAGCGGATGTCCTAGTTTTATGGCATTGGTACGTTCAATCACTCTTTCGATAAATTTTTCATAGATGCTCTCTTGTATTAAAATTCTACTGGGACAAGTACAAACTTCACCTTGATTAAGTGCAAACATTACAGCACCTTCAATACATTTATCGAAATATTCATCGTCGGCATCCATAATACTTTCGAAGAAAACATTAGGTGATTTTCCTCCTAATTCTAAAGTTACCGGAATGATGTTTTTTGAAGCATATTGCATAATCAATTGTCCCGTAGTTGTTTCGCCAGTAAATGCAATTTTATTGATTCTTGGGTTAGAAGCTAAAGGTTTCCCGGCTTCGACACCAAAACCGTTCACGATATTTAAAACCCCTGCAGGAAGAATATCTTCAATCATTTCCATTAAAACTAAAATTCCTACCGGTGTTTGTTCAGCAGGTTTTAGGACGACACAGTTTCCTGCAGCTAGTGCTGGAGCTATTTTCCATGCGGCCATTAAAATTGGAAAATTCCAAGGAATAATTTGGCCTACCACTCCAAGAGGTTCAGGTACGTTTAAAGAAACTGTATTTGAATCTAGTTCTGCAACAGATCCTTCTTCAGCTCTAATTACTCCGGCAAAATACCTAAAATGATCTACTGCCAATGGCATGTCTGCTGCCATCGTTTCTCTTACGGCCTTCCCATTATCCCAAGTTTCGGCTCTGGCCAAAGCTTCTAAGTTATTTTCTATGACGTTAGCTATTTTTAATAGTAAATTACTACGATATGTTGCTGAAGAATTGTTCCATTCAGGGGCTGCTGCCCATGCTGCATCTAAAGCTTTTTCTATATCTTCTTCTGTAGATCTTGGAATTTTAGTAAAGCTTTTTCCATCTACAGGAGAGATGTTTTCAAAATATTCTCCTTTTGTAGGAGAAGTCCATTTACCGCCAATGAAGTTTTCATATTGACTTTTAAACTGAGGTTTTTTTATCTCTGTTTTCGATGTGGTAGCTGTATTGCTCATAATATTAAATTTTAGTTAGGTTTCTGATTATTAAAATTATGCAGATACTTTGGTTATATTTTGAACAATACTATTAATATGGTGAACAATACTATTAAAACTTATTAAACTGATAAAATATGTATTATATTTATAGGTATAACTTAATTTATGCGATTTATTGTTGTCATATTAATAATTGAATAATGCTTTCTAAACGATTTTTTGAAAACCGAAGTTTACAGGATATGGTGGAAAACCAAACCACTTACACGATGAGTAATGCCGCAATGCATGTTTTTGAAACTCATAAAATGGCAGAGCATGTTCTGCTGCAATTTGACCAGCCGGTTTTGGCAAGTATGTTAGAAGGAAAAAAAATTATGCATTTAAAGGATAGTCAATCCTTTGATTTTTTACCGGGAGAGTCGTTAGTATTGCCAGCTCAAGAAGTAATGCGCATTGATTTTCCTGAAGCGAAAGAAAAGAATCCTACTCGGTGTTTGGCGATGGCAATTTCTGAAGATAAGATTAAGGAAACACTTCATTTAATGAATGAGAACCTACCTAAATTTGATAAGCGTGATTGGAGTTTGATGGATTATAATTTTCATTTTAGTAACGACAGGGAAATTTTTCAAATTATTCAGCGATTACTTTATCTGTTTACAGAAAATCATCCATCTAAAGATTTGTTTGTAGATAATATGTTGCAAGAATTAGTAATTCGGGTTCTACAAACCAATTCTAAAAAGGCTTATTTAGAAAATTCAAACAAATTTCATCAGAGCAGTAGATTGCGCTATGTTATTGAGTTTATTAGAAAAAACATTCATAAAAACCTTTGTATTGAAGATTTAAGCAATCAGGCCTATATGAGTGAATCTAATTTTTACCGGGTATTTAAAAATGAAATGGGAATCTCTCCTGTTGAATTTATTAATGAAGAACGAATTAAATTAGCTACTAAACTTTTAAAAGAAGAAGACCGAAAAATAAAAGATGTTTATATGGAATGTGGTTTTGAAAGCAGATCTTACTTTAACCGTGTTTTCAAGAAAATTAAAAAAGTGAGTCCGGGTAAATTTCAGGAAAGGTTTAATTAATTACTTTACCATTTTTACACAGTTCACATTTCCTTCGCCATCGTATTCCAAAATAGGATTATCAGAATCGATGGTCCATTTTCCATCAACAATATATTTATAGTGATGTTTTCCGCCAGATAGGTAAAGTTTTTTACTCCAACCATCTTTGGTTTTGTTCATCTGGTAATAGTTTTCATTCCAGTTATTAAAGGTTCCGGTAAGGATCACTTCAGAGGCATCTTGAAAACCTTCTAAGTTGAATGTTACCCATTTTTTTACTTTTATTACAGAATTGTATCCACCAAATTCATTGATAGCTTTATCTTTATTGGTAGGGTCTTCCATCCAATTGCCATCTACAATAAATTTGTATTGATATTCTCCGGGTTGTAAATCAAGCGTTAGTTCCCATCCCTTATCTGTAGGTTTCATTTTTAGAAAATGTTTATCCCATCGGGAAAAAGTACCAGAAAGGATTACATTTTTAGCCTTGGTATGGCCTTCTAAAAAGAACTTGACATTACCATTTTCGTTTGGAATAGTGGTGTATAGTTTTAAATTGTTAGAATTTAAATATCCACCAAACTCATCTATAGCCGGAGTAATATTGGGTACTCTATTGCTAGGTTCTGCCCAATAGGTATTATTGATCACAAATTTAAATTCCCAGATAAATTCATCATCAAAATCCTCGATATTTTTTCTTAGTTCGTATTGGCATTCATCTATTTTTTTCATTTTCCAGCCACTTCTTGACCAATTGTTGAAGTTTCCGGAAACCACTACATTTTCAATATCAAGGTCTTTAAAATCTTTGACCAATCCATAATTATCATGGGTTACTTTTTTATAATCATCCTTATTAAAAGTAAAAACAATCTCATTGCCATCTATCCAATAGCCTTTTACCTTACTGTTTTGCGCAAAATTTGGTATTGCAAACAGCAAGAAAATAATTATGATGATATGTTGTTTTATTGTTTTCAAGTTAGTGTTTCAAAGGATAATCAATAAAATAAAGCATTTCTTTTTTATAATTGATAATTGTTCTTTTCTGCATAAAAAATTCATACCCTAATACTCCATCTACGGAGGTTCCAAAGGCTTCGCTCATTTTGGCTAAATTAGTAATAATCGTATTCATAGGGCCAAAATAAATTTGTTCATTTAATTTCACCCGATACAATTTCCCTGCCAATACTTCGGCCTTTTCATCGGCAGCTCCTGAAAGAACAATCCGTTTAGCAGGTTTAAAAAACTTAATAACCTTTTTACTTTTTCTAGTGTTTAACTGATTAATTTCTGCTCCGGTATCTAAAGCAAAATTCATTTTATCATTTCCAACAAAAGTTGTTAAAACAATAGTGTGTTTTTTTAGTTGAAATCCAATACTATCGACTATTTTCTCTAGGTATACTTTTTTATCGAGTTTGTTTCCCTTTGCATCAATTTTAGTAAGTGTAATTTGATTTAAGTAGAGGTCTATAAAAACTTCATAATCTTTTAAAATGCTATAACCAATAATTCCGGTTAAGTTCATGTTTTTTTTCTTTTCGATATGTGAAAGGTCCATTACATGAGCATTGGCATTTTTTAAACTCAGGTTCTGTAATTTGAATTCCTTTAGGAATTTTTTATAGGCATCGGTATCATTGAGAACTCCTGAAGATTTGACAGCAGATTTATCGTGAACATAGAGATTAGGAAAATGAACTTTATTTAGGATTAAACTTTCTGAACCGGTATCGATGATAAAGTTTCCTTTTTTGTTGAGTAGTTCTGCTTCAACCACCATTAAATGATCGATAAGTTTGAAAGGAATTCTGAATGTATTCTCGTTAACTACTTCAGCATTGGGAAAAATAATAGGGTCTAACTTCAGCTCTTCTGCTTGAAGTTTGAAAAAGGAAAGTGTAAATATGACAACCAACCAAAGTTTTCCCATATCTAATAGACGTGGATTGATGAAAATTGTTACAGTCTAATTAGTGTTGAAGATAAATAAAAAACGCCTAGCTTTCACTAGGCGTTTGGTTTTACGGCTAAATTTTATACTTCGATAAGCTTTAACCAAATGTTTAATTATTGAAGGCTCGCTAAGCTTTGCTTGATGGCTTCAATTTTGGCTTCAGCATCAGCTTTCTTTTGTTTTTCAATCGCCACCACTTTTTCTGGAGCGTTGTTCACAAAACGTTCGTTGGAAAGTTTTTTCTCTACCGATTTTAAGAAACCTTGATTGTATTTTAATTCTTCTTCTAATTTTTCAATTTCTGCTTCTACATCTACCGCACCTTCCATCGGTATAAAATATTCATTTGATTTTATTCGATAAGAAATTGTATTTTCTTGTTGTTCTTTTACGTAATTAATAGCAGAAATATTTCCGAGTTTAGCGATGACATCATCATAATCTTCTTTTAGATTTTCATTATTAATCACACTCAGTTCAATGGTATCTTTAAATGAAATATTTTTTTCTTTTCGAATGGTTCTAATACCTGAAATTATTTCTTTCACCATTTCAAAATCAGCAATAAATGACTTGTTAAAATCAATTTGTTTTGGCCAAGATGAAATAATTAAGGCGTCTTCTTTACTTCTTTTAGTGATGTTTTGCCAGATTTCTTCGGTTAAGAACGGCATAAATGGATGCAAGATTTTTAAGTTATCTTCTAAAAGTGCAATCACTTCATTAAAAGTTTTAGTATCGATACCTTCACCATAAGGTGGCTTCACCATTTCTAGTAACCAAGAACAGTAATCGTCCCAAACCAATTTGTAGGTAGCCATTAAAGCATCAGAAATTCTGTATTTAGAAAAATGATCTTCAATTTCTACCAATGTTTTTTGAAAGGTGTTTTTATACCAATCGATCGCAACTTTAGCTGATTGTGGCTGTTCTTTATTCTTGTCTATTTCCCAACCTTTTATCAACCGGAAAGCATTCCAAATTTTATTTCCAAAATTTTTCCCTTGTTGGCAAAGGTTTTCGTCAAACATTAAATCATTTCCGGCAGCACTACTTAACAATAAACCAACACGAACGCCGTCTGCACTAAAATCTTCAATAAGTTGAAGGGCATCTGGTGAATTCCCTAAGGATTTCGACATTTTACGACGTTGCTTATCGCGAACCAGTCCTGTTAGGTAAACATTATTGAATGGTTTTTTACCGGTATATTCATAACCTGCGATAATCATTCTGGCCACCCAGAAAAATAAAATATCGGGTCCGGTGACTAAATCGTTGGTGGGATAATAGTAGTTGAACTCTTCATTATCCGGATTATTAATTCCGTCAAAAACGCTCATTGGCCATAACCAAGAAGAAAACCAAGTATCTAGAGCATCATCATCTTGTCTTAAATCTTCAGCAGAAAGATTTTCTTTTCCAGTTTTTTGAATAGCTAATTTTAAAGCTTCTTCACGGGTTTCTGCTACTACAAAATCTTCTTTACCATTTCCGTAGTAATAGGCAGGAATGCGATGCCCCCACCAAAGCTGGCGGGAAATATTCCAGTCACGAATGTTGTTCATCCAGTGGCTATAGGTGTTTTTAAACTTATCAGGGAAAAGTTTTACTTCACCGGTTTCTAATACCGCTTTAATAGCAGGTTTTGCCAAGTCTTCCATTTTTAAGAACCACTGGTCAGACATTTTAGGTTCAATAACTGCCTTAGTTCTTTCTGAAGTTCCCACTTTATGAAGGTGCTGTTCGGTTTTAATTAAAAAGCCTTTTTCTTCTAACTCTTTAACAAATTCTTTTCTTACTTGAAAACGATCTTTGCCTTGGTAATGAAGTCCGTATTCATTTAGGGAAGCATCATCATTAAAAATGTCGATAACTTCCAAATTATGCTTTTCACCTAAAACTTTATCGTTCTCATCGTGAGCTGGTGTCACTTTAAGGCAACCTGTACCAAATTCTAAATCTACATATTCATCTTCAATAATTGGGATGACACGATTTACGATTGGAACAATAGCTTTCTTTCCTTTTAAATGAGTAAAACGCTCATCATTCGGGTTTATACAGATCGCGCTATCACCAAAAATAGTTTCAGGTCGGGTAGTGGCAATGGTTAGGGTGTCTTCACTACCTTCCATTTTATAATTGATGTAATATAAGTTTCCTTGCTTCTCTTCGTAGATAACCTCTTCATCAGAAAGGGTTGTTTTTGCTTCCGGATCCCAATTCACCATTCGGTAACCACGATAAATTAATCCTTTATTGTATAAATCAACGAATGACTTAATTACAGAAGAATATAGTTTTTCATCTAAGGTAAACTTAGTTCTTTCCCAATCACAAGAGGCTCCAAGTTTCTTTAACTGATTTAAAATTACACCTCCGTAGTTTTCGGTCCATTCCCACGCATGTTTCATGAACTCTTCCCGAGTGATGGTATTTTTATCAATTCCTTCGGCTTTTAATTTCGCTACAACTTTTGCTTCAGTAGCAATAGAGGCGTGGTCGGTTCCCGGTACCCAACAGGCATTAAAACCTTGTAATCGGGCTCTTCTAATTAGGACATCTTGAATAGTATTATTCAGCATATGTCCCATATGTAAGACTCCGGTCACGTTTGGTGGTGGGATTACGATGGTATATGGCTCTTTTTCATTAACTTCAGAATGAAAATAGTTATTTTGCATCCAGTAGTCGTACCACTTGTCTTCTATCTCTTTCGCGTTATATTTTGCAGCAATGGCCATGAATTGGTCTGATTTTTGAAATTGAAACGCAAAAGTAGTTATATATAGATTATTTTAAAAGATTATAATTTATTAATCTGGCATTTGTATAATGAATATTTTACTATTACATTAGTGCCTAAATAAAAACAAGATGAAAAATTTTATTGTATTAGCAGCATTTTTATTTGCTGGAATTGCTGTACAAGCGCAAGCCAAAATTGAATTTAAAGAAGAAACCGTTGATTACGGTGATGTTGAATATGGAGGAGACGGAATGAGAACTTTTGAATTTACCAATACCGGTGATGAACCTTTGGTTATTGAAAAAGCTACCGCTACTTGTGGATGTACCGTTCCTGAAAAACCAGAAGAACCTATTGCTCCAGGAGAAACCGGAGAGTTGAAAGTAAAATATAATACTAGAAAAGTAGGATATATTAGAAAAACAATTACCGTGTATTCTAATGCAGAAGGTTCTCCTCACGCAGTAAAAATTAAAGGAAAAGTTTTAGAAAAAGACACTAAAAGTGTTTTAGAGAAATAAACTTTTACTTAAAATTTATTTAGAAGAGCCACTTTATTTTAAAGTGGCTTTTTTTGTTGCTCTCAAATTGTATTTATTCTTAAAAATAGTCCTCTTTCGTAAATAATTTTGCAAATTTGCGGCAAAAAATAGATTATGCCTTCAATATCATCTAAAGGTCTGGCCATGCCGGAATCTCCTATACGAAAATTAGTTCCTTATGCTGAAGCTGCCACAAAGCAGGGGAAGCATATTTATTATTTAAATATTGGTCAACCGGATATTAAAACTCCAGATTGCGCTTTAGAAGCTGTAAAAAAGAATGATTTAGAAATTGTTTCTTACAGTCATTCCGCAGGTTTTGCTTCTTATCGCGAGAAACTGGCCAATTATTATCAAAAACAGGGGATTCCTGTCAATACAGAGGATATTATTATAACTACAGGAGGTTCTGAAGCTTTACTTTTTACCATGGGAAGTATTGCAGATATGGATGATGAAATCATAATTCCAGAGCCTTTTTATGCCAATTATAATGGTTTTGCAACTTCCTCTGGGGTAACTGTAGTTCCAGTTACGTCTTCCTTTGAGGATGGTTTTGCCTTACCTCCGGTGAGTGAATTTGAAAAAAGGATCACCAATAAAACCAAGGCGATTATTATTTGTAATCCCGGAAATCCTACGGGTTATCTTTATACCAAAGAAGAAGTAGAGCAGTTGGCAGCTCTTGCTAAAAAGCACGATTTATTCTTGGTGGCAGACGAAGTTTATCGCGAATTTGCTTATGAAGGGAAAAAGCATTATTCAGTGTTGAGCCAGGAAGGAATTGAAGAAAATGCTATTATGATCGATTCTGTATCAAAACGTTACAGTATGTGCGGTGCTAGAATAGGTTGTGTGGTTTCTAAAAATAAAGAATTTATGGCTACGGCCATGAAATTTGCCCAAGCAAGACTGAGCCCACCAACATTTGCTCAAATTGCCAGTGAAGCAGCTTTAGATACCCCTCAGTCTTATTTTGATGATGTAATTGAAGAATATGTAGATAGAAGAAATACACTAATTGAAGCGCTGGAGAAAATTGATGGAGTGCAAGTAGCTACTCCACACGGAGCTTTTTATTGTATTGTAGAATTACCGGTAGAAGACGCAGAAGATTTCGCAAAATGGTTATTAGAGAGTTATGAATATGAAGGTGAAACAGTAATGATAGCTCCGGCTTCAGGCTTTTATTCTACACCTAATTCCGGATTGAAACAAGTTAGAATTGCTTATGTGTTAAAGAAAGAAAATCTTTTAAAAGCAGTTAAAATTCTAGAAGAAGCATTAAAGGTTTACAATAAATAAAATGCAGCAAGAACATAATTTTTCATTAAAGGCATATAATACTTTTGGCTTAGCTATAAAAGCTAAAAGTTTTATAGAAGTTGGTAATGAAGAAGAATTAGAAAAAGTTCTGAGGAAAGTATATTCTTCAGAACTTTTTGTTTTAGGTGGCGGAAGCAATTGTTTATTTACCAAAGATTTTGATGGTACTGTTTTGCATCTAAATATAAAAGGGAAGGAAATAGTAAATGAAACCGAAGATGAAGTTTTCTTAAAAGTAAATGCTGGAGAAAACTGGCATCAGCTGGTGTTATTCTGTGTGGAAAACAATTACGGAGGAATTGAAAATCTATCGCTTATCCCTGGAAATGTAGGTACTTCTCCTATCCAAAATATCGGAGCTTACGGAGTGGAGTTGAAAGATGTTTTTGTAGAATGTGAAGCCATTCATATCCAAACTTTGGAGAAGAAGGTTTTTACCAAGGAAGATTGTCAATTTGGATACCGTAATTCTGTTTTTAAAAATGAAGTGAAAGGACAATACATTATTACTTCAGTCACTTTTCAACTTAGCAAGAAAAATCATCAGTTAAAAACTGATTATGGCGCAATTTTAAACGAATTAGATAAAAAAGGAATTTCAAAGCCTACAATCAAAGATGTTTCTGATGTAATCATTTCCATTCGGGAGCGAAAGTTGCCCAATCCCAAAGAAATAGGTAATAGTGGAAGTTTTTTTAAAAATCCCATTATTTCTATTTCAGCGTTTGAAAAATTGCAAGAAAAATATCCTGAGATTCCATCCTATAAAATTTCAGAAGCAGAAGTAAAAGTACCAGCGGGTTGGTTAATTGATCAAGCAGGTTTTAAAGGTTACCGAAACGGTGATGCCGGAGTACATAAAAATCAGGCTTTAGTTTTGGTGAACTATGGAAATGCCACCGGAGAAGAGATCTTTGAGTTGGCAGAATTTATTCAGGAAAAAATAAAAAAGAAATTTGAGGTTGATTTAGAGATGGAGGTCAACATTATTTCATAAAAAAAACAGGTCTTATTGAAAGACCTGTTTTCCCTAACTTAACTTAATCTAACCAAATAATTTTATCTCTAAAATTATTTTCTCATTAAAACAGTATTCACAGAATGTATAACTCCATTTTGACCTTTTTGGTCTGCGTTGGTAATCATAATTTCTGTTCCTTTACCATCTTTAAGAACAATTTCGCCATCTATAAGCATAGCGTCAATTTTTCCGTTATTTGCTGTTTCTAAGGTATATTTTTTATTTTCACTTTCCTCGATTAAGCTTTTTAGCTTGGTAGAATCTACGTTACCAGGAATAATATGGTAACTGATGATCTCTTCTAATTTTTCAGTATTAGAAGGTTCCATAAGGCTTTCTACAGTTCCTTTTGGTAATTTGTTAAAAGCTTCATTGGTAGGAGCAAAAATGGTATAAGGACCTTCACCTTCAATTTTAACTACCATCCCTGCTTTTTGCAAAGCAGCAACGAAAGTAGAAAGGTCTTTAGCATTCATAGCTACTTGAGACAAGTTCATTTCATTTCCATTCTCTGTAATATCTTCTTCTATTTCTACATCGTCTTGCATCTCGTCATCAGAAGACATTTCATTACCTTCAGACATATCAGAAGAATCGTTCATTTCCATAGAATCTTCATTCATATTGTCTTTTTCTTTATTTTCTTTACATGAAATAATAAGTAAAGAAGAAATAGCTAAAGCTATAATTGATCTGTTGATCTTCATTGTTGTGATTTTTGGGTTTATGGTGCGAAGATAATCTTAAACAATTCTGCTTTAGTTATTTATCCTATAAAGTTTAGTTAAATATTGTAAATAAAGTATTAATTGGCTGATATATTTTATCATCAAGCAAGAATGTTTTATTTTTGCAGTATGAAATTATTATTGATTACCATAGGATTGTTAGCACTTGCTTTTGCAGGAATTGCTATTAAAATTTGGGCAAAGAAAGACGGAAAATTTGCAGGAACTTGCGCAAGCCAAAATCCCTATTTAAATAAAGATGGCGAGCCATGTAGTTTTTGTGGTAAAATGCCTGAAGAAATGGGAGATTGTAGCAATGATTCTAAAAGTAAAGCTTAATTAAGGGCGCATGTTGTTACTATTATTTTACTGCTTCTTAGTAGTAGCAACTATTAATACACTATTTTACATTTCATTTTTTAAGTTTCTTTTTTCTGTTGAAAAAGCACCGCAGGTTAGAATTAACCAACCGGTTTCTATAGTTATTTGTGCTAAAAACGAAGCAGAAAACCTTCAGCAAAACTTACCTTATATTTTAAATCAGGATTATTCAGATTTTGAGGTTATTTTGATTAATGATTCTTCTTCTGATGAAACCTTAGCGGTGATGGAAGATTTTGAGCTTCAGGATAGTCGCGTAGTTGTGGTGAATGTAGAAAGTAACGAGCGTTTCTGGGGGAATAAAAAATATGCCTTGACTTTAGGTATAAAAAAAGCAAAATTTGAAAAGCTTTTATTTACCGATGCTGATTGTTACCCCAAAAGCAATCAATGGTTAAAGGAAATGGCGCAAGGTTTTCAACATGAAAAAGACCTGGTATTGGGTTATGGAGCTTATGAAAAAGTAAAGAATTCTTTCCTGAATAAAATCATTCGTTTTGAAACCCTTTTAACCGCATTACAATATTTTTCAGCAGCAAAAAACAGACATCCTTATATGGGAGTTGGTCGGAATTTAGCTTATACTTCTAATATTTTTTATGAAAATAAAGGTTTTGTGTCACATATGAACTTGCTTTCGGGTGATGACGATTTATTTGTGAATGAAGTAGCGAATAAAACAAATACTTCCATCGTTTATTCCGAAGAGAGTTTTACTTATAGCAAGCCAAAGAAAACTTGGAAAGCTTGGTTTCGACAAAAAAGGCGTCATGTTTCAACAGCAAAATTTTATAAAAAATCCCATCAATTTAAATTAGGACTTTTCTATTTATCTCAATTTTTGTTTTGGGTTTTGAGCTTTGTTTTAGTAGTGTTTTATGATTGGCGTTTAATTTTGGCGACGATGCTCTTACGTTTTGCCATTCAGTATATTGCTTATGGAAAAGCAGCTTCTGTTTTTAAAGAAAAAGATTTACTTTGGCTATTACCTTTGCAAGATTTATGCTTGGTTTCATTACAATTTGTTATCTTTATTTTCAATTCGCTCTCAAAACCTCAATTCTGGAAATGATTTCTGAACAGCTCTCTCAACAAATCGACAAAGCAAAAAAAGGAAATCAAAAAGCATATAAATTTTTATTGGATAATTATTGGAATCAAGTATATAGGTTTCAGTTAAAACGTATTAAAGATGAATATGAGGCTGAAGAAGTTACCGTGCAGACTTTCTCGAAAGCTTTTGATAGGTTAGCAACCTTTAAGGAAGAATATAACTTTCAAACTTGGTTAATAGCCATTTCTAAAAATATTCATATCGACCTTATTAGAAAGAAGAATATTGAAACTACACAGGTAGATAAAAAAGCAGAAAAAACATTTATAGATGAAACTCCTTCTGCCGAAGACAAATTAATTACAGAACAAAACCTTTCTAATCTTTTAGCCTTAATAAAAAAGCTAAAACCGCATTACCAAGAAGTGATTCATTTGCGGTATTTTCAGGAAATGAGTTATAAAGATATTTCAGAAAAAATAGATGAACCTATTAATAATGTAAAAGTAAAATTATTAAGGGCAAAAAAGCTGTTAGCTGAAATTATACAAGATAAAAAGTCTTAGTGCTGTCATACTTATAATCTATAATTCTTCGTTCTTTTAGCAAGACTTTATTTTGTATCTTTGAATCTTATAAATTTTGTTATGGCAGTAGAAACTCTAGCACCCGAAACAACAAAGAAAAAACCTAAATGGTTACGTGTAAAACTACCTACCGGTAAAAAATATACGAACCTTAGAAAGTTGGTAGATAAGTATGACTTACACACCATATGTACTTCAGGAAGTTGCCCTAATATGGGAGAATGTTGGAGTGAAGGTACTGCGACTTTTATGATTTTGGGAAATGTTTGTACCCGTTCTTGTGGATTTTGCGGAGTGAAAACCGGAAGACCGGAAACGGTAGAGTGGGATGAGCCTGAAAAAGTAGCGCGCTCCATTAAATTAATGGATATTAAGCACGCGGTAATTACCAGTGTAGATCGAGATGATTTAAAAGATATGGGTTCTATTATTTGGGCAGAAACGGTAAAAGCCATTCGTAGAATGAACCCTAATACAACCTTAGAAACTTTAATTCCTGATTTTCAAGGAGTAGAAAGAAATATAGATCGTATTGTTGAGGTTGCTCCAGAAGTGGTTTCCCACAATATGGAAACGGTAAGAAGGTTGACCCGAGAAGTAAGAATTCAGGCAAAATACGATAGGAGTTTAGGGGTTTTGGATTACTTGAAAAAGCAAGGAATTAACAGAACCAAGTCTGGAATTATGCTTGGTTTGGGAGAAAAGGAAGAAGAGGTTATTCAAACTTTACATGATTTACGATCGGTAGATGTAGATGTGGTGACTATTGGTCAATACCTTCAACCTAGTAAAAAACACTTACCGGTACAACAGTTTATAACACCAGATCAATTTAAAAAATACGAAGAGATAGGTCTAGATTTAGGGTTTAGACATGTTGAAAGTAGTGCTTTGGTACGTTCTTCTTACAAAGCACATAAGCACATAAATTAATGCCAAATAAAATAAGAATTGCTATCAATGGTTTTGGCCGTATTGGGAGAAGTCTGTTTAGACTTTTGTTGAATCACCCAAAGATTGAAGTAGTTGCAATTAATGATTTAGCAGATGCTAAAACCTTGGCTCATTTATTAAAATACGATAGTATTCACGGGGTTTTAGCTAATGAAGTAAAAGCAAGCGAAAATCAAATTTTGGTAGATGGGGTTTCTTTTCCTTTAACACAGCAAACGAATATTTCAGAAATTAACTGGAAAAATTTTGAAGTTGATCTAGTTGTAGAGTCTACAGGAAAGTTTAAAAAGAAAGAGGAGCTTCAAAGTCATTTAAAAGGGGGAGCCAAGAAAGTGATACTTTCCGTTCCTCCGGTAGACGATGACATAAAAATGATTGTTCTTGGTGTTAATGATCATTTATTGGATGGTAGTGAAGAAATTATATCAAATGCTTCTTGTACCACTAATAATGCGGCCCCCATGTTACAAGTTGTGCATAAAGCTTTAAATGTTCAGCAGGCGTATATTACTACTATTCATTCTTATACTTCAGATCAAAGTCTACATGACCAACCGCATCGAGATTTAAGAAGGGCGAGGGCTGCAGCGCAATCTATCGTGCCTACTACAACTGGAGCAGCAAAAGCACTAACGAAGATTTTTCCAGATTTATCTGATGTTATTGGAGGTTGCGGAATTAGAGTGCCGGTGCCTAACGGTTCTTTAACGGATATGACTTTAAACGTTAAAAAAAGAACTTCTATTGAAGAAGTGAATAATCTTTTTAGAAAAGCAGCAAAAACAAGGTTTAAAAATATCGTTAGTTACAATGAAGATCCAATTGTATCGGTAGATATTCTTGGTAATAGTTTTTCTTGTATCTTTGATAGCGAGATGACCTCAGTAATCGATGGTCATTTAGTCAAACTAATTGGTTGGTACGATAATGAACGGGGCTATAGCAACCGTTTGCTGGATTTAATTTTGTTAGTTGGCTCATAACGCGTCAATTATATGAGTTTAATATTAAATAGATTTTTATTTTTTATAGTTTTTGTAATCGGTTTTCAATTATCATTGAAAGCTCAAGGTGAAACAACCAAAATTTCAAAAATAGAAACTAAAGAATTTGAATCTATTATCGATAGTATTCATCAGAACTACGAATACTATAACTATCCTCAGCTTATTAAAAGACTTGCCTTTATCGGAGAGATAGCAAGGAAAGAAGGTAATAAACAGTTGTGGATATCTTCTAGGTTTTATATGGCAGATATTTTTTATAAAGCATGTAGAAATAAAGAAGCTGAAAAAATATTAAATTATATTTTAGAAAATAATGATGCTAAGGATTTTAATGAAATGTTGCTCCCTTTTAGTTATTATTTATATACCAAAATCCTATTAGATAAGGGTGAAGTTGAGGCAGCTAAAAAAATGTATGAAAAATCTCAGGAAGCAATTAAAAATGGGAAAAGCATACATTCTTTTATAGGAGATTTTGTTTATGCGAAAATTTTATATAAAGAAAAGAAATTAGAAGAAGCTTTAACGCATGTTAAAAATGTAGAAGCTAAAATAAAAGACTACCCAAGCAGTTATTTTTCTGGTGAAATTTATTATTTGAAATCCCAAATACTTAAAGATTTAAAAAGTTTAGAAATCGCTGCGGCTACTGCCAATAAAGTGTATTATCAAGCCCATGTCAATAAGTATGAGATGCAGAAGCTTAGGGCTTCCGAATTATTGGTAGATATATATACATTGCTTAATGATCATCCTGAACAAATTCATTATTTAAATATTTCCAATACCATTAGAGATTCTATTATAGATTTTCAAAACGCTCAGTTTACTGAAGATAAGCTTACAGATTCTCAAAGTATACAGTCTGCGGTAAATACCATTTCAAAATTATCATTGGCCAATTCAGAGCAAGAAAAATCTATAAAATACAATCAACTTACTATAATTTTAAGTGCTCTGTTTATTGCTATACTGTCCTTATTTACTGTTTCTCTTTATAAAAACAATAACCTTCGTGCAAAAGCTAATGCCTTATTAAAACAGAAGAACTCGGAGTTAATAGAATCTAGAGAAAAGTCATTAACTGCAATGCGTTACAGAGAACAGTTTTTATCTACGATCACTCATGAGTTGAGAACACCTATTTATGCAGTAACCGGGTTGACTTATTTACTATTAAAAGAGAATCCAACACCGCAACAAGAAGAGCATTTAAAATCATTAAAACATTCTGGAGAACATCTTCTTTCGTTAATAAATAATATACTGGACATCAATAAATTAGAATCTAATAAGCTGAATAAAGTAGAAGTCGATTTTGATATAAAAGATAAATTGAAAAGTATAGTAGAATCTTTAAGGCGATCTGCAAAAGAGAATGGCAATTCTTTACATTTAGAAATAGATTCAAAACTTCCTTCATTACTTAGGGGAGATGTAGTGAAACTTTCTCAGGTTTTGATTAATCTTATTTCCAATGCAATTAAGTTTACCAATAATGGGGATATTTGGGTAAGGCTATCTTTAATAAAGGAAACCGATTATAAAGTTTTTATACAGTTTGAAGTTGAGGATAATGGTAAAGGGATAGCAAAAGAACATCAAAAAGCTATTTTTGAAAAGTTTAACCAAGGTACCAATGAAATGAATTCCCCACAAGGCGGAACAGGATTGGGCTTGCCTATTGTTAAAAATTTACTTAAGTTTTTAAATAGCGATATAGAACTTGAAAGTAGGCTAGGGGAAGGTTCTAAGTTTTTCTTTAAAATATCTTATGATAAAGCGGAGAATATGGTTTTAGCCAAAGCTAATGGATCAGATAACAATTTCATAAAAAACAAAAAAAGCTTAACCGAAGTTTTTAAAGATAAAAAGATCCTAGTGGTCGAAGATAATAAACTCAACCAGAAAATAACTTGTAAGATATTAGAGAAGAAAGGTTTAAACTGTGAAATTGCCAATAATGGCGAAGAAGCGGTGAAACTTAACCAAGAAAATAATTATGATATTATTTTAATGGATATTCATATGCCGGTTATGGATGGTATAGAAGCTACAAAGGAAATAAGAAAAAGCGATATAAAAACTCCAATAATAGCGCTTACTGCTGTAAGTATATCAGAAGAGATAAGAGAATTTTTAAAGTATGGTTTTAATGATATTATCCCAAAGCCTTATAAAACGGATTTCTTCTTTGAGAAAATTTACGATAATTTATCCCAAGATTCCCCTAAACAACCTTAAGAATAACTTCTTCAAATTTCTGAGCGTCTTTTAAAAAAATGACTTCCATAGGGAGAAAATAAAGCTGTTCAGGTTTTAAGCTGCTTTTTAAACGCATAAAGTCTTTTTCGGTGGTAATGATTAACTTTTCCTTTTTTAATGCTGAAATATCTTTCTCTTTAAAATTATAATGATCCGGAAAGTTGAGGTGTTTATAGTTTAATTGTAGTGTATCCAAATGTTTAAGCAAAGGTTGAGGATTCGCAATCCCCGTAACTAAAGTAAAATCGTTTAAACTTGCTGTAGGTAAAGTTTTTTGTTGAAGGTTATAAACTTGCTTGGGATATCTTATAGAAGTGAAGAAAACTTGCTGATGAGTACTCACTTTCAGCTTTTTACTTAGTATTTTCATATCTTCTTCAGAAGTGTCAAGAGCGCATTTAGTCACCACGATTACATTTGCCCTTTTAGCTCCATTTTTAGGTTCACGAAGATTTCCCGTAGGTAGGATAAAATCATTAATAAACAAATCATTGTAGGTAGTGAGTAAAATAGAAAAATTCGGCTTTACCTTTCTATGTTGAAAAGCATCATCTAATAATATAACTTCTGGTTTTTGTTTTAATTGAAGAAGTTGTTCAATACCACGAACTCGTTCTTCATCGACAGCCACTTGAATACCGGGGAATTTTGTTTTAAACTGAAGAGGTTCATCCCCCACATACGCTGCTTTTTCATTTCCGGTTAGAAGGTAAAATCCTTTGCTTTCCCTTTTGTAACCTCGGCTTAGTGTAGCGACAGTCTTTTTTTCTTTTAAAAGTCTAATCAAATATTCCATCATGGGCGACTTCCCCGTGCCCCCCACGCTTAAATTGCCAACGCAAATGACTGGAACATCAAAACCGGTTGATTTTTTTAATTCCCAGTCATAAAGCTTATTTCGTAGCAGTACAATAAACCCGTAAAGCAGAGAAAATGGAAAAAGTAATTTTCTGAGTACTGCCATGCATCGTTAAAAATTATTTGATTTATTAAAAAGGAGTATTAATAGTCCCTTCAAAAGTATAATTGATATTAAGACCTGGTTCAGAAAATTGTATTTTACTTTCGTCTACAACATTTACTTTAAGCGTATCATTTGCCCCTTCAATTACAACACCATTAGAATCAACATATATAAATATCAATTCATTACTAATCGGTTCTTCTTCACTATTTGATGTAGTTAATTTATAGCTCCCCTGGTTTTCCCAATTAATTTCATCATAGGTTAAACCTTCTACATCTTCAGAAGATCTAAAACTTCTACCTCCAAAAAATTCAACATAATTTATAGTAGAAAAATCTCCGTCATTCTCATCGGGATTTTCAGTAAGTGTTTTTTGCCAAAACTGGTATTCATTAAAAAAATGAGGCATTCTTTCATAGTAAAGAATATCTAATGAAGGAAATTCGTTAGTGTTATATCCTGTGATGTAAAAGGCAGTCGTATTGTCATAGTTGTCAACAAGTTTTAGAGAGTTATCACTAATTCCTAAAACTTTAAAATTAGTATCATCAATAGTAATAATAGCATTGTTTCCTTCTTGCTCTACAATATAGGTCGTTTCTATACTACCCGTTGTGCTGGGATCAAACCCAATTAGATTTTTATTGGCATATAATTCATTATTTACAAAAGAAAAAGTAATGGCATCTTGACCTAAATCAAAATCACTAGAAGGCTGGCCGGGTTCCACATACCATAAATCATAAGATTCTAATAATTCTTCAATTGACTTGCTTTGTGAAGGGGTGGTAGAATCATCATCAGAACCACAAGAAGTTAAAAGGATGATAGAAAATAAGAGGCTTAATAAATTTTTCATTTGGAATTTTAGTTTATAACTTACAAATATAATAAGGAATCTAATCAAAAAAAATTAAAACAGTAACAAAGCATTTTCTCATATTTGTGAAAATTAGAATTTAAAATCATAAAAATGACTATTAATCAAGTTATTTCAACTTTAGAAGAATTGGCTCCAACAGCTTATGCTGAAGATTTTGACAATGTAGGTTTATTGGTAGGCGATAAAACTGCAGAAGTTTCCGGAATTCTAGTCACCTTAGATACACTGGAAGAAACTATAGAAGAAGCCATTCAGGAAGACTGTAATCTAATTGTAAGTTTTCATCCCATTATTTTTAAAGGATTAAAAAAAATAACAGGGAAATCTTATGTCGAGCGAGTAATTTTAAAAGCCATCAAACATGATATAGCGATTTATGCCATTCATACCGCGTTGGATAATTCTTTTAAAGGGGTGAATCATCAAATTTGTGAAGAAATAGGGCTTGTTAATCGTCAGGTGTTGGTTCCACAGCCACAAACTATTAAAAAATTAGTAGCTCACGTTCCGCATCAAAATGTAGAAGAAGTGCGAGATGCTTTGTTTAACGCTGGAGCGGGAAGCATTGGTAATTATGATGATTGCAGTTTCAATATTTCTGGGAAAGGTACTTTTAAAGCTAATGAAGAGGCCAATCCTACTTTGGGAGAAATAGGAAAATTACATATGGAAGAAGAGACACAACTTCACTTAACTTATCCAAGGCATGTAGAAAGCAAGGTTTTAAAAGCACTCTTTACCACACATCCTTATGAAGAAGTAGCTTACGAAATCACAACACTAGAAAATAAAAATCAACAAATAGGAATAGGAATGATGGGGGAGTTACCCCAAGCAGAAAATGAAGTAGAGTTTTTAGAACGAATAAAGAAAACATTTCATTTAAAAGTAATAAGGCATTCCAAGTTATTAAATAAAGAAATAAAAAAAGTAGCTGTTTTAGGAGGAAGTGGAGCATTCGCCATTCCTAACGCAAAAGCTTTACAAGCAGATATTTATATAACTGCAGATTTGAAGTATCATGATTTTTATCAAGCTGAAAATCAGTTGGTTTTAGCAGATATTGGACATTACGAGAGTGAACAGTACACAAAAAATCTTTTACATTCTTATCTTACAAAAAA
>CETS01157803.1_pt1 | contig 20621 bp, 35 predicted proteins | sample 356391 | NCBI WGS metagenome assembly CETS01 (sample SAMEA2622673, study PRJEB7988) | marine metagenome | isolation source: saline water (ENVO:00002010), including
GGTCTTAACGACTTGGTAACCTTGTTTCTTAGGGACTTCGTAATCATAATCATTAACGACTCGTTAGGGGTACGCCTTAATGACTGAGTAACGAGGCATCTTAGTGACTCAGTAACCATGTGACTTAACGACTACGAAACTCTACTCGTTAGCCATACTCATTTACTCAGTCGCGCCGGTGCCTCGTTTCTCCGGGCGTATGTTAACCTTGTTGGCGTGCTTAAGATAGCCTTACGAGTTGTACACCTTCGGGGTATTCTTAAGCCTTTGTTTACCAACGGTTTTAACACTTGGCGGGGTGCAGATTGGCAGGCGTACAAAAGTGAAACAAGCCAAATAACCCAGCGTTTACAACGGGATGGATAGGGATTTGTTACAGTTAACACTTATTTACTATTTAAGGCTGGGAAAAGTTAATTATATAATTATAGGTAACTTATATGATTAATAATAACTATATAACTACATTATATGGTAGTATATGGGGGGCACCCGTAAGTGTTAACTGTAAAAACCGGAGCAACTCAGCGCCTTAACGGCAAAACGATTTGTACATGTTACACTTGGGCCGGAGTGGCCTGAGTTAACCATGTCTTGAAAGGACTCATTAATGAAAACTGTACCTTTACCAGATTTTAACGATCCCAACGGCGGATTCCCCCAAAAAATTAACAAGCGCAAGTTAACTAACAATCTTAGCGAACCGTTAAACACTCGCGTCTCGGTGGCCGTGGCAGACCTTAACGAATGGTTAAGAACAGCCGAAACGGCCCTGCCACTGGTGCGAAACGAAAGTGTTAAAAACTCCTTAACCGACATGATTAACGGATTGCGACAATCCACGCGCCGCCGCCGTGCGTCCAAGGCCAAAGGTTACGAAGTGGTAAACGAGGACGGAGAAATCACCGTCTGTGCCACGCTGGCACATGCTGCGAAAGTTGCTGGGGTCTTACCGAAGTCTTTACAGGTTATGTTATCGCGCGGTGGGGGGGAGCATGTGCGCAAGGGCAGGCATGGCGCGCCCATAGTAATCAAGCGGCTGGCATAAGTCTTGCACCATGCAGGCACCGTGCCAAAATCCCGAAAACGCCCTACAGCGTGAAAACGCCGATGCCCCGAGTGGTAGTTTCCGGGCCGCGTTTTCACGCTGTAATCCCGATTTGCGGGGCGTATAGGGGCAGCGGTTTTGGCTTGGCCCCCATTGGGGCGCTAAATGGCCAGCCCCGACCGCCGTACTGTGAAAATCGTGCCGGTTTGGTACAGCTACAAGTTTTCACGCTTCTTAACTTTCTATTACCGATTTCAGCTGTAAAAGGGTCAGGCCAAGGGGGCTAGCCCCAAGGCCCGCACCGGCGGCACCGGGCAGGCCCACAGGGCCGCAGGGTAAGGTAGGTAGCAAAGTCCGCGCATGGGCGCGGCGGGGTGCATAAGGCGGCAAGGCTGGCACCCGACCTGTACACCGGCACTAGGGCCACAGCGACCCCTATAATGTGCCGGTGCAAGCGCCTCGCGTTAGGTGGTGGGGGCGTAAGGGGCGGGCACCATAGCCCAATCCGCCAGCGGCAACGCTGGTATGCTAATTCTCTCCTCGGTAACCGGGCAGGCCATGCTTGCCCCGTTACTGTGTGGCCCTTGTTACGGCGGCGCATCCCGCGCCCCGACTACAGCAAGGAGTATCACCCATGGAAAAGACCAAAGCAGCACCGATCGCCACCGACGCAGTCGTTAAGATTGTGGACAAGGATTTCACCTTTGGTAGCGAAGGCACCAAGCGCGCCCAGTCGTGGGCAGCGCTTAAGAGCCAGCGGGGCAAGAAAACCGTTGCCAAGTATCTGGAAAACGGCGGTGCCCGCAAGTACCTTGCCCGCTGGGCCAAGGCCGGAGCCATTGAAATTGCAGCGTAAGTCGGCCGGGCAGGGAGACCTGCCCCGCCATAACAGGGGCCACATAGTAGCGAATTATTAAGGAGAAGAGTAATGATTGTTTGCCAAATCGTAACTAACGAAAGCCGCCGTCACGGAGATATCACGGTTCGCGTAACCGAGGCCGAGCGGGACAGGGCTGGCAGCATTGCCCAAGCCGCACTGATCAAGGCCGATCTGCTCGGCGATCGCAAGGTGGCCTATGTGCGCTGCAACGGACAGACCTACACAGTATAAGGACGAAACGCCCCAAGGGGCGTCTGCAAGTTATGCTTGCACTGACGAGTCCGTAAGGAGAAGAAGCATGGAAACCGAAAGCATTTTGGAGCGCGTTCGTAAGCTTATGGCCAAGGCCAAGGGCACGACAAACGAGCACGAGGCCACGATCTTTGCTGCCAAGGCGGCGGAGTTGCTGGCCAAGCACAATCTCGACGAGGCAATGGTGCGCGAGCACGAGGCCAAAGGCGAGCAGGGGCCAATCGGATCTCACGACTACAATGGCCGGATACCCGACCGCTGGCGTGAGCTGATTGCCATGGGGTGCGCCAAGTTGTATTTCAGCAAGCTGACCGTTAACACGGCGGGGGGCAAGCGAGTCTACACGTTCCATGGGCGTGAACACAACGCAAAGGTAGCGATGCTCATGATGGAGTACTTGATCGCCACTGTGAAGCGCATGGCGCGGGAATACAGCCCGACCAAGCGGGAGCAGGGTGATTTCCGTCGGGGTGCTGGCCAGCGACTGTACGAGCGCCTCGTGGAACTGTACGACCAGCAGAATGCCCCGCCACCCGCAAGCGATCGCAACCCGATGAACCTGCCCGCCTTGTACGCGGGCGAGCAAAAGGCCATCGACGAGCACATCGCCAAGTCGGTCGGTAAGCTGCGCCCCGCAACGCGCAAGGGTATGAAGATGGGAACCGGCGCGGCTGCTGGCCGTAGCGCAGCGAACACGATCAGCCTTAACAATCAAGTGGCGCGGAGCCGTAGCGCCGGAGCCATAAGGTGACAGCATCCCCCGGACCCCTTGGGCCAAGCGCTCAGGGGGCGAGGATGGCCGCTGTTGGCCAGTACAAGGAGAAGAAGCAATGATTGTCGGAGCACGACGTGTAGAAGAAGCCAAGGTGTTTGATGGCGATGCCGGATATCACCAGTTTCACACTGAAGACGGGACCCCTTACGGTTCGTTTGAAGTTTTCTGGTGCGATGCGAACGGCGAGATAATCGACGGCATGGCCATTGAGCAAACGAAGCCGGGATGGTACTGGTGGGCATGCTCGCCGGGATGCACGCCCGACGGTGAGCCCAATGGCCCGTTCGGTTCAAGCCAAGCTGCCCGCGCTGACGCAGAGGAGATATAACCAGGACGAAACCGCCTGCGGGCGGTCCATGGGTAGTGCCCATGCTGATGAGTCCATCAGTTACCAACGAGGAGAAGAAGCATGACCAAGACCAACACCGCAACGAAGACTGCTGAGAAGACCGACGCTGGTCGTGGCGCTGCCCCCAAGGGTAAGAAAGTTCTTACCGCCAAGGACATCGCTCCCAACGCCAAGTCTGACAAGCAGATCCGCAAGGAACTTGAGCGTGAGATCGCAAGGGAAGCTGCCGAGACCGGCACTCCCCGAGTGAACGCCAAGACCCCGAGCGGCATGGCGCGTGGAGTAAACGGGCAGAACAGCCCGCAGAGTTCCAAGGCGCTGAGTGACGAGCGGGCCAAGGCCAAGGCATCCAACAAGGCTGACAAGGCGCAGTCGTCCGCCAAGGTCCGCACCGAAGCCAAGAAGGTCGCGCGCGCCGCCAAGGCTGCACCCAAGGCCGACGATGACCGCAAGATCACCATCCTGCAGAAGGACTTCACCTTCGGCCGGGAAGGCAGCGCTCGCAACGCATCGTGGGTGGCTTGCACCAAGAGTAAGACCGTGGCCGACTATGCGGCCAAGGGTGGCGCGTTGAAGTATCTGCCCCGCTGGGTAGCTGCTGGCGCTGTAAAGTTGGGCTGAACAGTCCTAAGGTGACCCCCGCCCACTAGGGCGTAATCCCTTACCTGCTAGACGTAACTCTGGCAGGGGGCGGGGGCATCCTCAGCACTGTTGCTGTATAAGGAGAAGAAGCATGATGAGACTACACGTTGAAGGGCTGGGCAAGGTTGGCAGCATCACTCGTAACGAGGATACCGACAATGGCAGCATCGCGCGTACCGACTACATCATTTACGATGTACCGGCCGACGCCACGGATCACGACATCAGCGAGTGGGTTCATGAACTGCACCCCGGCCAACGCTGCCAACATTCGTACGACTGTTGCGGTGGCCTCTACCCCCATGCGGGGCATTGGCAGCGGCTGGAGTGGTTCAGCGGCCTGGAACACCAGATCGTCGTTCGGGTGAGCTACACTCACAACATATAGCAGTATCCCCCGGAGGGCTGGTCAGAGCAGCCCCGAGGATGGCCACTGCTGGCCTATTAGGAGAAGAAGCATGAACCGTAAAGAATTCGAAAAGAGCGCCGCATTCCAGCACATGGACCGCGTTGTTGACCGCATCCTGTCGTCCGACCTGCTGACCATCAGCGTACACGACGGGGAGGAGTGGGCAATCAAACAAAGCCGGGACAAGGCCGACATCATGGCCAATCTGGCAGCGACAGACATGGAGACCCTGCGCGTCCGCGTGAAGGTGTACACCGAGAAGCAGCCCGCCGTTGCTGGCAACTTCTACCTCGTGTGGGATGGGCCGGACGCCGACCCCATCAACGACCACACCGACAACGCCTTCTGTCACAATGTGGTGACGCTCGTACCGTTCCCGGAACACGCATAACAGCATCCCCCGAGTCCGTGGTCAGAGCGCGGGCTAGGCTGGGCGCTGTTGCCCTACTGGAGAAAGAGCATGGCACGAGAAATAAGGTTCCCGAACCTCGTGGCGCTTGCCAACGAGTTCGTGAAGTTCCACTGGGGCTATACGCCCGGTGAGCGCGAGACGCATGTTGCGTTGCTCAAGGCGAACAGCGTGGAAGCGCTCACCAACGCCGAGGCACGGGCCAGCGACCCCGCCCATAGGGCCGATATTGTGCGGCTGGGCATCCCCGTGGACGTGGTGGTGGGCAAGCCCCTTGCCGCTATGGGGCAGTGGATGGAGAACGGACATGGCATCGCAGCGTGATTATCTGACCAGCATTCGCGCGCTCGGTATCGGTGTTACGCGCACCGGAGCGGGCACGTACAAGCTGGAATGCGGTTACGAAACAACGGAAGGCTTAACTGCCCTAGCGGTGGCGCGGGCCGAAGCAATCAAACGAGCAAAGGAGAAGAGTAATGGAAGAGTATGTTATTGACCTCTACGACGAACTGCCCGGTCAGCTTGACTGGTGTCAGAGTGACGAGGAAGTGGAGACCGCCTGTTCCAATCTGGTGGGGGCAGACATCACCATCAAGTACCGCCTGCACCCGGCCGAGCCTGACGTGGGTATTGATAGCCCGCAGCCGGAACTCGTTCTGGTGACGTACGACCTGGACTGGGAGTTCACGACGCACGACGCGCTCGTGTTCGCCACCCACTTGAAGCAGAACGTGCTGCACGACACCTGCCATGAAACGGCAGAGGATTTGGCGGACATGTTCACCAACCGCATTGAAAACGCAATGCACGACCTACCCCTTATGGCCTAGCCTACCGATGGCTGGTCACGGTACGTTTTCGGGCGTATTATGGCCCTGCCATTGCGGCAACGGAGAAGAAGCAATGCTCAAATGGATTAGTCGTAAGTGGTGCCGCTACGGGCACCGCTACCTGCCGAACCTTAGCGGGCCGAGTGGCTGGCGCTTGATGAAGAACACCGTCGGCGGCCGATCGTACGAATGCCGCGTCTGCCACCGGAAGTGGAAGGGCTGATGAACTTCTTTGTTCTGGACAAGAACCCGGTGCAGGCGGCTCTGCTGCTGGATGACAAGCGCGTACAGAAGATTGCGCTGGAAGTCACACAGGTTCTGTCGGTCGTGCTTTTGCGGCGCGGAGTGGCGGGGTTCTACAAGCCCTGCCACCAGAACCACCCGGTCACACTGTGGGCCGGTAGCCATCCAGACAATACCGCGTGGGCATGGCGCTACGGCATGGCCCTTTGCGGCGTGTACCGCCTGTTCGGCAAGAAGCCTGAACACGCCTGCCGGTCAGTTCTGCTGGCCATGCGCCCGCACCTAGATCTGGTCGGTAACAAAACGCCGTTCAAGTTTCAAAACAGCGCACGGAATGCGAAGTATGACCTAGACTTTACGCACCTGCCCGTTGTACAAGCGTACGAGCAGTATCTGCTCGCCCGGTTCCCCACTGACAAGCGCCCGCCAGTATGGACCGGTAGATCAACCCCGAAGTGGGCGTAGGAGAAGAAGCAATGTTCAAGTTCAATACCCCCAAGGGCAAGATTATCCTGGCCAATATGAAGCAGCATCAGGCCGATGTACGCCGCTTTGCGGAGGAGGAAGGTCACGACGTCAGCCATATTGACGACGCTCTGGTCTTCGACCTTGCCCTGAAGGGCGCGCAGGATGCGATTAGCGCCATCTTTGCAGTGTCCGAACGCGCCGAGGGACCTGCTGCGGTACGCGACGCAATCAGAGGCATGGCCTTGATGATGGTGTCGTCAGCGGAAGAAGAGATTCTGGAACTGCTGATCAACAACATACCTGTTGACGTCAACGTGCTGTACGGAGAAGCGGCGCTGGCGGACCTTGATAAGGACCCCTGCACCTGTTCGGCGTGTGAGCGGGCGCGGGCGGCAATCAAGGTAGGCTTTGGCATGGGTACAATGCCTGACGGGCGGCGCTACATGATGGAACCGCTGGGGGAGTTCGTCACTGCGGAGACAATGCAGTGACCACCCTACACGCCGCAGCCAAATGGCTTGTCTGGCCGTTCATGCTGGTGGCAGGGTTCGGGGTTCTGGTGGCGGTGCAAGCCGCCCCGGACCTCGGGCCACTGAGCGCCGCCGTTCTGTTCTGGGCCATTCTACTGGCCAGCCTGCCCACCGCGCCCATTCTGTGGGACAAATTCAAAGGAGAAGTAGATGTCTGGAAGTGAACCCGACGCGCCCGCACCTGAGGTGATGCACTTTGAACTCGGCAACATGCTGTTCGCTGCCAGCGGCGGTAAGATGAGTCGGGACAAGTGCAACGAGGTCGTAACCCGTATGCTCGCACGGCAGATGGAGTATTACGCCGCCATGGCCACGCCGGAGGTGACTGCATCTTCGGAAGAACAGATGATGGCCGTGGGTGAGTTGCAAGGGCTGGTCAATGCCCTTATCACCACCGGGGCCAACTACACCCAGTTCATGAGCGCGCAGCAACTTACCCACTGGCACCAGATCACGGCGCGGGCGCGGGGGTCTATGCAGCGGGTGCTGGAGATGTTCACGTGAACAAGGCCGAGAACAACTTCCCTACTCTGCCCAAGCTGCCCGCGTTGGAACTGTGGGACGCTGGCCATAGCATAGAGCAGATAATGCAGGCCACGGGACAAAGCCGCCACACGGTTGCCACCACGCTCTCTCAATACGTGGAGAACGGTGAAACCGTGCAGCACGTTATCAACATGAAGCGGGGCAGCGCCATGCTCGCCGCTAGGTTGGAGCAAGTAAGATGACTGACGAACCGACCAAGGCCGCGATTGAGCGGGCAAAGGCGCTTAAGGATGCTGTTCCAAGCACATCAGCAACCTACAACACATATGGATCGTCTTTCACGGCCTTCGCCCGCCACCTCGACCAAGTAAGCGAGACTGCGAAGGCGTGGAAGTCTGCTTGGGATGATGGAAAGCTGGCACCGCTGGCAGTCCGCGACATGGCGAACGCCCTCATCCTGCCCGATCCCGAACCAGATGTGCTGGCAGAACTGCTGGGAAGCGATTTCGAGCTGACTTGGGCTGGCCATGAGGCATCTGCCGATGACCTTCGCACCGAACTTGCCAAGCGCGGTTACGCAATCACCAAGACCGGGGAGGCCGGACAATGAGCGGGTATTACATGGTCCACTCTTGGTTTGCGTGGCGACCAGTCAAATTGACCCCCTATGCCAGCATGACCGGCGCGTTTTCAGGGGGGTGGACTTGGTTGAGGACCGTTTATCGCGCCCGGATGCCTTCGAGGGGGTGGTGGGAAAACGATTACTGGCAATTCTACCGCAAGGACACCAGCCATGGATAAGATCACCGTTACACAGGATGACGTCGAAGCCGCCAAGGACGAGGGCGCAACCTTCGTGCTGGAAGAATTGGCCGAAATGGTCGGCGTTTCTGACTGGTCCATTCAAGACGGGTCGGAAAGCTGGGAAGGCGATGTGTCGGCTACGGCGTATCATATTCTCGTGCAGGCCAAGGTCATTAACGACTGGGACAATTCAGTCGCCCGCCACCAGACCGATGCACAGATGGCAGCACCCGATGGGCCTGCGAAGCGGTTGCAGGAAATCGCGGACGGTGCTGGTTTCGATGACGTTTACGGTATTGTCTGGCCCCACGAACACGGGGTTGTGCGCCGCGACCTAAAAGCCATCCTCGCATCACTATCTGCAAGCAATGTCATGCGTGATGCGCTGGAGGAGGCGCGTCTAACTCTTGCTCACGCCCGAGTGTTCATTGGTAGTCGCCAGAAAATGCACCCGGACGGGCAAAAGTTGTACGATGAAGCCATCGCTCATGCGGAAGCTGCACTCGCAGGCCAAGGGACCACGCTGGATAGGCAGACTGTCGAAAAGTGTGCGGAGTTCGTGGAGAACTACGGTTCCGGGGATGACATAGCAAACCACGAAACCGCGTGTGGTATTCGCGAACTTTTGGAGAAGCAAAATGGCTGAGTTTATTATGAGTTATATTGCTATGGGCGGGCCGCTGCACGGTAAGATGATCACCGTGCGGTTGCAGAACGCCGATGACAAGCCGCCGCCGTATTACCACTACGGTGAGTTCAAGCACCTACCCACCTTCAGCGGCGGGGCGGTGCCCAACCCCGAGGCCCTGGACGCGGAAGTACACGTTTACAAGGCGGTTCGCTGGGACAACGGGCCGGACCAAGCCGCTGGATGGTGGCGGTACAAGCATTTAACGCCCACAGAGGCCGCAGCGGACGCCACCGCCCCGGAATTGCCTAGCGCCGCGCAATAAGCTACCATGCGGCTGCGGGCGGGGTCAACAGCTTCTTCTCCCCTCGCTTGCGCCGCACGGGTCGGCCCGCTGTATCTCCTCATGGGTACGGCGGGTCGGCTTTTCTACGGACTTAGGGATACGCAATGTCAAAGTGGACTAAACTTGGGAAGGACAAACTGGCATCGTCAGGGCTTGATACCAAGCAAGCCGAAACTCTAGGTATATATGAAGTACCGAGCGCCAAGGCCAAGGACAAATGCTTTGACGCACGGCCCGCCCTAATCATTCCTTACTTTGGGCTGGACGGTAAGGGTCAAGTGGCGCAAGCAAGCTGGCCGGATTTCTACCGCCTGCGATATCTGGACAAGGGAACAGACATTGCGGCTATGGCCACGGAGAAGGGTGACCAACGATATGCCCAGCCGCCCCGCACCGGGGTCTGCGCATACTTCCCCAAGTTGATAGACTGGCAGAGCATAGCCGACGACCCGAGCATCCCGATTATCATTACGGAAGGTGAGCTCAAGGCGGCGGCGGGCTGCGCAAAGGAGTGGGCCGTGATAGGGCTGGGCGGGGTCTGGAACTTCAAGTCAAGCAGCCAAGGCTACTTCTTCCTACCCGAACTGGAGAAGGTCAGCTGGTTTCGGCGACAAGTCTACATTTTGTACGACAGCGACTTCCGTACCAAGGCGGGGGTCTGCCTTGCCATCAATGCGCTCGCAGAGGAACTGCTTGAGCGCGGGGCACTGCCGTTCATGACTATGCTGCCCGACGTGCTGGAAAACGGCAAGACCGGACTTGACGACTACTTGCTGCAAGCCACCGATGAGGACTTCCAACGTGTACTGGCCGAAAGCCAGCCGCTCACCATGGCGCGCAACCTGTGGCGGCTGAACAAGGAGGTTGTTTATGTGAACAACCCCGGCATCGTGGTACAGCTGGACGATGGCTTCAAGATGAGCCCCGCCGCGTTCAAGGAACATAGCCAGTATTCAACCCAAGTGGCCAGTGAGCAAAGCGTCAACAAAGAGGGCGAGATCGTAATCAAGAAGGTCAGCGCCGCGCCCCTGTGGCTAAAGTGGCCTTTGCGCCATAGTGCCAGCCGCATCACTTTTCAACCCGGCAAGCCCAAGATCACAGAAGAGGGCGAGTACAATCAGTGGGAAGGGTGGGGCGTACAACCCAAGAAGGGGAATGTGAAGCCCTTCCTTGACCTTGTGCGGTTCATATTCAAAGACATGGAACCGGAGCTCATGGAATGGTTTTTAGACTGGTGCGCTTATCCAATACAGAACCCCGGCAGCAAGATGTTCACTTGCGTGGTCGTGTGGGGTGTGGAGGAGGGCACCGGCAAGTCCCTGATTGGATACACGCTGGGCCAGATATACGGCAAGGGCTTCAAGGAAATCACCGACGATGACCTCGAAGGCGGATACACGGCATGGGCTGAAAACAAACAGTTCGTGATGGGTGACGAGATCACCGGGCAGGACAATCGCGCTTTTGCCAATAAGCTGAAGCGGTTCATCACCCAGCGGTCCATGACCATCAACATCAAGTTCGTACCCCAGTACGAAGTTCCGGACTGCATCAACTACTACTTCACCAGCAACCACGCCGACGCGTTCTTTATGTCAGACAAGGACCGCCGCAACTTCGTGGTGGAAGTACAGGGGGACCCCCTGCCGGAAGACTTCTACGAGACGTACGATCAATGGCTTTGGGGTGATGGCCCTGCCCACCTGATGCAATGGCTGCAAGAGCGCCAGATAAGCAAGAGATTCAACCCAAGCGGCAAGGCCCCGTACAGCGCCGCCAAGGAACGCATGATCAAGGCGGGCAAGGGTGAACTTACCGCGTGGATCAACGAACTTATCGAGCAACCCGGTAACATTCTGCGCACCGGCAAGCTGCGCCACACCCGTGACCTGTGGACCAGCACCGAGTTGCTGAGTTTCTACCGCAGTATGCACGACAATAACAAAGTCACCGCCGTGGGGCTGGGCAAGGCGCTCAGCAATGCGGGCATCAAGCAGGCGGCGGGCGGGCAACCGCTGCGCGCACCGGACGGCAGTATGAACCGCTACTACATCATTCGCAACCGCGAGCGGTGGGGTAGGGAGAAGAACCGCAAAGCACTGGAGAAAGAATTGACTAGGACGCCGGTCCCAATGACGGGAGCAGAACGATGATCGTTAGTGAGAACATGGCGCGGGAGTCGTTGACGTACCTCCGTATGTGGGCGCGGGCCGCAGATGAGAAGTTTGACGCCCCACCCTATACCGCGCTGGAAGGCCTACAGCCTGCCCACGTGAAGGACCTGTACCGCACGGCGGTAAAGTACACCCACCCCGACCACGGTGGCACGGCGGAAAACTTTGCCATGGTAGACCGCGCCAAGCACGTTCTAGAGGGATGGTTGGTCAAGGCACAACCCAAGGTGGACCCCCGTGGCGCTGGCCGCGTGTGCGACCGCTGTGGCGGGTCCGGCCGGGTGGAACAGGCCAGCAAGCGCCTAGGTGGGCGGGGGCTGCGCGTACAGTGCCCCCGGTGCGGGGGATTAGGGGAATTGTCATAATGTGTTTTCGGCCGTATTATGGCCGCGTCGGGTAGGTCGACCCCCTCACCTACCCGGCAACCTGTAGTGTGTGAACTTGTTAACTAGGAGAAGCAATGTGACCGAGAAGCTGAGCAAGAAGACGCCGAAAATGCCCAAGATGCCCAAGAGCCTTGGGGCCTGTGTGGACAAATATCACGAAGCGCGCCAAAAGCGTCTCGACATGCAGAAGGAAGTCGACGCCCTCAAGGAAGTCGAAAACTTCATCTACAATCACATCATCGACAACATCCCCAAGGGCGATGGCGGTGCCGTGGGCAAGCAGTACAAGGCCATCCGCGTGGACGAGGACGTATACAGCATCGATGATGACGACGCCTTCTACGGCTTCATCAAGAAGACCGGCAGCTTCGACCTGCTGAACCGTGCCATCAACCAGAAGGCGGTGCGCGAGCGCCTGGAGGACGAGAAGTTCGCCAAGAAGTTCCCCAAGGGTGTTCCCGGGACCAAGGCGTTCAACCGCATCAAACTTTCCGTGACGAAGGTGTGATATGACAGAGGAGCAGCTAGAACGAGTCCACGAGCGTAAAGAGGCTATTAGCACTAGTGTCACTGCCTTAGTGGCGCAGATGTTGGAAGGTGAAAACCCAGAGGTAGAGTACCTCGTAAGAACCCAGCTAACCGAACAGTATCGGTTCTGGAAATAGGAGAGCCATCATGGCAGCGAAGAAAACAGGTAAGGAACTCGCCAACTGGCAATCGGCAATGGCCGAAGCTGCCACGAAGCAGGCGGAGATGGAGCAAAGCACGGGGGGCGGTTCGTTCTTCTCCTTTCGTGCAGGCCAGATGAAGTTTGGGGACGTTGCCTTGCCCGGCGACCAGATCCCCTGCGTCATCGTACACTCTATTCACGAGAACGTGTACTACGAGGGCAAGTACGACCCCGACAACAAAGCCCCGCCCGCCTGCTTCGCCTTCTGGGATGGCGACGAAGACACGGAGATGGCACCCCACCCCAAGGTTGACGAGGAAGACATCTTCGAACGCCAGAGCGAGGACTGCGATAGCTGCCCGCTGAATGCGTGGGGTTCGGCCGAGACCGGCAAGGGCAAGGCTTGCAAGAACCAGCGTCGCCTCGCTGTTATCCCCGCTGGCATGTACAAGGCCAAGGGCGGGCGCAACAGTGGCTATGATCTGGAGATGTTCGAGGACCCCAAGGACTTCAAGAAGTCTGATCTGGCGTTCATGAAGCTGCCGGTCATGTCGGTCAAGAACTTCAGCGCCTATGTGCGCGAAGTCTCCGAGCAGCTTGGGAAGCCGACGTGGGCGGTGTTCACTAACGTCTATCTGGAGCCGGATGACAAGAGCCAGTTCCGCGTCTGCTTCGACCTGATCGGCGAGATCCCAGAGGAGCTGATGGAAACGGTCTATGGCCGCGTTCTGGAAGCGCAGGGCGACAACGTAACAGACTTCCCCTACCGCGCACCCAGCGACGACGAGGAAGAAGCCGCAGCCCCGGTCAAGAACAACGCTGCGAAGAAGCTGGCGGGCAAGGCACCGGCCAAGGGTCGGCAGTCCCGCGCCAAGAAGTGAACGTGCCGGTCGGGGGTTAGGCCCCGGTGGGTAAGGCTGCACAGCGAGTTGCGATGGCGCTAGTGCAGTGGGGGCGGTGGCTGCTCACCACGCGGTCCCCATTTTTCAGGAGAGAAGCATTGAAGCTGCCCCCAGTCTATACGGTTGACTTTGAAACCCTGCCGATCGATAACCGGCCGGAGTACCCACCCAAGCCGACCGCCGTGTCTATCATAGAACCCGGCAAGCGCAAGCCCGCCCGCTTCGTGTTCGGACAGCCGACCGGCAACAACTGCTCACCGGCCGACGCCAAGCGGGCGCTGAAGGCGATCTGGAAGCCCAAGAACCAGCTTCTGTTTCACCACGCCAAGTTTGACATGGACGTTGCCGAAACGCACATGGACTGCGCCCGCTTGCCCGCTGAGAACATACACGACACTATGATCATGGCGTTCCTGCACAACCCCCATGCCCGTGACCTTGGGCTGAAGGGCCTTGCCGAGGAACTGCTGGACTGGGCACCAGAAGAGCGCGACGCCGTGGAGGAGTGGGTACGGGCGAACAAGAAGTGGTGCCTACAGCAATGGGACCCCGGCCTGCAACGTAACGGCAAGCGCAAGCCGTTCAAACCCGGAGCCTACATTGGCTTCGCCCCCGGTGAAATTGTGGGTCCGTATATGGACGGTGACGTTTTACGCACCATCGCTCTGTTCAAGTATTACTGGCCATACATCGTAGAGTCTGGAATGCTTGGCGCTTACCGGCGTGAGCAGAAGGTTATGCCCATATTTCTTGACAACGAGCGGGTGGGAATACGGGTTGACACTTTAGGTCTGGAGCGTGACCTACCCCTGTTCCGCAAGGGTAAGGAGGCTGCGGAAGCGTGGCTGCGCAAGCGGCTAAAAGCCCCCAGCCTCAACATTGATTCCGACCAGGAGTTTGCGGCGGCGCTAGACAAGGCAGGCATAGTTGACGAGGACCAGTGGACCCTCACCAAGACCGGGCAGCGCAGCGTCAGCAAGGACAACCTTACGCCCGAGATGTTCAACGATCCCAAGGTGGCCCGCGCCTTCGGCTACCGTAACCGCATGGCCACGGTACTGAATATGTTCCTGGAGCCGTGGCTTGAACAAGCCCTGCGGCGCGGCGACGGGTATATCAGCACTAACTGGAACCAGATTCGCAACCCGGAAGGCGGTACGCGCACCGGCAGACCCAGCACTAGCAACCCCAACTTCTTGAACATCAGCAAGACTTGGGGCGGAGCAGACGGCTATGTTCATCCATCTCATCTCAGAATTCCTGAACTGCCACTCGTGCGGAAGTACCTTCTTCCTGATGAAGGTGAGAAGTGGCTCCACCGAGATTACAATGGCCAAGAGTTGCGCCTGCTCGCCCACTTTGAAGACGGGCCACTCATGGAAGCCTATCAGCAGGATCCTCGCATCGACGTCCATCAACACGTTTCCGATCTTATCGAAAATACCACCGGCCTGTCCTTCCCAAGAAAGGACGTGAAGATTGCCAACTTCCGCATCATCTATGGCGGAGGGGCCAACGCCACGGCCAGCGGCATCGGCTGTAGCTATGCGGAGGCCCAGGACCTGCTCCGTGCCCATGGCCGCGCCCTGCCCAGCATTAAGGGCCGGGGCGGTATTGCTGAGCAAACGAAGCGCATGGGGAAGGAGGGCGAACCAATCGTAACGATAGGCGGGCGGCTGTATTACTGTGAGCCACCGGGCTATTCCAAGAAGTACCGCCGCCACATGACCTACGAATACAAGATGCTTAACTACGAGTGTCAGGGTTCTGCGGCCGATACTACCAAGGAGGCGATGATTGCCTACCACGAACACCCCAAGCGGCAGGGCCGGTTCCTTGTACAGGTGTACGACGAAATGAACAGCAGCAGCGGCCCCGATCCCAAGAAAGAGATGGCCGTGCTGCGCGAGTCCATGGAGGGCGTTACCGAAACTCTCGGTATTGACGTCGCCATGCTCAGCGATGGCAAGTGGGGTGACACATGGGGTGACCAGTCCAAGTTTGAAGAAGGGAAGAGTAAGTATGAATAGCGGACACAATAACCCTCCGGCTGTCATATTGGAGCTGACCCAGGAAGAGGCGACGTTTATACTTGATAACTGTGAAAGCAACATAGCAATGGGTTTGAACCTTTTACAAGCGAGTACTAGCGAAGCCACTGCGCGCAAAGTTGTCGATATGATGGAAAACTTCAAAACAATTCGTGCCAAGGTTCAGAAAGGAATGTCATGAGTAACGGAGTAACGGCTTGGTCGTACAGCCGCTGGAACGACTACGAAACGTGCCCGCTTATGTTCAAGCTGAAGCACATCGACCGCATCCGGCCCCCATCCTCTCCACAGATGCAGCGGGGCACCGATATCCACAAGGAAGGTGAGGTCTACCTTACCGATCCCAAGGCGAAGAAGGTGCCGGTCAGCTACAGCAACTTCGGCGACCAGATGAAGGAGTTGAAAAAGCTGAACCCCCGGTGCGAGTTGCAGCTTGGCTTCACAGAAAATTGGCAACCGACCGGCTGGTTCGCCAAGGACACTTGGCTGCGCATCGTCTGTGACGTTGATGTACGGTACGAGGATGGCACTGCCGACATCATCGACTTCAAAACGGGCAGGAAGTATGACACCAACGAACATCAGGTTGAGTTGTTCAGCTGTGCGCCGTTCATGGAGGACCCTAAGATTACCTCGGTCACTACGCGGCTGTGGTATCTTGATGTTGACGATGCCGACGACAACGAAGTCATCCGGGAGTACAGCCGCAAGGACTTTGAAGCCATCAAGCGGGACTGGACCAAGCGGGTGCGGCCCATGTTCGTAGATAAGAAGTGGGCACCCAAGCCGAACAGCAAGTGCAAGTGGTGTCACTTCCGCAAGGAAAACGGTGGCCCGTGCAAGTACTAGAAGGCGGTGAAGGACGGGACGCCATAGAATGTCTGGAAGGTATTTGCGAAGGCGTCCGTGATGGTGAAGTACAGGCGTTCCTTATCGCTTATGTCTATACTGATGAAGAAGGGGAGGTAAGGACATCGTGGAGGTGGCGTAGCGTGAACAACGTCCCCCACAACAGGGCACTGACAATCATGGCCCTTGAGTACGCCAAACGAGATTTCTTAGACGGAGAATAAAATATGACGCATTTCATGATGGATCTTGAGACCACCGGCACCATCGCCGGTTGCGGACTGGTCAGCATCGGCATCATCGCCATGGATCTAAATGCCGGGGAGCCCGGTGACGTATTCATGGACGACGGGTTCTACTGCGTTGTCAACCGGGATAGCTGTCTTGACGCCATGCTGCACGAAGACGCCGGAACAATGGCGTGGTGGCGTAAGCAAAGCGCCGAAGCCCGCAAGGCTCTCGACGCCAGCTTCGCCAACGAAGGCGACGACCTGAAGGAGGCGGTGACCCTGATGACCAACTACGTGGGGGCGCACGTATCACCCCGCAACGCGAAGGTCTGGGGCAACGGAGCCGACTTCGACAACCCTATCATGCGGGTGGCTGCGCGCCAGATCGGCATTGAGTTGCCGTGGCAGTGGGGTAACAGGTGTTACCGCACGATCAAGAACCTGCACGAGATTCTGCCGGTTGCCATTCCGCCCGTTACGCGGAGCGGCACCTACCACAATGCCCTTGATGATGCGAAGACGCAGGCGCTTCATTTCTGGGATATCATCAGCACCCTGCGCAATGCTTTGGAGCAGTAGGTTCTAATGGGCCGGAAGCAGCTTCGCCGGGAAAAGCGCATCGAAGGGAACGTAGTCAAGCGCGCCCTTTATGAGTTACAGATCGCTTCCATCCCGGTGAAGTTGCTTCTGGGCAGTGATACCGGCTGGCCCGACCAGTTATTTCTGCTCGGGTTTGGCCGGGTCCTGTTCATAGAGTTCAAAGACCCGGACGGTGCGCTGGAGCCCAAACAAATCTACAAGATTCAGATACTGAAGGATCTAGGTTACGATGTCCAAGTCCACGACAACGAAGAGCAAGCCCTTGAAGCCATTGCTCGCGCCCGTATGGAAGCCGCACGATTATCAGAAGAAGGCTGAAAAGGTTTTACTGGATAATGGCGCGGCCATGCTCCTGCTGGACCCCGGCTTGGGCAAGACCGGCATCACCCTTTCTGCCTTTACCAAGCTGCTGAAGCAGGGCAAGGCCCGCCGCGCCCTTATCATCGCGCCGCTGCGGGTGTGCTATCAGGTCTGGCCCACGGAGGCGGCGCAGTGGAAACAGTTCCAAGGCCTGCGCGTCGGCGTTCTGCACGGCAAGGACAAGAACGAGATACTGGAGAATTTCGAAGACTACGACGTACTGGTAATCAACCCCGAGGGGCTGGAGTGGCTGCTGACCGGGGGCACCGGGCGGTTTGATAAACGCCGCTGGCACAAGCTGATGATCGACACGCTGGTCATCGACGAACTGACCAAGTTCAAGAAGCCAAGCGGCAAGCGGTTCAAGATGCTGAAGTGGGTGATCCCTACGTTCCTGCGTCGCTGGGGCCTTACTGGCACCCCCGCCCCGAACGGGCTGCTTGACTTGTTTGGCCAGTGCTACGTGATCGATGAAGGCAATGCGCTCGGCCGGTACATCACCCACTACCGCGCCAAGTATTTCAGGCCGCTCGATCCGAACGGGTGGAAGTGGGCGTTGCAACCGGGGGCGGAGGAACTGATCTACGAGGCTCTAAGGCCGCTGGCGTTGCGAATGTCAGCCAAGGATTACCTTGAAATGCCAGAGTTGGTCAACATACGCCACATGATCACCCTGCCCGCCAAGGTGCGTAAAATCTACGACACCCTTGAGGATGACCTCATGGCCAAGTACGGGGAGGGGCTTATCGTGGCGGGCAACAGCGCCGCCGCGTCTACCAAGTGCAGGCAGCTTTGCAACGGGGCCATTTACGTTGATGATGACATCGCCAGCCTGCTCAAAGGCAAAAGCCGCCGCGTGCTGGAAGTACACGACGAGAAGCTGAATGCCGTAGAGGAACTGGTTGACGAGTTGCAGGGGACGCCCCTGCTCCTAGCCTACGAGTTTAACCACGACCTTGACCGGCTGCTCAAGAAGTTCCCCGGCACCCCGTACATCGGCAAGGGCATCAACGCCAAGCAAAGCCTTCTTGTAGAGCGTCAATGGAACGAAGGTAAGATGCCTCTGCTGTTTGCCCACCCGGCCAGCGCGGGGCACGGGTTGAACCTACAGAAAGGGCAGGCGCATCACGTTGGCTGGTTCGGAGTGACCTGGGACTACGAACTGTACGACCAGTTCATCCGGCGCATCTTGCGGCAGGGCAACAAGAACAAGCGGGTGTTCAATCACCTGTTTGTGGCCGCAGACACGGTAGACCTGCTCTCTATGTACGACAAGACGCGCAAGGAGCGTAATCAGCTGAAATTATTCGACGCGCTGGCAGACATGCGCAAGGCCCGTGGAAAATAACTTGCGTTCCGTATTTTTCAGGCCCATATTACTCGGGCTGTTGAGGAGTATAGTGCGGTGCCCAAGAAAGCTGTGAATACCATTCCGAAGGGATGGCCTCCGTTGCCGTTTGTGATGCACGACGCATCAAGCTACACCGGAACTCGTATCCTGGTGCTTGAGCGCAGCGTCAAGGCGTGGCGGGGCATTTCCTATTCGGTTGCCGCCGGTCACGTTATTGACCGTATTATGCCGGACGTCGAATGTTCTAACGAATATGGGCGCAAGAAATACTATCCGGTTCCGTTCGGTGCGCAGGATGAGCGCACCCCCCAAGTATGTAAGGAGATGATGGTCGCGCTGCGCGGACTAGCGATGGCCCATGGGGCAGAGCCCGAAGCAATCAGACTCTTGCACGATTATGTTGAGTCCGTAAACGAAAAGGAAGTTGAAGCAATGACCGAGAAGCTCACCAAGAAGAAGGCCGCTCCCAAGAAGGCTGCTGCCGAGAAGAAGCCCGCCGCCGAAGCCAAGGCCCCCAAGGCCAAGGGCAAGGGCAACGCCGAGGCGCTGAAGAAGGCTCGCGAAGCCCGCGCCGAAACCGGCCCCGACGTGCGCAAGATCACCGTCGTAACCAAGGAAAACCCCTTCCGCGAGGGTTCCGGCCGCGCCGACTGCTTCAACCTGCTGAAGCCCAGCAAGACCGTCCAGGACTACAAGGACGCGGGCGGCAAGGTGAAGTACATCAACCGCTGGGAAGCCGAGGGCCATATCAAGCTGTCCTGATCGGCCGGCAAGCAACCATGACCCCCGCTCATTGAATTGGGCGGGGGTTAGAACTGGAAGAGGTAGAGTCATAATGACAACCGTTATCAAACTGGGGGGCGTCAATGGCAGCGGAAAGACCACCATCGCCCGCGAGGTCATCAAGCTGGCCAACGCCACCCCCACCCGAAGAGCCTTGGCCAGCGGAAAGCCCACCACCGTCTATATCGGTGAGTACAGCGGACTGCGCGTATGTGTTCTTGGTTCTTACGAGAATGCTTGCGGGGGTATGGATACGATATCAAACAAGGACGATCGCTTCGACCTTGTCAAAGCTGTGGCGCAGAGCAAGGGCTGTGATATCGTGTTCTTCGAAGGGCTGATCACCGGCAAGACCTACGGCGCGCTCGGTGAACTGAGTGAGCAGCATGTCAACAAGGGCAAGGCCGTTTGGCTGTACGCCTTTATGGACACGGCCTTCGACGAATGTGTGGCCCGAGTGCTGAAGCGCCGGTTGGAAGCTGGCAACACCGCCCCCTTCGACCCCGAGCGCACCATGCGCAGCACCTACCGCAGTTGCGTGTCCCTGCTGAACAAGCTGACGGGCGGCTATGTGCAGCGTGGCGCTCCGCCTATGCAGCACCCAACCCACGTAATCAAAAGTACCCGCAAGCCCGCCACCGAGGCGCGCAAGCTGCTGGACAGAGCGGTGGAGATGTACCATGCGCGTTAAAGACTTCTGCAATTTTATCGAGGCACGGGAGCGTTATCGTACCGCTCGTGAACTACGGCATCCAAGATATGCTGACACGCACCCCAAACTGGTCTTGAAGAACCAGCGCAACCGTGACCCCATCATTGAAGAATATCGCTTCTGTAATGTGCGGCGTAACGACGACCGAGTTACTCGGTATGTACAGAACCAGTTCATGCAGGACTTCCGTACCTCGCCAGAAGCGTGGTTCGCCATCACCATGGCGCGGCTGTTCAACAACGTGGACACGCTGGCCACCCTGCAACATGCGGAAGTCGTCCTGCCGTTCAACCCCACGGCGGCGATCGGGGTACTGCGGGCACGGGAAACACTGGGGCTGCGGGTCTTCAACCCGGCGTACATCGTAAGTACGAATGGCCGCAAAATCGACAAAATTGAGTACGTCATCAACCACGTTCTCAAACCCATGTGGCGGGACAAGGCCAAGATCAGC
>CETS01072521.1_pt1 | contig 20555 bp, 17 predicted proteins | sample 356391 | NCBI WGS metagenome assembly CETS01 (sample SAMEA2622673, study PRJEB7988) | marine metagenome | isolation source: saline water (ENVO:00002010), including
GAGCGCACGCTGGTACCAGGCTTCCGGGAACTCTGGCTGAACGGCGATAGCACGATCCAGGAATTCCCGCGCTTCTGTGAACTCCTTCGCGGCAATTGCCGTCATGGCGCGTTCCAGAAGGAGGTCAGCTGTTGGCGATCCGGACTCATTGAAGGCAGCGGAAATATCTTCAGCAGCAGACTCGGCCTCAAAACTTGAGGGTGCGCTTTTCAGCTCGGCAAACATGTCGTCTGACGGTCCGGCCGCGGTCGCGCTGAGGATGAGGCCTGCAAAGAGAGAAAATATCGATGCCTGCATAAACGGGTGCCGTAGTCCTTTCCGATCACCCCTAACATTGAGGCGTGAGGTCAGCCGGTCAATACACCATGGTGGATCAAAGCTTCACGAAGCCCGTGAGCGCCCTGAAAATGGTGTGTTTTAAAGCCAAATGCTTCTGCCGCGACGAGGTTATCCATCCGGTCATCGGTGAACAGAATCTCTTCCGCAGGGCGACCTGCCCGCTGAAGCGCGATTTCGTAAATCTTTGGGTCTGGTTTCACCACCTTTTCGGCACCTGAAACCACCACGTCTTCAAACTTGTGAAGAAGCGGAAAAGCGTCCGCCGTTTCCTGCCAGACTTCGTCAGACAGGTTGCTCAGGGCGAAAACGTCGGCGCGCGAGGCAAACACATCCGCCAGCAACACATCCATGCCGGGAACATATCCTGAGAACATGTCCAGCCAGCGTGTCCGCCATGCTCGGATCTGATCTTCATAGTGAGGATAGGCTTCGATCAGTGGGACCGCATTATCTGCGAAAGTCACACCACGATCGTGCTCTGTATGCCATTTCAGCGTACAGATCTCAGAGACGAAGCGCTGAGCTTCGTCTTCTGAGTCAAAAATCTGTCGGTAAAGCAGAAGCGGATTCCAATCCACGACTACATTGCCAAGATCAAACAGGACCGCCGTGACGGCCACCTGTTTAGCCTTGCTTGGCTTTGAAGCGCGGATCCGTCTTGTTGATCACGTAAACGCGACCCCGGCGACGCACCACTTTGCAATCCCGATGGCGCTCTTTGAGGGCTTTAAGGGAAGACTTCACTTTCATGGTTTTTCTGCCGTCGGTTATAGAAAAGAAGCGCGGGACCTACAGAGAATAGTAAACTGAGTCAACTGCTTTACGCCTCCGAAAGGTGAGAAAGAACATTTGCAGCCCGCAAGATTACAGGTATCGAATGAGTTTCAAAGCCAATGAGAACCGCAAGGACATCTAAAATGCGTTTTGCAACAGGCCTTATCGTTGCTGCCGCGGCCCTCATTGGGTGCGAAAGCACATCACAAACGCTACAGAACGCGCCTGACCCCTCCACGAATTCTGCACGAATGCCAGGTCAGGGTGTACGCCCGCCATCCCTTGGCCCGTTGGGTAGCTTTGAGACGTCCGGCCATCAGAAACTCGATGCCTGGCGGTATGAATTTGCTGCCCGCGCCTATCGCGAAGGCTATTCAATTGAGATCATCCGTTCGGTGCTCTCAAACATTGAGCCGATGAGCATCTTCCTCGAGCAAAGTTCAGAGGCAGTTGATCAGGCAGAATTCTCAAAGCCGATCTGGGAATATATTGACGATACGGTCAGCCGTACGCGTGTTGCGACCGGAAGAGAGCTTCTCTCCGAAGATTACGAGCTGTTTTCCGCGCTTGAACAAAAGTATGGCGTCCAGAAACACTATATCGCCGCCATCTGGGGCATGGAAACCAGCTATGGCCAGGTCATCGGCAATTTTGACGCGCCATCGGCACTGGCCTCTATGGCCGCCGAAGGCCGCCGCCGCGGCTTCGCCGAAAACGAACTCCTTGCGCTGATGGAAATTCTCGAGCGCGGCGATGCGCGCCGCCATGAGCTGATCGCAGGCTGGGCTGGCGCTATGGGCCAGACCCAGTTCATGCCGACGACTTATGTCCAGTATGCTGTGGACTGGACAGGCGATGGTACGAAAGACGTCTGGCGAGCCCGCGGTGATGCCCTGGCCTCAGCCGCGAATTATCTGCAGGCCTCAGGCTGGCGCGCGGGTGAACCCGCCCTTGTCGAGGTCCAGCTTCCCAAGCCCTTCAACTATTCCTACGCCAATGGCCAGCGCCGCCCGACATCGCTCTGGGCGACGCTCGGCCTGACCCCCCTCTCTTCGGTCAGTCTGGATCCGGCTGGCGTGGGTCTGGCTGAGCTCTGGCTGCCAGCTGGCTCGAATGGCCCTGCGTTTCTGCTTTATCCCAACTTCGACGTCATCAAGACCTATAACAGGGCCGATTCCTATGCGCTCGCCGTCAGCCTGATTGCTGAAGGCATTCAGGGGCGTGCGACCCCAGCAGGAAGCTGGCCTCGTGATATTGATCGGCTGAACATAGAAGAAATCAAACGCCTGCAGGATGGGCTGAACCGTCTTGGCTTTTCAGCGGGAACTGTGGATGGCATCGCCGGACGCGGCACACGCCGGGCGCTGCAATCCTTCCAGATTTCTGCCGGCATGCTGGCTGACGGCTTCCCGACGCGTCGTGCGCTGGCCGCCGTAGAAGCAGCTTACTGATCACAGGACAACACAGTGACGCGGCCTCGCTGCGTCTTAGTGCGGCTCTTCATCCGTGGCGAGCAGTGGCGGGTCTTCCTGATAAGTATTCGTGGCCTGGAAGAAGGCGAAAACACCCATGAAGACCAGAACACCAGCCGCAAAGACAAACGGCGCAAACGGGTGGACGTTCTCATAGGCCCAGAGTCCAAACAGCGGCGAGACGACAAAACCCATTGCATTAGTTGCCGTGACCAATCCGGCGACATTACCCTGCAAGGTGGTGCCAACGGCAAGCGAGGCGCCTGAGGTGAAGCCGGGACGAGAAAACCCCTGCCCAATGCCGTAAAGGATCTGCGCCACACCGAAAACGGCCAATGTGGGCAGCGAAATCGTCAGTGCAGCGGACACCACCAGAAAGGCTGCGCCCGACACCATCAGCGCCTTTGGTGAAAGCTTCAGCCGCGGGATGAGTGCCAGCTGCGCTGTAAGCGTCGCCAGCGCGCCGAGCGTCATGACAATGCCGAGCTCCTGCGCACCCGGATTTTCATTCTGCGGAGACGGATCAGGCAGATAGCCAACATCATGCAGACGATCGAGCATGAAATAGGGAAAGGTCTGCAGGATGACACCAGAGACCAGAGACAAGCCGACACCATAGACCAGGAACGGGTAGACGCTCTTGTCGCGCCAAAGCCCCTTACCTTCCGATGTCACTACCTTCTTCATCTCCGGTGCGCGATGTTCAGGGAGGAAGAACCAGATGCCCACGCCGATAGAGACGGCAATTGCGGCAATCACAAAAACCGGAGCCAGAAGGTGCACCTGATCGATGAGAACGCCCGCAAGGCTCGGACCGATTGCCGTGCCAAATGTGAAGCCGGATGTCAGGGTCGCGATTTCTTCGGTTCGGTTCGAACTGTCTGTCCGGTCAGCAACATAGGCCTGTGCGGCGGGATTTGTGCCAGAACCAAAGACACCGAATAAAGAACGCCCACTGAGAAGAAGCAGAAAAATCAGCGGCCAGAAGGTGATGACGCCCGCAAGGCTGATCATGCCGACGAAGCCAAACAGCACCATGCTGACCGCAAAACCGGCCAGACCAAGCGCCGCCACAGGCCGGCGCCCCCAGGTATTCGATTTGCGTCCCCAGAATGGGCTGAAGATAACCCAGAGAAACGCTGACAGAGAGAAGATCGCGCCGGCTGTCCATGCAGGAAGGTCAAGGCGACGAACAAGCAACGGCAGGACCGCCGTAATGAGCATAGTGTTGCCCGCACCCACCGCCATCAATGCGAAAAACAGGAGCCGGAACGCACCGCGTCTGTTGCTTGCATCCGGAAGAATCTTGCCCGTGACCATGTCCGCTTAATGCGCTTGTCGCCTGATCTGGTCAAACAATTTTCTGGCCCCACCTGCGACACTGAGACCACGCAGATTGTTTGATATTCCGAGCCGGAGGCAACCCGGCGTTAAGGCTAATGCGCTATCCCTTCATCAAAATAGAACAACAGAAAAGTTGTGTGTGATGTTTCAAATCATCGGAATCGTAGTCGTTCTGGGTATGGTATTCGGCGGGTTTCTGCTCGCCGGCGGCCATTTTGACGTGATCATCAAGGCGGCACCTTTCGAAATGATGATGATTGGTGGCGCCGCAGTCGGCGCGCTGCTGATCGGCAATTCATTCAAGACCGTCATGGGCGTCGGCGCAGGGATCGCGAAGGCCATGGCTGGCCCCAAATGGAAAGCGAAGGACTATACCGACTTGTTATCGATCTTGTTCGTATTGACCAAGACGATGAAAACCAAAGGGGTTGTGGCCATTGAGGCGCACATTGAGAACCCCAAGGAAAGCCGGATCTTTCAGGAATACCCCAAGATCATGAAGGATCACTTCGCGATTGACCTTATCTGCGACACCTTGCGGATGATGACGATGAACCTCGAAGACCCTCATCAGGTCGAAGATGCCATCGAAAAGCAGATCGAAAAGCACCATCACGAGGCGCACGAACCTGCTCACGCCCTTCAGAATATGGCAGACGCCCTGCCAGCGCTCGGTATCGTTGCGGCGGTTCTGGGCATCATCAAGACCATGGGCGCAATCAACCAGCCGCCCGAATATCTTGGTAAGCTGATTGGTTCAGCGCTTGTCGGTACGTTCCTCGGTGTGTTTCTCGCTTATGGCTTCGTCGGCCCGCTGGCCGCGCGCATGGCAGCTGTCGTTGATGAAGAAGGTAAATTCTATCAGATCATCAAGGATGTTCTGGTCGCTCACCTTCATGGCAACGCGGCGCAGATCTCCGTCGAGATCGGTCGTGGCTCTATTCCTTCAGCCAGCCAGCCAAGCTTTGCGCAACTGGAAGAAGCTCTGAACAGCGCGCCAGAGCCAGGCTGATTTCGGGTCAGCCTTCCGGCGCATCCGGCATCAGGCGCATCCAGTCGCGCTTTGGCAGGTCATAGACCATGTCCATGACTTCAAACTGGATGCCCGTCGGGCGCGTAATGCCCGAATTCCAGAGCGCAACAACGCCGGTGCGCAGCTCTGGATCAAACAGGATCAGCGCACGGTAGCCACGCACCGCACCGCGGTGGCCAATCACCTTATGCCCCTCATAATCATAGACGCGCCATCCGAGCGCATAATCGGCATGCTTGATCCGGTCAAAGCGCCGCCCCATGCCGTTTGCTTCACGCAGAGTTTCAACGAGTGGCCTGTGCGATGTTTCCAGCGCATCCGAGCGGAAAACATCTGGAAAAAGCCCAAGCTGGGCCTGCATATAGCGCGCAAGATCTTCAATTGAGGACGAAACACCGCCCGCGGCCGCAACCCGGAAATAGGGGCGTGTAATGGAATCCCGAGACAGACGACCGCCACGCCATGAATGCGGCTTGGCATAGTCGTCGGACTCGACCAGCCCCTCATAGGTCAGAGAGGCTGTTTTCATTCCTAACGGGTCGAAAACGCGTTCCTGAACCAGGGTCGGGTAATCAAGGCCGGTCGTCTGCTCCATGATCTCTGTAATCGTATCAAAGGCGACATTTTGGTAGCCATGGCATTCCCCGACAGGGCAGACGAGATTGAGCCCGCCCAGCATCTGGCGGATTTCGCGCGGCTCACGACCCGATTCCAGAATGTTGTCATAGGCATTGGAGACAATACCAACGCGGTGCGCCAGCAGGTCTTTCACCGAGGCAACTTTCTCGCCTGCGGCGGGAAGTTTCAGTGTGGTCGCAAAAGCAGAGATTTTATCATCAAGTGACAGTAAGCCGTCTTTCTCAAGCTGCGCAGCCAGCGTGCCCGCCAGTCCCTTGGATACGGATGCCCAGCGGAAACGTGTGTGCGAGGTCACCGGGTTTCCGTCCTTCTCTGTCCAGCCATAACCCTTGGAGAAGGAAAGTTCGCCATTCTCAATGACGGCGACGGCGAGCCCCATCATATCATCGCGCGCCATGAGAAGTTTCAGCCGCGCGTCCAGATAGCGGTAATCAATTGAGCCCGGTGCCTCTGACGCGTGCCCTGCAGGAAGAATCGCAAGGCCCAGACAGAGACAACTAAACAATACGCGTATCATGAACGTCCCCTTCTGAACCTATATGCGCCAAATTGCGAAATTTGTGAAACAGACTCGCGTGTTGGTTGGATGTCGCATGCAAACTCCAGACCGTCTGCTAAGAACCGATTTCAGAAAACGTCAAGGCAGAAGCTTATTTTGCAGGTGCAGCCATGACAGGTCGTGGAAAAGAGCGCGCGCGACTGCGCACGTTCTTTGAGTTCGACGATATTATTGACCGCCCATTCTGGGTTCTGCCGCTCGGACTTCTGCAGTCTGCAGTGATCATGGCAGGTATTGCCTGGGTGTCGCTCAACGAACGGGACGGGCGCCCACCAATCATTGGATTTGGCATATTGGAAGGCCTTTTGGCCGGCTGTGCACTTTTGATTGCTACGGCAATCATCGTCTATTCAATCCAGCAATTGCACAAACTTTTTGCGCGCGGCCTTCGCTCTGTGCGGCTGAAACGTCTGGAAACCGAGGCACGTGACATACTTCGCGCCGACTATAAGCGGGCGCTTAAAGGGCTCCTCCACGCCAGCGGCCTTCAGCCAGAAGAGCTGAAAACCGTCAGCAATCCTCCGGAGTGCCGATTTGAAGATCTGTTGTTCTCGCAGGCCGAGCTCGACCGGTTTCTCGGCCCGCTACAAAACCAGTGCTATCGGGCCGTCACACCACACGGCGCAACGCCGCAGTTCGCGCCAACCTCCGCAGACAGGCTCACCGGTAAGGACTATTTCAACAGCTATTGTGCGCCTTTCAGGGTGATCGCGATCTTCTTTACGGACACAGCGTTCGTTGTCGGCCAGGCCATATGCGATCCCTTCACCGGTGATATTCAAAAACGGGTCCGCACGCTCCCGCGCGATCAGATCAGAACGTCAGAATTTCAATCCCAGATCCAGACAGTGCCGGTGACAAAAGGTCTTCTGGAGGACTGGTTTGAGAACCGGCGCCTCGACCCCGCTGAGCGCAAACGCACACGGTCTATTCTGGCGCGCCACGATATGACGCGACTGGACGCGAAGCGGTTTGGAACATCGCTTCCCTCGCTGCCATTCGCCTTCTATCAAGACGCCACTCAACTCGAGATCCGTCTTATCTCAGGAGAGACGATCAACCTGCCGCTCGAATTGAAGCAGTCTCTTGTCCAGACGCCGCCGCGCGCCAGCATTTTTGATGACGATTTGCCGTTGTCGCAGAGCCGCTTTGGCGCATTCAGCGAACTCGGAATGTCCGAAGGCTTTGACGATGACCCGATTTTCAATCCGAGACGTGCTGACCCAGACCGCCCAAAAGGCACCCCCGCGCTCTGGTCTAGCGGACGGCAGTCCCGATATCGCGAATATTCGGCTTTCTGGCCGTTTGTGCGTTCGGTTCTCTTCGCCTTGATATGTGGAACCGCGCTGCTTCTTCTCATGAATGCACTGACCACGGACTGGTCAGAGAGCTTTGGCTCAACCTCAGAGACCGATATTCGCATTGAAACCCCTGACGGCATCAAGCCGCGGACTGTTCCAGAGATGAGATTGTCACCCAATCTGATAAGCCACTTGTCGACGCCATCTCAGATTCAGTTCGCGTGTACAACGCGCCCCGTATCTGTGCGGAAGGCCGCAAGTGCTCGTGCTGGGGAATTAGCAGACCTCTCGGCCAACACACCGGTACTTGCTCTACTGGGTGCCGACGCCTCCAGCCGGACAGACTGGGTCAATGTCATCTTCGAGCAGGAAGGTGCCGAGCATACGGGCTATATACAAACAACCCGGCTGGAGGTGCTCCAGCCGGGTGTCCGTCAAACATGTGGTTAAGTGAGAAGAAGCTTAACCGTGAGCACGTGGGCGCTCATCAACCTGCATAGGCGTTTCCGATCCACGGATGAGAGACTCAGCGATGGAGGTGGCATCCAGCGCAGCCTGCGATGTCGGCCATTTCTCCATGATCGGCGTCTGGCTACGCAGGCTTTCCCGCACCGTCGCATCCCGGGTCACAACGCCAGCGAGTGGTGGCCGGAAACCCAGAAAGGTCTGGCAGGCTTTGGCAATCGCCTCATAGGTCTGCCGACCGCGTTGGCGGTTATCGGCCTGATTGATCGCGACGACCGGCTGGACACCCGGCGCATATCCGCGAAGCACTTTGATGAAAGCGTATGCGTCTGTCATCGAAGCCGGGTCGTCTGTCACAACGACGAGGGCACGGTCCGCCGCGCGGGCAAGGCGCATCACGTTCGCCTCAATCCCGGCAGCCAGGTCAAGCAGAACATGATCATACTGGAGCGCGAGCGCTGTCAGCCCGGCTGCCAACCTTGCAACTTCTTCGTTGGGCAGCTCTGCAAGTGCGCCAGATCCAGAACGACCAGGAAGGACGTCAAATCCACCATTGGCGACCCCACCTGAGACAGGCGTGACGGCATCCTCCAGCTCGACCCATCCAGCGATGACGGCCGCAAGGTCGGTTTCGGGCGCTATCCCCAGATGAACATCGACATTGGCGAGACCAAGGTCACCATCAACCAGGAGGGTTCGCCTTCCGGCTCTGGCGAGTGCCCCAGCGATGGCCGTCGACAGGAAGGTCTTGCCGACCCCACCCTTACCGGAGGCTATAGCGATCACAGACGCCGGGTTGACGCGCGGGCGCGTTCCCTGACCATCTTTATTACGACGAAAGCCGATACTCATTACGCGGCTCCTTTCAGAAGTTCAGCACCAGGCGCGTCTTCCAGAAGAACGCGAGCAAGGCGGTTACTTGTTGCAGGGATCAGGCCTCCGCCGATAAAGGGCGTGAGCGCGAGATGTGAAAGATTCAAGCGGGCCGATGCGATAGCGCAGAGTATTCCCCCCCGGCGCCTGACGATATCCAGTTTGGTAATGATGGATCGACGAATGCCGAGATCGGCAAACGCCTTAACGCTGTCTTCCAGGTCCATGGGGTGGCCCTCCGCTGAAATCACAAGCACAGGCTCTGCATCAACCAGTGTGATGAGATCCTTCATCCGCCTCAGATCCTCAGGATCATTCGGATTGATCGGTGGCGTATCGATGACCATGCCATAGCCTTGTTCAGACTTAGCCTCGATTGACGAGAGAAGCTCATCGGGCGTCAGGGACGCGCCAATATTGCTGGCTTCCGTCTGCAGATAAGCCGCCATCTGCTCAGCGCCAGCAGTCGCATCGAAGTCAGCCACCAGTGGCAGCGCAGCCGATTTTGCAGCAGCCGCCCGGCGAACCAGTTTGGCCGCCGTTGATGTCTTGCCCGACCCCGGCGGACCCACAAGCATGATTGGTTTCTTGAGTGAAGGCTGGATGGGCGCAAACCCGATGAGTCCTTCAAGCGCAGTTGAAAATCCAGACGCCGGATCCTTAGCGGCTCCAACGAGACGGGCACCGCTGATCGCGACAATATCGGCAAATCCTTCAGGCGCACCATGCCAGACCATGATCTCTTTAAGATGTTCGCGATAGCGGTTGATCTGCAGGATCGGCGCAGGCCTTGGTTCGGCCTTAAGCTCAAATTTCGGCGCGGCTTTCTGTGTCGCCCGTTCGACACCTGCCCGCACCTCATAAGCGCTTTCGGCCTGCCATTCAGACAGAATGACCGCATCGTCGCCCATATCGGCATATACCAGCTTGATCGCCTGGTCCCGTGTGGGCGCCGAGTATAACTTCATCCTCATCCGGCACATCCCTCCCTAAATTGATCCGGCAGCGCGAAGGCGCGCCTTCGGATGGATTTCGTTTTGCGACATGACCGGCGTTTTTGGTCTGAAGCGATCGATCAGGGACTGCACAAAAGGACGTATCGCAGCACTGGTCAGCAAGACCGGTACAAGTCCCTGTTGGGCAGCCTGATCAAAGGCCTGTCGCACTTCCCCCGCAAATGCATGCAGACGCGATGGCTCAAGGGCGAGCTGACGCTCCGTCCCCTGACCGATAATCGCGTTTGCAAATGCCTGCTCCCACGCTGGTGAGAGCGTGATGACCGGCAACTGGCCGGTCTCGTCCGCATTCGCGAAACAGAGCTGACGCCCCAGCCGCGAACGGACATGTTCAGTAATGGAGACGAGGTCGGATTTGCCGGCCGTCGCCTCGGCAATACCTTCCAGAATAGTCGGCAGGTCGCGAATGGACACGTATTCGCTCAGCAGGTTCTGAAGAACGCGCTGAATGCCGGACATACTGATCTGGTTAGGCACGATGTCGTCCAAGAGTGCTCTTTGCTCTTTTGGCAGATCATCAAGAAGCGATTTCACTGCCGCGAATGACAGCAATTCCGCCATATTTTCCTTAACAATTTCCGTAAAATGCGTCGTAAGTACGGTCGCAGGATCAACCACCGTGTAACCGCCTACTGCCGCGTCTTCCTTGCGCGCTTCGTCAACCCAGATCGCTGGAAGCCCGAAAACAGGCTCAGTTACGCGTTCACCGGACATTGGCGTCGCACGTCCTGTCGCATCCATGGCGAGGTGGTGATTGAGCTTCAGGCGGCCTTCGCCTGCAGCCAGTTCCTTAACGCAGATGTGGTATGTGTCGGACTGAAGTTCGAGATTATCAACGATACGCACCGATGGCGTGATGAAGCCGTAATCTGATGCAATCTGACGACGCACCGCCTTCACCTGATCTGTAAGTTTACGGCCCTTGGTTTCATTGATGAGGGCTACCAGACCAAAGCCGAGCTCGATCTTGAGATCATCGACCGCCAGAGAATCTGAGATTGGGGCTTCTTCAGGCTCTTTCTTCTTGTCATCAGCAATCGCAGAGGCGATCCGGTCCTGCTTCTCTTCTTCCTTGCGCGCGCGGTCCAGGCGATAGGCCATGTAGCCCAGCCCACCAGCGAGCGCGAAGAAAGGAATGATGGGCATGCCCGGGAGAAGGCCTGCAAAAAGTGCCGCGCCTGCAACCATATACAGCCCAAGCGGGTTGCTCATCAGCTGCTTGCCGAGTGCTTTGTCTGCGGCACCATCAAGACCCGCCTTAGACACAAGCAGACCCGCAGCGATGGAGATGATCAGAGCCGGTATCTGACTCACCAGGCCATCACCAATGGTCAGGCGCGTATAGGTGTCTGCGGCAGTCTCGAATGGAAGCCCTTCCTGGGCAACGCCAATAATAATGCCGCCAATAATATTGATGGCCGTAATCAGAAGGCCCGCAACGGCATCGCCCCGGACAAATTTCGATGCACCATCCATAGCGCCGAAGAAATTACTTTCGCCTTCAACTGTCTTACGGCGCTCACGGGCTTCTTCTTCGTTGATGAGGCCGGCAGACAGGTCAGCGTCAATCGCCATCTGCTTGCCGGGCATGGCATCAAGCGTGAAGCGTGCGGCCACTTCCGCGATGCGGGACGAACCCTTGGAAATCACGACGAAGTTCACGAGCACCAGGATGATGAAAATGATTACCCCAATGACGTAATTGCCGCCCATAACAAATGAGCCGAACGCCTTGATGACGTCACCGGCCGCGTCAGGCCCCTGAGCGCCGTCTGACAGGATCAGACGTGTCGAGGCCATATTCAGGCCCAGTCTTAGCAGTGTCGCCAACAGCAGCACTGCCGGAAACGCCGAAAACTCAAGCGGCTTCTTGATCAGAAGGGCTGTCATCAGAACCAGAATTGAGAACGTGATCGACACGGCCAGCATCACGTCGAGCAGGAAGCTCGGCATAGGCATGATGAGCATGATGATGAGGGCCAGAACCCCCACACCCATAGCCACTTCGCCTTTGAGCCCGGATGTCAGGAATGCCTGAACATCAAAGCCACCAATGCGAAACCCACCCGAAGATGCGCCGTTTGTCATGCCGTCAGAGGATGTCGTATCCGTCACGTGCGTTCAGGTCCTGTTGTCACACCGCTTCGCGAACTTCGCCGGGCGCCGGGATCTCGACACCTGCCTCTGAATAGGCCTTGAGCTTGTTGCGGAGGGTCCGGATGGAGATACCGAGAATATTTGCGGCATGCGTTCGATTGCCGAGACAATGCGTCAGCGTATCGAGGATCAGGTCCTGCTCCACTTCAGCGACCGTACGGCCGATCATGGCGCCAGACTGCGTGCTGGCTGACTGTGTAGCCGCATCGACCACTGGATTACCGGTTGGGGTCAGACCGCCCTCAGACGTGACAGGCTCCAGTCCGTCAGGTGACCGGATCGCATCCGCATTGATGGATTCATCGACTGAGAGAAGAACAGCCCGATGCATGGCATTTTCGAGCTCGCGCACATTGCCTGGCCAGTCATAGGCCAGAATGCGTTCTTTGGCGTCGTCGGAGAGGTTTTTCCGCGGCAGTCCGTTTGCAGCAGAGTATTTCTCAACGAAATAACCCGCGAGTTCGACGGAATCCTGCGTCCGCTCCCGCAGTGGCGGAATGCGAAGGTTCACCACGTTCAGGCGATAGAGAAGGTCTTCCCGGAAGATGCCTTCCTTTACGGCCTCACTGAGATTGCGGTTTGAGGTCGCCAGAATGCGGATATTGACCTTGATCGGGCGCGAACCGCCAACACGGTCAATTTCACGCTCCTGAAGGGCCCGCAGAAGTTTCGCCTGGAGCCGGGCATCCATTTCAGAAATCTCGTCCAGGAGCAGCGTGCCGCCGTCGGCCTCTTCAAACTTACCAATCCGGCGAGAGACGGCGCCTGTAAACGCGCCTTTCTCATGACCGAACAGCTCTGATTCAAGTAGATTTTCAGGGATAGCCGCACAGTTGACGGAGATAAACGGCTTGGATGCACGGCGCGACTGTTTGTGCACATAGCGCGCCATCACTTCCTTACCGACACCGCTTTCGCCTGTGATCAGGACACTGGCCTCGCTACCAGCGATCTGGTCAGCGAGCTGAATGACCCGCTGCATGGCCGGATCACTGACAATCATCGGGCGATCATCATCGGAGACCGCTTCCAGAACTGCGGCAATCATATCCGGATCAGGCGGGAGCGGAATGAATTCACGCGCACCGGCACGGATGGCATTTGCAGCGCCAGTGGCATCCGCTTCGACACCGCAGGCGACCACCGGGACCGCAATGCGTTCGGAATCGAGCGCCGTCACGAAGCTCGCAATGTCGAGGTTGTAATCGGCCATGACGAGGTCCGCGCCGCGACCTGCCCGAAGCGCTCCAAGCGCCTGATCCAGCGTATCGAAGTGTGTGACCTTCGCCCCGCGATCAAAGGCGATCTTGGACGCCACAGAAAGCTGGCCTCCGAGATTTCCAATCATCATTACGCGCATCTGAAGGCTCCTGTATTCAATCCGGTCATGTGGTTAAGGGTGCGAGACAGCATTAGTTCACGCCCTCCCCATCCTTAATGATCTCTGTCATGGTGACACCGAGACGGTCGTCGACCGGCACGATCTCACCACGCGCAACAAGCCGGTTGTTCACGTAGATATCGATCGCTTCACCAACACGGCGATCAAGCTCGAGGACCGATCCGGGCGAAAGCCTGAGAAGTTCGGAAACCTCAAGCTGGGTCCGCCCAAGCACCGCCTGGATCTTCACCGGTACGTCGAACACCGGCGCAAGATCTGCGGCAGCCTTTTCGCCTTCACCGCCGCTGCGACCGCTCTGCACAGCATTGGCTTTTTCAAGCTCTGGCAGGTTCATTGCGTCATCAGTACTCAAAACAAGACTCTCTTTTCATCATGCGACACTGGCGAACAGGTCGCCTTGTTGGTTCAGGGGTTGGCTGAGATGCTGGTTCACCAGATCTTCCATCTGGGCGGCCAACTCTTCTGGCGAATGGGACAGGGCGCCCTGCTCCCAATCAATGCTCCAGGCGCCGGGCGTTGCAGCCGCATCGGCCACGAGTGTGAATTCAAATCCGTCTTGCTGAAGCGGCTCGATGTGAGCGCGCAGGGGCTCAATCAGGTCTGGTGACACGCGCAATTTCAGCTCTGCCCGTTTGGGCAGCAGAGCGGCGGCATCCTGAAGGCAAGCCTCAATCGTTTCTTTCGGAAACTGCTCAAGCGCGGCACCAGCGATCTTTCGCGCCATAGCGAGGCCCAGCTCTGCGGCTTCCCGGCGAGACTGCTCTGCGAGCTGTGCGGCAAAAGGCAGGACAGGCTGGAGATGCGCCACGATCTGACCAGCCGCCGCAGCAAGCTGGCGCTGCGTTTCGGCTTCGATGGAAGCGATCGTTTCTGCGCGAACCTGTTCACACGCCTCTTCGACTTCATCCGGCTTGTACCGTTTGAACTTCTGATTGCCTTCGTGAATGATGCGCCCGTCTTCATCAAACTCAGTGAAGAATGGGAAATTGTCGGCGCTAGTAGATGAGCTCATCATCACCTCCGCCATCTGAAAGCATGATTTCGCCACGAGCGGCGAGATCTTTGGCCAGGAAGACCATTTCTGTCTGCGCCTGATCGACATCCTTCAGGCGGACCGGGCCCAAGGCCTGCATGTCATCCTTAAGAAGCTTGGCAGCACGCTCGGACATGTTCGACATGAACAGATCGCGCAGATCGTCTGATGCACCTTTAAGGGCAAGACCAAGTTTATCTTTGTCGATACTGCGAAGGAGAGTCTGAATACCGCCCGGATCGAGCTTGGCGAGGTCCTCAAAGACGAACATAAGGGCGCGGATCTTGTCTGCACTTTCGCGATTACGTTCTTCCAGACTGGAAATGAACCGGCCTTCCGTCTGACGGTCAAAGCTATTGAAGATCTCGGCCATAAGCTCATGGCTGTCGCGTTTGGATGTCCGCGCGAGGTTCGACATGAACTCCGACCGAAGCGTCAGTTCAATCTTGTCGAGAATATCGCGCTGCACCGGCTCCATGCGAAGCATACGCTGGACGCACTCGATTGAAAAATCTTCTGGCAGGGCCGCAAGAACCCTTGCAGCGTGATCTGGTTTGATTTTCGAGAGCACAACGGCGACTGTTTGAGGGTATTCGTTCTTAAGATAGTTGGCGAGCACCACCTCATTCACATTGCCGAGTTTGTCCCACATGGTCCGCCCAGCCGGACCGCGAATCTCCTCCATCAGAGCTTCGACTTTTTCCGGTGGCAGGAAGTTCATGAGAAGCTTATGGGTCTGCTCATACGTACCCATAATCATGCCCTGGCTGGTCATCTTGGATACGAACTCGCTGATCAATGCTTCGACCAGATCTGAATCGACGACACCAAGGCCAGACATGGCATGCGAAATCTCACGGATTTCATCCTCGCCCAGGCGTTCCCAGACGGGTGCCATATTCTCTCCGAGCGCCATGAGAATGACAGCGGACTTTTCAGCACCATTCATGCTTTGCAGTTTGCTGCGGGTCTTCACCGACGTGCCAGCAGGCGGCCCACTGCCACCCTGCCCAGCAATGGCACTGGCGACTTGTGCGAGAGCTTCAGCTTCTGCACTCATCAGAACGCCCTCTGCTCAGATTCGTTGAGCCAGTTCCGCAGGATCGAAACAGACTCATCGGGATGCTTGTCGATCATCTCGGCAATCTTTTTCATCGAAGACGCTTTCACCTGACCAGTGACGTTGGCGACGTCGATAGAGTGCTCAAGATCGTTTCCGGCAGCTGATTCAGAATCGCTGCCATCATGAGGAAGTGCAGCAACCTGCACCCCTCCCGTTTTGTTCGGCAGCGCGCCAGACGACTGTGACGCTGGCTTCAGAAGACCGCTGACAAGCGGGCGAAGCACAAAGAAAATGACGGCTAAGCCTCCAAAGAATAGCGCAGCCAGCTCTACGGAGCGCATGATATCGTTTTTGGTGAAATCCAGAAGCGGTGGCTTGGACGAGGTGCCCTGTGTGAGGGATGGCTGCGCGAACTGAATATTCACGACCTCTATCACATCACCGCGACTTTCATCATATCCGACTGCTGAACGAACCAGCGCTGAAATCTGGGCCATCTCAGCCTCAGTTCGCGGCGCATAGGTCATCACTGGCGTCTCACCTTCCAGGCCAGCTTCGCCAGCAGCCCCTGCATAGTCGATCGCGACAGCAACAGAGAGCCTTTTAACCTGACCGCCTTCGACCACTTCAGTCTGAGTAGTCTTAGAAATTTCGTAATTGATGGTTTCTTCGAGCGTAGACTGGCTGCGATCCTCAAGCGGGCCATCTGTGGCCGTGTCTTGCTGATCGGGGAGGTTTTGTTCGACGGTCGTTACGTCCTGACGGCCTCGGATCAGGTCCTGAGACGTGTCTTCGCGAGTCTGAGTTGAACGTACGACACGGCCATCAGGATCATAGAGTTCAGACGAACGTGTCACACGGTTGAAATCAACATCTGCGCTGATCTGAACGCGTGCAGCACCAGGGCCAACAACCGGCTCAAGCTGGGCAAGGACTTTCTGACGCAGATCCTGTTCGATCATCGAACGGCGCTCATCTGCGGTCATTCCGCCACCAAACACACCGTCTCCGGCAGAGGCCGCCGCAAGAAGACGCCCCTGTGTATCAAGCAGAGTGACTTGATCCGGCTCCAGACCGGGCACGGCGCTGGCTGCCAGATTGCGAATCGCACGAACATTTGCCGGGTCCATTGAGCGACCCACAATATCAACTACGATCGAGGCTTTGGCGCGGCTCTCATCGCGATCAAACAAACGACGCTCGGGAAGCACCAGACTGACGCGCGCTGTCCGCACCGTATCGAGCATGGCAATATTGCGCGCCAGCTCGCCTTCGAGTGCGCGCAATCGATTGACATTCTGGACGAAGGTGGTCGCACCGAGCGCATCTTGTTGATCAAAAATTTCATAGCCGATGGAGCCGCGCGATGGCAGGCCTTCTGCCGAAAGCATAAGGCGCGCATCAAGCACCTGCTCGCGCGGAACAAAGATCGAGGAACCGTCGCCACGCATTTCATATCGGATGTTGGATTGATCCAGCCTCTCTGCAATTTGCGAAGCTTCAGAGAGCTCGAGACCGGAATATAAAAGCGCCTGCTGACCACCACCGGTCCGCAGGAAAAGAGCTGAAAGCACACCACCGACAATCGCCAGCACGATAAGGCCCGCAATGATGCGGGTCTGACCGATTCCGGCGATTGAAAAGCCTGATTTCTTATCGTCTGTCTGAGCCATAAATGCCTAGCCGCAATCCATTACGGAGAAATACTAGGCAGGAATTTCCCACCTGACCGTAAAGGAGGATTTAACGGAGGCGCTCAGAGAGCGTTTATTTCTGTCAGTTTCTGTATTGTTGTACGCGCGTCACACGCAGCCCCTTGGAGCCGTGACGGTCATACAGACGTTCCCAGCAACCGAATTCCTCTTCACTGAGATTATACTTCTGACATGCGTCCTTAAGCGTAAGAAGCCCGCCACGAACGGCGGCAACGACTTCAGCCTTGCGACGTGTCACCCATCGGGAGATGCCAGGATCGGGAAGATCCTGCAGGGTGATCGGTCTTCCGTCTGGTCCCGGAACAGAATCGATCATTTGGTTATTTTGCACCATCGGTCAGCCCTTCTTTTTGGAGCCTGGTTTGTTGATGGCACTGTTATAGGCACAGAGATTTTAAGACCCCCCTCCCCCCAACGCTGGGAATTAAATGAAAGTTGAAGGAAATTTTTTCCCCCCAATGCGAACTAAAAAAAGCCGGAAGGCAGAGCTTCCGGCTTTCATAAAAACGCTTAACCGTTGAATTATTTCAATTTATTCAGATCATCGTTTAATACGGATCAGCTCATCCAACATCTCATCAGCCGTGGTGACAATTTTGGAGGATGCAGAATATGCCCGCTGCGTGACGATCAAATCTGTAAATTCTTCTGCAAGATCGACAGTAGACGCTTCAAGCGAGCGAGACTTCACAACGCCCGAACCGCCCTCATTTGCTGCCTTCATATTTAACTGGCCTGCATCAGGCGAGGCGGAGTAAGCGCCACCCGGCTCAAGGTTCAGCCCGGAAACGTTTGCAAACGTTGCAAGAGGAAGCTGATAGATCTTACGTGACAGCCCATTCGAGAACAGGGCATTCACGTAGCCATCCTGATCGACTTCAACAGAAGCGAGGACACCATATGCGCGACCATCTACTGTTGATTCGATCAATTCTGACGGCGTGTCGAACTGCGTGATGCCGCCCGGCGACAGACCGCCACCGAAATCCAGATTGAGGGTTTGCGCGGCGAGGCCAAGGCTATCTGCCCAGCCCACCGCCGGCGCGACAGCCGGATCTCCAGACGCAAGCATCTCAATTGAGGTTGGCAATGTGGTGTTGGCAGTATCGAGCTGACCGAATGGCGTGAACGCGACTGTACCCGAAGCAATAATGCCATCCGGGCGGCCCGTATCCTGGGTGTCTGAAGCAGGAACCACATGGATCTCAGCGTGCCACTCATTCGCATTGGTCGCAGACTTCATGAAGCTGAAGGCGAGTGTACGAATACTCCCCAGTGAGTCATAGACCTGCACTGTACTCTGGAAGTCCGGTGTAAAATCGCCAGACGCCATGCTGGCATTTGGAGTGGTTGTCAGGTCATAGCTCGCGGCAGCCGGGTTAACTTCCTGAGATGCCTGGAGGTTTGCCGAGAAGGCAATGCTTTGTGTCGCTTCAGCCGCGCCGCCAATATTTGAGATGCGAACCGGTTCAAGTACGTTCAGGTCAGTCGGACCGGTAGGGATTGGATTTGCTTCATCAATCGGCCAGCCGTGCAGATAGTATCCAGACGTGTTGACCAGATACCCTTCGGCGTCTGGTTCGAACTGGCCAGCGCGCGTGAAATAATATCCGTCTGCGCCGGTTGCGTCCGCAGCCTTACGCCGTGTCACGAACATGCCATCGCCTGAAACCCCCAGGTGAGTGGAGAGGTTCGACGGCTCAAGAGCACCCTGCTCTCCAATCATCGCCTTATTGCTGGCGATCACACCACCGGCATTGTAGTGAGAGTAGGAGTTTTGCTGAACCAGAAGCGCTGTGAAATCCGTGCGCTGGCGTTTGAAGCCCACTGTGTTGGCGTTGGCGATATTGTCTGACGTAACAGCCAGTGCGGAGGCATTGGCACGGAGCCCGGCCGTGCCTGCCAGAAGCGCTGTATTGATACTCATATTGTTATACTCCTTGAAAGATCACCATCATTTGACGTGAGGTTCGACCCTTCGAGGTCTGTTTCGCATTGCGTGGCCTGTCCTTTTGACGGGCCCGTTATTCAAATCGATCAGGCGTCTGCCGTATCGGTTTTGTCTTCTGAAGACGGCCTGCTTTCGGTGACGCTAAGCACACTTGCAAAATCGAAAAGACCGGCATTCGTAGAGAGCATGGTGCGCCCGGAAGACAGATCGATGCCGTCCACATGGGCCTTCACGCGAACCGGAACATCCACAGCGTCGCCTTCGGCATTCTCAGCCCGGATCACAAGAGCGTAACTGCCACTCGTAAGGTCGTCTCCAGATGTCTGCTCGCCGTCCCAGGAGAAGTCGAAGCGCCCGCGTTTGTTTGACATGTCTTCGGAATAGACGATTTCGCCCGTTTTAATATCCTGTATGGAGAGCTTGGCTTTTTCCACATCAGCCGGCATTTCATAAATCCAGTCGATGCTTTCTCCCTGCAAGTCGGCAGAAATGGAATTCACTTCAATCGCCTTGCCGAGATAGCTGGACAGGCTGGCAGCCGTTGAACTCGCTGTAACAGTAATCAGCTCGGCAATCGCGCTGTTGGTCTGAATCTGCTGCTCAACGCCCGAGAACTGGACGAGCTGATTAGTGAACTCGGAAGAGTCCACAGGCTCGAGTGGGTCCTGGTTCTGCAGCTGAGCTGTCAGAAGCGAAAGAAAGGTGTCAAAGTTTTCAGCCAGGCGTGCAGAGGACGAGTTTGCCTTTGACTGAAATGTTGCGGCCTGTGATACGGCATCAACCATATAGCGTCTCCTAAACCCTCACATCCAGTCGCGATCGCGACCAGAACTGAATATCGGGCGTGATGGATGCATTGGCTTCTGCCTGTGCGGTTTCAGCGTCCGCCGAAACATCAGCCTGGCCTGAGCCATTGGATGTTCCGTCCTTCTGTGCGGACGAAGTATCGGATTGGCTGCGTGCATCTATTTCAACACGCAGCCCGTTTTCATCGAGGGAAAGCCCTGCCTGAGTGAGGGCATTTTCCAACTGTCTGAGATTGCGATTCAGCGCATCAGCTGCGCTTGAATCCTGAGCCGCCAGAACGGCCTGAATACGGCCATCTCCATCGACTTCTATCTTTACATTCACCTTGCCAAGCTCGGCCGGGTCGAGGCGGATTTCAAATTTAGAGGTTTTTCCGTCAAACCGTTCAAGGAGTTTGAAAGCCACCTGATTGGTTAATGCCGCCGCAGCGCCATTAGGCAGTGACCGCGCCTGAGCAGCGGCAGCCGGGGCTGAAGATTTGCTCGAGGAAGACGTTTCGATCAATGCCGGGTCGGCTGACGACTCACCATCGACTGTTCCGTCAGCCAGATCGGGACTGACATCACTCCCCACCAGCGACAACTCAGGCTGGGTAGCGGCTGGAGCCTGCTG
>CETS01150517.1_pt1 | contig 20422 bp, 19 predicted proteins | sample 356391 | NCBI WGS metagenome assembly CETS01 (sample SAMEA2622673, study PRJEB7988) | marine metagenome | isolation source: saline water (ENVO:00002010), including
ATTCAATCAGAGGGACAACGCCCGAGAGGGATTTAGGTCCAAAGAAGATCGACAGGCTCTTTGCGTGAGTGGGCAGATCGCGGCTCGTGCCGCGTGAAGAGGAGCTGAAGATGTTTGAAATCTGAAAAAATTCAATTAGTGATGAGAATGCGAAATAATCAAAGCCGTTTTGTCCTGCTTGTTGATGAAAGTGGAGAGGCAGGAATTTCGAGGGTCCGGGCTAGCGGATCGCCGGGTGCGTCTCCCTATATGACACTAGGCGCAGCGCTGGTTTTGAGATCTCAACGTGACCAACTAAACTTGAAATTAAATAACTTACGAGAGGAATTTGGTGTCGCAACACTTCATTGCTCACGACTGAAGCATCAGCAAATCGTCAGATTTTGCCGAGAAATTGCAGAAATGAGAATCCGATTGTTCGGGCTCATATCGCTCAAGAAGACACTCGGAACATACCGCAGCGACATTGAGAGCGATTCTAAAAAGTACTACAATAAGTGCGTACAACTCCTCCTTGAGAGGGTTGGGTTCTTCATGCAGCATCACAAGTTTCCGCCGAATGACCTCGAGATCGTATTCGAGAAAGCAAATGTCGACTACGTTCGAATGAAATCGCTTATTCACTTGTGTCAGAAGAACCCTCATCGTCCAAACACAAAGCGTCTTCGAGCTATCGATGCTCAAAATATTATTGCGAAAAGTAAGGAACAGGAGCCGCTTCTGCAAATCGCAGATTTAGTCGCACATGCCTTATATAAGTGCGTGGATAAGACATCCGCCAATGCACATGTAACTGAACCTCGATATGTGAAAGAGCTACAAAGCCGCTTTTTCGGCCATCCTGAAACCAACTCCGTTGTCGATGGCGGTCTATTCTGCGTCCATCAACCTTGGCAGCTACAGCTAGATCGAGATGTTCTAGAGGTGATCAATACACTGACTGCAGACCCGCCTACATGAGAACAAGAAAGGCACCCGTTATGGTTGGCCTTTGAATGGTTGTTACTAAGTCCGGGATGACAAAGGTCTGGAGCAGAAACTAAAAAGGCGACCCGAAGGCCGCCTTTTAAAATCTCTAAGTATCCAGGAAGCTGCGTAGCTTCCGGCTTCGGCTTGGATGCTTCAGCTTGCGAAGCGCTTTGGCTTCGATCTGACGGATCCGCTCACGCGTGACCGAGAATTGCTGACCGACCTCTTCCAAAGTGTGGTCAGTATTCATGCCGATACCGAACCGCATCCGGAGGACACGCTCTTCACGCGGAGTGAGCGAGGCCAGAACGCGCGTAGTGGTTTCACGCAGGTTCGACTGGATCGCCGCATCCACAGGCAGAAGCGCGGATTTGTCCTCGATGAAGTCGCCAAGGTTTGAGTCCTCGTCGTCGCCAATCGGCGTTTCGAGGGAGATTGGCTCTTTGGCAATCTTCAGAACCTTGCGGATCTTTTCGAGCGGCAGGCCGAGCTTTTCAGCCAGCTCTTCCGGGGTTGGCTCGCGGCCAATTTCGTGAAGCATCTGGCGCTGGGTTCGGACGATTTTGTTGATCGTCTCGATCATGTGCACCGGAATACGGATCGTACGGGCCTGGTCCGCGATGGAGCGGGTAATGGCCTGACGGATCCACCAGGTCGCATAGGTCGAGAACTTGTAACCGCGACGATATTCGAACTTATCGACCGCTTTCATCAGGCCGATATTGCCTTCCTGAATGAGATCGAGGAATTGCAGACCGCGGTTGGTGTATTTCTTGGCGATGGAAATCACGAGGCGAAGGTTGGCTTCCACCATTTCCTTCTTCGCGATCCGCGCTTCGCGCTCACCTTTTTGAACGGTCTGAACAATGCGGCGGAAGTCATCAATCGGAACGCCGATTTCCTGCGCCGTGTCGGAGATTTCCTCACGCAGATTGTCGATTTTCGACGCTTCTGCTGCAACGAACTTTTCCCATTTCTTGGAGCGATCGCGAACGTCTGCGATCCAGTCCGGGTCAAGCTCGTGGCCGAGATAACAGTCGAGGAAGTCCTTGCGTGGCACGCCATGGGCATCCGCCAGACGCATCAGCTTGCCTTCAAGGCCCATCAGGCGCTTGTTGATGGCATAAAGCTGCTCAACCAGTGCCTCGATACGGGCATTGTTGAGGTGCATGGTCTTCAGGTTTTCGATGATCCCGTTCTGGATCTCGTTGTATTTTTCCTGATCCTTTGCCGTCAGCTCCTTGCCAGCCATTCGCAGGCCGATGAGCTTTTCCTGAAGCGCCTGGAAGTTCTTGAACTCGCGGGCAATCTCATCAAGCTTGTTGGTGACGCCTTCACGAAGTTCCGCTTCCATGGCCGACATGGACATGGCTGCGCCTTCGTCTTCTTCCTCTTCCTCGCGGCGACGACGCGCGACGCGCTCTTCGTCTGTCTCTTCGCGATCTTCGTCGTCAGAGTTCTCGGCTTCGTCTTCCTCGTCCTCTTCTTCCTCTTCGGGCTCTTCTGGCGGCGGGTTTTCCGCGCCATAAGTGGCCTCGAGGTCGATGATGTCCCGCAGAAGCACGCGCTCGTTCACGAGCTCGTCGCGCCAGACAATCATGGCTTCGAAGGTCAGAGGCGATTCACACAGGCCACGGATCATGGCGTCACGACCGGCCTCGATACGCTTGGCAATCGCGATCTCGCCCTCACGGGAGAGGAGCTCGACAGAGCCCATTTCACGAAGATACATGCGTACAGGGTCGTCGGTCCGGTCAGACCCACGCGCATTGCCTTTGGTCGTCGTAACAGCCTTGCTACCGGAAACGGTGGCGAGTTCCTGCTTCTTCTCGGTTTCTTCTTCGCCTTCCTCTTCGGAATCGACGACAGAAATACCCATTTCAGAGAGCGTGGACATGATGTCCTCGATCTGATCGGGATTCACTTCATCTGACGGAAGAACCTTGTTGAGTTCATCATGGGTAATATACCCGCGGGCCTTGGCCTTCTTGATGAACTTTTTGACGCTGGCATCGTTCAGGTCGAGAACGGGACCATCCTGGGTTTCCTGTTCTGTATCTTCTTCCTGGGCTGCAGCCTTGCTCATTCAGTATCTCTCCAGATCACGTCCGGCTTGTATAGCTCTTACCGGTCGCCGGGCCCTTTGCCCGTTTTACGTTTCACAGCTTCATCAAAGGCCTGTAGGGCTTCCTTGAGATGAGAGCGTGTTTCCACGCGGTCTGACTCATCTCCGCCTCTGGTGAGCTCGCGGATTTCTGTTTTCAGTCGCGCCTTGGTCGAGGCACAGTTCTGCTCAAAAGCGTCTCCTTCGGCTCCCGACTGAAGCCGCTTCTGGTCATGGAAGAGCTCATCCACCGCGCAGAACCGCTCCAGGGCACTTAGCCATTCCTGACCCTCTGGAGATGTGGGGTTCAGTGTTTTGGCAGCCGGTTGTGTGCGCAAGAGTTGGACAGCCCTATCCTTCCCAAGAAGACGTAGATGGCTTGTCAAGCCTGTTCGGTCAACCTCTTCACCACTTTCTATGAGGTCAAATACTGCATCTTTTATTGATGAAACGTCAGGATCGGGGAAATTTGCAACAGCCAGGCGCTCCAGACTGGCCTCCAGAAGCGCCGGCGAATCAACAAGTCGCAGCAAAATAATCAGTCCACGGCCATTAAATTCGGGTTTCGGTTTGGCCGCGACGCCGGGAAGCGGACGTCGTCCCTGGCCTGCAGGAGCGTTTGGACCAGGCTTCTGACCGCTGCGCCGCATCTGGAAGAGATAATCTCTCAAGCGCTGATGCAGCTCGCGCGCATACGCCTTTTTTACCCCAGCATGGCCGATATGGTTCACCGCCTCATCCAACCGCGCCTCAAAGCCTACCTTGCGTTCAGGCGTATCAAGTGGGGCTTGCGCCAGCTCACGCTGCCATAAAAGGTCCACCAAGGGCTTCGCGCCCTTAAGCTCAGCTTTCATCGCGTCTTTGCCGCGCTCACGGATCAGATCGTCAGGGTCGAGCCCGTCCGGCAACAGGGTGAAAAAGAGAGATCGGCCCGGCTCCAGCGCTGGCAGGGCGCGATCAATCGCCTTGTACGCCGCACGCACGCCCGCATCATCGCCGTCAAAACAGAGTATCGGCTCACCCCCGACTTTCCAGAGGAGCGAGAGCTGGTCTTCGGTCAGCGCCGTACCGAGGGGCGCAACGCCATGTTCAATGCCCGCCTCGCACAGGGCGATAACATCCATATAGCCTTCACAGACAATCAGGCCCTCCACATCGGCCATGGCGGCGGCTTCGCGCGCCTTCGCATACCGATAAAGCTGGCTGCCCTTGTGAAAGAGGTCCGTTTCCGGCGAGTTCAGATATTTGGGCTTGGCGTCTTTTTCGAGCGCCCTGCCCCCGAAAGCGATCACCTTCCCCGTCGTGTCTTCAATTGGAAAGATTACCCGCCCACGAAACCGGTCATACGGGTCACGGCCTGTATCCGGTTTGATGATGAGACCAGCATCCAGAATATCTGCCGTCTTCATCCCCTGCTTTAACAAATGATCCTGCAGGTGACGCCAGCCATCGGGCGCATAGCCGAGCCGGTATTTCTCCCAGCTGGAGGGTTTTAGCCCACGACCTTCCAGATAGGCACGCGCCTTACCGCCATCCGGGCCACGCAGCTGATCTTCAAAGAATTTGGTCGCCGCCTCGCAGACATCCATGAGGCGGCCCTTGCGGGAGCGTTCTGCCTTGGCCTGTGGCGTGTCAGAGGGCAGCTGCATGCCCGCTTCGCCGGCCAGCCGCTCAACCGCTTCGCTGAAAGAGAGGCGCTCTGTCTCCTGCAGGAAGGTGATGACATCGCCGAACTTGCCCGAGGAGAAGTCCTTGAAGAACTGCTTCTGGTCGTTGACGTAAAAGCTCGGCGTTTTCTCAGCCGTAAAGGGCGAGAGACCAGACCACTCCTTGCCCTTCTTGACGAGTTTGACCTTGCGACCCACCACGTCCGAAATCCGCACACGGGATTTCAGCTCATCGATAAATTGTTCTGGGAAACGCGGGCCGACCATTTTCGGAATTTACTCTTTATGGCCCGATTTTCCAGTGCCGGAGCGCAGACAAGGCAAATCCGCTCCGGATAAATTAGCTCTGCCTGTGGATAACTTTAGGCCATGGCGTGTGAAGCCAGCCAGCCTGTATAGCCGCAATATCCCGTAAACAGAACGGCACCTGCGGGTCGCGACACCCGGCCGAAGACCAGTCCCGCCAATATCAGTGCTGCGGTCGCTGCAAGCATGATCCAGATATCGAACTGTGCGATAATTGCAGGCACAGGAATCGGATGCACAATGGCCGTCGCGCCCAGAATGAAGAGCACGTTGAATATATTGCTGCCGACAATATTGCCGAGCGCCAGATCACTCTGACGCCGGAATGCGGCCATGAGTGAGGCGACGAGTTCGGGCAGAGAGGTCCCCACAGCGACCACAGTCAGGCCGATAATCGTTTCCGAAATGCCAAAACCGGTCGCCAGAGAAATCGCACCACGCACAAAAAGGTGCGCGCCGCCAATGGTCAGCGCCAGACCACCAATAATCAGCGCGATGTTGAGAAGCGTGTTACCCGACGCTGCGGGTACGTCGTGCGTCACGTCTTTCGGTGTTGCCGGAAGGGCCAGCCCCTCGCTTCGCACGCAGTAAAAGAGATAGCCAGCCAGGACGGCAATCATAACAAACCCAGCCCAGCGGCCGAGCGCGCCAGACAGAACAATGACCAGACACAGCGCGGCGCTGAGGCCCAGCATTACAGCGTCACGGCGAAAGCTCCCGCGCGCCACCGCGATCGGTGAGATCAAAGCCGTCAGACCAAGGATCAAAAGGATATTGGCAATATTGGAGCCGACCACGTTTCCAACGCTGATGCCCGGCGCGCCAGCAAAGGCGGCCTGCAAACTGGTCACGAGCTCAGGCGTGGATGTGCCGAAACCTACAATCGTGAGGCCGATCAGGAGCGGTGAGACGCCAAATCGCAACGCCATGCGTTCAGCGCCGCGGACAAGCGCATCTCCGCCAACGACCAGAAGTACCAGTCCCGCAAGAAGAAAAAGAAAGATGGTCATATCGAATGCTCCGGCATGGTCATGGCCCTGGCAGGAGTTTCGTCCACACTGTACCGGTCGGCGCGATATGGCCCTGAAAGCGCCTCACGCAAGGGGGCGAACAAATGTGCAGAAGATTTTTTCAACAGCTCTCTCACGGCATCTTCTGCAGAGCCCAAAAGAGGATTATATATCACTGGCGATGAAGAATCGCGGGACGCGCTCCCGGTGCGCCCCATCTCTTTTGGAGTTCGCGCAAGATGCGTGAGTTCAACACCCCCTTTATATTGCTCTGCGCTGGCCTTGCTGCCGTCACCGTCCTTGCTGGCTGGCTCCAGTTTCATCCTGAACTCTGGCGCGCCGGCGGCTGATTTCGGTAGTCATACGGTAATCAAACGCTCAACACACTCGCGCCGTACTATCGCAGATAGCGTGCTTTGTCGTACACAGCTGAGTAGTGTAAAGTGAACGGAAAAGACGCGGTGGCAATGGTCAAACGGCAGTGGACACTTGCGGCTAAGTGGCGAGGATTGCTGATTGCTGCCGTCTTTGCCTGGGCTGGTTCGAGCATCATCATGTTTGTTGTTCCCGAACTGCGCAGTGCAATCTTCGCGGCTTTTATCGGTCGCGACTATAGTTTCGACACGCCGATGGCGACAGTGCTCGCCTGGGTCAACGTCTTGGTTTTCTATGGCCTGCCGATTGCCCTGATGGGCGTTCTTTTACTTGGATTTCCATTCTGGGCGTGGGCGGAACGACAGGGTTTGACCACTCATGTGGACGCCATCTCGGCTGGAGCAAAAGCCGGTCTTGTCATTGTAGTCCTGGAGGTGTTGGCAACCTTATTTTTCGCTATGACCACCCTGGGCACATCTCAGTCTCATACCTATGGATTTGAGCTTAGCGAGAACGGTTTCCCAACTCTGCTCGGCTGGTTGTTCTTCGCATCCGACGCCGCTCTAACGGTCATTCTGGGGGCCGCGACCGGATTGGTCGCGCGGATCGTAGCTGGAGAACCGCGCAAGAAGCCGACGGATCGGGGGTCACCTGCCGCACCTTAAACTGGACTGGCTTCGGCCATTCGGGGAAGTTCTGGCATTAAATCCCTGGCGCGGCGAGTTCGCTGACGACCGTATCAATCTCGTCGAGATAGCGTTCTTTGTCAGCGTCCGGCAAAAACGAGCCGATAAAGCTGTTGCGCGCCAGCATGATAATCTCAGCTGGCGTAAGGTCGAGCGCGTCGGCGATGGCGAGATAATTGTCATTCACATAGCCGCCGAAATAGCTCGGATCGTCAGAGTTCACTGTCACGCGCACCCCTGCCCGAAGGAGCTTTGCCAGCGGATTGGTGATCAGATCCGGCGTCACGCACAGGCGCTGATTGGAAAGTGGACACATGGTGAGCGTCATGCCGGTTTCGACCAGATGATCGACGAGCCGCTGGTCACGCGCCGCAGCATTTCCATGGTCGATCCGATCGACACCAATCTCCTGCAGGGCTTCCCAGATATATTCCGGCGGGCCTTCTTCGCCCGCATGGGCGACGCGTTTCAGGCCGAGAATACCGGCCTCCTCAAACACACGTTTAAATTTGCTGGGCGGATGACCGAGCTCTGAGGAGTCGAGCCCCACGCCATCAATCTGATCGAGATAGGGTGTTGCCACCTCCAAAAGCGCAAAGGCCTCTTCCTCACTGAGATGGCGCAGGAAACACATGATCAGAGAGAAGGTGATGCCGTGCCGGATATGGCCGTCTTGCAGAGCGCGGCGGATGCCATTCAGCACAGTCTCAAAATCGATCCCGCGCTCCATATGCGCCTGTGGATCAAAGAAGACTTCGACATGGCGAACATTGTCTGCTGCGGCCTTCGCAAGATAGGCCGAAGTCAGATCGTAGAAGTCCTGCTCGGTCTGCAGCACCGCCATGCCCTGATAATAGAGGTCGAGGAAATCCTGCAGATTTGAAAAGTCATAGGCCGCGCGGATCTCATCCACGGAGCCGTATTTCAGCTCGACGCTGTTTCGCCTTGCCAGCTCAAACATCATTTCTGGCTCCAGCGAGCCTTCCAGATGCAGGTGGAGTTCCGCTTTGGGCAGAGCGTTTACAAGGGTTTCCAGCTGGCTCATGCGAAGTTCTCCCGATACTGGAGCAAAGCGTATCAGATTTCTGCCCCCGGCAGAATGAAGCGGGTCTGTGTGCGCCTTAAATTTACCAGTTCAGCGTCACGAAGAAATTTGTAGGCGAGCGAGAGCCGCCTTCGATTTCCTGACGAAAATGCCCAGAAAATATTGGTAGAGCGCCATATCAAGAGCGCTCGGCCCCTCGTGTATCGGATTTTCAAGATTGGACTTGACCGACAAGACATAAATTCGGATGTGACGATGATCGGGTGGAGTGTGTCAAATGAAATATAGAACCGATATTGATGGCTTGAGAGCTATCGCTGTTCTGGCTGTAGTTCTTTTTCACACTGGCATGACATGGCTCCCGGGCGGGTTTCTGGGCGTCGATGTCTTTTTCACAATATCAGGCTTCCTGATCACCTCAATTATCCTGGCGCAGAAGGAAAAGTCCTCATTCAAGTTTGGGAACTTTTATCTGCGCCGCATCAGGCGTCTGTTTCCAGCCCTGGTCTGTGTTCTGGTTGCAACTCTCTTAGCTGCTGCTCTTATTTTCCCGCCTAGCGTTCTCAAACGCGTAGCGACTGAAACAGCCGCAGCGCTGTTCTCGGTTTCCAATTTCTACTATTCATTCCAGACCGGATACTTTGCTCCTGAGAGCGAGACGATGCCGCTGCTGCATACCTGGTCTCTCGCTGTGGAAGAGCAATTTTATCTGATCTGGCCGCTCTTCCTTGTTGTTTCGGCAAGTCTGTTCAAGCGGGCGGGTACGATCTGGATCCTTGCAATCGTAGGCGCAGCTTCGCTTGCGGTCACATCCTTGCTGACAACGATGTATCCGGCACAAGCCTTTTATTGGATGCCGTTCCGGATCTATGAATTTGCGATTGGTGGGCTGCTGGGTGCGACTGGTTTATCACTTGTCACGTCTAACAGCGCCAAAAATGCCCTCACCATATCCGGCTTGGTGATTCTCATTGCCAGCTTCCTGCTCGTCACACCTGACATGCATTTCCCCGGTTTCTGGGCTGCTGTGCCGTGCTTGGGCGCAGGACTGATAATCGCTTCCAATCAGTCACAGGTTTCCAGATATGTTTTGTCCAACCCCGTAATGCGCTGGATTGGACAAGTATCGTATTCCTTTTACCTGACCCACTGGCCCATCGTAGTCTTCTATCTGGTCTTGAATCCAGGACACCTGGATCTGCTGGAAACCTCATTTTTGGTTGCAGCCTCTCTGGGGTCAGCAGCACTTATCTACTATCTCGTAGAGAACCCGATCCGCCGCGGTCGCTGGTTCAAAGGTCCTCCGCTTAAGGCGGGCGCATTCGGCCTGGCTGCTGGAAGTGTCGCTGTCGCGTTGGGAAGTCTCGCTTTTGGTGTGTACCTGCTTCCACAGACGATCAAATCGTTTGTCGCGTCGAGCGAAAGTCTGGCCGTCGCCGAGTTCATGGAACAGACGCCAGGTGACGAATGTGACACAGAACGAAAACGATCAGGATTTCCCTGTTTGTTTGGAGCAAAGCGCGGGATGCCGGTCGCCCTTATCGGCGATAGTCATGCGCAGCACTTCAGACCTGGACTGGCAGACTATTTTGCCGAACGGGAGATATTGGGTCTCAATCGCTGGGCGGGGGGATGTCCTCCCATTCTTGGCGTCTACGTTATTCGCGATGACCTGGACAACGCACTCCAGAGACGCGAAGAATGCTATAGATTTGCTCGGCAGGCCGTTCGAGCTGCCTCGAATCAGTCAGATGTAGCGATAATTGCCGCCCGTTGGTCCATCTACATCGGAGATGCCCTCACCAGAGGACGTGAGATTCACATCCTGGGAACCCAGGACGTTGATCACCCTGAACGCGCAAACAAAGAACAATCTGAAAAAGTCCTCAGAGTATATCTCGAATCTACTGTGCAGCGGCTCACAAGCTCCGGCGTGCGAGTGATTTTAGTTGAACAGATTCCGCCACTCGGAATCAATCGTGGGCTTTGCTTGTCAGGAAATAGCATGGTGAACGCAGAAACTGATTGCCGCGGTTTCAGCGCCAAAGAAAGTGTAGAAGTCGTGGACAGAGCAAACCAGGTTCTACGAGACATAGCAGCATCTAATGAAAACGTGTTTGTACTGTCTGCCGCCGACGAGATCTGTCCACAAAGCAATCAATATTGTCTCGACTCTATAGATGATATTTTTCTGTGGCGTGATGACGACCACCTGAATGCTGCCGGCTCGAAGGTCCTGGTACACAGGCTCGGCAGCAAACTGGATGAATTGTTGTTTCCAGGCGAAAGTTGATCCCCGTCGTTTCATCCGAGCAGAGAAGCAAGGTTTTTGAAGGTTTCGTGCAAATAATTATCACGCCCATCTTCCGAACTGCACCAGAAATCGCTAAATCGCACATTGCAGCCGTCCTGACTGCGGGCGTCGAGATAAGCTCCCCGGCCCAATCTTTCTTTCAAGGGCACAATACATGCGTGATCTCGTTCGATACGCTTTTGGATTTATCGTGTGCGGCTTCGTTCTCGCCTTCGCATCTTACTGGCAACATTCGCACAACGGTCATTGGGTCAGCCATGCGACGCCTCAAAATAGCGTGGCGGTCGTTCATGGCGGCGAAGTCTGAGAAACTCGCAACCTGAAGCATTCTGCTGCGTTGGTGTGACGTACAGCAAATTTGAAAGGGTGCTTCATGGATATTCTTCGTATCATTCTCGCCGTCATCTTCCCGCCGCTTGGTGTTTTTCTCCAGGTCGGACTGGGCATGCACTTCTGGCTCAATATTCTTCTGACGCTGCTGGGTTATATCCCAGGCATCATCCACGCTGTGTGGATCATTGCGACGCGCGGAGACGGTCGCGCACCCGCCTGATCGATCAGCCGGACAGATCTGAAACTAAAGCCCGGTTTTCGAAAACCGGGCTTTGTTTTGCCTGAATTTCTTTGCATCTGGCTGGAAAACACCATTTAACAAGGCAGCCGGTTCCGGCACCCGCAGAGATCATACAGTTCAGAAGTTCACGCCATGCCCATCCGAATCCCGAACGGACTTCCAGCCCAGGATAATCTGATCGCGGAAGGCGTGCGCGTCATGACTGAACGGGTTGCGGTGCGCCAGGATATTCGTCCGATGCGCATCGGGCTATTGAACCTGATGCCAAACAAGATCCGCACAGAGTTGCAGATTGCCCGTCTGGTAGGCGCAAGCCCTCTGCAGGTGGAATTCAAGCTCGTGCGCGTCTCAGGGCATACCCCCAAGAACACATCAGTGGATCACCTTCTGTCCTTCTATGACACCTGGGACCAGATCCGGGACGAGAAGTTTGACGGCTTCATCATCACAGGCGCGCCGGTCGAGACACTCGACTTTGAGGACGTGACTTATTGGGATGAGATGAAGGAAATCCTCGACTGGACCGCGACCAATGTTCATTCCACCATGAACATTTGCTGGGGCGCCATGGCGGCGATCTGGCACTTTCATCGCGTGCCGAAATATGTGCTCGACCGGAAAGCCTTTGGCGTTTACCGCCACTTCAACCGCAATCCGGCCTCCCCTTTCATGGCCGGTTTCTCGGATGACTTCATGATCCCGGTCTCGCGCTGGACCGAGTGTCGGGCGGAGGATGTCGAGAAAGTGCCGGGCCTCGAAATTCTGATGAATTCCGATGATACGGGCCTGTGCATCGTGCATGAACGCAAGGGCAATCGACTCTATGTTTTCAACCACATAGAGTACGACTCCACCTCTCTGGCTGAGGAATACTTCCGCGATCAGGAGGCCGGCAAGCCGATCCAGATCCCGTATAATTATTTCCCGCAGGATGACCCCGCAAAGCCGCCGATGAACCGCTGGCGGAGCCATGCCCACCTTCTGTTCGGCAACTGGATCAACACCATGTACCAGACCACGCCGTATGATGTCTCCCGCATCGGGCTCGAAGAACATGATCCAGGTTATTAGGCTTCGCCGATAACGAGAGTGTGATCTCCGCGCTCCCCAATGCGCACACTTCCTGCATCTCCAGACCAGATTTGCTGGAGATGTGTCATGTCAGAACAGTTCCCCATTGTGGCATTAGCCGGTGACGGGCCGCACTCATGGATCATGATCAACGCGCTTCGTGAGGTGTACGGCGACTTTCCTGTGCTTCTGGAAGATGGCGAGCCAGAGCAAAAGTTCTGGAAAAGGCGCCTCAAAATGCTGGGTCCTATCACTGTGGCCAGCATGCAGGCCGCGCGTCTGCCCATCAAACTGACCAAGCGCCGCACTCAGCAGCTGATCGATCAGATGATCGTAGAGCATGACCTTCAGCATCTCCCTCCGGAGACCAGTCAGATCATTCCTGTGGGTAGCCCCAACTCATTGGCGGCAAGGCAGGCATTGCGGGCGTTCAATCCAAAAGCCGTGTTCGTGATAAATTCCCGCATGATCGGGAAGATAACCCTCAATGCTGTGGACGCACCCTTCATCAATTACCATTCGGGCATCAATCCGGCCTATCGGGGTATGTATGGCGGCTATTTCGCACTCGCCAATGACGAGCCAGAGCACTTTGGCGCCACGGTTCACCTGATTGATGAGGGCGTGGATACGGGAGATATCTTGTATCAGTCCCGGGTCGACACCCTGCCGGGTGATAACTTTCACACCTATATCTGGCGCATTGCTGCCGGATCTCGCCACATCGTGCTGCAGGCCATGGCAGATGCCGTAAACGGCACGCTGACGCCATACAAGCGCGAGATGACCTCCCGACAGTATTTTGCCCCCACCCTTGGCGGCTATCTATGGACAGGTGTCAGCAAGGGCGTGTGGTAGTCTGCGCCCTGTCGGCTTCGTGAACGTCGTTCCATCGACATCTGGCTGAGAACTTCCATATGTTCAGTCAGATAGCCGACCTGAAGGGATAGTCATGGGCGTGACTCGATTGTTTATCAGCCTGATCGCTGCAAGCTGTCTTCTGGCCGCATGCCAGAATGACGAGCCCGCAGAAGACAGCAGTCTCACCGCAGAAGATGCCACGTCGCGCGCCTATTCGCCGCTTGAGCCGGGCTCATTTCTCGAGATTGCTTCAGATCTTGGAAGCTATCAGGCAATTGTGCGCCAGGAACCCATTTCCTTCTGCCGATGGGAACGCAAGAATGGGAAATTGCGGCCGGTCTTCTTTCGTGAAGATGCCATCAAATCCGTCATGGACGAGTTGAATGGCCGTCACGACCCAACACCGGAAGATTTGTCAGTCTTCCGCGCCATGATGGATGAGGTGGAGACCTGCCTACGCGTCCAGATTCCTGGCGGAGAATTGCCGGATACTGACACGCGCGCTCAGCTGATCGAAGACAAGCGCTATTTCAGGATTGAAAGTTCAAACGAGGCGATCGCTCAGAACATGTTCCGCCTGATTGAGCGTTATGGGCATACCATCACGTTTATCTGTCCGATCGAAAACGGGGTGATGATTGCCTATGACGACGCCTTGAGATCGCCCTGGGCAGACAAGCCCGGCAGTGCTTTAGACAAGCATCTCGCCGAAATCTATCCGGTTGAGACAAAGATCTGGGATATCGAAGAGGGCGATCTGAGCGCGCTGGACCAATGCATTACGCAGGCGCGTTAGTGGTATCAGATATAACGGGGTGGAGCAGGACCAGCACAGTCAGAAAGATGAAGATTGCAAATGCAAGCTTGAATAGCGTTGGAATGGACGTCGCAGTTTCTTGCATTTTGTCTTTAAACAACTGCCCACCCGAAAGTGAGTTAAGCGGTTTATAAAAACCCAATGCTATTTCCATTTTCACCAACCGGCTCCAGACCTCCTTCACTTCACGCCACATCGCGTAGACAATCGAGGCCGCGATTGAAAGCATCGCCAGGAGGGCAATCGCCTCTAGTATCTCCTGGTTCGTGAAGGTCACCGCTTCCAAATTCGCGAACTTATAGCGTTCGATGTTACTACCGAAAAAGCCGAATATAATCGTGGAAGTCAGGGTCACCAGCGCGACCGAAAGCGTGTCGTAGTGTTTAAGCCAGCTATGGTGTGTGGAGTAGGCCAGCTTCAATAGAGCGGTTTCTTCTTCTGCAGATAATCTGGCGATAGTATCTTCAGACATTCGTCGCTCCAGAACAGATCACTAACGAAGTGCGGCTTTGACCTTCCTGCCAGCTTCGCGTGGGTCGAGCCGGTCGGGATAGCGGGATTTCAGCTCAGACATACAGCGACCGAGATCTTTAAGGCTGTGGGCATCCAGATCTTCGATGACGTCATTCACAAGCTCATCGAGCGCCTTGCCGCAGATCGGCTGAGGCAAATAGCTGCGGATGACTTCGGCTTCCTCGCGTTCGCGGTCGGCCATTCCGATTCGGCCAGCGCTTTCATAACGTGCAGCAGACTCTTCGCGCTGGCGGACCATCAGGGCCAGCACCTCAAGGATGGTAGAATCCTCGCATCCCTTGCAGACGTCGTGTGAACGCGCATCGGCATCACGGTCGTGTACAGCGCACATGACCAGGCGCAGCGCCGCCGTTTCAACGGATTCGCTGTCCTTCTGCTCCGCCTTCGCCAGATCGGCTTCAAGGCGTGCGCGCAATTTCGGCCCAACCATCTTCATGTCTGTCATCAGAGACGTTTAACTTCTTCTAGAGGTTCGTGTTCAGTCTAAGGTAAAATCGTTGCTATTGGAGTCGTTAACCAGCTTGACCTCGGCGCGGGTCAGATATAGGCCTCGCGCGTTTGCCCGACGGCGATCTGCCGCCTTAATACAGAACAAGGAAGCCCTCATATGCCTTTCCTGACCGATGATCAAGAGTTGATCGATGCGTCCGGCGTTCTCCTTCTCGCGACCGGAGAGGTCTTCTTCGGTAGGGGTTGTGGTGCAACTGGAACGGCTACGGCTGAAATTTGTTTCAATACCGCAATGACCGGCTACCAGGAAATTCTCACCGACCCATCCTACGCCTCCCAGGTTGTTGTCTTCACCTTCCCGCACATTGGCAATGTGGGCGCGAACAGTGATGACCATGAAGAGAGCTCGCCACAAGCGTCCAGAGCGGCGCGTGGCGCGATATTCCGCGGTACGATTACCTCGCCATCAAACTGGCGCGCCGTTGATCATTTTGATGCCTGGCTGCGCCGGAAAGGCATTGTCGGCTTGTCTGGTATCGATACGCGCGCCATCACCCGCCGGATTCGCGAATCCGGCATGGTGAACGGCATCATCGCCAATATCAGCCGTGACGAAACCGTCTCACTGGCTGATCTCCGCAAACAGCTGGGCGAATTTGACGGTATTGAGGGCCGTGACCTGTCTCGCGATGTCGGTCCGCTTGCACGCTACAATCACGCTGAGCAAAACTGGAAATGGGAAGGCGGTTTCTCCCCGCTTGCAGACGGTAAATACCACGTCGTTGTGCTCGACTATGGTGTGAAGCGGAACATTCTCCGCAATCTGTCCACCGTTGGCGCACGCTGCACAATCCTGCCGGGCAATGCCAGCGCAGAAGATATTCTGGAGCTGAAACCCGATGGTGTGGTCCTGTCCAATGGTCCCGGCGACCCGGCTGCAACCGCAGAATATGCAGGCCCCGAGATCCTGAAACTGATAGAATCGGGTATGCCGATTCTGGGTATTTGTCTGGGACACCAGATGCTGGCGCTGGCGCTCGGTGCCAGGACCATGAAAATGCCGCAGGGCCACCATGGCGCGAACCACCCGGTGAAGGATATGGAAACCGGCAAGGTGGAAATCGTCTCCATGAACCACGGCTTCACGGTCGATCCGGACACGCTGCCCGAAGGTGTCGAGCAGTCTCACGTATCACTGTTTGATGGCACGAACTCTGGCCTTCGAGTCGCTGGCAAGCCGATCATTTCCGTTCAGCACCACCCAGAGGCCTCTCCGGGCCCGCAGGACAGCTTCTATCTGTTCAAGCGGTTTGCGGACCTGATGGATGCCCACAGCGCAAAGGCAGACGCCTGAGGCCGCATCAGTCCGAAAGAGGATCTGACAGATGGAACATGAGTTCTGGCATGAACGCTGGGGCAACAACCAGATCGCCTTTCATGAGGCGGATGGCAACGAGCTCCTGAAGCGCCATTTCCACGCGCTGGACCTGGAAGAGGGCGCGCGGCTCTTCCTGCCACTGTGCGGAAAGACACGTGATATCCACTGGCTGCTCGGCCAGGGCTATGAGGTTGCGGGCGCTGAGCTCAGCGAGCTCGCCATCCAGCAGCTGTTCCGGGAACTCGGGATCAAGCCTGAAGTGAATGAGGTCGGCGAGCTGACGCGCTATTCCGCACCGAGGATCGATATTTTCGTTGGCGATATCTTCAAGCTGACAGCAGACCAGTTGGGCGAGATTGATGCCGTCTATGACCGGGCCGCGCTGGTGGCCCTGCCACAGGACATGCGCACGCGCTATGGCGCGCATCTGCCCGAGCTGACCGATCATGCTGACCAGCTTCTCATCACGTTTGACTATGATCAGTCTATAATGGACGGCCCACCCTTCGCCGTGCCGGAAGAAGAAGTGCGGCGGCTCTATGAGAACGCGTTCGCGCTGGAATGCCTGGAAACGTCAGATGTCGAAGGTGGGCTGAAGAAGAAAGCCCCGGCGACAGAATCTGTCTGGCTGCTGACCCGCTAGCTAAAGCCCGGTCTGTTTGTTCCAGTCGCCGCAAATGGCCTGGAACAGCGTCAAAGCGGCCACCGCTGCTGTTTCTGCGCGAAGAATTCGCGGACCGAGTGAGACAGGATAAACGCCTTCGGCTTTGCGGAGAAAATCCCGCTCCTGAGGCGAGAATCCTCCCTCCGGTCCGATCAGGATCGCGGCCGGTCCCGGACCATGATCCCGCAGCACATCTGCCATGGGTCGCGCCCGGTTTTCATCGCCGCCCCATTCAGCGACCTCATCATCACCACGCTCATCGCAATAATAATACCGGCGGTCTTTCGACCGTGTCTCAATGGCCCGGATCAGCTGCACGGGCTCAAGCACACTGGGCATATTCAGACGCTCGGTCTGTTCTGCTGCTTCCATCGCAAGATTGACGAGGCGATCTGTGCGCACCCGCTCAGACTGGGTGTATTGTGTAATCACAGGCTGGATGACTTCGACGCCAAGCTCAGTGGCCTTCTCCACGACAAAATCGGTCCGTGTTTTCTTGAGCGGGGCAAACAGGAGCTGGAGGTCAGATGATGTGCCCTGCTCCCGAATCCGGCTCTCAACCTTGAGAACACAGGAGGCCTTGCCAAGGATCTGGTCGATTTTCGCCAGCCATTCCCCATCACGACCGTCGAACACGCGCACTTCGGCGCCCGCCTCCAGCCGCATCACACGGAGAAGATATTTGGACTGGTTCTCATCCAGCGCGACGGGCGCGTCTTTTGAAAGATCTGCGGGAACGAATAGTCTTGGCCTGGTGCTCATAACGGCTCCGTTTTGCATTTCCCTTCATCAAGGGCAAGAAACCTGCGTATATTCGAGAAGCGACTCAAAGGTAATCCTGGGATCATCAGCATGACTGCCACTCATTCGCGACCCGCCGATGCACCGCCCTCCTGGGTTGACCATCTGTCGCGCCGTCTGCAGCCCTATGCAAGGCTCTCGCGCTTTGATCGCCCAATCGGGTTCTGGCTATTGGCCCTTCCCTGCTGGATGGGCCTCGGCTTTGGCGCGCTGGATGTCGGCTGGAAAGCCGAAAATCTGTTCTATGGCATTTTGTTCGGTCTCGGCGCCATCGCCATGCGCGGCGCAGGCTGCACCTATAACGACATTGCAGATAAAGATCTCGACAAGTCGGTTGCCCGCACAGCCAGCCGCCCGCTGCCCGCCGGGGATGTCTCGGTGCGCAAGGCCTGGCTCTGGCTGTTTGCTCAGGTCGGAGTAGGCTTCCTCGTCTGGCTGACCTTGCCGCTCGATGCCAAGCTGATGGCGCTGGTCTCCATCCCGCTCGTCGCAGCCTATCCCTTCATGAAGCGGATCACATGGTGGCCGCAGGCCTGGCTAGGCATTACCTTCAATTGGGGATTTCCGATTGGGTATCTGACCGCAGGCGGAAATGACTTTCTCTGGCCGGTCCTGTTTTTCCTCGGTCTGGTTATGTGGACCATTGGCTATGACACGCTCTATGCCCGTCAGGATGTCGAAGACGACGCCCTGATCGGCATCCGCTCCACAGCGCGCCTTTTTGGCGACCATTCCTTCCTCGCCATCACCCTGATCTACGGCATCACCAGCCTGCTTCTGGCACTGGCGCTGATGAATGGCGGGCCGCGCATTCCAGACGCCATGGTGGCTGCAGCCTTTTTCTTTCATCTGATCTGGCAGCTCGCAGTGTTCAAAATGAGGGGTGATCGCGCTGCACTGCAATTGTTCAAATCCAATCGCGATGCCGGATTACTCGTGGTTTTTGGGCTGGTCGTCACCATCGCTCTGACCTTCTGACTCTGGCGTCCGGCTTGCATGATGAGAGGGCAGGCCATTGGCAAAAGCCCGGAGTGACACATACATGCGCAGCACCAGGCAAATACAGCGCCGAACATACGGGCGTGGCTTGTCTGTCGCGCTTGTGCTCGGCTTGTGCCTGGGCGTGGGTTCCGTTTTGGGACCGCATTTCGCAAAGCCCTGGCTTGCCGCCAGACACGGCCTTACACTCGAACAGCCGCCATCCGCATTCAGTGAAGAACGCATCTTGCTGGATGCCCGCAGCCCTGAACTCAGCTATCGCGCTGCCAGTTTCGGGATCCAGCCGGATTCAGAAATCCACCGCGCTATCATGGCGGAACAGGAAGCCATTCTGGCGGCCTATCAGACCGCCGCAGAGCAGGCCTTTGCGAACAACACATCCGAGCTGAAACAACCCTGGCGGGTGGAAACCTTCTTCACACAGACCGCAAAGGCCGGACCTCTGACCAGTGTGTTGCGGTCGGATTACATCCATCGCGGCGACAATATTCACCGCCTGCAATTTGCCTCCTCCATGTTCAGCGAACTGAAACCAGAAGGGTTTGATCTCGCCGATATATTCGACCTTCAGCCTGGCATATCCGACCGGCTGGACGAGCTATTATGCCGACTGGTGTCTCAGGAAAAGAACCGCCGTATCGGCCGCGCGGCCATCAATGATGAGCCGCTGGTGTGTGGAGATGATCCGGTGGTCTCATTCCTTGAGGGTCCGCCCACTGTGTTCACGCCATCCACGCGGGAAAACCAGTTTGGCGGGCTGACCTTCTACTTCGAACCGGGCCGGATCGGATCAGACCGAGAGGGGGAATATATCATCCACGTGCCGCAAACCACGTTTCGTGCCTATCTCGCTGAACCCTATCAGAACTTCTTTGCTGGTGTCCCGCCACATCTTGAGTGACGCAGCGTCATCATTGTCCAGCACCTCTTGGCTTGGTATTCTGATGCGATGTCACATCCCATACGCCTGAGCCCGAAAGACCTGTTCTCCTATGAGGAATGGGCGCGCCTGACGCGCCGGTCCGATATTCTGGGGCTCGGCATGATCGCCCATGCCTGGGGACTGATCGCGCTCGCCATGGCGCTTGTCGCCATCTGGCCAAACCCGCTGACCTGGCTGATCGCGGTTATGGTCATCGGCGCGCGGCAGCTTGGTCTCGCCATCCTAATGCACGAAGCCGCACATGGCGGGCTTTCCACCAATCTGAAGGTGAATGACTGGGCGGGGCAATGGCTTTGCGCGGCGCCGGTGGGCGCGCATCTGAAGAACTATCGCGATTATCATCTCTCGCACCACAAATGGGCGCAGAGCGAGAAAGACCCCGACCTGATCCTCTCAGCGCCCTTCCCCATCACGCGGACCAGTCTTCGCCGCAAGATTATCCGCGACCTGACGGGCCAGACCTTCTGGAAGCAACGCTCCAACCAGTTCCTCAATGCGATGGGCTTTGGCATTCGAAAGTCGAAGGGGCGTCAGAACAGGGCGCAAACGGCTCGTGAAGCGGTCATTCCCTTCCTCATCACGAACGCGATCCTGCTTGTTGTGCTGACCCTCGCCATTGGCTGGTGGGCCTATCCGCTCCTCTGGCTGGTCCCACTGGCCACATGGAACCAGCTTGTCACCCGGCTGCGCAACATCGCCGAGCACGCCTGTCTGGATGGCTCGGGTCACCCCATGCGCGTCGCGCGAACCACCCGGACGAACTTTCTGGAACGTCTGCTGATTGCACCCTATTGGGTGGCCTATCACTGTGAGCATCACATGTTCATGCACGTGCCCTGCTATCGGCTTGCTGA
>CETS01002637.1_pt1 | contig 20204 bp, 23 predicted proteins | sample 356391 | NCBI WGS metagenome assembly CETS01 (sample SAMEA2622673, study PRJEB7988) | marine metagenome | isolation source: saline water (ENVO:00002010), including
GCAGGCCATGGCCGTTCTTCGGTTCGTAAAAGTGGGTCGCTTCAGCCTCAGCTGCCATGGTGTCGCCTCTCGTCAGATATGAAAACTGTATCGCCGGTTATGTAGGATGATTTTGGCGCCGTGACACCTCTCTGACGGCATGCTGGCGGGCCGGTGGCGGCCTGCTGGCGTGGCAAAACGATAAAAAATTCGCTGATTTGTCAGACATCTGCTAATCAAACCCGTCGGGAGCACATCATGTCTTTCAAAACAGATACAGCGAAAATCAAACGCTGGCGCGAAGAGCGTCACTGGTCTCAGGAGCACCTGGCTGACCTTGCCGGTGTCGGCCTGCGGACCATTCAGCGGATCGAAAACGGCCAGCAAGCCTCGGCAGAATCCCTGAAGGCACTGGCCAATGCCTATCAGGTGGATGTTACCGCGCTGTATATCGATCCTGAAACCGAAGCCACCCGGCGCCTGAATGAGAAGCACGCCAAAACCCGGGCCGCGCTTCGTCTGTCCTTCTGGATCCATCTGGCGAGCTGGGTGCTCGGTATGGCCGTGTTCGCGGCGATTTCCATTGGCTCTGGCTGGTGGGTGATGAAATGGCCAACACTCTGGTGGACAGTCGGCCTGATCTCCCATGCGGCGACTGTCGCGATTGTCGAAGTGGCCACGCGTTACCAGCAGGAACAGGCGGAAGGCTTTCGGGCTTAAAGGCTGCCACGCCGGGAAAGGCCGAACGAGGCGCGCATGGCGAACAGGCCGGCAAAAGCAACCAATGGCGCCAGCAATGTAACGATCAGCGCCAGCGTGAACTGGAACTGCCAATATTCATCGAACAGGGTCTCGTCCGGCGCGCGCTTCACTTCATGCACTGTGCCGGGGGAATAGCGGGCAGCAATCTCGCTTGCCTGTTGCTCACTGAGGAACCTACTGCGCACCACTTCAAGCTGAACGGTTTCGCCATTTTCCCGCAAAACGCGGATGATGGGAAACCAGCTCGTATTGCCGTTGCCGATGGGGCGACTGTTGACCTGACTGATGGCCGCAGTGACGGTTTCTGTCGGCCAGAAAAAGCTGGTCGATGGGGGGCGTCCGAAGGTCCACATCGCATAGAGCATGACGATGGCACCGGAGAGCATGACGGCGCCCAGGCCGCCAAATATCAAACTCATCGCGCCGCTTCTGGCGAAATAGGACCGCACGGCAAAGCCGATCACAAGAAGCGATCCCAGAGATATGATCAGAGGAATGACAGGATTGAGTCGTGAATCTTGCGCCGCAATCGCCGTTTCGCCGTCCGGGTGAAGCTTCACTTCCCAACGGGCTCCGACGGGCCAGCGCTGAACAACTTCCGTGAGGTTGTGCCGGTCAGGGACGTTCAGTCGGCGGGTTTCACCATCTGCCAGCAACAGGACAGGCATATGAACCGTCATAGGACCGTAGCCGGCGTCTATGTTGCGCGCTTCGATATCGATTATTTCAGCCAGCTCGGATGGCCAGAACACCGCCTTGGCTGGCGGCTCACCAAATGACCAGGCAAGGAAGGCTACCAAGAGCGGCAGCAAAAAGCCAAATACAATCCGAAGCATCTGCATCCCCATGCGGAGAGGTAATGCTTAGCGGTAAACTGGTTGGTGTCATCTCTTATTTTTCTGAAATGTTATCGATATCACCGTGGTGTGATTGCATTGCTCATGACAGCCAGTAACACGGAAACCGTAATGACGGAGATCAGGGTGGTGACCAGAACGACCTGCGCCGTCAGGCGACGCCCCCGGCTGTAGAACTCTGCCAGCATGAAGGGGCCGGTGCCCGTGGGTAGCGCCGCGATGAGAACGGCGGAACTCACAAGGAAGGGAGAGAGCCCGAGGAGGGGATCTGCGATGATCCAGGTGACGAGAGGCTGTGCAATCAGTTTTAGCCCGGAAAGCCAGATTGTATTGCTTCGGTTGCGCGGCGCTTCGCTGTCTCCGGCATCGGCCATAAACAGGCCAATTGCGATCAGCGCACAGGGTGAAGCGGCGGCGCCCAACAGGTCCAGAAACGTCTGCGCCGGGGATGGAACCGTCCAGCCTGAGAGCAGGACCACCGCGCCGAGACTTGGTGCGATTACAAGCGGGTTGGTCACGATGGCCACGCCGGATTTTTTTGCCGCGCGCCAGATCCCGCCCCCGGACTGAAGACTGAGCTCAATCAACATGATGGAAATAGCAAAGGCGATGCAGACTGTAAGAATACTGGCGATCAGGGCGAGCTTCAGACCGGCTTCTCCGCTGACACTCAACATCAGTGGGAAGCCCATATAGGCCGTGTTTGCGTATCCGGCATTCAGCGCTTCAATCGCGCTGTCTGCCAGTCTGACTTTTTGAAATGCACGTATGATGATGACGAGTGTCAGCATGACGGCGCACCCGCCACCAAATGCGGTTATGAAGCCTGGCTGCCAGATATCCTCTGGTGCAGCATTGGCCACGATGTCGAACAAAAGCGCGGGCAGGGCGAGATAGACGACCAGCCGGTTCACCTCGCGCGTTGCTGCTGGTCCGAGCGCATTCGTCCGGCGCGCAATCCAGCCAGCAAAGACCAGTGCGAAGATGGGGAGGACAATGGCGAGGGTGGAAAGCATGTCAGATCAGGCCCTGAAGAAAACGCTGGAACGCGTCTCGGCACGTCTGGCATGCTGACTAGTCAATTCAACGGCCAGCTGACAAGCGCCTGTGCGATTTCATGTTCCGATAGGGTCTTTCCAGCGTGACATGCCAGATCAGCCGCCTGTCTCACTTTCATCGGAATGTCCGCTCTGACCGGCTTCGGAAAGGCTCAGATATTTCATGCCGAGAAGGGCAAGCGCGCCCGAGAGAAGGTTGGCGGTGAGAAACCCCCAGGCGAGGCCGGCGAATCCGGCGACCGACACACCGATCCAGGCCGCTGGTGCCAGAAGGGCGAGCGCGCGGCCGGCGGCTGCGATCAGTGCTTTGAGAGACTTTCCAATGCCATTCAGCGCGGCGCTCAGGGAGATCACTATGCCATAGCCGAGGTAGGAAATCGGCACGATGGCAAGATAGAGCGTCAGCACCTCAATGCCACGATCACTGCTCACAAACACTTCGGCCAGAGTGCCGCCAAACAGCCAGAAAACCCCAGCAGCGAGCGTAGCCCAACAGACCGAAATCCCCGCACACCAGTAAAGCATGGTCCGGCTTCGGTTTGTCAGCCCGGCGCCGCTATTCTGACCGGCGAAGGGTGAACTGGCAGAGGAGAGAGCAAGAAGCGGCACGATGGCGATGGACTGAATTTTCGTGGCCACACCGAAAGCCGCAACTTCGCTTTGTCCCAATGTGGCAACAGCCGCTGTTGCAATGCTCAGCGCCATCGGATTGACCGACGTCGAAAGTGAGGCGGGAAGGCCGATGCGGACAATTTCTTTCCAGTCTTCAAGACCGCGCCGAACAACGTGAAGCCGCAGATTGAAAAGGTTTTTGTGAAAGAGGAGCGCACATGCGCAGAGCGTAGCCACACCGCGCGCCAGAACGGTCGCGACGGCTGCGCCATGCATGCCGAGTTCGGGCAGGACGCCCACACCGAAAATAAAAAGCGGGTTGAGGCCGATGTTCAGAAGTGCAACGCCAGTCATAAGAACGGCCGGACCTACGCCATCTCCCGTGGCCCGCAGTATGCCGTTCGCCACAATAGGAATGATCAGGAAGACCGCACCTGCAAACCAGATATACATATAGAGACTCGCATCTTTCAGCGTCTCGCCAGACGCGCCCAAAAGTTGGAGAACCGGGTTAATCAGAAGCGCACCAAGACCGCCCAACAATACGGCGAGGCCAACCGCCAGCGACAGATTGCCGGCCACAATTGCCTGTTTTTCCTCATCGCTCTTATCTGCACCGATGCGGCGGGAGAGAATGGAACTGGCTCCTGCGCTGAGGCCTACAGCCAGGCTGATCAGGATCATGACAATCGGAAAAGTAAAGCTGACCGCTGCGACTGGTCCTTCTCCAAGCTGGCTGATAAAATAGGCATCCGACAGGCCTATAGATTTGACGGCAAGAATTCCGCCAATCATTGGCAACCAGAGGCCGAACAAGCGCTTATGGACCAGACCGGATGTCAGATCGTCAGAGCGTTTCTTCCTGGGTTCGTCGTCTTCTAAGATTGCGGTGGTACTGGCCATCAAGAACTCGGTTTGGTCGGAGGGACTGTTAGAGTTCTAGAGCGCGCAGGCGCTGCGCACAGGGTGGCGCGGTTCCATGCGTTCATTTTGCTGAGGGGATTTGCTAAGCAGGCGCTTCGTTCTTTCGTCCCAAACAAACGAGTTGCAACATGGATCAGGCCCAACAGGATAAAATCGAAGCCGCGGCTTTTCGGCGGCTTGTCGCTCACCTGCGCGAGCATTCAGAGGTTCAGAATATCGATTTGATGATTCTCGCCGACTTTTGCCGGAACTGCCTGGCAGACTGGTATCTCGAGGCCGCAGAGGCCGAAGGTCAGGAGATGAGTAAAGACGCTGCGCGTGAACACATTTACGGGATGCCTTATGCGCAATGGAAAGCCGCCCAACCGGAAGCGACACCGGAGCAGGTGGCAGCCTTCAAGGCGAGAAAGGCCACCAAGTCAGAGACAACCTGACAATTCACCACATTGATGAAGTGGTTTTTCCGATAAAAAGCTAAGAGGCGCCGAGAAGAGCGCTGAAGCAATGCCGCGGGGAGGCAAAGTTTGAAATACGCACTCATCATTCTGTCATGTGTCGGGTTCGCCGCGCCGACTTTTGCCGAAGGCGATATTTATATGGGCCAGAAACGGTTCACGATTTGTCGGACCTGTCATGGGACAGATGGAATGGGGCTCGAGTCCGTGGGTACGCCTCGGCTGGCCGGGCAGAAACCTTACTATCTGAAGCGCCAACTTCTGAACTTTCAATCGGGGGCGCGAGGCAAAACGCCCGGCGATGACTTCGGGAAAATGATGCGGCCCATGGCGATGACATTGCCGGATGAACAGGCAATCGACGATGTGATCGCCTATATCCAGACGTTATCGGCTGACTGAGCAAACCGATTGTACACACTCGCGTGAACGCGGTAGGCTCTGATGCGTTTTCCTATACCTTGTAAGAAAATCACCTGGGAGATCACATGTTTCAGAAACTCATCCTTGCCGCAGGTTGCTCGCTCATGCTCGCTGGCGCCGTACACGCTGAAGGCGATCCGGAAGCGGGCGCCACGCTTTATGCGCCCTGCGCGGTCTGTCACGGCGTGAATGGTGAAGGTGTTTTTCGTCAGGGTGGCCCTAAACTGGCCGGTCAGGACGGCTGGTACATGAAGCGGCAGCTGCAGAACTTTAAAAATGGTATTCGCGGCATCAACCCACGCGACCAGTGGGGTATGAAGATGCGTCCTATGGCCATGACACTTGCTGATGAGCAGGCCATTGATGATGTCGTCGCATATATTGAAACGCTGGAAGTACCTGACGCGGCCGAATAAGCGACTGCCGGCGCGAAAGCGGCGTAAATTCGCTGTATTGCGGCGTTATGGCGTTAATCACACTGGGGTATTCTGAGGCCGTCATAATGCAAAGGTCTCAGAAATGCCGCTTGTGCTGCATTACGCTCCAGGCTCTACGGCGACGATTCCCCATGCGGTGATCGAAGAGTCCGGGCTTGCCTTCTCTTTACGAAGCCTCGACTCTGATAACGGTCCTCGCGAGCGTGAGAGTGAAAACGCCCTGGAACTCACAAACCGCATTCCAGCGCTGGAAGACGGCTCGATGGTAGTTTTTGAAACCGGAGCCATCGTACTGCACCTGCTCACCAAGCCAGAGGCCGCTCATTTGATGCCGACGTATGGGTCGCGGGACTACACCCGTTTTCTGCAATGGCTGTTTTACATGACCACATCGCCGAAAATGGCCATTCTGGAGTTTGCGCATCCGGAGAAATGGACTCGTGATAGCCAGGCTCAAAAGCTTTTAAAGGAGGCAGCACAGGCAAAGCTCGCCACGCAGTGCGATTTTCTGGACGCTAATGTGTATGCCGATACCTTTCTGTCTTCCGGGTTTTCTGCACTCGATATCTACCTCACAGAGCTCGCTCGCTGGAGCCGCGGATTTGCTGTTCCAATGTGGAAATGGTCGAGGCTTGAGCGGGTGATCACCGCAACGCGGCAGCGGCCAGCTTTTCAACGGATGCTGACGGCGCACGGACTGACTTGGCCAACCGAGCCACCGCCGCCGATGACGTGGCGGGAGAAAGTGGAAAAGTACTGGGCCTGAGCGTACAGCAATGCTCATCTGGCCTGTGGACGCACGCTGAGCGGAGATCCCATGCCGAAACTTATTCTGATTACCGGCTTGCCCGGAGCGGGCAAGTCTTCCCTGGGCAAACAGCTTGCGGCACAAACTGATCGCGGGGTTTTCCTCTCTCTGGAGGCCTTCCGGGAGCCCATTCTGCACGGTATTCTTGAGGGTTTTACCGCCGAGCTGAACCGACAGCTGGTTGATCAGAGGCACGCTGCGAGCACTCAAACGATTCAATACCTAGCTGAGGGACGTGATGTCGTGGTGGAAGATGTCTGCCTCCCGCCAGGCTTTCTGGCTCAGTTTGAGCGTGAGTTCAGGACAGCTCTGTCACTCATGGTTTTTCTCAACCCTGACGAGGAGGTGTTGAGGTCTCGCCTGGAAGCCAGGGGCGAGGCATACGATGTGAATTTCCTCCGGACCCTGCCAGACATGTATTTGAAGACCCAGCGTGCGAGGTGGGAAGGCTGGCAAGTGCTCGATACCTCTGAGCATTCACCCGATGATACCTTCGCTGAAGTCGCCCTTAAGCTGGGCTGGTCTTAACCCGGCTTCCACTGCGGCCAGAGACGTACCATATGCCTGACATGACAAAACTTTCTATTCTTGAGCTTGGGCGCGTGCGGCAGGGATCGACCCGTGCAGATGCGCTGAACCATGCCCGTGACCTTGGTGTCCACGCTGAAAAGCTTGGCTTTGAGCGTATCTGGGTTGCTGAGCACCACAACATGCCGGCTATCGTAACCGCAGCGACGCCTGTGGTGATCAGCCATATCGCTGCGGCCACGTCCCGCATTCGTGTTGGAGCGGGTGGCGTAATGCTGCCAAACCACACGCCTTATGTGATTGCCGAACAGTTTGGCACGCTGGCAGAGCTCTATCCGGGCCGTATTGATCTGGGGCTCGGCCGCGCACCCGGCACTGACGGATCGACGCTCGCGCGCGCTCTGCGACGCGACCATATGAGCGCCGAGCGTTTCCCGCAGGATGTGCGGGAACTGCAAGCGTTTCTGGCGCCAGTTCAGCAGGGGCAAAAGCTGGAAGCCGTGCCAGGTTCCGGGACTGAAGTCCCGCTTTGGATTCTGGGCTCCAGCCTGTTTGGTGCGCAACTCGCCGCAGAGCTGGGCCTGCCTTACGCCTTTGCCTCACACTTCGCGCCACAGGCGCTGGATGTCGCGCTGAAGGTTTATCGCGAGCGCTTCAAGCCGTCTGAGCAGCTGTCTCAGCCTTATGCTATGGCGGGGCTGTCCGTTGTTGCAGCCGACACCGATGAAGACGCAGAGTTCCTCTCCAGCTCTTCAAAAATGTCCGTGGCTGATCTCTTCCGGGGGCAGCGCTATGACATGAAGCCGCCGATTGAGAACATTGATGACTACTGGACGCCGCAGGAACGCGCGCAGGCCCAGACGATGATGGAATGCTCTATTGTGGGCGGGCCGGACAAGGTGCGTGAAGGGCTGAAAGCGTTCAAGCAGCGTACGCAGGCTGATGAATTCATCATCATGACCGACACCTGGGACACGCAAAAACGCTTCCGTTCGGTTGAAATTATCGCGGAAGCTGGAACAGTGCTGGAAGCGGAGACCTAGACCTTAAAGGGCAGAGCCTTGCCTCAAACGCACGGATACTCGGGCAAGCCCCTTTATCAAAAGCTCGGCATGAAGCCCGGTATGCGCGTTTTGCCGATTAATCCGCCATCCCATTATTACGAGCTGATAGATGGCGCTGAGGGGGTCGAGTTCGTTTCTGCTGGCCCGGCCGAAATGGTTCATCTCTTCTGTGCCAACCGTTGGGAGTTGGAGGCCTCGGTTGGACTTGCCCTCGGGCAAGTGGTTGAGGGCGGCATGCTCTGGATTAGCTGGCCGAAAAAGTCCTCAAAGCTGTTCGTAGATCTCACGGAAGATGATCTTCGCACACTGGTGTTGCCGACAGGCTGGGTGGATGTGAAAGTCTGTGCGGTTGACGCAGATTGGTCGGCGCTGAAATTCTTGAAACGCAAAGCTGCAAATTAGCGCACATCCACCGGGAACTGAAAGAACTCACGAGGGGTTACCCATCCTTTGGAGTTTCCGTACATGTTTACTCAACTTGCGACACCGGTTCCGCTATTTGTTCAGGACAAGGGAGACGGCTTTGCCATCGCCGTCATTGATTATGGTCAGGAACATAACCTGATCTGGGTGACCATTATTGACGAGACAGGTGAGATCTGGTGCGCACCCAATTCAAAGGTGAGGGCCCAGAAAAACTGGACAATGGGTCGCCATCTGTCAGGCAAAAACTCCCCTGAGGCGCGGCCTGACAGGGACAAATGCCGGCAGGTCTTCGCCTGACCCTCCGTAAACAGTTCAGATTTCGCCGAAACATCTCTTTTGTTCAATTAGAAAGGGTAAACGACTGTTAAGCTGTTTTAAACAGTGTTGCGCTAATCTGGAGCGGTAAGTCTTTGGGGGACGACGCGTCGATTGTAGATACATGCGACAATCTGCCTGACCCTTCAGGTAAAATTGAAGGGATCTGTTTACCTGGCAGGTTAACTAATTTTCGCGATTCTCACCCGTGTTCAGCTTTGCCGAAGGATGCAACATGCAGATGAATAAAAAAAGCAAGGCAGGCTCAGGTGAGAAATTCAAAGCCCTCACCCGGTCTCAAGCGGTGATCGAATTCGATCCTTCGGGTCGTATTATAGATGTTAACGATAACTTTCTTGCTGTTGTAGGCTACAGCCGCGATGCGCTGATTGGCCAGCATCACAAGGTGCTCATGCCGTTGAACGAACGCGAAACATCAGCCTACAAACAATTCTGGTCGGATCTGGCCTCAGGCAAAGAGCACTCAGGTCAATTCCGACGCATTTCGGCAAGCGGTTCCTCAATCTGGTTATCTGCATCTTACATGCCGGTATTTGCTGGCGGATCTGATCGGGTGGTTTCCGTTATCAAAGTTGCCACCGACATCACAGAAACCATGATGACAGCGGCCGCGAGCAAAGCGCAGATTGATGCGATCAGCCGGTCGCAGGCGGTGATCCATTTCGACACCCAGGGCAATATCCTCTATGCGAACGAGAATTTTTGCCAGGCGATGGGATATAGTCTCTCGGAGATTGAGGGTAAGCACCACTCAATGTTCGTGTCAGAAAAAGACCTCGGCCCAAAATACAATGCATCCTGGGATCGCCTGAGAGCCGGACAATTTGAGGCAGGTGAGTTTCACCGGCTCGATAAGGGCGGCCGTGATGTGTACATCCAGGCAACCTATAACCCGATTTTTGACGCCGAAGGTAAGACATCAGGTATCGTGAAATTCGCGACTGATATTACGAAAACGGTGGAGGATCGCGAACGCCGGGCTCGAATTTCCAAGGACATCGACGCTGACCTTCTGGGAATTCAGGAGGAGGTCAATACCCTGGCCCGTCAGGCGCAGCACGCTGCCGATTCGTCTGCTGAAACGAGTTCTAATGTGGAAAATGTTGCGACCGGATCGTCTCAGATGGCTGACTCCGTGCAGGAGATTTCACAGCAAATTGTCCGTGCCGGTGCGATTTCAAATGAGGCTGTTGAGCGCTCCCGCTCAGCGACTCATTTTATGGAACAGCTGGCAGCTTCCGCGCAGAAAATTACAAATGTCGTCAACCTCATTTCTGACATTGCCGCACAGACCAATCTGCTCGCACTGAACGCCACAATCGAGGCGGCACGCGCAGGCGAAGCCGGCAAGGGCTTTGCGGTTGTTGCGAGCGAAGTCAAAGCTCTGGCCAATCAGTCGGCCAAGGCAACCGAGGAAATCACGGCTCAGATTGCCGACGTTCAAAACAATACGCAGGGCGCGACGGATGCCATCTCGCTGGTTGAGAAGGTGATCGAGGAGGTCAACTCCATCTCATTGTCCATCTCCGGTGCGATTGAAGAACAAACGACGGTCACCCACGACATTTCGCAAAACATGATGTCTGCAAGCCAGGCGGTACAGAACATCAATCAAAGTTTTGAGTTGGTCGCGGCATCTTCTCAGCGCATTCAGACTGCTTCTGAAAAAGTGAAAGGTCTGTCGGCGTCGCTTGCGAGCTGATGGACTGATCTTCTGATTGGCCGGGCAGGTTTCTCTCGCAGAGGCTTGCCCGGTCCTTCCGTGTCTGTGTATGCGCATCGCCTGGGCTTGCTGGTGAGGCGATTCTGATGACATGGTTCTCCCGCGCGCTGATCTGCGCGCTCATTCTGATCGGATCGCTGTGTGCGTTTCTGGCGACTGACCTTGTGCTGCCCGCCATCCCAACCCTGCCGGAAGCCCTGGGCGGTGGAGTCGAAGAAGGGCAGTTCGTCCTGGCAAGCTTCATTGCGGGAGGGGCTGCAGGCCTGCTGATATTCGGTGCAATCAGCTGGCGGTTTGACCGTCGCAAACTTTTGCTCTCAACCATGGCGGTGTTTGGCGCGGTCTCTCTGGCCTGTACGTTTGTCACCAGCATCTGGCCGCTTATTGGTCTGCGCTTCTTCCAGGGTTTTTTCTCCATGGTTCCGGCGGTTATCGGGCCCGGAATTCTGCGCCAGATGTTCTCAGATAAAGGCGCTACGAAAGCCATCGGCCTACTTGGAAGTCTTGAGGCACTGGCGCCAGCCCTTGGCCCGATTGCAGGGGCAGGCCTGCTCGCCCTTGGCGGCTGGACGTTGTCCTTCACAGTGCTTGGCGTGATGGGGCTCGCGCTTGCTGGGCTTCTTCTGTTTCTCCCGGCCTGGCCACACCGCGCGCACCGCGACGAACCAAAAGGAGACTATCTTAGCCTGCTTAAGTCGCCAGTGTTTCTGCGTTACGCCCTTTCCCAGGCCTTCTGTGTGGGCGGGCTCATCATGTTTGTCTTCTGCGCACCTGTCATGCTGGAGCGCGGACTAGGCGGGTCTCTTCGAGACTTCATCCTGATGCAGGTTTGTGGGGTCTCCACCTTCTTTATAGCCTCAAACAGTGTTGGGTGGATTGTGAACCGCGTGGGCGCAGAGCGACTGATCTGGTGGGGTACAGCGATCAGTGCCTTCAGCCCGGTCGTCATGTTTGTCTATGCGCTCTCTGGTTATGCCACGCCGCTGGGCGTCATTCTTTTGTTCATCCCGTTCAATCTGGGTCTTGGCTTGCGCGGTCCGTCCGGGTTTCTGCGTGCGGTCATCGCGGCAGACGGACAAGATGACCGGGGCTCGTCGCTGGTTATTCTCTCCATCTTCGCGATTGCCTCGGGGGGAACTGCGCTTCTCGCTCCTGTCATCGAGCAGGGCCTTGCCAGCGTGGCGCTCGCTGCGATCCTCGTGGAGGGGGCGGCGCTTGCCTGCCTTCTTCTGCCGCGCCTGCGAATGGATGAGGAACTTTCGGCGGCCTGACGGGCTGTTTCTGGTCAACCCAGAAAGGAGTCTCCCATGGCTGAAGCCGGACATGACCTCAAAGCTATTTACGTCAACTGTAGCCTGAAGCGCGATGCCGGGGAGTCTCATACAGCAACGCTGATGAAAGCCTCCTCCGGCATACTGGAACAACAGGGTGTGAGTGTGGATTGGCTTCACATGGCGAGCCATCAGATCGCTCCGGGCGTTTATCCCGATATGACCGAACAAGGCTGGCCGACCGATGAGTGGCCGGAGATATGGCCGCGCATACGGGATGCCGATATCCTGGTTATCGGCACACCGCTCTGGCTGGGTGAGGAAAGTTCGCTCTGCCGCGTTCTGATCGAGCGGCTTTATGCCATGTCCGGTGAGTTGAATGACAAGGGGCAGAGCCTTTTCTACGGCAAGACAGGTGGCGCGATCATCACGGGCAATGAAGACGGTATCAAGCATACCTCCATGACGCTGCTGTTTGCGCTTCAGCATCTGGGTTACTCGATCCCGCCGCAAGCCGATTGCGGATGGATCGGTGAGGCGGGGCCTGGGCCGTCATTCGGTGACAAGAATGATGACGGTATAAGAGCGGGCTTTGACAACGGATTCACCAAGCGCAACTGTACGATTATGAGCTGGAATTTGATCCACCTGGCGCGCATGTTGAAAGCGAACTCGGGTTATCCCAACACCGGCAATGATCGTAACGCGCTGAATGACGGCGAACTCTTCGGATTTCGCCTGCCAGGCTAGCTGAGTTCTCCCCCTTTAGGCGAAATTGGGGTAAGCTCAATTCGCAATTGGGGGATAACATGAATTACACATACACAGAGAGTACTGGCGAACTTTACCGGTGGATCCGCGACGAGGTTGAATGTCCGGAAGTTATCAAGAAGGGCAAACGCGGCATGGCCGCCCGGCGGGTTCAGGAATGGCTCTGTCTAAACGGCCTCTCGCTGGTCATTGACGAAGACTTTGGTGCTGTCACTGAAACAACCGTCAGGGAATTTCAGCGCGCCAACAATTTAGTCGATGACGGCGAAGTGGGGCCGATGACCTGGGCGGTTCTGGTCGCAGACATGCTTGCGGTTCTGAAGGCGACGTCCAACAACTCAGATATTCTAAGCTTTGCTGTGCTCGAACGCGCCCGCGTTCATCTGGCCGTTCATCCAGTTGAGACCGGCGGTCAGAACCGGGGACCGTGGGTTCGACTTTATATGAAAGGCCATGAAGGTAATGCCTGGCCCTGGTGCGCTGGCTTTGTCACCTTCCTGATGGAACAGGCCTGCGAGCTGCTGGACCGCCGAATGCCAATATCCGGTTCGTTCTCCTGCGACTCTCTGGCAGCGCAGGCCAGGGCGGCCGGCATGTTTGTTGAGGAAGGTGTGCCGCCAGAAAGTCTTCCGCCGGGCACTATCTTTCTCAATCGCCGAACAAGCACAGACTGGACCCATACGGGCTTTGTGCACGAAGCTGAAGAGACCCTGTTCCACACGATTGAAGGCAATACCAATGATGAAGGCAGTCGCGAGGGCTATGAGGTTTGCGCCCGGCGTCGCGGTTATTCCGGCAAGGACTTCATCGTCTTCCCAACAGAATGACGTCCTGACGTGAAAACCGGTTGAGTTTTGCATGCGCCCGCTCCACAAGCGGGCGTTATGCTTACGATTACAGATCTCGATTTTGCCTTCGGCACGCGCACCCTGTTTGAGGGCGCTTCGGCCCAGCTCTCAAAGGGCTGGAAAGTCGGCCTTGTGGGCCGCAACGGTACGGGCAAGTCGACCCTTTTGGGCCTCATAAAAGAAGCGCATCAGAACCCGACTAAAGACCAGCCAATCCGCTTCAATGAAGGCGCAACGCTTGGCTGGGTGGCGCAGGAAGTTCAGCCGTCTGACGAGACGATTCTGGATGTGGTTCTTAAGGCCGACGCCGAACGCCATGCGCTGATGACAGAAAGCGAAACTGCGACGGATCCGGATCGCATTGCGCATATCCATGAACGCCTCCTGGATATCGACGCCTGGTCGGGTGAAGCGCGCGCCAGCGAGGTGCTGATGGGCCTTGGGTTCACGCCACAGGACCTTTACCGGCCCACGAAAGAGTTTTCAGGCGGCTGGCGGATGCGCGCGGCGATCGCCGGCGTCCTCTTCGCCCAGCCAGATGTGCTCCTGCTCGACGAGCCGACCAACTATCTCGACCTTGAAGGCGCGGCCTGGCTTGAGGGCTATCTCCGGGCCTATCCGAACACGGTGATCCTGGTCAGTCACGACCGCGAAATGCTCAACGCCTGCGTGACACATACATTGGCCCTGGAGCAGAAAAAGCTCGAGCTCACCACCGGCGGCTATGACGACTATCTGAAGCTGCGTGCCATTCGGCATGCTCAGCTAGAGGCCATGAAGAAAAAGCAGGACGCCGAACGTGCACACCTGCAGAGCTTTGTCGATCGCTTCCGCGCCAAGGCGTCAAAAGCCACTCAGGCCCAGTCACGCATCAAGATGATCGAGCGCATGAAGGATATTGCCGTCCCGATCTCTGAGCGGACCGTGCCCTTCAAGTTCGAAGCGCCAGACGCCCAGCTCGCGCCACCACTTCTGGAGCTGCGCGACGCGGATCTGGGATATGGCGAAAACGCGCGTATCCTCACGGATGTAAATCTGCGCGTCGACCCGGATGACCGGATTGCGATTGTTGGCACAAACGGGCAGGGCAAAACCACTCTGGTCAAATCCATCGCCCAGCGGCTGGATCTCATGTCGGGTGAGCGCAAAGCGCCCGGATCGGTGAAGATCGGGTATTTCAGTCAGGATCAGATGGATGAACTGATCCCCGGTGACACGGTGTTTGACCATATCCGCCGGGCCATGCCGAAAGATACGCTTCCGGCCAAGGTTCGTGCCAAATGCGCGCAGATTGGCTTTCCGGTCGAGAAGGTCGAAACCAAGGTTCAGAAGTTATCCGGGGGAGAGAAAGTGCGCCTTCTCATGGGTCTGATGGCCATGGAAGACCCGCATATTCTGATCCTCGATGAGCCGACCTCTCACCTCGATATTGATAGCCGTGAGGCGCTGATTTACGCGCTGAACGACTATCGCGGCGCTGTTCTCCTGATCACTCACGATGTCTATCTGGCAGAAGGCACCGCCGACCAGCTCTGGCTGGTGAAGGATGGTCGGGCGAAAGAATATGATGGCGACCTGAACGACTACAAAAAGCTCGTCATGTCAGCCGACCGTGACACCTCTAAAGCGCCGCCGCCTGCCAAGCCGGTCGAAGCTGAGCCAAAGCCTGCTCAGAAGGTCGACAAGGCCGCAGAGAGACAACGTGCTGCCGAGGCGCGCAAAGCGGCGGCACCGCTCAAGAAAAAAGCTGACGCAGCTGAAAAACGGCTCGAAGCGGCACAGAAGAAGATCGCTGAGATTGACGAGGCGCTCGTTCAGCCCGGTCTGTCTTCTGAAGACATGCAGAATCTGATGAAGGCCCGCGCTGAACAGGTGGCGGTTGCTGAGACGGCAGATATGGAATGGCTCGAAGCATCTGAAGCCTATGAAGCGGCAGTGGCTGAAAGCTGAAGTCACAGATAGAGTTTGAAGCCCTCGTGAGACTGCGCGAACCCAAAGCGCTCGTAAAATCGGTGGGCATCCTTGCGCGACTTATTGCTGGTGAGCTGGATGACGCCAGCATTTTTCTCTCGGGCGTATTCGACTGCCAGGTCCAGTAATTTTCGGCCAATTCCACCGCCACGAAACTCGGGTGATACGTGGACGCTTTCAAGTTCCATTCGGGTCATGCCGCCATTGGGGAGTGTCGGAATGACGATCATCTGCATGGTTGCGACGACCTGTCCGCCCAGCTCGCCAACGATCAGTCTATGGTTTGGGTCTTCTGTAATCGCTGTGAAAGCCGCTTCATAATTTTCGAGTGGCGCATCCTCAATCCGGGGCGGGGCACCGGGCGGCACGCCGTTGATAATCAGGTCGAGGATTTCGCGAATGTCAGACGCTTCTGCATCGCGGAAGATAAGATCTTGGGTTGGGTCAGTCATACGGACTCGTCGTTTAGAGACTGGACGGAAGTTATCTTCCAGTGTCTCGTTGGGGAATACCTTGCTCGATGCGGGTGAAAATGAAAATCTCCAATCACTCCGGGCGGTGAAAGGATTGTTCATGCATCATAGTTTTCGGACGTTAGCTCTTGCTGCGCTCGTATTCCTGGCGTCATGCGTGTCCGCGCAAAAAATGCCTGTGGATGTTGATGCGGAAACGGTCGCAATCAAATCCGTTCTCAGTGACCAGCAGGACGCCTGGAATCGCGGAGATATTCCCGCCTTCATGGAAGGCTACTGGCAGAATGCGGATCTGCGCTTCGCCTCTGGCGGCAACATCACCTATGGCTGGCAGGCGACCCTGGACCGATACCTCAGGTCTTATGACAGCGCAGCCAAGATGGGCACGCTCAGCTTTTCCGATCTCACGGTGACACTGGCTGATCAGGACGATGCGCTTGTTTTCGGCAAGTGGGAATTGCAGCGCGAAGCCGATCGGCCCTGGGGGCTTTTCACGCTGCATTTCCGTAAATTTGGAGAGAATTGGCTCATCGTTTCCGATCACACATCCAGCGGCGACTGAAAATTTCGCCGCGAAGTCACCGGACTATTTATTGCCCTCATCCACGAGAGAGAGCGGGACGGCCGTTGTTCGTTTGGCCACGCGAACAATGATCCTGGATTGCACGTCTGAGACCAGTCCGAGAGACAGAAGCTTGTCGCGAAGGAAGTCATCATAGGCATGCATGTCGAGCGTCAGCACTCTGATGATATAGTCCACGGCACCAGTGACGGTCATGCATTCGACGACTTCAGGCCAGGAATTGATGGCTTCTTCGAACTGCTCGAGATTGTCCCGGTTCGGTAGTTGAAGCTTAACCGAAGCCACAACCTCGAAGTTCAGACCCAATGCATTTCGGTCGAGAACGGTGACACGACGCTGGATAACGCCCTGCTCCTCCATTCGTTTAATGCGTCGCCAGCAGGGTGACGACGAGAGACCAACCTTGTCTGCAATCTCTGCGACAGACAGGCTTGCATCGTTCTGAACCAGTTCCAGTATGTTCTTGTCGATTTGATCTAGTTCAACTGACAACTTTTTCCCCTCATAGCATAAAAATGCATGTCATTCTGGGTGGCAATTGAGTCAAAAACGAAGGCTGTAGCAAGTCTTTTTCTGTAAAGGGCCATAAAACGAAAGAAACTTCCTGTGTATGTGCGTTTTTTTGGGCACATGATCATTGGGATGGCAGGTTGAGGATGATCTCTGTTTTAACTCACTGGTGTGTCAGGGGACTGGAACGGCGGTTTTTACGCATCTGTTGGGCCTTAAAGCCCTGAACCGAACCGCGAAAGCCGACAGATTCTGTGCGTCGGAGCTGCGAGACCCGACAGACGGCATCTCTTCTTGTCTTCAAATCCCGGCAAACCGCCAAAAACTTGCAATCAGGCGCTTGAGTCTCACAGCGAGCGGACGTATATACCGCCGCTCGTTGAACGGACGGTTCGGTAGCTCAGCTGGTTAGAGCGCGCGACTCATAATCGCGAGGTCGGGAGTTCAAGTCTCCCCCGAACCACCATCCTTTTTCCAGTGATCTGTTATTCAATGATTTTCTCCATTGGTGGGGCCAGTGGGACCAGAAACGGCCTTTTTGGTGGGGCCATTTGTCCCCGTGACGTTCTTCGGACGGCGCTTGCTCGCTGCCGATGCGAGCTTCTTTCTATCCGCTCCGACCGTGTAACTTTTCACGCTCTGCGTACCGCGCTGGCCAAGGTGAGCCGCAATCTCCAGCTCTGAGGATCCGGCTTCAGCCAGTTCAGCGGCCATAGCCTTACGAATACCGTGAGAGGTGCAGCAGTCTGGCAAGCCAGCCGCCCTTGCCCAACGTTTGAAGGACGCGCTGTAGCCTTTGGCAAATGGCCTTCCATACTGGTTTGCGACAAGATGCAGGCGGTCCTTCGGTGCAAGCTCGATGCACAAGGCCAGCTCTTCGTGAATGGGGATCACGGCGCGGTGCTTCGTCTTCACCTGAATGAAATCGAGATAGCCGTCTTTGGTGACGTTCTGGCGTCCGATATGCTTTACGTCTGAGGCTCTGAGGCCCGCATAGTGCAATTCGAAGGCAAGGCGGGGTGTCGTGCCAATTTCGTGATGATCGCGATAGGCGGCGATCTGAGAGGCGTCCCATGTGTGCCAGCCGTCTGTGTTCTTGAGCTTGAGTGGGCGAACTTCCTTTGCGGGATTGGTCTCACAATAGCCGCGATCAATCGCCCATTCATAGAGCCCCTTTATGTGCTTCACAAACTTGTTGGCATAGGCAGGAGTTTCGCGCCGCTTGTCGCGATTCTCGCTAATGTCCTTCTTGGTGATTGATCGGAAGTCATGCGTTGCGCCATCGATCCGATAGAGAACACTCATCTTGTCGTTCTGCGTCGCAGACTCCAGGTCGAAGAACTCGCCTGACGCGCAATACTGATCTATCAGCCAATTCAGAGAGCCGGGTGGTGATTTTCGCTTTTTGGGGCTGTCTGCTTTATCTGGCAATCCAAGGGCGCGGCGCTTCAGCGTTTCGATGTGTTGGTTCTTTTCCTCAACCCATTCGGCTGATCCAACGTGCTTGTTCTTGATCCTGATCTTCGGTCGCGTCTTATCCGGCATTTCCATGCGGACATACCAGCGCACGTTTCCGTGGCGGTCCTTGTCGCTCATGGTAAAGGGGTATTCGACTGCGGCCATGTCGAAGCTCATAACGATTTCACAGGCTCCAATGTGACGAGAGAGCCGCGCTGTGGCAAGCTGTCTGCGAATTCTTCAAGGTCTGATCTGTGCCATAGGACATTCCCGCCACACTCACGCGGTGGCGCAATGCGACCGGAAGAAACAAGCTCCTGAAACTTGCTGGCGCTGATACCGAGATAGTCAGCAGCCTGCTTTGATTTCATGAGGAGCGGCGGATAGGCGCTCATTTTCCCTGCCTTATCAATTCAGCCAACTCTGCTATCGTCGGCTCGTCTTCAGGGGCTATAGGGTCCATACGAGCGCGAATTGAGCGAACCTCATCTTCGATCTCTGGAGAGAGTTCAAACCATTCCCCACTCAGACGGTGAGCGTTGAACCGCTTATGATACGCCGCCTCGTCGGCTGCCTGTCCTGGCTCAACGGCAATGAGGCGCAAGTGTTCAGGTGATGAAGTTTTGATCGTGTGGAACCGTCGATACACATTAGTCGTGTAACCGATCTTCACCCGGTTATATTTGGGCGCGGCTATAAAATAAACGACGCCTTCGGGTTGATCCTCTCCATCGCTGTAATGGTCAAGGAGACACTCATGCGAAAGCTCTGGAGCGTCGACCGGCTCAATCACCAAACCATCTGGTAGGCGCACGCGCACTTGCCGCTCATCGCAAATCTTCGCAATTTTATCGATCCACTTGGGATCCGGCCATCCGGGCAAAGCGATCACTGTTCCTGTTCCTTGTTGGGTTGGAGGTCAAATTGAGGCCATTTATCCCGAAGCGTTTCACTCCGTCCGCATTCATTGCAACTGTGAGGAAAGTGGCCTTCGTAACAGGTGCCATCAGGCCTCATGAATCCGCAGCATCCGTCCTTAGCGCATAGCATTTCAACGATGAAAGCATGTGCCGGAATGTAGCGCCTACGCTCACTCATCATCAGCTCCCTTCGGTTGGCGAACCTCGAAATCTTTGCAAGAATCTGTCGGCTGAGTGTCAGCTTCCGCATGTTCCGACCAATCGACTGCAGGATGAAAACAGATGCCGCTTGCCCATCCCGCTCTGCGCCAAAACCGGCACGTCTCACAGCGTTCAGTCATCTTGAGCTTCCATAGCTTTGAGGAGGGCGATGGTTCGAGCGATGGGTTCGGAGTGGGCGCGCTCGCGACCGTGTGCGGCACCCTTTTCCCAAAGCACGGCTACGATTTTGGTTATCCCAAAGTCTATGCAGACGGGACGTCTGTGATATTCCAGCTCCAGTGCGGCGATAGCGTCAATTGAAGTGAGGGGGTTGGGAACATGATGATGACCGTCGCCGTCCCTGCAAACAAAACGCATTCCGGGCATAACTTCGAAGGTTGAGTGCTTCTGCTGACGAACGACCGTCAGCACCTCCGCCCCAAGCTCAGCCAGCTCTTCCGGCGTTGTCTCTGCCGTTACGGATTCAAGTCTTTGGGTGACGTCAGTCGTCGCGCGAGTAAGCGAGGACAGCTCGCCATTTGGACACGGGATCGGACTCCACCAGCTTTTGCGAGTAAGCGAGGACAGCTCGCCGTGATTGGATACTAGATCGGACGCTTCTTTGTGAAATTCCGTTCGGTTTTCCATGTCGCCTTTCCCTGAGAGCTTCAGCGCATGACGTGTTTTGGTCGGCGCATTCTCCAGGTCCGTGCACCACTCCACCAGCATTCCCTTCTCTCGGAGGGCTTGGACGATTGATTTGGCGTGTTTAGTATGCTGTTCGATCCAGCTTTCGCGCACCGCCA
>CETS01051992.1_pt1 | contig 20032 bp, 18 predicted proteins | sample 356391 | NCBI WGS metagenome assembly CETS01 (sample SAMEA2622673, study PRJEB7988) | marine metagenome | isolation source: saline water (ENVO:00002010), including
GCTCCCACCAGTCCTTCTCTCATGCAGCGCTCGACGGTCATCTCGAAGAGCTTGCGCAGCAGGTCGCTGTCGCGGAACCGCCCGTGCCGGTTCTTGGAGAAGGTGGAGTGATCGGGCACTGACCCATCGAGATCGAGCCGGCAGAACCAGCGATAGGCTAGGTTGAGGTGCACCTCCTCGCACAAGCGGCGCTCCGAGCGTATGCCCATGCAATAGCCAATGAGGAGCATCCGGATCATTAGCTCAGGATCAACCGAAGGCCGCCCGGTCGAGCTGTAGAACGGCTTCAGGTGCTCTCGGATACCCGTCAGATCGACGAACCGGTCGACCGAACGCAGCAGGTGATCCTGCGGCACATGATCCTCGATGCGGAAGCTGTAGAACAGCGCCTCCTGCATCACCGTTCGCTCGCCCATCATCAGCCAATCTCCTGATTACGAAGATCACTGAATCAGCGGTTCGCCCTCTTCGCAAGAGAAGTTTTTCAACAGAATAGACCCTAATTGCTGACGTTCGCAATGCGCGCTGTGCTGCCCGATAGCGGTCGTCTGGTCGGCTAGCACGACGTGTAATGGAGTGGCTGAGAATAGGCATCGATGTCGAACTGCGAACATCAGATACTTGGCATGAAACCGCGCAAACTGGCTCTTCCGTCGAAGATGCCACGGCACAGTCGCTTTTTAGGATACGCGGATTATTGGGACGGATTGCCAAGCACACTCACCGAGTTAACGCTGGTGCCGCAAGGTCTTCGACAGAGCGTCTCAGGCTCGACACTTGATGCCGTGACCGTTAGCTAGTATCATGATCTTCCATAGCTATCGTTGCCGCATCCCGAGTTAGAATTCAGATGGACAAAAATGACGAGCCTGCTCCGGACGGTATCGTGACCGAGCGCGAACTTCTGATCGGGTCGTTCATCGTTGCAATAGGGCTGGTAGCCTTTCGCATCGGTTATTTGGGGGGCAGGGACATTGGATCGGTGCTCTTCAGTTAGTGCATAATAGCCTTGAAGCCGCGAAGAATGCCCAAGCTACCCACATTGGGGTCATTTTCAGCCATTATCTGAACCGCCTCGCGGGCGTCCAACGACAGCTTCTCAATGCGAGAACCTGCCAGTCCACTTCCCACTCAATCTCAGCCGTAGGGTTCATCGAGTTTTGCCCAGAAACTACCCTACTTTTTATCGCCGTACATTCCGAAGCATCTGCGCGGTCGCATTGCTAGCCGGTGCCAGTTCTCGCCCATAACGAAGCGCCGTCGCAGTCGAACTCCAGCGTAGAGCCTGGGCGATCGGACCAGCGTCCGCTCCGCTGGCGAACAGATCTTGTGTCAGCCCAACCCTCAGCGAGTGCGTGCTCAGTTTAGCGATCGCCTCTTCGAGCGCGGCGCCGTAGAGTTCGACCAGCCCGAGATCGGCCGCCCGTAGCGCGGTTCGTTTTATAATCAGCCGTACGGCCGCAGGCGTCAACGCGCTGCCTCCGATCGCATAGGCCACCTTTGCAAGTTCCGCCTTTCGCCCTCGAACGCGTTCCCGGGTGACAAGCGCGCCGTACGGAATAGCATGTATCGGCATGGGTCGCTGTGCAGGTCGAGCCTTCGCGCGACGCACAGCGATCCGGCGGAACATCGGGCCTCCCCGAATGCCGCCAATTTCGAGCCAATCGCTAATCCGCCGCATGCTCTCGGGCGATATCCAGGCGTACGCGCCTTTGCCGGTCCGGTCGGTCTTCGAGATCGGGATGAATAGCGTCCCCGATCCGTCACCGGCTTCATTCGGTCCGGTATGCGCGACCGCAACCCTCAGCAATTCGGACACGCGCAATCCCGTATCGTAGGCCAGCGACAACAACGCCGCGTCGCGCAGGCCCGGGGGATCGCCGTCGCAGGCCGCGAGCAGCGTGGTCAGCGTAAAGCCGCGCCGGGCGTGTGCTTCGCGTTCTTCGTCGCTCCGCCGCGCGTCGAGCTCGCTGACCGCTTCGATACCGGGGCCGTACCGCAATGGTCCCGCCTGGCGTTGGGCCGAGCCGATCCGCTTGCGGTAACCGATCATCGCATCGCGGACCATCGTCTCCCCGGTCGATGGTGAGGCGCCAAGCAGCGCATGAATAGCCGCAAGGCTCGCAAGCCGTCGCGACGCAGTCGCAGGTGAGAGTCCTCTGGCCTCGCAGTCCTCCAGATAGGCGACCAGGTCATGTGCGCGCGCCGGCAACGCATGGCCGAGGCGGTTCGACGCGAATGCCGCGTAGCAACCGAGGTCGTTGGCGAGCGCCTTGACCGAGTTCGCCGCGCGGCGCTCGAGGCTCTTGCGGAACGCGAGCTTGTCGATCGCGTGGTCGGGATGGACCAGGTCGGCGAGCAGCTGTGTCAGCTGCACGATGCGATCCACTGCGCGCCCGCCTATCCGCCGCGGCAGCGATGCCGTTCCCGCTGCCTCGATCGTGATGATCGTATCCGCGAAAGGGTCGGTCGCTAGTCGCGCCGATCGGGACGGATTTTCAGCCATGAGTCGGCCAATACTGCCCTGTTCTCGACATGTCACTACCGATAACGTCCGATTATCGATAGTGTAGGAGATCGACCATACGAGTGGCTGTCAAGCGAAGTCGAGTTCGCTATACAACGTGGCCTTGCAACGTCTCCTCTACCGGCTCCCGATGATCGATCTCGACCGCCCCGACACCGCGACCACCGCCGAACTCCGAAGTGCGCGCGACGCCGCTTTCACCGCGCTCGGCCGGCTCGACGGCGCCATCGCCGGGCTCGCGCCCGAAGCGCGCGGCATCTTCGCCGCGCGGCTCGTCACCGAATGCGTTGTCGACGCGTTGCGGGTCGAGCGGCACGCGTTCACGGACAACAGGTTCGCCGCCTGGCGCGCAGGAGTTGTCACGCTCTCGGACGAGGCGACTAACCGGCAGCGCTCTCCTGTCCGGATCGCGAATGCCGTCATCGGCGAACTCGTCGCGCACGAATGGCAGCCTCTCGCGGAAGCCGCGGAAGCGTTCAGAACGATCGCGAGGCCGCTGCGCCGCGGGCCGGGGTCCAACGACGAGCCTGACCCGGTCGACGATCTGTGGCAGGCATGCGAACTCGCGAATGAGGCGACAGCGTCCGCAAGCAGGTCGGACCTCGCGCTGGGCTATGCCGATCTGGCACGGAGGCATGCGGTGTTCGCACCGCGCGAGAGCCAGCTGCGCACCTTCGGCGACGGGGTGTTCCGCCGAGCCTACGAACCCACTCCGTCGGTGCCGCCGACTTGGGCGCTAGGCCTTTACGCCGGCGCAATCCTGAAAGCCGATGGCCTGCTGCGGCATGCGATCCCGTTGCCCGGAACGATCGTCGCGCACGCTCTTCGGCCCGATGTCGATGAGGCCGAACGACATCTTGCGCACTACGAGGCGGTCGAGCGCGCGGCCCGGCGGCTAGCGGTGATCGCGGAGGAAGCGAGACTTGCGGACGCGGATATCCGGGAGCGATGTTCGTCGCTGCGGAGTAGTTCGCGGACGCCGGCGCTGGCCCGGCATCTCGCGGGATTGGGCGCGCTGCGGTCGGATCAGATCGAGCGGGTTTTAGGCGTATCGCGGGTCGGCGTTCACGGCATGATTGTGAACCTGAGACAATTGAGTCTGGTAGCCACTACAACGGTAAGCGGGATCAAGCTGCATTCCTTTCGTACGAACACAACAGGTGAACACGTTCGATCAGCCCAAGCGACGCCGTGGGCGGGCTTGTCGAAAGCCGCTCTGGATGAGTTCGACGATGCGATGTTGGCGCTTGAGAAGTTGATGCCAAAGGACGGCAGCTGATTGGCGTAGCGCACACCGGCTTGGCGACGGATTGATATTCACTGGAAACATGCTATTCACCGCGCGATGAACGCGCCCGATTTAGTGAATGAGGATCAAGCCGAGCAAACGCTTCGAACGTTGCTCCGCCGCATGGAAAGCGTGTCCGACATCGATGTGGCACGTCAGGTCATGTCTTCCGACACTGCCATTGATCTCATCGTGTCGTTTCGGCGGGGTAAAGCCGCCCACACGCTTTTGGTAGAAGTAAAAGCCAACGCTGAACCTGCCCGTGTGCGAACCGCGATCTGGCAGCTACGGTCGGCAGCCCAAGCTTACGGTAACGATGCATATACCGTTCTAGCCGCGCCATATGTCTCCCCGGCGTCGCGGGAAATTTGCCAGGAAAACGGTGTTGGGTTCATCGATTTTTCCGGCAATGCCTACCTGTCGGTCGGCGGGCTCGAAATCAACCACAGGACCGATGCCAAGCCTAAAGCCGAGCAACGCGTCCTGCGCTCGCTTTTCAAGCCCAAGGCTGCGGCGGTTCTACATACATTGCTGAAAGATCCCCAGCATTCATGGCGCATAGGCGATCTGGCGGAGCAGGCGGGTGTGAGTGCCGGCCATGCCAGCCAGATCGGCAAGCAACTTCGTCAGCGCGAATTGGCCCAGCAATCCGAGGAAGGAATGTGGGTGTCGGACCCAAACGGTTTGCTCGACGTATGGAGCCAGGAATACGAGCCCCCCACGGGGAAACGCGTCCAACTTTACTCCCATCTCCACGGGCCGGAGCTCCAGGACGCCGTTCGCGCCATCATGACGGGCGGAGACGGCGGGGTGCTGCTGTACGCGTCCTTTTCGGCAGCGGATTGGATAGCCCCATTCGCACGAACCGGTCGCACGTATTTCTACGCCGATGAGCGCGGGCTAGCCCGCTTGCAGTCTGGACTGAATCTTCAGAGCGCCGCGAAAGGGGCAAATATCGACATTCTGGTTCCGAACGATCCAGATGTCTTTCGCACCGCACTGCGTCTTCAGAATGGACTGGTCGTAACAGGTCCAGTGCAGACGTACCTCGATCTCTCGATAGCGGGCGAGCGAGGAAGGGAAGCGGCCGAGCATCTGCGTGCCGAGGCGCTCCAATGGTGAAGCCGCGCGAACCCAAATCCGCTGCCGACTACGACAGCCGCTCCACCGCGGCGGTGCGATCGGTAATAGTCGAGATTGGTCAGGTTCTCGGCAGCTATCGCGGCAAATATTCCATTGTGGGAGGCTCGGTGCCCTGGCTCCTGCTCGATCAAGAGGCAATGGCGCATGTCGGCACACAGGACCTCGATTTGGATCTCGACCCCGAGGCCTTGAGCGACGGTGAATACAGCCTGCTCGTCGATGCCCTGCTCGAGAACGGCTACCAGCAATCGGAAGCGTTGGCGCGCTTTCAGTTGCAACGGGAAATTGATCTCCAGGATGGCGAAAAACCCGTCAGGGTAATCATCGACTTCCTGATGCCTCGTGATACCATGGTCTCAAACAAGGGACCGAGACTCATCGAGGGATTTGCGGTTCAGAAAGCCGATGGTGCAGACCTCGGAGTGGCCTACCAGGAAATCATCGAGGTCGCCGGGCCCATGCCCACCGGCGGGACGAACCGCGTGCGGATCGCAGTTTGCACCATCCCTGCCTTCCTGGCGATGAAGGGCCATGCCCTCGATGGTCGCAAAAAGGAAAAAGACGCCTACGACGTATATTACGCGATCAGGAACTACCCTGGCGGCACTATGGCCATCGCGGAGGCCTGTCGGCCCCTGCTGGACGAGGCGAGCGGCATCGCTGGTTTCAAATTGATCGATGCGAAATTCGACACGCTGGAAAGCTACGGTCCGACATCAGTTCGTAATTTCGTTGCCGAAACGGACGTGCTTGATGGTCGCAGCGCGGATGAATGGCAACAGGATGCCTTTGGTCAGGTCGATGCCTGGTTGCGCGCCTTGGGATTGCGCGATTGATGACGACGCAGAGCGTAATTTCGATACCGGCGGATGATACGACGTTCGAGCAGAATGTTGCCATTCTCTTTCGCGGTATCTTGGGCGATCCCAATACGAAAAGGGTCGCCAAGAGCGGCAAAAACCAGAAGGGCATCGATGTCTTCGGCAGACGCGATCGCGATGCGAAGCAGCCTGTCGGTATTCAATGCAAGCTACGCACCACCAATCGTAAGCTGACCGAGACCGAAGCTCGAGTAGAACTTACGAAGGCTTTCGCTTTCACTCCTGCGCTGACTGAATTCTTCATCGTCACGACAGCGGACGACGACGTCACCTATGACGAGATCGCGGCAAAGCTGTCGCAGGAGCAGGCGGCGAACGGGCGCGTCATCGACATCCAGATCTGGGGCTGGAACACGCTTCAGGATCGCATTGCCGAAGACCAGAAAGCACTCGATGCGTTCGATCCGGGCCATAGTCCGATGGCACAGAAACTTGCCGATATTGGCGAGGAGCAACTCGCACGGTCAGCGCGGACCCATGCCAAGCTCGATCAAAGCCTGTCTGTCCAGCATCAGAGCCACGTCCTTCTGCAAGGTATCGCTGCCGATGCAGCGAAGGGGCAGCAACTGCTGACGCATTGGGATGCACAGATCGACACCTATCGCGACATGCTGAACGAGGGCCGGGTCGAGATAGCCTTCGAACTCCTGACGAAATTGGAGAACTCGCTGACGTCGGCCGATGAGCCGCGGGTTCGTGCGCGCATCCGAGCAAACATCGGACTGGCCCATCATAGACTGGGCGATGAGAAGCGCGCTGGCGACTGCCTTCTCGAAGCGTATGCGATCTATCCTGACGACGATCGCATCGCGACCAACCGGATATTGGGATTGCAGCTGCTCGAACGTTTCGATGAATCGCTTGAGGTTGCAAGTACGCGGCTCGAGAAGGATCTCGAAGACGAGCATGCAGCAGGGTTCGTCTTCCAAGCTGCCATGTTTCTCGGGGATCAAGTCGATCCGTACGCGATCGTACCGGCTTCCTTGCTCAAGCGTACGCTTGTGCGAACTTATGAATGTCACTTCCTGCGGCATCGAGACCGCCGGGACGAATTCATCGAACGCGCGCTGCAAACCTGGCAGGACGATCCGGAGGACGCTGACGCGCGACGTCTCGCTGCGGACGCGTTGCTTGAGAAGCGGATTGGTAATGGACAGTTTCGCCAATCGCCCTTGCGCGACCCCGACAGTCGAGAGGATCTGGAAACAGCCGAGCGCCTGCTTGCCGAATACTGGGAAAAAGTCCGGCTGTACGACAACGCCCAGCAGGATCCCTATCTGACGAGCGGATGCAATCTTGTGACGCTGCATCGGGCGCTGCACCGTCCCGATGACGCTCGGAAGATCGCGATCCAGCTTTTGCAGATCGCTCCGAGCGACCGCCGCGTCCTGACCGTGGCGGCCCATGCCGCGCTCGACGAGGAGAACATGCAGGAGGCCGAGGCTCACGCGCTGGGTCTACAGGACAGTGCGGAAAAGACCTCTCTTTTGCTCCACATCTGGTCGGCCGAAAGCGAGTGGCAAAAGATCTTGGATTATGGAACCGGCCGCCGTCGCGAAGATCTCGAAGGTGAATTGCTCGAGCAGTTCGACACGATGGTATTTCGGGCGAAGTTCTTGTCAGAACATCCGGTGGCGACACGTGAAGACGCCGAGGAACTCCTAGCCGCTTGGCCGGGATCGCTTCCCGTACATATCATGGTGGCAGACTTCCTGAGCGTGAATGCACCGGAGCGTTTCGAAGAGGTTTTCGAAACCGCTCATTCGCTCGCGCAGAAAGATATTCTCTACGCTCACCGTCTCATGTTCGCCAATCTATGCCTTCTTAACGACAAGTGGGCAGAGCTTATCGATACACTGGCGGGATATGTGGCCAACGAAGTCGATACACCTGCTCTCACATGGTTGGCGATGGCATACGCCAACGCCGATCGCGCGCAGGGTGCCGGCGCGTTCTTCCGCTCGCTGCCCGATGGCATCATCGAGAAGAACGGGTATGCGCGTCTCGCGGCCGCCGCTCAATATAATCGCGGAGACCTTCGCGAAGCGGAGCGTTATGCCCGCAAGGCAATAGCAGCGCGCCCTTCCGATTTGCGAGCGCACCTTCTCCTTCACGGAGCACTGCATCGACGAAACGACATGCGCGCGGCGCGTGGTCATATCAAGAAGCTCGATCCGTCGCAGCTGGAAGGTCACGTTCTTGAGCGGCTGCGCCTCGCTCAAATTTTGCGTCAGGATATCGACGCAGAACAGGGCCTCGAATTCGGCTTTCAAATGGCTGCTCACAATCGCGATGTGCGCGAAGTCGCGGTCAGCTGGCCCGGGTTCATCTTCTTCGATCGGAACCTGCCGGACACTATCGCGAAGATTCCGGTCGCCCGGGAAAATCTCTGGTTCCATTTGCGCGGCATCGATGGCGACGACGATGTCGAGGGCATCCTGACTGACAAGGACATACCTGAGGTCCGCTGCTTCTCCCTAGATCATCCGCTGGCCAAGCTGGTCGTCGGCAAGAAGGTCGGTGAACGGTTCAGCTATCCGCAGGCGGTCGGACCGGATCGGGAATATGAGCTGGTCGAACTCAAGCATCAGGCCATCTGGCTTTTGCACGACATCATGGCGACCCACGCCGATCGCTTTCCTGAAGAAACCTCGATGTTCACGATCAAGATGAAGGGCGACGACGTTTCGCCTGTCCTGGACATCGCGAAAAGCTCTTCGGATCATGCACAAGGCATGCTCGACATCTACGAGCAACATCCCATCCCGGTTTGCGTACTTGCCCCAATGTACCGACGCAGCGTTGTCGGAATGGCCGAACACATCGCCGGAAGCGGCAAGGAAATCAGAACCTGCCATGGCCTTGGCGCCGAGCGCGTTCACGCCGAGAAGATCGTTCGGACAAGTCAAGGAAAAGGCGCGGTTCTCGATACGCTCTCGGCATGGCGAGCGATGCAATTCGGCATGCTCCCAGCGTTAAAGGAGTGGTTCGGCACGCTCTATCTCGCGCAATCGAGCTTCGATGAGTTCCTTCAGATGCGTAGTGAGAGCGAGCTTTCCTCAAAGCACGATCATGGCACCATTGGTTACATCGACGGCCAGTATGTGCGAACCGAGCAAAGCGCGGAAGAGGCCAAGAAAATTGCTGACAAGATCGATGCGGGCATCTCACTGATTCAGAAACATTGCGAAATCTGTCCCGTCGATGACGACGAATTCTCCGGCGCGAGCCTTGGCGTCATCGCGCGCGACGCCGACCTAATGATCGACCCTATCCTGCTCGCCCGCGCCAAGGTTTGCACGCTGTTGTCTGACGAACTCAACCTTCGTCAGATGGCGCAAGAGATGGGAGTGGCCCGCAGTGCCTGGCTGCAGCCGACGGTCACCGTATTGGCCGAAAACGAACTGCTCGACGATATCGAGGAGTGTTCGATCGTTGCCAATCTGGCCGTCTGGCGACACGGCCATGTGTCCTTAAGCGGCAAAAATCTGGCCGCGATCGCGGAGAAAGGCCCGGAGCCGGCGTTCGGCTATTTCCAGGCTGCCACCGCCTATCTCGGGGGAGTGGACGCGGATATGCATTCGCATATTCTCGCAGCTTTGAGTGCCATGGAGTTGCTGTGGAACTCGTCCCTGCCTTGTCACGAGCAAGGTCGCTGCGCAGGGCATATGTTCGGACGTCTAATTTCTGGGCGGGAAGATTGGCAGGCAATCCTGTCAGCGATCGAGCATCGGCTGATCTTCGACGCAAGACAGGGCGGCTCAAGTCAGCGATCTATAGATTACTTTAGGGCGTGGTGCCGCGGGCATTTTTATATGGTAGCGTAATTATACCATGAGCAAGTTGGTTCAATCTCCGGATCGAACGTGTTTGGTCCGGTCATTAAGGGAAAATCGGGCTGGTGAAAACGCGGAGCCGGTCCAGTCCGGCCATTAGAAGAACGCGACAACTAGCATAGAAAAATGGGCAATCGCGGCAATTTTCTATAATTGCGGTTTATAGCAAGTACGGTCTTGCGGGGCGGGGCACGTTTTTGCGATAGCAGTCCGGCAATCACGAGAAACCCGCACCGATGCCCGAGCGTCCCGCTTCCGAAATCATCGTTCACGACCAGTCGCGCAAGGTGCCGCAAGGACAGCATCGACAAGACGCTGAAGGCAATATCCTCGCATTCGCTCAGGGTCGGCCTGACACACGATCTGATCGCTCTGGGCGCCGACGGGGTCGCGATCACGAATGCGATGCGCTGGACGTCCCCGGGAACCATTTTACGCTACGGAAAGAAGCTGCGCGCGAAATCGAGCGCGACGGCCCGCTTTCTCGGCGGCGAGACAGAATAGAACAGGGGTCTGAAATCGAACAAGAAGTCTCGACACTGACATCTTTTTAAGCAAGGTTCTTCGAGAGAAAGTTCCAAGGGGGCGCATTCCGTGGAGCATTACGCCGATCTGCAGAGGCTGCTCCATGCGGTCCACAAGTATCGTCAGGAAGGCAAACTTCCGGACGATCCTGCAGAGCTGGACAAGGTCTGCGCCCGTGTTCTCGACTACGATCGTTTCGATGAGACGGCAATCGACTGGAAGCGCATAGCCGAATACGAGAAGGAACTTAACGGCGGCACGTGGCCACGGGACGATTGAAGCGCAGGCACAAATTGATATAGTCCCGCGATGGAGCGACGAGTAAGCCACCTATATCGCGCAGCCATCGAGAAGATGGCAAAAAGCGCAGATCACGAAGTTGAAAAGCTTCGCAGGGCGATCGCGCGTGGGGAACGACCTTCGCCGTTGCCGGATCCAGAAGCTCTAGCCCGCATCACGAACAACTCCAAGGACTGGGGCGAGTATGCTTTCGCGGACCTGCGCGGCGCGGGTTTCGTCCGGAATGAACTGCTGCAATTCGACTGGGTCCAGATCGACCCAAGCCGTGTCGGCGATGAGCTCGCCGCCGTTGCCGGCATTGAAGCTCGGAGCATCATTCGCCTGAGTCTCATGAACTGCGCCAATGCGATGCCGGAGATCGAACGTCGGCTGCAGTCGTTTGTCCAGGCAGCAGCTGGCGGAAAGCCGCTCGCTTCGCTGCTCGCTCACCAGAAACTGATGTTCGCCGTCGTCGCCGCGACTGGCGAAGTGAACCTGCTTGAGGAGTACGCTAAGCGGGCGCGCGTGGCACTGGTCTACATCCGTTCGCTTTCACTCGAGCGCAAGGATCTCGAAGGCATGAGTGCCTCTGCACAGGCCATGGTCTCGAAGCTCTGCGACGGAAATGCAAGAGATTGCGCGGCGGATGCCACATCGATGCGACTGCACCCGCGTCGGCCGGCGCTTGTCTGATTTTGCGGCGTTACAGCGCGTAAGTCATCCGATCGATCTCCGTTACCGGTCGCAGCATCGGGATTGTGGCACGGGCACTGCCTGCATAGGTCGGCATCCCGCTGATATGAGGCTCGATCGCCTGAAATCCACCAACCTTGACCTTTTCCGGGTAAGCCCTCGCCTCCATCTTTTCGATCAGGGTGAAGAGCGAGGAAGCCGTGCTATCGAAGAAGAAGCGACACGCCTTTCGGACGCCTTCGAGATCACCCGACCGGGCCGCAGTGAGAAACTTATCGGCAGCCTCGACGAAGAATCCGGTACGATCGGCATAGGCATCGGAGAGCCACAGAAGCCGAAAGAACGCCTGCGGTATGAACTGCTCGACGAGCTGGGCAAGCGTGCTTCTCGGCCCTCCCAGAACGACGGTGGTGAGAGCCATTGCGCCGATGAAAAAAGCCTCGTTGTGGACCTCCACGTCCCTTACTCTGGAATCGAGGAACTGCTCGGCCGGGCGCAGCTTCTCTTCGCCACCGAGCGCGAGGCGCAAGGCTCCGATCTCCACGATCGCACACAAGGCAAGCCGCCACTCATCGACCTGTTCTTTGGTGAACGTCGATACGACATAGGACCGTCCGCGCCTGGTCAGATAGCCGGTCGACCCAAGCGCGAGAAGAAGCTGCCGCGCCATGCCGACGGTCACCCCCAGGTCGGCGACGACATCTTCCGCGGTCAGCGACGAGCCGCCCGGGATCTCGCCAAAAAGAATGCGCTCCCGCAGGTCGACGAAACCCTGTTCGACTTTAGAATTCATCCCTCTCGATGCGCAGTTGGACTCGCACCGCTCCCTCGTAATTCTCGCGTGATCCCTACTGCTTAACCGCTATGGGGATCAACCGCGGCGCTTTCCTAATTTGACCACAGCATTCCGCCAGCAATTGTGTTGGGCATCCTCAAATGCTATGGTCAAATTAGGAGAAAGCCAGTGCAAGATGATCTTCCCAACGTCAGGTCGCAGCTAGGAGTGTCCGCGCCTGAAATTCACTTCGTCGCTGAAACAAGCACCGACGGACGCGTGACGCTCATTTCTGTCCACCCCAATTACGGCCTCTTCCTAAAGAGGATCGCTCTGTTCGTGCTTTTCTCAGCAATTTTCTACCTCGGGAACAGGCTCGGACTTATCTGAACCCAAACCGTCGGGGATCTACAGGCTGCCCGTCTCTCCACAACTCATAATGCAGGTGCGGCCCGGTCGATCGCCCGGTGCTTCCCACCTGGCCGATCTGCTGCCCCGCAGAGACGCTTTGGCCTTCCTCAAGAGGCGAGCGTGACTGCATATGGAAGTACTTGCTTTGCGTGCCGTCCGGATGATCGATGACGACGTAGTTGCCAGCGCCTCCCGCCTGGAATTCAACCTTGGAAACCACCCCGGCGCCCCTTGCTATGATCGGGGTGCCAGCGGCGGCCGGGATGTCGAGGCCGTTGTGCTGGCGGCGCCCACCGGAGATTGGATCGACCCGCGTTCCCAACCCTGAGCCTGCTGCGCCGGCGACGGGAAGCAGAGGTTGCTGACCTCTCGGCAATTCCACCAGCGATGACGCGCCCGACCCGGGCTGACCTCCAGAACCAAAGCTGCCGGTGAACTCATCAATCTTGTCCATCAAGGGCGAGACGATGGGCATGGTCCGCCCAAGGCTTGCGTGATTGCGCTCATCGACCGTCTCGCGCAGCCCTGCAGCGCCTCGATATGACCCTACACCTTCTTGCCTGAGATCGCGTCCTCCATCAAGAATGCGTTCTTCGCCGTACTCGACCCGACCGGCAACATCGTCTGCAAGAGCAGAGTCTCGCGAGCTTGCGCGGACATTTACATCGGGCGCACGACCCTCGAGCCGTGCCTGGTTCGCATCGCCCCATGCGCGCACACTATCACCGGTGGTGATCGCGGGAGCTTCGATACCGAGACTACGGGGAGCGTCGGGAACGAGGCCCAGCTCATCGCGCATCCGGTCGATCCGGGAATCCATGTAACGGCCAAGCATGATGTCTCGCACGCCTTCCTGTTGGGCGGTGGGTGCAACCATATTGGGTCTCCAACCGATATCGCGCAGAACGGCATTCTCTGGCTTCTGGAGCTCGTCTTCCGCGTAGCGGACGAACTCCTGTGTCTCGTTGTAATTGAGATTGAAACCGCGACTTTCCGCGTTGCTGACATCGCGGGATATCCGTTGCCAAGTATCCTCGGTCTGGGAAGCTTCGAGCGATGCGGATCGGGAATCGGTGATCGAAGCGCCGAGACGCTGCGAGAGGCCACGGGTTTCCGAATCCTGAGCCGTGCTGGTCTCGCGCATGAAATCTTCTCGAGCCTGCCGAGCTTGTACCGAACTTGACTGCCGTTCGACGTAGCCGCGCAATTCACTCCATGCTTCGTCGGCAGTGACTGTCCGACCAGTTTCCCTCGAGGCAGACGCCGCGATCTGGGCGGCGAGCTTTGCATTTACACCAGTAAGCGCACCCCCAGGAACCCCAAGGGAGGCATCTGCCGAACCTGTCATTGTGGAAGAACGCGCGATGCGATCGGCATCGCTCTGGCTCATTCCGAACCGCGACTGGAGGTCGTTAGACATCGCGTTGCTGGCTTCATACATATTGGTGAGGCTGTTGTTGAAACCGGAGCCGGTCTGAGTCGAAGACGACGCATATCGCTCGGCCGAGTTAAAAAGCTCGGTCGCGGTGCTGGCTGTCGCGCTCCATGACTCGGACGCGCTTTGGCGGGCCTGCTCCACCCTGCCCCAACCTTCCGAGAGCACGCCCCGCGCTTCGGCGGCGAATCCTGCGGTCCGCGTGGGCCGGAACGCGAGATTTGAGATTGCATCGCTCGTATCGAAGGCGCTGCTACCGTCGGCAAAGCCCTTGGTGACGGCGCCATCGGCCTCTCGATACGACGTACGCGCCATCCCGCCCTGGTAGTTCGGTGCGGTGTTCCACTGGTCCGACTGGCGATTGAACCCGCTCAGGTTCATGAAGTTCTCGTTGCCGTAGGAATAGTTTCCGGTGGTCCGCTCGACCGCCGCCGCTTCTGCTGCCGATTGCGCCGGTGCCAGCATCGAGGTCGCCTGAGAGGACACAGCCATCGCACCGCGCGCCATGCCGGCGGCAAGGAACGGGATCGACATCATCAGGAAACCGGCGATCGTCGCCGTATCGGCATTGACCGCATCGATGCCGGCCATACCTGCCATCGTGATTCCACCCGGCGAGGTCGCATTCAGCGCATCCGACGCCCGGTCCATGATGAACATATGGAGGACGACGTAGAGCGGTCCCCATGCGGCGAGATAGAAGAAGCCGGTGAAATAGCCCTTCAGCGCGGACACACCGGTTCGCGGAATGAGGAAGAGCGGGAAGATGACCGGAAACATCGCGTAGAACACAACGGTCAGCACGATGTTGAGGAGCGGCACCCAAGTCATCGCCTGTTGGGCGATCGAGGTGTAGGTGTTGCGCGCCTGTTCCTGCGCGCGGAGCATGGCGAAGGTGTCGCCATCGGCCGCCCCGAGATTGGCGCGCGCTTCAAGGAACGCGCTTACGAGCGAGCGCTGGTGGAAGATCTGTTGGGCCGTCTGCGAGCTGCCGTGGAACTGGTTGGCGATGACCGGCAGGTCCGCGACGAGCTTGGCTCGTGCCGCGGCCGGGGTCAGTCCCGGGAACATCTTGCGGCCCTCTTCCTCGAGCTGGGTGTCGGCGTAAGTGACGAGGCCCGTCTGCAGGTTGGTATAGCCAGCCCGGCAGGTCACGATGGTCGGAGCACCGGCATCGGGGATCCATTTCATCCCTCGCGCGAGCGAGCCAGGACCCATGTCGGTCAGGATGTCGTTGGAGGTCGCGATCGCGTCGAACGATTCGAACCCGAGCAGGATGTCATAGAACAGACACTGCTTGTAGTATTCCTCGAGATTGGCGCTGATGCGGGGATCCCGGATCTTGAACTCGCGTGTCCGGTCCCACAGGCGCGCGCCGTAGATCATACCGTTGTTGGACATCTGAAGGGAGCCGGGCATCACGAAGACGGTTTCGGCCGTCTCGGTCAGCCAGTCACCCGTCCGCGAGCTGACCGAGGCGATGAGCGCCAGCCCTACAGGCACGTTGGCCACCGTCGCGGGGGCAAGGCCCGGATTTAGGCGGTCGGTCACCTTGACCGTCGTGGTCGGCACGATAAGCGCGCCGTACATAAGCGTCGCGCCGAGGAACCAGTTGAGCCAGGCGCGCCAGTTGAGACTGAAGGCCACGACGAGAAGGCTGTAGATCAGGCCCATCACCATGACGACGCGGATAAGGGAGCGGAAGCCCCCTCCCCCGGTCCACGCACTGACGGCGTTGAACACGTTGACGATGTATTCGCCGCCGCCGATCGTCCAGATCTCCATCATGGCCTTGGGTCCTTACTGAATGCCCTGGTTCGAGAGCGACGTGCTGAAGGACAGCGCCGCCGACATTTGCGGGGAGAGATTGTTGCGCAGCGTCCCTTCGAGGAAGACGGCGCGCTCGACGACATGCTGGGTGCGCTGCAGGCGCAGGTTCATGCCCTGCGAATAGGTGTCGAGGACCTGCCGCACCGAGGCGATTTGCTCGCGCCACTGCGACAGGGCCGCCTCGTTGGCGTTCTGAAAGGTCCCCACCCCGCGCGAGGCGTAGCCGTAGTATTGCTGTGCGATCGCATCGAGGAGATCCATCGCCACAACTTCGGCAAGGTCGTTCATGTCGTTCGACGTCATGCCGCCCAGCGTCGCGGCCGCATTGACCGAGATGATCTTGTAGAGCGGAATCGTGGTCGCGCCGAGCAGACCGATCTCATCGGTCGAGAGCGCCGCGTTGGTGCGGACCTTGCCGTTCATGCTCTCGATCATCGCGCGCACGCGAGGCTTCAGCGCCTGTGCGCTCGAGATCGACATGGTCTGCGTAGTAGGGTTGAGGCACTTCGCCGCCGATGATCGCCTCGTGAACGACGACGATCTTCCCGTCTTTCGACAGCCCCTCGACGGTCTGGTCGAGGGCGGCCATGAACACCGCCGTTTCCTTGGCAGCGGTCTGCTCGTCCGAGGCGGAGCGCGCCTGGGCCTGCAGATAGTCTCCGATGATCCCCTGCAGTTGCAGCTGCACGAGGTCCTGTCGGCCATCGTCCCCCGCGACGAGGTTTTTAGTGACCCACGCCCCCCAGATGAACATCGCGATCGCTGCAACCAGGACGATGAGCTCGCGCGGCGAGAGACCGGCAAAGCCCTTGGCGCGTTGCTGAGGGATAGCGGCCTTGAACGAGCTCCGCTCAGCGACTTGGTCGGCGTTTTCGAACAGACCAGGCCGACCGCGCGATCGTCGAGCGAGGCATTGGCCTGCAGCGTCTCGGGGCGGGCCTGCGGCCGCTCGACATCGGCGTTGGCGACGAACACCTGCACCGCCGCCTCGACCGCAACCTGGCAGTCGAACTTGTAGACGAAGCCATTCTGCGTCGTGCCGAAGAACGAGATGTTCGGCTTAGCATAGCCTTGCGGGACCGAGATATAGATGTCACCGCGGGTCGGCTCGTGGACGATCGAGAAGTCCTCGCTCTCGATGCCGCTCTGCACCCGCGAAACCGAGACGAACTGGTCGTCCTTCAGTGAAATGCGGGTCAGGTCCGATTTCGATGCCTGACACCGGACTTCCCCGTTATCCGCGACGAGAATCGTCTCGTCAGCGAGAGCGGGACTGGCCGTCAGGACAAGCCCGCTGGCGATGAGGGCCGCACCGGTCAGGCGCGAGAGGTGACACAGGCGCGATGCCAGCACCGATCCCGATGCGAACATGAGCGCGGAAACGAGCGGGTTCATTCGCCGTCCTCCTCCTTCTTGACGACGACGCCGAAGCCCTTGAGGCGGAGCGAAACGCCGGTGTATTTCCAGTTGAACTGGAAGATTTTGTGTTCGCGGCGGACGTCGCGCGAACCGACAATGGTGTGGAGCACACCGCCGACCTGGCTGGTCAGGGCATCGGGGTCGGTACGGATCCAGTCGATCGTGACGAACTGGGTGACCTGCGAGCCTTCCTGCTCGCCGACGATCTTCATCAGATCGGCCTTGAGCGCGCCGCGTGCCTCGGGCGCAGCGATCTTCACAATTCCGTCGAGCCAGTATTGCATGGTCTCGGGCGAGCGGTTGAGCGCGAGCTGCGCTGTGTCGCGGGTGACGGCTTCGAGATACTCTGGGGTGACTCCGGATGAGCTCAGCGCCATCTCGCTGGGCAGGATGGGTTGGAGGATCACCTCGCGATCGCGCGTCGAGGCAGCGGTGAACATGACGACCACCAGGATGCCAAGCACGATGCAGATAAGCGCCAGCAGATTGCGTTGTTTGAGGGTCCGCTGCGACGCCTCGTGAGCAAGAGAGATGTCCATGTCAGCCCGCCATCACTCGAAGATGAGACGGCGGAGCGACTTTCAGACCGAAGAATTCACCCGGCAAATGCCAATAGGCAAAATGCAGGATCCAATACATCGAACGCCCGGCCTTCAGTTTGCGATAACCGAACCATGCAGCGATGGCCCCTACGAGGCCGATGACTACGTGCTGCGCGAGAATTCCCCAGGCGAATGGGATCACCATCACGAGGAATTCATCAAGCGTCCAGAACCCGATCAGCTCGGGGTCGTCGAGATGCTTTGGGATGGAATACTGGTCCAAAAGTCGCCTCCGCCCAATTGGGTGGCGCCTTAAAACTGCAGTGCAGCCCTGGGGTCGCCACCCTTCGGATCAGTCCGATCTTGCGATCAGATCGTACCGGTGACCGTCGAGGTGACGATCGGCACACCGGTGCCGGCACCCACGCCGACGCCAACGGGGATCGCGACCTGGCCGAGGGAGAAACGGCCGGAGGCCAGCGCCACGATGCCGCCGGCGAGCGACAGCACGGTGATGATCTTGCCGCCCGAACCTTCGAGAAAGTCGGTGAATGCGTTGAGCGCGGTGTCGAACGTGGTGTCGGTACCGGCCATGGCGGCGTCGATCCCGAGCACGCTCATTCCGGCCACGGCAGCCACCGCGACGGCGAGGCTGCTGCCTGCCTGCTTCAGATTGAGAGCTTTCATGATGTTTCCCTTCTGGTTTCACGAATGACGCTATGCGCCACGACCAAAGGGGAACCTGCGGGAACCTTTTCTCAACCTATGCATTCGATGATGTTGGCGATTCTCGCCCGAATCGCCGAAATTTCTCGCCAGTGGGTTCCAATCCAAGCCACCCTGGGTTTGAATTCAGGACGGGGTGGGATCACATTCAAGCCATGCCAGCCTGTGAGCAGGACACCCTGGCTTATTTCCAACACCACCACCTTGCGCTAATCGATTCCGAAGAAAATCTCTGAATTTCGGAAGGTGACACGGCGCAATTGCGACGGAAGCTCATCGGGGAAGATATCCATGAGCACCGATCAAACCGTCGTTCACGAACTGCTTATCAGCGAGGAAGCCTTTGCGATCATCGCCGAGGCAATCCGCGTTCTTTCCATAGAAACATTGAAGTTTCAGAAGCTGCGAGACGTCGTCACCCACTGCCTCGAACGACTTCCGACATTCACAGACGACGCAGCCTCGCTCTACGAGGAACACCTCCCCTTCGACGGCCGCGTGCGGATTTATCTTAGACTGGATCAGGCCTCGAATCTTAAATTCGAGGCCCTGAGAACCGCTCTTTGCGAGCGCATCGGAGAACATTGCGGCGTCCGGGAAGCCGTAATATTCTGTGCATACGCGGTCTCACGACCGCAACTTTTCTCTTGCCAATAAGCCTGACCCTAATCCACAGTATGCATATGCATAGGGCGGGACGTTTGGAGGGATCATGGGAACGGGGTCGCAAACTGCTGTTAGACTGACATGCGAGCAACGACAGCAGGAATTCGCTGTCCTCATACAAGATCAAATGCGGCGCCAGGGCGTCAGCATCCGTCAACTCTACGTTGAGGGCTTAATTCGCCAGAACCACCGCAATGGCTTTTACAAACGGATCGCGAACGGCAGCCTCTCCCATGGAGAATTCAACCAAGTCGCAGAGCGTCTCGGGATCGACCCGGTCCGCGCGGCACTCACAGTCCACTGTTTCGCCAGCGGCCACGCATATGATGATCCGTGCTGCGAGACTTCGGCCGAGGTCGCGAAAGCGATAGCGGTCCAGCTGCCCGAAGAAATTGCCGCGTGCGACGGCGAGTTCGAACCGATCCGAGACGCATTGTGCCGTGGAATAGGCAAACGCACATCGAATGCGATCGCTCGATACCACGCTGCCGTCGCACAACGCGACGATGCCGCATTGCTCGACCGCGCATTCGGTTAAGGTTCGCTTGACGGACAATGAATTAAGGCCCAAGCCTTGTGACTAGTCACATGCGAATCAGCCAGACCGAGGGTGGGCAAGAATGCTAAGCCAGGACCGAAAGGCAGCGTCGCGTAAACGCCGCCGCGACGAGGGTTTCAAACCCATTGAAGTCTGGCTCCCCGAGCACATGATCGAGAAGATCGACCAGATGAAGGAAATGTCCTTCAGCTCGCGGGAAGCTGTTATCATGGCGCTGCTCCAGGACACAGTCGGATTGCAGCGCCCAGTGCAGACTGGAGATCAGCCAGCACTGCTTTGAAACAAAAAAGGGCTCCGCGCCAACGGAGCCCTTTTTGCACATCCTGTCTCTGGAGTGGCAATGTCTGCACTCTCCCTAGCGACAGACCGGAACGCTGGCAAGCGCTTTTGCGCGCGATGAGACGCGCGAACAGCTTGCCGGATTTGAGAGGCGCCGACGGCGCGTAACGTAGGGAGGTCAGCGACGCAGAAATGAAAAACCCGGGCAGTGCCCGGGC
>CETS01159381.1_pt1 | contig 19980 bp, 23 predicted proteins | sample 356391 | NCBI WGS metagenome assembly CETS01 (sample SAMEA2622673, study PRJEB7988) | marine metagenome | isolation source: saline water (ENVO:00002010), including
GCTGGGCAGCTTTATGGCTGCGCAGGTCGTGGCTGACCTGAAGTACATCAACCCGAATAGTTGGCCCGACTTCCACACCTTTGCGGCCAGCGGGCCGGGCAGCAAGCGCGGCCTGAACCGGGTGTTTGAGCGGGACGTAAAGGCCCCCTTGTCTGAACGGGAATTCCGGGATAAGCTAACCCTGTTGCGGGAACGTACCAACGCCCGCCTGAAAATGGAGCCCATCACCGCCCAAGACATACAAAACTGTTTGTGCGAGTTCGACAAGTACGAACGCGTCCGCCTCGGCGAAGGGAAGCCGAAGCAGAAATATTCCCTCAACAAGGAGCCAATGCCATGATTCGTAATGTGTCTGCCTACAGCGTGAATACCGCTCTGTCTGTAGGTCTGTTTGACCTGATCAACTTCGGTATCGAGCAGGAGAGCCGGAATGGCCGGGTGCTGGTGTCACCCCGCCCCGTGGTCACCACGTACTACCGCCCGCTGAACCGCGTACTGGTCAACAACGACCGTGACGCCAACCCGTTCTTTCACCTGTTCGAAAGCCTGTGGATGCTGGCAGGGCGTAACGACGTTGAATTCGTGGCCAAGTTCGCCGGGAACATGCGGTCGTTCAGCGATGACGGGAACACCCTGTGGGGAGCCTATGGCTACCGCTGGCGCAACTTCTTCGGCTACGATCAGCTGGTGGAGATTGTGGGTGAGCTCAAACGCAACCCCACCACCCGCCGCGCCGTGCTTTCCATGTGGAACGGTATGGAGGGGGTCGCCGCCGCATGGGACCCCGGCCTTGATATGCAAAGCGATCTCGGCCGTGCTATCGATGGCGGCAAGGACGTGCCCTGCAACACCCACGCCTACTTCGACACGATTGACGGTAAGTTGAACATGACCGTCTGCTGCCGGAGCAACGATGTGATCTGGGGGGCCTATGGGGCCAACGCCGTTCACTTCAGCTTCCTGCTGGAGTACATTTCGGTGCTTACGGGCATCCCCATGGGCGTGTATCGCCAGTTCAGCCTGAACTATCATATCTACCTGGACCTGTACCCCAAGATCGTGAGCGGCAAGGAGAGCATGGAGAAGCTGGCCCGCTCGGTCGAGAAGTCCGACATCTACATGGGGGACAACGCCATGGGTGCGGGGCTGGTAAGGGTTCCGCTGCTCGCTACGCCGGAGAAACTGGGAGAATGGGACAACGATTTGCAGGCGTTCATGGATCTGGACCTACACGACGACTACGAAACGCCGTTCTTCAATAACGTGGCCCTGCCCATGCTGCGGGCGTGGTCTGCGTACAAGGAAGGTGACTCTGACGCAGCAATGAACTACACCCAGAACATCTGGGCCAGCGACTGGCGCATTGCCGCCCAGAACTGGCTGACCAAGAGGAGAAAGTGAAATGGCCGTCTTCGTTACTCTGCCACGCATCATGGATAATGGCGTCATGTGCTTCAAGCCCAGTGACGTCACCATGGTGGGTGACTTCAACGACCAGCATGGCAACCCGGTGCCGGGGGCCTGTTCCATCTACTTGAACGAGGGGTCCATCGGCTTCTCGGTCAACAAAACCACGGAAGAAGTGATGGATATTCTGCGGAACTACGCAGATGCCGAGATCACCTACTTCCACCTTGCCGATGGGGAGATCAACTGATGGTCAGCCTTTCTAACAGGCTCGGGTTCATGATGGACGGAAGGGCGGTGCGGCGGTATCACACCGCCCACGTTCTTGACCATCAGCGCATCGACGCCCATAGCTGGGGCGTGGCAATGGTCATCATGCTGCTACTGCCTGACGAGACCATGCGCCGCGCCGCACTTATTGAAGCCGCACTGGTCCATGACCTTGCCGAGCAGCAATGGGGTGACATTCCCGCCCCCACGAAGCGCGCCCTGCCCACCGAGATGCGGAGTCGGCTCAGCCAGCTGGAAGACGATGAACTCGCTGCAAATGGGTTCCATGTCAATTTGACTACCGCAGAAAAGCGGCTGCTCAAGATTGCCGACGCCGCTGATGGTGCCCTGCACTGCATTGTTGAGCGGCGCATGGGTAACGCCATGGTGACAAGCGTATTCCAGAATTTCTGGACCTACCTTACGGAGGAGCAGGCTATCGGTGAACTGGTCGTGGATACGCAAGTCGCCGAGCAGGAGTTGAAGGAATGTATCCAGATGGCCTGGATGCGAGCAGCAGGAGTAACGGTATGATTGACACCACAGAAGACGACAAGGTGCCGGTGCCCGGTGTGGACGTTCCTAACTATGGTAAGCAGGCCATGGCGGCACAGGTGGAGGGCCAGCCCCTTCCGCCGCTCAGCGAGGTCATAGCGCGGGAGCATGGCGGCAAGGTGGGTGCCAATGCCACCCAGCACGGCGGCACCCATTACAAGGACATGGTGTATGAGCATTGGGACTGGGTAGCGGAGACGCGCCAGCCTTATCACGTGGGCTGCGCTACCAAGTACCTGAGCCGATACCGTAACAAGAACGGCTTGGAAGACCTGAAGAAGGCTCAGCACTATTTGCAGAAGTGCGATGAACTGGACATCTACCCCGGCGTACCTGACAGGGCGCTGGTGGAGAAGTTCGTGGCTCAGCTGCCAAGCATCGACGCCACCGTGGTCCGCATGGTACTCCGTGGGGACTACGGCAGCGCCATGCAGGCGATAGACGGGCTGATGACCGCCTTCAGTCGCGAGACCGAGTAACCAAGAACAGGTCGGCCAACCTTTCCATGCGCTGAGCCATGTTGTTCAGCGCATGGGTATTCTCTCTGATATCTGAGCGGAGGTCCTTCACTTCATCGTGTAGGTCCTCCGTTGCTTTGGCGTAGTGGCGCATCGTTACGTTGTCTTGCAACATACCCCCGACAACTGTAACGCCGCTGCTAGAGTCCTCAGTTTTCTTATCCTTCCAAGCCTTATAGGCCATCAAGGCATTTGCAATAAATAGTCCCGCTGCGCCCGCTGCGACACCCCAATCAATTTCCGGCATGGGCCTTTCGCTTTCCTCTGAGTACATCGTAGGCGTCGCCCACAGAAGTATAGATGGAGTAGAGGTCTCCTACCATGAACCATCCGTAGGCGGCAAGGCCCGTTGTGATGTACTCCCCGCGCAGCACCCCGACCGTAGCGCAGAACCAGAAACCTGAAGACAGGAAGCTGAGTATTGTTCGCACCACTGGGCTGTGAGTGTAGGCCCCATTGATGTAGAGAATGGCAAGGCGACTGCATCCGATCAATACAGCGGCCAAGCCCCACACCATTTGATCAGCCATACTGGCCCACCCGTGATAGGTGGCGTTGCGTAGCTGGTCGGCGAAGGCACCGGGGGTCATCAGGACAATAGCGCCCCATGTGACCATGATATAGGAGAGCCCCCACTCTACTACCCTATGGGGGAACTTCTTGTGAATGTTCTGGATGATAAGCATTAGTCGTTCCTCAGAATACGCAAGCGGCCTTGACCGCCGTGTATTCGGTCAGGCGTTGAATACGCAAGATGCGACCCTGCGCGTACAGCTTGGCCACCCGTGCCGCAGCCTGTACCTTGTCAGCCGCCGTATGCGGATCAGGCAGGGTGCTTGCGGCGGCAATGGCGGCATCGTTGTCCGGGTATATAGGTTCCGGCCCTAGAGCCTGCAAGGCGGGGCAGGGCACAGGCGTTTCAACCTTTACCTGTACCACCCGCACTTCGGGTTCCGGCCGGGGCTTGGGGCCACAGCCGACTAGGAACATGCTTAGGGCCGTAGCCCAAGCCAAAGCGGCCAGAAAACCTTGGAAGCAGCGAATGCGGATCATTGACCGGCTCCTTGTACCAGAATGTCATAGACGTCTTCGCAGCTTTCCGCCCGCATCTTGCCGATGGTGGCTACCTGCTTTTCCACCGACTGGCGGGTGCGGGTGGCGGCATCAACGGCGGCTTGGCCAGACCGAGCGACCGAGTTGGCAAGGGCGGCGGCGTTTTCCACGCTGGCATTGCAGGCATTGATTCCCTGCTCCAACGCCACGTTGTTGTTCTGCAACGTGGCGATGGTGCTGTTCAGCGCCTTTACGTCATTCCGCAAAGTCTCGATCGTATCGTTCTTGCTGTCAATTTCCCAGCCGTGTTTCACGGCCTGGAATACCAACAGCGCGGCTAGGGCCAGCGCAAGGCCCCCAAACAGCTTAGACGTTAGGACGCTGAACATGGCCCAACTCCAATGGGATCGCGTCGACAAGGCAGAGTTCGTACTCACCGATGCGATCGGTTGTGCCGTTGCGGCGGTTGATCAGGCCCTGCACCACCTTGCCGCCCGCGTACTTGTAATTCATCATGTATCGGCAGGCTGCGCGATACTCACCCGCGTTGTACAAGCGCCGGATGCTAGACTTACCGTATGCCCCAACGCCGACGTTCGCTGTGAAGATGGTGTAGGACGCCCACATATACCGATAGTTTTCAATGCCGGGGGAGAGTTTGTAAACATCGGTGCCGTACTCCTCCATGATGGCAGCGGTGCGGTCGTTGCATTCGGCGTCGGTTGCTACCTGACCGGGACGCACGTTGCGGGTGTCCCCGCTGCAAATGGTGAGGACGCCCACGATGTCGCGGTACGCCTTGTTCTCGCTACCTTCCCACCCGACGTAGATGGGGGTGGCGACCGCCACCATGGCGGCGAGCAGCGCGGCGAACTTGGACTTGCCGGTGTTCAGCGCCGGGACGGTTGTCGTAGGCTTACTTGCCATTAGCCTTCTCCTCCAGCTTGGGCTGCGGCCAGAACCGCAGAACCGTGGGTAGTACGAACACCGCAGCCGCCACGCCCACGCTGAAGATAGTGCGCGTGAACGGGTCGGTGGGGATGACCGTGATGAATGAGAGCAGGAAGCCCTTGTTGTCAACAATAAGCCCCGAGAGAATGCTCACGAAGGCGGCGAAGCGAACGCTGTACGGCGCGAACACCGCTTTCAGTCGGTTCCACACTGTTTCCAGATACTGCATAGCTTAGTCTTCCCTGATGCTGGCGTAACGAATGATGGAGTCACGCAGTTCTTCAACATACCGTTCGGCACGTTCCTGATTGGCACCGTGCTTCTTGAGATACTGAATAATGGCCCCCGTCTGCTGGGGGTCAACGGCGGCGGTAGCGATGCGAACAGCGTCGTCCTTCTTGATGCCGATGCTGTGCAGAAAGCGCAGACCTTCACGTGCCCACGGAATCGGGCTAGTGGGGTTGTACAGGGCGTTCGCCACGTTCTCAGCGCCTACCATGCTGTCAGCCTCTCGGCGGCTGGTAGCGCGGGCAGACTGGCGGCTGGCGCGGTACACCCGGTCAACCTCTTCCTGCATTACGCGGCTGAGGCGGTCGGTGGCTTCCTGGCCGATGAGCGCGGCGGTGCGGCGGCGTTGTTCAGGGCTGTCGAAGAACTGCTGGGCTACGCCACGGGCTTCGTTGGGGCCTTTGCCAGCTTGCTTGCGAACCGCCTCCGCTGCGCCGACTTGGGCCGCTTGCCGATCCGTACCGGCGCGACGCACTTCAGGCATAACGGGGTCCGGTACGAAGCGGGCATCCATGTCGCTGTACGCCTGACCATCAGGGTGGAAGGGCTTCTGCATTTGCTCTGCCACATACTTGTCACGGTTAGGGGATACGATTTTACCGGGCGGTAGAATGACTTCCTGTTCGTGACCCCATTTCGTGTCGTTGGGGTCCGTGCGGTGGGCGGGGCCGCTGTACTCAATCCGCGCAAGATACCCCTGCCTGCCCCACACACCACGGCCCTTGAACCCGTCGGCTACGACGCCATCGGTAGTCCAGCTGGACGGGTGCGGCATGGAACGCGAGAGGGCCTCACCCATAGCGTCGGGGGACTTGAAGCCCATGCCTCGCCACAACTCCTCACCATCCACACGACCTTGCTGAACGGCGCGCATGACCACTTCCAGAACACCGGCTTCTTCGTCGCTGAGGCGCTCACCGTTGCGCAGCTTGCGGGTTATTTTCTCAGCGTTGCCGCCCTGCTGAAACTTGGTGCCGGACCACCCGCCCTGCCAGCGGCGAATACCCTCTTCCATTACCTCCGGAGAAAACTCAACGTCAGCCATGCGCTCACCTTCCGGCAGAAGCGTGTCGCTGCGGTTGACCTCGGAGATGCGGCTTACGTCGTCCACGAACTGGTCGGCATCTGCGCGCAGAATACCTTCGCCAGTTTCTACAGCGTTGGCTGACTCGCTCTGGCTGGCGTATTTTTTCATTGCGTTTGCGTAGTCGGGGTCGGCCTTTGCCGTGTCGCGAACAATGCGGCCGAAGCTGCGCAGCGCGCCGCTATCAGCACCCTCGGTCTTGGCGGCACGGAACAGGGCGCGGCTAATTTTGTCAGCCATGTTCACTGTGAAGCCGCCGGTTCCCTGCATCAACGCATTGCGAATTTGCTGCTGCGCCTTTGCCCCCAAGTTCGGGTCTACCTTACCAAGCGACTGAATGGTGCCAATAAGACGCATCATGCTTTCTCGGCGGGCGCGGTTGGTCTCAGTTTCCGCCGCTTTAGTTATTGCGCGAATACCCTGCTTCGTGCTGAGGGCTTCCACTACGTCTTGGCTAAGGGGAATGGGGTTATCCCTGATAGGGTCCATCATTGCTGAAATCTGGGCATCCCGCGCACTTTCAAAGTCCTCACGAAGACGGTCGGGATTGCGCATTTGCTCAGGGGTGAAGCCCGGCTGGCCCTCAACAGATCTATTGCCGAGCAGAGTGCCGTCCATCCTGCGCTTTTCAACGATGGTATTCTCAGGATACTGGCGGACGTATGCCTCTGCCTCATCCAAAGTGTCGAACGTCTTGTAGGTCATACCATCGGCGTCAGCGATGCTGTACCCTACTACATCGCCCTCCCCAACGATTTCCGGCGCGGCGGGGCGGTTAGGGGTTGCGACTTGTACGTCACCGGTAAATGCTTCGCGGCCTCGTGCCCCGACCCGCTCCGGCAACTGATTGGTACGTGCGCGGGCTACGTCGGCTATGGGGGTGCGCGCATCAGAATGGGCACGTCCTACGTTGCCGACCACGTCCTGAGCGCGCTCGGGCATCACGTCCAGGAGGGTAGGTTCAAACCCGTCGGCTTCCAACCGGGCAAGATCGGCCTCCATCTTCGCCATTTCTTCAGGAGTGATGTTGGCACGATCACCGAATGCGCGCTGCCAGTTATCCACCAGCCGTTCACGCACGGGGCGGGCAAGGCGGCCAGTAGCAGCGGCGACCAGTGGGAAGCCCGCGCCCAGTGCCCCGCCAAACAGCGCCAAGGAGCCGACGTTTTCATCGCGGTTGCCCATGTCGCCTTCGCCAGCGGCGGTTACTGCGCCAGTGGTAGCGCCTGCTACCGCGCCAGTCGCGCCCTTGGCCACGTTGGCCGCTACGCCCGTCATCTGACCTGCATTGCGGGCGGCGTTGATGGCGCGGAAGCCTTTGTCCACCACGGCACCGGGGATAGCTATGGAGCCGATGGCACCCACAACGTCGCCGGTGGCGGCGGCACCGGGGTTCGCTTCACGACTCACCTGATTGAAGGCGTTGGCTTCGCGCCAGTTCTGTTCATAGGCTTCGCCGAAGTCAGCACCACCAAGCGCCTGAATGCCCGCCTTGCCCGCTGCGAACGCTTCGTCACCAAAGCCGTAGAGCGGCACGTTCAGGGCGCGGGTAGCAAAGGTGGCAGCGCCGCTGAGCAAGTCAGGGTTGTACGTTCCTTCTTCTGCAACGGTGATTTGGCCGAAGTTCGGCTTGCGGTTCTCAGCCAACGCGGCATCACGCTCTGCGATGTTGGCCAGAAAGCCCTCGTCTGCTACAATCTGTCGGCCGTTCGCTTCGGCGAACTTATAAAGCTGCGGCACCGACTCCCCGGCGCTAAGGCGGCGGTAGAACTCCGCGTCGAAGTCCTCCGCTGGCAGCGGCTTCGTTTCGTCGAGCGCCACGGGGTTGTCGTACGGGTTGGGGCCTTGCGGCGCGGCGGGCATGGGCTGGCCCGGTGCCGCAGGCTGCGCGCCTTGAACAGGCGGAGCAGCCGCGACATCTTCGTCATCAAACTGATCGTAGGGGTTCACCGGCGGTTCTCCAGAATGCGCTTGGCCAGTCCAGGCTGTTTGAATTTCTCATCGTACTGGGCGGCTGTTTCAGGGTTCTGTAGCAGGTAAGCGGTTGCGCGGGCCGGTACGTTGTACAGCATTCCCCGGCTGATCTGCGCATCTACAATCTGCTTGTTGATGGTGTTCCGCGTGGAGTCGGGGGCCGTGGGGTCGATGGCACCCTGTGAGGACTTCAGCCAAGTGCCCTCGGTCTGGTTCATTGCGCCGAAGCCGGTTGCACCGTTGGGGCTGTTCTGCTTCATCTGCATGAGCGCATCGACCACGACGCGACCGGTGTAGCTTTCAAGCAGCGAGTCAAACTCACGGCTGGAAGGTAGGATGCTGGGCAGACGACCCTGAACGGAACCCGTGGCCTGATTATAGGCCGGGTGGTTCACAATCTCCCTGCCTGCATCAATCAGGTCGCGCAGCGCACTCTCGGCACTTTCACGCGCTTCAGGCTTCAGATCCTTGTTCGCTCCGGCCTTGGGGTACGGGGCTTGATTGCCGACCGGCACCACCTTACCCTTGTTCGCACCGTCAAGACCGATCTGCCATGCGCGGCTGGGATCAAGGTTGCGGGCTTGCGCCTCCTGCTCGGTAAGGGCGCGCCACCCTTCCTGACTGGGCTTTCCGGCCGTGGAGTAAACGGGGCGCATTCCGCCGCCGCTACCACCGCCCTGAGTATTGCCAGTCTCAAACTCCCGCATGGCCTGCGCAAGCTGGGCAGTCATGCTGCGGGGCACAGCCTCGTTCTCGCCGATGCCGAGGCGCTGCGCCACATACGCCTTATAGTTCTTCTGGCTGAGCGCGCTGTTCTCGGGGTTCTGGCTTCCGCCCAGATACTTGTTAACAATACCGTCAACGGTACGGTTCCCGTCAACGTAGTAATTATTGAGCAGAGTTTCCTGCGCCCGTTGACCGGCCTCGGCACTTTCAAATATCGCAAAGCCGCCTGCGTCCTGACCAACATATCCGGGCTGCTTCTGCGTCCACGGACTGGCCTTCAGGTTGCCGCTGTTGTTGTTCCGCTCACCACGGCTGGTGCCGCTGCCGTTACCGGGCACGTCTGCGGGCGGCGGGGCACCGGGCACCATGCTCGTGTTGATAGGGTTGCCGTTCTGGTCGAACACCAGAACATCGCGCCCTCCGTCACCGCGTGGAACCTGCGCCACCGTGGCCTTGTGCGGGTTCTGGTACAGTACGTTGCCCTGATTATCCACAAGGGCTGCGCCGGAAGACAGGATCTGCGGCTTCTCGTCCTTGGGGTTGAGGTACATGCTTTCAAGCTGTTCAAGCATTCCCGGGTTCTGGCCAAGCTGCTCCCGCATGGTGCCGATTTCGGCATCGTCCATCATGAAGCCGTTGCGCAGAATGGGGGTGATGCGGTCGTACTCGGCCAGCAGATCGCCGCCCTGATCACGAACCCCCTTCAGTCCGCCCAATACGCCGCGAACGCCGATGGCATAGTCATCAGCACCCTGCGTTTCAACTTCCCGGTTGCGGTTGCGGTCAGCCCACGCATCATCAGCGAGTTTGCGCTTCAGCTGATAGGCGTAGGGGGCGTCGATCGCTGCCACCCGTTCCAACGCCGCTTGCGGGTCGTTGAGTAGATCAGCTTGAGCCTCCCGCAGTTGCTTGGCACGTTCCCGGTCCTTGAACCCGCGAATCATGCCAACGACGTTTTGTACGGCACCCATGATTGAACCCCCTTAGCCGAACAGTGAATTGACAATGCCGGGTTGCTGGCGACTGGTGCTTTGGCCACCAGCCCCCGCAAGAATTCCGGCGCTCTGCAAGCCCATGCCCGACAGGTTGGCAAGCTGGCCCAAATAGTCGCCGAACTTCTGCTGGCCAAGATCCTGGCCGAACTTGGTAAGCGCCTTACCCGTGGCCCCCGACCTGAACGCGCCGCGAGCAGCCATGTTGGAGCCGATAGCGTCCGAACCGCTCTTCAGCATTGACTGGTAGCCGGTGCTGTCGAGATAGTTGTTGAAGCCTTCCTGCGCGGCTTCCTGATCACCGCCGAGGCCGAGCAGAGCGCTCATACGGCTGAAGGCGTTGTTCCCGCCGGTGATGTTGTTTGTCAGCAGGGGCGACAGTGCGCCGAAAGCCTTGTTGCTTGACTTGCTTTTACCGCCCCCGAAAAGGGCATCAGTGACGCCGCCCATTATAGAATCTCCATGCTAAAATGTTCATCGAAAAGATCCCGGCCTTCGGGCTTTAGCCCGAGCCTTCTACAGTAATACCTCGCCGCTGGCAACTGCATCGGTACAGAGGCTACCAATTTCCGGACTCCAGGGGCCTCTTTTAGCCGCTGTATGGCCGCTTCCCCCAAGTGCAGCGCCTGCCGACCCCTTGAGGCTTCTAAGGCAAAAATATGCCCCTGATAAACCCCGTTGCCTTTGGCCACAAACAGCACCACGCCCCCAACGCCCGCCACGGCAATGTTTTCCGGATTGCTAAGAAGTTCTTCGCTGCTCAGTGGGTGGGTGCCCTGTTGGGCGGTGGGACGGACGGATGGGTGGTTAATCACTAAATCAAAAAATTCTATTGAGGGTTTGAAGTAGAAGTTCATAAATCGACCCTTATCGCGCGAATACAGTTAGAACACTTCCTGCTCTGTACGACCCTGCGTCAAGCGTAAGTGAGACCGCGTTGATGGCGGCGGTGTTCCGCCACTTAAAAGCGTTGTTGATCACGTTGCCGTTCGTTGCCGAAGTACCGCTAACCTGTGCTGCCGTACCGACTCCCGCCTTCCACCGGTCAGTGGCAGCGTACCTGCCTATCGTAGCGTCGCCGTAGATGAACCAATTGGCTACCGCGTTAACGGCTGACAGGGAGATACCAGTCTGGTTGATAGCCTGATCACCACCGTGAGAGACACCACCGTACTGACGGTACTTGTCGTAGACTGCGGAAGAGTCTCCGTTAAAACGTAGGTCAGCAAAGGCGACCGTAGTTCCGGCGATACTAAACTCTACGATAAGATCGCGGTAAGTGCCGGGAATACTTCCTACCGATAGAGAAGTCTCACCGCCAGCAGCAATAGCCTCGCCAATCAAAGCAGCGCCACCGCTACCCCCCGAACCGTTAGCCGCTGCGGTGATGCGCCCTTGTGCATCAACAGAGATATTGGCATTCGTGTAGTCGCCGGGGGCCACCGCCGTATCGTCAAGGTTAACGGTGACGTCACCTGTCAGTGGGCCGCCCCCGCCAAGGCCAACGCCCGCAATCACATTGCGGGATGCAAACTCGGTCTGTACGTACTCCTCCATGATAGCTTGGGATATTGAACTCTCAAGATCAATACCCCGCTGCTGCGCCCATCTGCGAAAATACGGCGTCGGCATACCGGCGTCGTCAACGATGGGCATTGTCTGGTCTAGGGGTTGGAACGGGCCGCCGACCATGTCAGGTCTCCGAAAGGGTGTTGATTTCCAGGTCGTCAATGCGGGTGACCGCACCGTAGTCCGTAATCCTGAACAGCCGCCCCGGCGCTTCTATCTGGCCAAGACTCATCCAGTATATTTCCTGATTGAAGTTATCAGGTGTGATGGTGACGTAGCCCGCCTCAGTGTACGACTTACCGGCATCGTCGCTGTATTCCAGCAGAACCGTGTCACCGTTAAGGGCGGGGGCACCTACGTCGGCAGTCAGGAATACATCGAAGCACGGCAGCACCTGTCGGCCGCGAACAGGTATCTGCGCCGTGGCCCGTCGGCTGAACGGTACAGGCACTTCGGGGTCGTCAAAGTCTTGGTCGTATGGTAGGGCGGGGTCCAGGAACCACACCGTACCGTTCCAATCGTCAAGAACGACAACGTTGGAACCCCTGTCGCTGGCAAGCTGCATCCCACCGAGCCAGTTCATACCAATGCCAGCGCGCCAGAACGGCAGGTTGCTGGTTTTCCACGTTGACCACTGACCCGTCATAAGGTCAAGGACAAGCGTCTTCTGGTCACCTAGACGCAGCACATAGAAGTCGTGCTGGTCTAGCGTAAAAGTCCAGGCCCGAACCGTGGGATCGCTGCTGCGCCCAAGCCCTACCAGTAGCAGACCCACCTTACTGACTTGCGTGTTCACGATAGATTTCGCCACCACTTCTGCCTTGGCTTGGGAAGCCTCGACAGTTTCCGTTGGAAAATTCACGATCGCCATGGCCCGTAGCTGGGCGGCTTGTACCTCCCCGGCGCTAAAGTTGGACGTGACTAATGCCTTAGCCTGCGTGACCTGAATGGATGGGGTGAGGGCCATGTCAGAGGGTCCGGCTCACCTTGATGGAAGCTTCGTTAACGGCGAAGCGTGTCCACGGCAGGTCGGTGGCGGGGTCTAGCGGGAAAACGTCTGTCCAGTAGGTGTAGATCGTAGTGATCGGGCGGTCGTTACCGTTACCGTCCGTACCGTCGCTGTTCATTGACACTTGCAGGTTGCCATCACCACCATCAGTCTTACGGGCACGAATGAACGTCTTAATGCCGCGAATACTGGTGACGTCTTCCGGCAAGTCGCTAAGGCCGAACTGACAAGCGGCGGGCGGGGTGTCGTCTGCAGAAATATAGTCAGCGTCGTTAGCCGGGGACTCGTCGAGAAGATTCCAGCCGGTGGTGCCGGTGGACGGGGTCCACGGCATTACGATGTCGCTGACAAGGTCAAGCATGTAGACTTGAACGTTACCGAAAAAGTCGTTGTTTTCCGAACCTTGTCCGTCCCAGATCACAAAGTCTTTGTAGAATATCCACTGTGGTGATTGAATCTGGCCGACCCCGTTCTGGTTTCCAAAAGCCACCTGCGCGCAGGGTCCCGTGCCAATATCTTTACCCGTGAGTTCAATAACGGGAACGCCCTCTACGCGAACTTCAATATCGCCAGCAGTAAAATCGACCTTCATTTCAATGTGGTGCCACGTACCGGCCACAAAAACAGGGCCGGGGGTGGCATACTGCTCTTCCGTATCGTTCATATCGAAGCGAACACGGCAGGCCCCGGTGCTGTCGAGCGTGAGGGCTACTTGGCGGTTGTTGCCACCGTCGTTGAAGTTGAATATCTGCGGCGTGTAGACATTCGCACCCGGTAGACTGGGAAAGTAGACCCGCGCAGCCATACCCGCGACGTTCTGCCCAGAAGACAAAACATACCGCAGATGTTCAGAGTAGTTGTTGTTCGTGACTTGGCGAACCCGAAGCACGTTGCCCGTCACGTTGGGGTCCGGGTCCTCTACAAAAATACACCCGCCGCTAAAGACGTCACCGGCGTTACGAACGTAAGCGTACACGCCATCGTCCATATTTGCGACGCCACCGGCGTCAGGTCCCCAGATGCCACTCGATCCGCTGGGGAAGTCTGCATGTTGAAGAGTCATGGTGTAATTCCTTCTTGACGAGCCTGAGCCTGAATACTTTGGCGTATCTGTTGTTCAACGTCTGGGGTGGATAGGCGCTTCAGCCCGCCGCCCTGCCCAATCTGAAAAACCGCACCGTCCGGGTCGGTGAAAACCATTGACTCCTTAATCTGAATAACCGTACCTTCCCAGACGCCCCGGTCAAACGCCACACCTTGGATACGCAGGAACGGCAGATCCCCGTCACCAGTAGGATACCAGACCTCGCTCTTGCTTTGGCCGGGAAGGTACAGCTGATCACCGAAGACTACCGCGTTGAAAACGGGGTCGGGCGCTGCTTCGGCCGTGGCGAAGTCCAGCGGGTCAACGCTGATCTCACCGGGCCGTATCCAGTAGAAACGGCCCTTGTACTCGTCCACCTGCGCAGGTACGACAATTACGAAGCTGGCCAGCGTTACCACGCAGACCGCGCCAAGCCCTTCAGGCATCTGAACTTGCTGTATGTACTCAGTGCCGCCATCTTCGAACGTACCGGCGTCCCAACTCAGGTTAGCACCGGTCTCAGTCGTTACGATGGAGTTGCCAACCGCGCCGGGGTCAATATAGCGAAACGTGGCAGTGTTCGTACCATAGCTGTAGCTGCGAACGACGGGATGCTGCGTAAGGGCGGTGCTGTAGTCAACTCCGCCTACTCCGCTATCGTCAACCGCTTCGGCCAGTCGTTGCAGGCTTTCTCCGGGCGTGATGCCAATTTTCACAAGCCATGGGTTGCCAGCGGTGCCAGCGGGCGCGCCGGTATCAACGGAACCCGTTGTGAACTGGTAGTAGACGTCACCAATGCGAACCTGATCGCCGTTGGCCGGGTTTACGCTGGCGGTCAACGTTCCACGGGAGTACCCATTTTCAATGTACAGATACAGCGTGTTACCATCAGCAATGAACAGATACTCCGGAACGTCACCAAACGGGCCGGTGCCCGTCATGTAGATGTTGCCGTCCAGGTTCAGGCCCACGAATATGGGGTTTATCGTACCGTCCTTCTCCATACGGTACAGAGTTTCACCGAACGCCATGAAAAGCGCGTCGTCGAAGATGCCGACTTGGCTGTAGATGCCGCGACCCTTGGTATCGTTCACAGAATCGTGCTTCCGCATTCCGGGGCGGGCCAGCATGGCGGCACCTTGCTCTGCGTGAAGAACGGGGTTGCTCTCGTAGAAGCGGTTGATCAGTTCGATCTGCGCTTCCTTGGCCAGTGACCTGTTGTACTGGCTGGGGGCAAAGTTGGCCTTCATCGCATCCACCCCCACCGACCAGTTCGCCGGTCATCCGAGTATGTGCGGTCCTGGGGATCTGTGAGGCGTCGTACAGCGCCACGGGCGGGCATGGCGCGGGTTTGCCGGTAACGGGCCTCCAGCTGCTCCTGGGACTCCCGTAGCTGGGCAAGTGAAAGGTCGTTAAGGCTGCGCCCGAAGCGCGGGTTAACCCGCGTGGCCAGCTTTATAATGAAATACGTGTCAAACGCGGCAGGGAAGGGCATCTGGTCAGTGACTGTGAGGCCGGTGACGGTACGCCAGTCTGCCGAATCGTCATGGTACATCCACGTGCGGTTCGTGCCCGCTACGTCAAGCAGCGCGGTCGGGGACCCGTCAATCAGTCGGCCGTTGCCGTTGAGCGTAACGGGGTAGGTGTCCAGCGCCGAATTTACGTCAACCGCCGCGATCCGCGAACCGTTGGTCGGCATGGCGGGCATGTAGATCGTCTGCGTTGAATTGTGGTTCAGCAGCAGGCGGCTGTTCGGAATGGGGTGGGACCAGTCTTCGGTGTCCCAGCCGATATCGGGGCGGTACTGGCCTTCATAGCCAATCATCCAGTCGGAAAGTTCTTCGCCGACATCCCAACCAAACACCGCATCAATCAATGAGGTCAGTTCCTCCATACCTTCCGACTGCTGATTAGGCGTCGGTTCCTGGCCAGCGGCCAAAATGTTGGACTCGCGATAAGCGCGCCTTATGATTGATGCGGTGAGGGTCATTGTCAGTCTTCCTGCGTCGGTTCGGAAGTCAGGGCGTCCTTCCACAGATCGTAGAGTTCACGCTTGCTGTCCGAGGCGTTGTAGTTGACGCCGAGTTCATCCAGCTTGCCCTGGATCTCCTTGGCCGTGATGTCGCTGTACGCGGACAGGCCTTCCGGCCGGTCACCGGCGTCATCATCTTCTTCGCCGACAAGCAGGGTGAGCTCCCCGTCTTCGTCGACTTCGCGACCCTGCGGGTCAACCCAGCCTTCGGGAACGTCCTTGGGGCTGGTGCAGACCTTGTGGTTGTTCTTGTCTTCCGGATCGTAGAAGGTGCAGGGCCAGTAATCCGGGCTGGTGGGGGTTGTCTTGGGCACGAGTATTCTCCTTCCAGAGGAATGCCCCCGACCCGAAGGCCGAGGGCAAGGTATCAGCTGGCCTTCATGATGCCGACGGTAACGAGGGCGTCGCGAAGAGCAGTGACTTCGGCCTGTGCGTAAGCCGCGCCAATTGCTTGGAACGCAACCCGGTGCTTGGGCTGAAGAAGTGCGGCGAATTCACCGCCATTGTCTGCGGTCTGCTTTGCGGGCAGCGCCGCGAGGTTCGTGGGATTTGCCATCTTACGTCTCCTTGTTCATACCGAACAGAGGGGCCGGTGTTACCCGACCCCCATGCTCATCAGGCGGTGCCGCTCATGCGGACACCCTGACGCCGGTCGACGTTGGACACGCCGAACAGAACGTCCCAGCGGTGCATGTGGACGTCGTTAACGGCGTCCGATGCCTGCCAGTAGCGAATGGTGACGCCGGTCTGCGGGTCGGTCGAGTAAGCGTACTCGCCGCTCCGGGGCCGGGTCAGCTTCGCAAAGGTCAGCGCGATGGATTCCTTGCGGAACACCGAGTTGACCGGATAGGTGCTGCCAGCCGTACCCATCCAGGTGACCGCCGCACCGTTGGCGGGTGCTGCATTAACGGTCTGATACGCGCCCGACGAAATGATCGGGTTGGCGATCTTCAGCTGGGCGTCGCCCGTACCATCGGCCGTGGCGTCTTCCAGAACGACGAACATCTGCAGGAAGGTCTGCGTCGCCTTGGTACGGGGGTTGACCGCCCGCACGTTGGCGATCGTGAAGACCTCGCCCTTCTTCACCGTTCCGCCGGCTCCCAGACCAGCCACGTTGATCGTCTGGGTGTACCCTTCAGCGACGTCGACGTAGTTGACATTCTGGTTCGCACCGTCGACCGTTCCGTTGGTACGGGTTCCGGTGGTCAGGTACGGCACCGACTGCGACATGTACGGCTGAACATTGCCGATCACGGGCAGCTTGGCGCGCTGGAGGGCGGTCATGTTGACGTTGTTGTCATAGATGTTCCCGTTGGTGAACTGCTGGGCGGTATCCCAGTAGTCCTCGGGGTCCATGATGCCGCTTCGGCCACCGCCCGGAAGAGCCAGCTGATCCATGCGCTTGGGAGCCTTGAAGAAGTCCGCCACGCTGTTGATCGTTTCGCCGGGGGTGCCTACCCAGTGCGGGAACTCCAGCGTCGCTTCTGCGAGGCAGGAGTCAATTTCCTGGGCGAGGGTAGCCGCCTTGGAGTTCATGGTCTCGTCCATGAGAAGCTGGTCGACCGAAAGGGTCTCTTCCACGGAATCGAACTCGATATCCACGCCACGCTGCTTGTCCAGCTTGACGGGGACGCTGCCGACCACGACGTCCTGGATCTGGGCGACGCGGCCTTCACGAACCACGAACTCGGGCGGACGCTTCACGTCGATAGTGTCGCCGACCTTCTTGAATTCGCTGTTGTACTTGGTGGTCACCAGCTTGCCCATGACCAAGTTGTTCTTCAACAGCTTGAGCATGGTGTTGGCGTACACCTGCGGAGTAAGAATCTTATTCGCCATAATACGAACCTTTACTGATTGGACAGAATACCGTCAGCCAACTTCTCAAAATCTGCGAAGTTCCCTGTGTCTGCCGGTGGTCTGCTGGTGCCGCCCGCGCCACGAACCTGCCGCTTCGGGGGTTTGGGGGCCTTGGACTGATGCCGCTGCGCCGCTGGGTCCTCACCACGCTCAGCGCGTCGTGCTGCCCGTCGGGCTTTGGCTGCGAACCGCTCTTCCAGACGGCCGAATTCACGGGCCTGTTCAAGCGGGGAGAGGCGGCTGATGCGATCCGACTCGGATGGTTCGCTCGCAAGGTGGTACGCAATGTCCGCGCCCTGCTGTGAGTCTTTGATACCCACTGCGAGAACGGCACTGCACTTCCACTTGCCCGTCTTGGCACCTTCAACGACTTTCTCGTTGAAATCAGCGTACCGCTTGACGCCTTCAGCGACATTGTTCTGCCACTTCACGTCGAGTTCCGCTGCTTCTGCCTTGAAGCGGGCGTCCGCCTGTTCGGTCAGGACCTCCATCTTGGCCTCGTACTTGGCGAGGTCCTTGATGTAGTTCTGGTCGTATTCGCCGAACTTGTACTTCGAGGGATCCGGCTCCTCAGGCAACTGCTGATCTGACGCGGCAACGTCAAGGTCAACACCCGCCTCTTCCGCTGCCTTGCGCAGTCGGGCACTCTCGGCCTCGGCTTCACGCAGGCGGCGCTCCAGGTCAGTTTCCTGCTTGGGCTCGTTGGTCTCGGGCTGATCACCGCCCTCTCCGTCTTCGCCGGTTTCGCCGCTGTCGCCGGTATCACCGTCGTCATCGTCGTCATCGTCGTCATCGTCGAGTTCGTTGCTGGTATCAGCAGGCTTTCCGGAATCGCCTTCTTCCGAACCACCAGTTTCGCCCTCGGGCTCCTGCCCGAACTCCTTTGCAAGGGCCGACTCGGTGTCTTCACCGGTGGTTGTCCCTGCGTCGCCGCTGTCCTGGCTTTCAGCGGTGGAGCCACCCGACGATTCACCGCCGCCCTCTCCGGGATGGTCAGGGGCGCGCATAAAGCGTCCCGCCTTCCGTTCCATGGGCGTCATGATCATACGGGCTACAATAGTCTTACGCATTTGCCTTTTCCTTTCGGTTGTTACGGCGGGTCTTGCGTTCCTGTTGACCGGCGCGGTGCTGCTCATCCTTTTGAGTTACGCCTTGCCGGTGCTGTTCTTCACGATGTACCACGTCCTGCTCGGCGCGTACACGGGAAATCTCTACTTCATCGTCTGCCTGCTGCGCGCCAGCTTCGGCCGCGTCAGCTTTGGCACGGGCGGCGCGGGCGTTTTCTTCCGCTTCCGCTGCTCGCGCTTCTGCATAACGGGCGTCAGACTGTGCTTTGGCAAGATCGGCCTCCATTTTCTGCAACTCAAGTTGCGCCTTCGCAATTTCAAACTGCATCTGCTGCTCAGCGAGTTGCTGCTGCATCTCCTGCGCCTGTAGCTGCGCGGCTTCCTCAGGGCTGGGCTCGGGCGGCTGGCCACTGGCAGCGGCTTCCTCAGCCTGACGCTCCTGCTCTTCCTGCTGGGCAGCGGGCAGCACTTTCTTGAGGCGCTGGCTGATGCGCTCGGCACCGGGCCAGTCCTGAACCTCGACCATGATGTCCCCGGCGACTTCCATCAGCTGCGGGAACACCTTGACCGCCTCGAGCATGGATTCGCTGGCTTCCATGCGCTGGGTGGTGAAGCTGGGGCCGGTGCTGATCGTGACGTCGTACTTGCCAGACACGATGTTTGGGCTGGTATCGTCGACGGGGTCGTTGATCTGCATGAACTCGGGCTGGTCGTCCGCGCCGATGACGCGCACCGTGCGAATAGTGTCATAGGCCAGCGGTATCAGTTCGTTCATCACAACGCCACCTTCCTGGATGGCGTGGTTCAGGTGGTCGTGGTACGTGATGGTGGCAACGTCACCTTCGCGCTGGCGGGCCATGATGGCCTTGCCGCTGACTTCGTTGCTGCGAACGCCGAGCGAAGCGTCCTGAAGGCCGGTAGTGTCCTTGATGTCCTGCGTGTTCATCGCCGCTTCGTTCAGAACGGCAGATGGCAGGCTGGGCGGGTCCACTCGCTCGGGCTTTCCGCGACCGGTGTTATAGACCAGAAGCGGGTCGTTGCTCAGATGCGCTTCTCGGAAGTCATCCTCACGACCCTTGATGGTGTGCGCGTCGGCAATCCACTGCGACTTGGGAGCCATGGCCAGCGTTTCAACCGCAACGGACCGCCAGTAGTTCCGCATGAGCGCTGCGTCCCGTGCCCACCGCACAAGCCCGAAGCGGTACTGCTTGCTGCCGACGCGCCCCACTCTGCCCGAGACCTTGATAACGGGCAGGCGGGAAAGGGGAAGTTCGTACGGACCTTCCAGAATGGTGAAGCCGGTGATCAGCCAACGCTGAGCGTAGGTGCGGGTTCCGTCACGCACCATGGGGCCGTCCTTGTCCATGACCACGCGGTCAAGGTACGCCGCTTCTTCCAGACCGGTGACGTCTTCAACCGTGCCGTTCTGCATCAGCGCGAACTTGGCGTCCTTTTCTTCCATGATCCACAAGGCCGCCACCTTGACTCCGTCGTCTTCGTTGCACCAGTCAGACCACATGGCGTTTTCAACAGACGACGGG
>CETS01132786.1_pt1 | contig 19810 bp, 23 predicted proteins | sample 356391 | NCBI WGS metagenome assembly CETS01 (sample SAMEA2622673, study PRJEB7988) | marine metagenome | isolation source: saline water (ENVO:00002010), including
CGTATTGATACGCTGATGTTTCTTCCCGCCATTCAGGAAATGCTTGCTGCTGTTGTCGTGATCGCCTGCCTCGCATTTGTGGCCGGTCAGATGGTAGCTGTGCGGCGTGCAAGGGCGAGTGGTCAGCGACTGGCCTCATTGTCGGTTTATTATGGCTGGTATTGTGGTCTCGGCGCGGCGCTTCCGGCGCTTCTGGTCGGGCTCACGGGCTGGATCCTTCCGATCTCGCAACTTGCCCTGCAAATCGCTCTGCCACTAACGGCACTGGCGGGAGCTATTTTTACCTTTGCACGAATTCGCCCCGCACTTCAGACTCAGAGCCGGGTTGAGGACCTGATCCACGGCCTGTTGGTCGCAAGTGGAAGTGTCGCCGTTCTGATTACGGTCGGTATTCTGCTCTCGCTGATTTTTGAGACGATTACCTTTTTTTCCAGCCCGGGCGTTTCGATTTCGGAGTTCTTCTTTGGGCTTGAATGGAGTGCGCAGACCTCTGCATCCTTTGGTGCGGTACCGCTCTTTTTCGGCACATTCTTTGTGGCTGCGATCGCGATACTGGTTGCTGCGCCTGTCGGCTTTCTCTCCGCCATTTACATGGCCGAGTACGCGACACCGCGACAGCGACGCCTGATTAAGCCCGTTCTTGAAATCCTCGCGGGGATACCGACCGTTGTGTATGGCTTCTTCGCCATCCTGATCGTTGCACCGCTAGTGCGCATGCTGGGCGAGAGCCTCAACCTGTTCCTGGAGCGGATTACCGGATATCCAGACCTCATCGCAGCACAGCCAAAGAGTGCACTGGCCGCTGGTCTGGTCATGGGGATCATGATCATCCCATTCATTTCCTCACTGTCGGACGACGTGATCCGGACCGTTCCCGTGAAGTTGAAGAACGGTGCTCTGGGCATTGGTGCGACACGTTCTGAAGTGATGAAGGATATCGTTCTGCCTGCAGCCTTTCCCGGACTGATGGCCGCGCTTCTCCTTGCTGTAAGCCGCGCGATCGGCGAAACCATGATTGTGGTCATGGCGGCCGGGGAACGCGCCAATCTGACGCTGAACCCGTTTGAGGACGTGACGACGGTCACCGTTCAGATCGTTGCCCTGCTGACGGGTGACCCCGAATTCAACAGTCCCAGGACCCTTTCTGCTTTTGCGCTGGGCGCTCTGCTCTTTGCCATTACCCTGATATTCAACATGGTCGCCCAATGGGTCGTCGACAGACAGAAGAGACGCTATGCAGGGATCTGAGCGGCTATCATCTTTCACGCGCAATCCGCAGTTCCGTCGACGGCTCGAACAGCGTCGCCGGTCGGACGCACGGTTTCGCACATATGGAATTGTGGCGGTGGGGATCGCGCTGGCGCTTCTTATCACGCTTTTGTCTTCTATCGCCTTTGAGGCCCGGTCTGCCTTCACACGCCACAAACTGATGATCAGTGTCTCGGAAGGCGTATCGGATGGCCCGGCGCTTTACGATGAAGCGGTTAGTGAGCTCCTCCGGGTTTCAGGCCAGCCGGAAGGGCGTGAGGCGCGGCTATCGATAAGCCGACTGATCAGCCCTCTGGCCGCGCATGGTGTGTTGGCAGCCGGAAGAGATGAGTCGGTTGAGGCTTCACTGGCTTTGTCAGATGATGCTGATCTCTACCTGAAAGGCCATTCGTCAGAGCGCCGCCGGTTCACCATGACCGCATGGCGGGACGAAGAGACGGTTCTGACGGGAGATTTGAAACGCCCGGTCCGGCGCCTCACCAGCTGGCAGCGAGATGATATTACAAGGATAGAGACCCGTCAGCTCCGGCCTGCCAGGCGAGAAGCGCAACGGCTTGTCGAGGCACTTGAAACCGCACCTGACGAGCTTTTGCTGCGACGGCGCCTGAGCGCGTCTCAGGACCGGATTGAAAAGCTTGAGGCCGAGCTCGCTGAGCGTAGGCGGGAGCTGGAGCGCGGTGAGATTGCTCTTACAGTCAGTGATCCGGTCGTGCTCGTTCGGGTCGGACGGATCGCGGGCCGGGTGACACGTGTGAGCGAGACACGTCTCGAATTTGAGCCGGTGCTTTCAGGCCTTCGAGCGATAGGGGACACCCATCTACTGGTTTTGCGGGCGCCGGTTTCAGAACGCACGCTCTCTGACCTTCAGATTGCCGTTCTGGAAGAAATCAGAAGGCTTGAGCTGACCGACCGCAAGATAAACTGGTCTCTGTTTGTGTCTTCTGACTCCTCTGAAGCTGAACTTGCCGGCCTGGCGGCGGGCCTCGCCGGATCAATCTTGCTGATTCTGGTGACCATGCTGCTCGCTGTCCCGGTCGGGATTGCCGCGGCGGTCTATCTGGAAGAGTTCGCGCCACGTAACCGGCTGACAAATTTTATTCAGGTGAACATCAACAATCTGGCTGCTGTACCCTCCATTGTATTTGGTCTTCTGGGCGCTGCCATTTTAATCAACGGTATCGTTATCCCATTGCCGTTTTTAGGGTCGAGCTTCACGATTGGTGGTGGCCTGGGCCGTGGCTGGCCACTGGTGGGCGGTGTGGTTCTGGCGTTGATGACGCTGCCTACGATTATTATTGCCTCTCGCGCCGCGCTCCGTTCTGTACCCAATTCTGTGCGCCAGGGCGCGCTGGCTGTCGGGGCGACCCGGCTTCAGATGATCCATCACCATGTCCTGCCAATTGCAGGGCCGGGTATTCTGACCGGCTCAATCATCGGTCTGGCACAGGCGCTTGGAGAAACGGCGCCCCTCCTGCTGATCGGTATGGTCGCGTTTATTGCGGATGCGCCGACGGGTATGACAGACCGGTCTTCAGCCCTGCCAGTGCTCATTTATCAATGGTCGACACGAGCGGAACGTGCCTGGGAGCCGATGACATCTGCAGCGATTATTGTGTTGCTGGCATTGATGCTGGTTCTGAATGGCGTCGCCGTATGGCTACGAATGAGGTATGAAAAGCAATGACCGATGCCATCCTGCCAACGGCTGAACCAGTTTTTCGCGGTGAAACCGAGGACATTACGCGTCCAAAGATATCCCTGCAGAACGTGACAGTTTCCTATGATGGGGCCGTGGCTATTGACGATGTGTCGCTCGATATCGCCGATCAGTCGGTGACGGCGCTGATCGGCCCGTCCGGGTGCGGTAAGTCAACGCTGTTGCGGTCCATGAACCGTATGAATGAAACCTTTGAGACCTGTCGCACGGAAGGCCGGGTCATGATTGATGGCGAGAACATTCTCCGCCGCGATGTCGATCCGGTCCTTATTCGGGCGCGGGTGGGGATGGTGTTTCAGGAACCGAACCCGTTTCCAAAGACGATATTCGACAATATCGCTTACGGCCCACGCATTCACGGGCTGGCGACATCTCGCGACGAGCTTGAAGCCATTGTCGAAAACAGCCTTCAACGGGCTGGCTTGTGGGAAGAGGTCAAGGATGGATTGCACCGCCCGGGAACCTCGCTCTCTGGCGGTCAACAGCAGCGCCTGGTCATCGCGCGTGCAATTGCTGTAAATCCGGAAGTTATTCTGATGGACGAGCCGTGTTCGGCGCTTGATCCGGTTGCGACGGCGCGGATTGAAGAGCTGATTGACGAGCTGAGACAAAACTATTGCATTGTTATTGTAACCCATTCCATGTCGCAGGCCGCGAGAATTTCTCAGTACACGGCGTTTCTGGATCGCGGGCACCTGATTGAGGCTGGCACGACCGAGCAAATCTTCACCCGGCCACGTGACAAGCGAACTCATGATTATATCACCGGCCGCTATGGCTAGGTGAGAGGAGCACTAAGATATGCCGACTCATACAGTGAAAGCTTTCACATCTGAGCTCAATGCGCTGACAAGCGATGTGCTGCGCATGGGTGGACTGGCCGAAGCCATGATTACTGACATGGCGACCGCATTTGCGCGGCAGGATTCCGACCTCGCCCGGAAGGTCATTGAAACAGATGATGAAGTCGACGCGCTGGAAAGCCGGCTGGAGCGTGAAATCATGCGTCTGCTTGCGCTGCGCCAGCCGGTATCTCAGGATCTGCGTGGCATTATTGCGGCACTGAAGGTCTCCAATGACCTGGAGCGAATTGGTGATCTTGCGAAAAATGTCTGCAAGCGCCTGATCGTCATGGGCGAGGAGCATGGTCAGACTGGCCAGAAGAGCGTTGAGCGCATGTCAAAAGCAGTTCGGCTTCAGCTGAAAACTGTGCTCGACGCCTACTCCACGGAGAATGCTCAGGAGGCGATCAATGTATGGTTGCACGACGAGGAAATAGACGAGCACTATAATAGCATGTTTCGCGAAGTGCTGACCTATATGATGGAGGATCCGCGCAAGATCAGTCTTGGCGCACACCTGCTTTTCATCGCAAAAAACCTTGAGCGCATCGGTGATCATTGTACGAATATTGCTGAAGTTGTGCATTTCTTTGTGACAGGCGATGACCTGCCATTGACCCGGCCCCAAGTTTCTGAAATTGGCCGGACCATGGAAGCGTAGTTCGGGGAAGACTTATGACTCCTTATATCCTGATTGCTGAAGACGAAGAGTCCGTTGCCGAACTCTTGAAGTATAATCTCGACCGCGAAGGTTACGAGGTCGGCATTGCCAGCGATGGTGAAGAGGCGCTGGTCATGATGAAGGAGCGCGCCCCGGATCTGCTCCTGCTGGACTGGATGTTGCCAAAGGTCACCGGCATTGAAGTGTGCCGCCAGCTGCGGAGTCGCACAGAGACACGCAACATGCCGGTCATCATGCTGACAGCCCGCTCTGAAGAGTCAGACCGGATCCGCGGTCTTGATACCGGCGCGGACGATTATATCACCAAGCCCTTCTCGACCACCGAACTCATGGCTCGTATCCGCGCAGTGATGCGCCGCATCCGGCCGGGTCTGGCTGATGATATTCTGCGTTGTGGGGATGTGGAGATTAATCGCGGGGCTCATACCGTGCTCCGAAACGGCAAGGAACTCCATCTCGGGCCAACGGAATTCCGGCTCCTGGACTATCTGATGCAACGTCCGGGTCGGGTATTTTCGCGTGAGCAGCTTCTCGATGCTGTCTGGGGCGCAGATGTCTATGTGGAAGCGCGCACCGTAGACGTACACATTGGCCGGCTTCGCAAGGCGCTGAACAAATTCTCGGACGTGGACATGATCCGCACCGTTCGCTCTGCCGGATACTCACTCGTCCCGCCAAAAGAAAGCGAACGCGCGGGCTGAACCTTTCCGGAAAGACTCTCTCATGAAGGCTTTCCTGTGCCGCGAGATCACTGATGACCTGTCCGGTGCGGCGCTGGAAGATGTTCCCGAGCCCGTGCCTGGTGAGGATGAGGTGAAGGTGGCTGTGCGGGCCGCCTCGCTCAATTTTCCCGATATTCTGATGTGTCAGGGCAAGTACCAGTTTCGTCCGGAACTGCCGTTCATCGCAGGTATGGAACTGGCCGGAGACGTGGTTGACGTCGGGCAGAACGTCACAGAATTGAAAGTCGGGGACCGTGTTTGCGGCGGTACAAAAACCGGTGCCTTCGCAGAATATGCGTGTATGCCCGCTTCAGCTCTGAAATTGATCCCGGCTCGTTTTGATTTTGCTACAGCCGCGTCTTATGGCGCAGCCTATCTGACAGCTTACGTCTCGCTTGTGCGACGTGGACGGCTGCAAGCCGGAGAAACGCTTCTTGTGCACGGTGCCAGCGGCGGCGTTGGCATGGCAGCTATTGATGTGGGTAAGCTGATGGGTGCGACCGTCATCGCGACCTCTGGTTCGCCTGAGAAACTGCCCGCGCTTTCGGCCCAGGGCGCGGACCATGTGATCGACCTGAGAGATGGTTTTCGCGACGAAGTGAAAGCGCTGACGGGTGGCCGCGGAGCCGATGTGATTTTTGATCCGATTGGCGGAGACGTTTTTGATGAGAGCACGCGCTGTATTGCCTTTGACGGGCGGCTGCTGGTCGTGGGGTTCATGTCAGGCCGGATCGCCGAGATCAAAACCAACATTCCTCTGATTAAGGGGTTCTCGGTCGTCGGCGTGCGCGCTGGCGAATACGGGCGCCAGTTTCCCGACCGGGGCCGGGAAAACCAGGACACGATCTGGCGATGGGCTGCTGAGGGCCGTGTGCGGCCACACATCCACGCGCGCCTTCCGCTCAGCGATGTGAAGTCCGCACTGGACCTGTTGCTGGAGCGAAAGGCGATCGGGAAGGTCGTGATCGAGATTTAGGTCAGTTTAGCCGTTCGAAGCTTTCCGCTGAGGTTCAGGTTCGACGGCGTCAGCTCCCGCTTCTGTCTCTTCCTGGCGTTTTTTATAGTGAGACAGTTTCTTGCGAACCGCGACCGTCATCAGGCTGGCCACAGACTTGCGCGCCTGACTATAGCTCTTGGGTAGCGTCGTCAGCTGAGTGAGCGCGTTGATGCCCGTTTCCAGAACGTGAGATTCAATCATCTCCGGTGACTCAATATTGTCGAGATAATACTTCACTGCCGTTGATGTCTGATAGAGGGGGGCGTCATCGGTCTCACGCGCCAGCTTCATGGTTTTCAGCGCTTTCTCACGAACGCGGGTGACGAGGCTCGGGCGTTCCTCCGAGGTATTGTCACACGCCGATTGAAGCTCGGTGATGGCGCTGACCAGATCAGTTGCTGTTGCGGCAGTCGATTTCTCGCTTGGCGCCTGGGTCTCATACTTGCTCCGCCGTTCCGGACCTGCATAGGGCGTCGAAGTTTTACGTCGCCGGCACGGACCGATATAGTCGGGGGAAGAAATGAAGGGTTGTGGCGCTTCGATAACCTTCTTGATCTTTCGAGAAAGCTGCGCCGGTGAAACCGGGCGCGTCACGAACTCATCGGCGCCTGAATCCCGGGCAGCGACAATATTGCTTGGCGTTGCCATCGCAGAAAGAAAAATCACCGGTCGTTCGGAATAATTGGCGTTATCCATACGTCGAAGGGATTTTATGAAGTCAAAGTCTGGCGGGTTTTCATTGCCATGGACCACCAGAATAACGTCTGGGGGCGGCGCATGGCTCTCCATTTCCAGGAAACGTTTTGCGGACTGAAAAACCACATTGTCATTCTGCGTGCCGACCCCGCGCAGAACTTCCATAATGACGGCGCGCGAATAGCCTGACTCATCGATGACGAGCACACGAGTGTCGGAAGGCACGAAGGCGCGTGACTGCCGGACTTTGGTATAAGGATTATCGGTCATGCGGCTTCACGGAGCTTTCTTTTTACAATTTTCTGCAGACCCTGAGCGATTTCGAGACGCTCGGAAGATTCTTTGGATGTGTGCTTCAGCAACAGACGGATCGCATTCATATGCGCTGAGATAACGGAAGGCTGAAGCGCGCCGCTCGCGCCGACGCCTTCAATATAACGGGCCACACAAAGAGTCGCGAGTTCCAGTGCGTCATCCCGAATTTGTCTGGCAATCTCATTAGCTTCGTTCGCTGTATTGTAGAGCGTACGCACGCCACCGCGATCACGTGGATCGATCGATTTGGCAATTTCGGCCAGCCGGATAGCGCATTGTTCCAGCATACGCTGGTTCATGGTGAGATCTGGCGCGGTAACTGTGACTTCAAGCGGATCGGAAATACGTTTCAGAGACCCTTTATATTCAATATTTCGTTTTCTGCGACGGCAAGGACCGACATAGTGTTTGCCCTCGATAAAGGGGCGAGGGCGCAGCAGAACTTCGTCCAGGCGTTCTTTGATGATGGCGTGCGAGATAGGCTTGGCAGCAAATTCATCAACGCCCGCCATGCGTGCTTCCTGGACGGTTTCGAGGCGTGGGTCGCCTGTAACCATAATGACAGGAACGCCGCGATTGGGCACAATATCTTCCCGTCGAAACTGATGCACGAGCTCGGTGCCAGGCATGTCGGGAAGCAGGTTTTCCATGATCACAACACGCGGGTGCCAGACATTCATCGCCTCGACGATTTCGTTCGCATTTGCTGCTGAAAAGACGCGTTGATAGCCGAGGTTACGCAAAACCTCATTGATCATGGCTCTGGCGTAGTTGACGGGCTCTCCGAGAACGATCGGAATTTCTGCGGGGTTGATGCGCTTCTGGCGGGTCTTGGGAGGCATATTCTTGCTCTTTTTGCGGGTTAACAAGCACGATCCCACAAGTCTCTGAATAATCCCGAACACTCGTCTGTGAAATTTTAAGTGATTTCGGAACGGGATTTGTACCCTTGATGTGTTTCGCCTGTGTGCAAAATCGGCTACGTGTGTAAGCCAAAGAATTATAAACCAGTCTAAAAACTGAGTGAGCACCCGTGTCTGAACCCGAAAAACTTGATCAACGAATCCAACTCGTCGCGTCCAAGGAGTTTGGACAGAAAGTCGATTCCTGGCGACGGACGCAGTCTGACCTTCCGTCACGATCTGAGGCCATTCGTCGGCTGGTTTATCTCGGTCTCGTCCATGAAGAGGAACATCCTATGCGTCTGATCACGGCGATTGTCCGCCCTCACAAATACGGCGCTGTGCGCGATGCGCTTTCGGAGCTTGGTGTGACAGGGATTACAGCGTCTCAGGTCACAGGATTTGGCCGCCAGCGTGGGCAGACGGAAACCTATCGTGGCGCTGAATACGAAGTGAAAGAAGTCCCGAAGATCAAACTTGAAGTGGCTGTGCCCTCAACTCTTCTGGAGGATGCCCTTAAGGTCATTATCGACACAGCGGAAACCGGAAAAATTGGCGATGGGAAAATCTTCGTGACGTCTTTGTCGGGTGCCGTCCGCATTCGAACTGGTGAACGCGATGAGAAAGCTCTGATGTGACGACGATCTGAGCAGATCAACAAAATTTGATCGCACTGCTGTAATAAGTCGAGTTTTTCTATCCTTGCGACAACCTGCATCATTGTCTGCCCCGTTCAGGCGAGACAGACTTTCGCTATGTTCGGGAAAAGCAAGATGTCAGGTGTGCGCTGTTTTCTTACTGCGCTGTGTCTGGCCTTTATGGCGGTGTCCGGTCTAAGTGCTGCGGCTCAGTCAAATGTGAAGTTCGATGACGGCCTTCCGCAAATCGACCGCCAGGTCAGCGAGTGTTTGCGCCAGAAAGGTATCGCGTTTCTGCCGCGCACAGACGTCATCTGCTATAATGCGATGATCTTCCCGGATCATCTGAAGCGGCTGAAAACGCTTCCGCAAGCGAGACGCATCATTTTCACCAGCTCGGGCGGCAATATGCTTGTGGCCCGTCGTATGAATGAAGAGCTAAGGCGGCGCGATACGCCTGTTACGATTGCAGGTCCCTGCCTCTCATCTTGCGCTATGCTGATCATTCCGGGTCTGAACCGGCTTCATATCCACAAGACAGCTCTGATTGCATCACACGGTATTACCAATCTGGGTTTCGATGACTGGTATGTCTGGGAGCATCAGGGGCGGCGGCCTTCAGCGATGCAGCGCGCGTCTGCCAGTATCGGGATGGACGACGATTATATGTTCTACAAAAGCGCCAATGTGCACGTGGAGCAGCATCTGAAATCTGTTGGCGTGGATGTTGGTTATATCAACCGGATTTCCGACCGTATGAGCCTGGATGCGCGCCGGTTTCGCGATTGTCTGGTCAAACCTTCAGATTATTGGACAATCATGACACCCGATCATATTCAGGCTTATCTCGGACGATCTGTCGTTCGGATGGAGCGGTTCGTGAGTGGTTGGTCTGATCCGCTTAACCGCGCCTATACTCATATCGGTGTGGCGATCTCAGACCAGAGCTACATTATGCACGAAGAATACGCATCGGCCGGATGCCCGCCGCAACGCTCTGCGGGCGCATCGATTATGGCGTCAAACGCGGTTCGCTAAACGCTATTTGTGGCGGAAGGGCATGCTGATCAGGCGCCAGATGGCCCAGATGGGCAACACAATCAGCGCGCCGAGCAAGGCCGGCCACCAGCCATTTCCGAATAGCCAGAGAATAGCGCCGACAAGGTTCTGCCAAATGGTCGTCAGTGTGTGAGAGAGGCTAAACTGGGACGCGTTGAAAGGCAGCCCACTGACCTCCATCACCATGCCGACAAGCAGACAGATGAGAATAAGCCAGGCCACACCCCAGGCATCGATAGCGAACGCGCGATGCCAGAAGGAGCGCCCGGTACGCGAACGCTTTTCTGTTTTTAACGGCGGACGTGCTGAGGTTGTCGGGCTGGTGTCTGGATAGCCGGCTTCACGCGGTTGAGCTGGATTGTCCTGCGAATGCATAAGTCATCTCCTCCTTTCCAGTGTCTCATGAACTGTGGCGATGGAGAAGCCTGTCCATTTAGTTGACTTTATCAACTAATATGATCATCTGCGGCTTGAGAAGGACTAACATGCTCATGGATACCCAGATTGCTGCTTTTCGGCGCTTTAATCGCTTTTACACGAAGGAGCTTGGACTGCTTCGTCGCAACTTTCTGGGCTCGCCCTGGTCACTGGGAGAGATGCGGGTGCTCTATGAAGTCTGGATGCGACCGGGCCTTCTGGCCAAGGAGATTGCAGAGGAACTCGATCTTGATGCGGCCTATCTGTCGCGCCTGATTTCCCGGTTTGAAAAGCAGGATATTGTCCGGCGCGAACCGTCGGATCGCGACGCTAGAGAATTACATCTCTTTCTGACAGCCAATGGCCTGCGCCAGGTCGAAGAGACTGACGCCGTACAGAAATCAGCGGTCAGCCGCGTCTTGGAAGGGCTGTCGGAAGACGAGCAGGTCGAGCTTACCTCAGCCATGCAACGCATTGAAACACTGATCGAAACTTCAAGGCAGAAGAATGTTGAACACTGAGCTTCTCGACCGACCAATATGGAGTGCCTTGACCCACGACCATGCGCATATGGGGCAGATGCTGGGTCTCGCGCGGCGCTATCGCTCTGAATTTTCACCGTTTCACGCGGCGGAGACGATGTCTGATGCGGCCGTGGCCGACCTCATGTCTCTCATCGAGCCGGGTGAGACCGCTTCGCTTGTGGAGCTTGCGCCGCAAGACCCGCCGCCGGGCTTCTCTGCACGACATGTTGAAATCGTCCAGCTGGTGGCGACCGAGTTCCCGGATAGAGAGGGCGAATTTGATGTTCGATCATTATCCGCTGAATACGCAGACCAGATGCTCGAGCTGGCGTGTCTCACTAAGCCCGGTCCTTTTCGGGAGCGCACCGGCGAGTTCGGTCGGTATCTCGGTATCTTCGATGGTGGCCGGCTGGTTGCGATGGGCGGAGAGCGCATGTCGTTTGATGGCTTCGTCGAGATTAGCGCAGTGTGCACGCATCCAGACTATCGCGGGCGTGGTTATGGCGCCGCGCTGATCTGCTCCGTCGGGCGACAGCTGCAGGCAGACGGCAAAACGCCATTCCTGCACTCCAATGCCGATAACGATGTGGCGCTGGGCCTCTATCAATCCCTGGGCCTGAAGCCGCGCCGCAACTTGTGGCACACAATGTGGGAGCCAGTGGAATAGAAAAAGGGCTGCCGAAGCAGCCCTTGAAATGAAGTGTCTTAAGCGGCCGCATCGTCGTTTGCGGCTTCCTTTTTGACAAGCGTTGTATGCGGATAAGGAATGGAAATCCCGCCCGCATCCAGCGCTTCTTTCACCTTCTTTATCAGGTCGAATTTCATGTTCCAGAGATCAGACGCCTCACACCATGTGCGCGTGGTGATGTCGACAGAGCTATCGCCCAGATTCGTGACCTTCACGAACGGCTCAGGATCTTTGAGCGCGCGCTCATCGGCTTCGATCACGCCGCGGATAATGCTGATCGCCTTGTCCATATCATCGTCGTAATCAATGCCGAAGGTGATGTCGCAGCGGCGCTGGGTGTAGCCGGAATAGTTCGAGATCACACCATCAATGGCCTCGCCATTCGGGATGATGATCTTCACATTGTCTGTGGTGGCGAGAATGGTCTGAAACAGATTGATGTCTTTAACCGTGCCGGACTCGCCAGAGATCTCAACGAAGTCACCAATCTTGTAAGGGCGGAACAGCATGATCATCACGCCGGAGGCAATATTGCCCAGCGCGCCCTGCATGGAGAGACCGATGGCCAGTGTCAGTGCACCAAGCACCGCGGCGAAACTTGCGACCGGAATGCCGAATATGCCGAAGACGGCGATAACGACAGCAGCTGTAACGCCCCAGCGCACGAGTGAGGAGAAGAAGCCAGCCAGCGTATCATCAACGTTTTGACGTTTAGCAGCCTGGTCGCGAACCGTACTCGCAAGCCAGCTCGCAATGCGTAAGCCGATAATCAACAGAATAATCGCGCTAATGACGGCAACTGCGCCATCCACAATTTTCGGGCTCAGCTCAACCCACATTGCGCCCAGGTCCATATCCATTCAAATCTCCTTGTTTCGTCGCGGCACTGATAACGCGAGATTGTGACGTTTTGCAAAAAAACCAAATTTTCACTGCCGCGGTTTAGAATTTGCATGAAGATGAGCGCGCGGTGCACGCTGAGGCTTGAGAGTTTTGAGTGATGATCAGACGGGTGTTTGCAATACTGGCCGTTATGGCGAGCCTCGTGGCGCCAGCGGGGATCCAGCCGGCCTCTGCATCTCATGTGGCTTATAATATCTATGAACTGCCAGCGACGCCGCTCAATGCGTCTCCGGACCTGCGTGAGCTCTCTGGCCACATCACCATGCTGATTACCTTCCAGCCCAATTGCGCCTGGTGCCCTTTACAGTTCAAAGCGGCGCAAGAGTTTCAGCGCACACGAGCGCCCTGGCTGCAGATTGCAGCAGTGTCCCACAATGGCAGTATTCCGGCTCTGCTTCATGAGTTGGATCGTTATCAGACACCCTTTCCAGCCTATCAGAGCAGCCCTGCCTTGCTTGAGGCGCTCGAATTCACCCCCGGTACGCCATGCGTCTATCTGATCGGCGAGGATGGTCATCTCGGTCAGATATCCTGCGGTCGCAAAACGCCGGACGAACTCGTTCGGTTTCTGATGGGCCAGTCGGACCGCTAGTCTTCGACAAGAATGCGCTCTGGCTGTCCTTCGACATGGACCCGGAACACCACAGCACGTGCGCCATCCGGCCCGCCGACGGGTGAGTGTTTTGCCATTGGTGGGATCACGTAGGAATCGCCCGCTTTCAGGATAAGATCCTCACGCCCGTCTTCGCGATGGGTGGCTGAACCTTCCAGCACATAGAGAAACTCTTCACCCGGATGATAGTGGAGCGGCACGCTGGCATTGGGTGGAATGATCACATCAGAAATGATGACCTCAATGCCATCGGCAGATGCAATGGGTGCGCGCAGCATGATGTGTGAACCGGGGCCAACAGGGCGGCCATCCTCAGTTTTGCTGTCGGTGACTGTGCCAAAGGTGTCGGAATGGGCGGCAGACTGATCATGTGCGTAGGCGCTGCCGGTCAGCGTGATTGCAGCCATGGCCGCGAGCGCAATCTGAATCTTCATATTTGTCCTCCCTGACAATAACGCGCAGTTTACGCCAGATCGCGGTCGGAGGCATCTGTTTTGGGGGCGGCGACCGTCCTTAATCGCCCGCATCTTCATACACGAGAAACTGCTCAAGCCCTTCCAGTGTGTCTGCCTCTGCTGTTGGTTTGTCCCAGCGGATGCGGTTAAAGCGAGGAAAACGCATGGCCACGCCGGATTTGTGCCGGGTGGAGCGCTGCAGGCCTTCAAAGGCAACCTCAACCACAAGACCTTCTTCGCGCGTGGCCTTGACCATGCGCACCGGCCCGAACCGGTCGATCGTGTTGTTGCGGACGAATTTATCGAGCTGTTTCAGCTCCTCATCAGTGAAGCCGAAATAGGCCTTGCCGACGGGTGTAATCTGCCAGCCATCGTCTACCGCCTGCCAGACGCCAAAGGTGAAATCCGAATAATAGCTGGAGCGCCGACCATGTCCGCGCTGGGCGTACATGATGACAGCGTCGACCAGAAACGGATCTCGTTTCCATTTGTACCACGGCCCTTTCGGGCGGCCGGCCTCATAGACGCTATCCCAACGCTTCAGCATCAGGCCTTCGATTTCGGGATGGGGCGGATTGTTGCGCAGTTCTCGCATGGCATCGGGATCTGTCATCTCCACAAGTGGAGAAACATCAAAGCGTTCGCTGTCATGGCGCTCGAAAAAGGCTTCCAGCCGGTTTCTCCGCTCGCGGAAAGACAGCTTTCGAATGTCTTCGCCATCATCATTGAGCAGGTCATAGGCGCGGATGAAGGCGGGTCGCTCAGCCAGCATTTTCTTCGTGACCGTCTTCCGGTTGAGGCGCTGCTGCAAATCGTTGAACGGGGCGACATTGCCGTCGGGCTTGCGGACTAGAAGCTCGCCATCGAGGGCGGCTTCGAAATCCATAGCTTCGATTACGTCTGGAAAGGTGTGTGAGATGTCGTCACCTGTTCGGGTGTAGAGGCGCTTCACGCCGCCCTCAGATACTGCCTGAACCCGTATGCCATCCCATTTCCATTCAGCGGCGTAAGTGCCAGGCGTGATGAGCTCAGGGTCGAGCGCATCAGGATCATCGCGATCTTTCTTGGCGATGAGCAGGTGGGCGAGCATGACCGGCCTGAAAGCTGCGCGCATATCAGGCGAGGGCTTTTCGGCCTTTCCTTCCAGCCAGGCAAACAGGTCTTCATAAGGCGGTTTCAGCCCGTGCCAGATCTCTTCAATCTCACTGACGGGCTGATTACCCATCTGCGCCAGCGATTGTTTGGCCAGCCGGGCGGACACGCCAATCCGCATGCCACCCGTGACCAGTTTCAGAAGCGCCCATCGCGGCGTTGGCTCAAGGCAGTCGAGCCAGTTGACGACATGGCCCAGCGCTTCGGCCTTGGTGCTTTCGAGAAGGGTCTCAACCACTTCATCCAGCGGCGGCACCCGGTTTGCGCCACGCACTTCCGGCCAGACAAGGCTGACGGTTTCGGCAAGGTCGCCGACATAGTCATAAGAGAGTTTGAAAAGCTGCTCGTCCATCCGGTCGGTCACAAGCTCCCGGATAGCACCGGGCTTTACCGACTTCACATCCAGCTCGCCGGTGATGGCGGCCAGCGCCCAGCCGCGCGCCGGGTCCGGCGTTTCGCTGAAATACTCGCACAAAAGGGTCAGCTTGGCATTGCGCCCGGGGGTCAGGATCAGGCGTTCAAGAAGGTCGGCGAAAGCTTGCATGTGAGAATAGATAGGAGGAAGCTATCGCAATGACAGAGACTGAACTGAGACTGTGCCGTGCCGTCTTCCAATGAACTCGCAGAAGAACGCACTGATCTGGCTCAAGACCGCACTGACTGGGCCGAAGACCGGACCATTCTCGCCAATGAGCGAACCTTTGCCGGCTGGATGCGAACGGGCCTGGCCTCAGTGGGTATCGGGCTTGGCTTTCAGGCGATCTTTCGGATTGTGGAGCCGGTCTGGGTGGCCAAAGTGGGGGCGAGCCTTTTTCTCTGTATCGCCGTCGTCGTCTTCTGGTTGGCCGAACGTAAAGCGGCCGCCCTTGCCGAACGCATGAAGTCCCATGCGGCTACGCCTATGGGGCATTCAAACTTCCTTCTGATCACAGTTCTGTTCTCTCTTGGGACGGTCACGCTTGGCGTGCTGCTCTGGTTTCTCTGAGCACGGGCCGCCAATGCGGAAGGTAGTATGACTGCCAGATTGAAAGATCGACAAGAGCGGCTGGTCGTCACGCATTTCCGGTGCCAGAAAGGATCTTGGGAATTTCCAACACCAGAGGCCTATGCATGAAACCGTTCCTCACACTTCTCGCAGCAGCAACGACTTCAGTCATCGCGTTGAGCACGTCCGCCCTCGCTGAAACGGTGCTTCTGACAGCGGATGCTATGGTGGATGTTGAGGCTGGCACATTGGTCGAAGGCCCAGGCATTCTGATTGAAGATGGCAAAGTGGTTTCGGTCGGCCAGCTGGCTGCCATGTCTGTGCCGCAAGGCACTGAAACGATTGACCTCGAAGGTATGACCATCATGCCCGGCATGATCGACATGCACGTCCACCTGATGGGGGATAGCGGCAATCATGGCTATAAGGCGCTCGGCGTCTCGGCGCACAGCGATACCATCCACGGCGTTGTGAATGCGCAGACCACTTTAATGGCTGGCTATACGACAGTCCGGAATGTCGGCGCCGGTGGGTTCTCTGATGTGGCGCTTCGAGATGCGATTGCAGAAGGCGTCGTTCCCGGGCCACGTCTGTTCGTCTCGGGCCCGGCCATTGGCATTACCGGCGGGCATTGCAGCGACAATAATCTCCTGCCGCCAGAATATGAGGCTGTTGGCGAAGGCGTATCCGATGGCCCATGGGCGGCGCGTGCCAAGGTGCGCAACAACATCAAATACGGCACAGACCTCATCAAAACCTGTTCCACGGGCGGTGTTCTTTCGAAAGGCACAAAAGTTGGCGCGCCTCAATATTCGCTAGAAGAGCTGACTGCGCTGACTGAGGAAGCGCACAGCCATGGTCTGAAAGTGGCAAGCCATGCCCATGGCGCGGAAGGTATCGTCAACGCGCTCAAAGCGGGCATCGACACGATCGAGCATGCCAGTTTCATCGACGATGAAGGTATCCGGCTGGCGCGTGAAAATGGCGCTTACCTCGCCATGGATATCTATGTGACCGAGTACATTCTGGGTGAGGGCGAAGCGGCAGGCATCCTCCCGGAATCGCTCGAGAAAGAGCGCATGACCGGTCAGACACAGCGCAACAATTTCCAGAAAGCCCACGAGGCGGTGTGAAGATGATTTTCGGCACTGACGCAGGCGTGTTTCCACATGGCCAGAATGCGCGTCAGCTGTCTCGCATGGTTCGGTTTGGGATGACGGAGGCTGAAGCGCTTCAGGCAACAACGGTGAATGCGGCCGATGCGCTGGGGAAGTCAGACACAATCGGCAAGATCGCGCCCGGCTATTTCGCCGATATTATTGCCGTTGAGGGCAATCCGCTGGAGGATATTTCTGTCCTGGAAGACGTCGGCTTCGTGATGAAAGAAGGCAAGGTCTATAAGGGCGGGAACTGATCCCCGCCCCGTTTAGGGCCTGGGTCTACGTCCTGCGGCAGAGCGCTGAATTGATGTCGCAGGCGGCCATGGTGGACAGCATCCACTCACGATGGGTGGCGAGGTTGATATAGCTGGCGAGATACTCGCCAGCGCAGATACGGCCTTCACGATTGGCACCCAGCGTGGACAGCACGCCCATCATGACTGGGTTTCCGTCATCATCGACCATGAGCGGCCCGCCGGAATCGCCGATGCAAGGCCCACGACCGGCACGGCTGGCAAGGCGGATCGTATCATCGCGGATCTCGCGCACATCCAACTCTTCTTTCTGCAGATAGTCAGCCAGGTCGCCACCGTATTCGATGAGGCCCCATCCGCCGACACGCGCAGAAGCGAAGGCTTGTTGCGAGAATTGCTTGTGAGTCTGCCCCCAGGCCACAACCGGAACTTCGGCCAGCTTGTTCATCTCTGCGGCATCGACGTGGATCAGAGCCAGGTCGTGGGAATAATCGTTTCGTTCGCCTTTGAAGCGGGCGTGACAAACCGCAAAGTCTGCTTCGACGCGCTGGGTTTTTTGTGATGAAAGCTGTTCGGAGCCGACCTTCAGGACGATCCGGTCATAGCCCTCTGAGATACAGTGGGCGGCTGTGACGAACCAGTTGTCGGCAATACGTGTTGCCGAGCAGTGGCCCGTAACCACTTCGTCGTCGCCAACATCTGTTTCAGGTTCCAGCTTAACAATGCCGGGAAGGTCTCGGGCGTCGGCGTGAGCCGGCCTGTAGGCAGGAGTTGATGAGGCTTGGATCATCGCGCGGAGCTCAGATGGAGCTTCTACGCTTTCAGGAGGATCAAACGGCCCACATTGTGCGAATCCGCCAGCACTGGAAGACATCGCCATTTCGCCATTCGTCGGCGAAAGCGATGCGGCCTGATCGAGGCCCGTTGCGAAACTATACTGTGCCGGCACCGTGTCCGTTGAAGGCTTCCCGACACTTCCGCCGCCGGACGCCGCAATGAGCAAGAGTCCCAGCAGGCTGAAATAAGCCTTGTTTTTCAAATGTATTTCTCCCGATGAGAGAAGTGTTGGCGATTAACCCTTCCGCGTCAATGATCTCCGGCGAGTCTTTCTGGAATATTTACAGAAATTAATTTTTGCAGTGCCGCGCGGCTTATTTGGATTAATTTCCATGCGCAGAATCGTCGCAGAGGCTGGCCTTGCTGTTCGATTCAGCCATGATGGCCGCTCAAGATTTGAGGCAGTTATGTGCGGACGGTTTTACAGACATCTGGTGACCTGGGAGGAATTTCGATCTGCGCTCGAGATCATTATTCCGGAGAATGTCGATCCACCGGAAGCCAGGTATAACATCGCGCCCATGAGTTGCGTGCCGGTGATCCGAAGAGACCTGGACACCAAACAACTCGAACTGTTTCCGAGCCTTTGGGGGCTGGTACCAAGCTGGTGGAACAAACCGCTTTCAGAAAAGAAGTTTTCGACCTTCAATGCCCGGTGCGAGACGGCGCACGAAGCCGCGACCTTTCGCGGGTCTTTCCGGCACAAGCGTTGCCTGATCCCTGTCAGCGGCTGGTATGAATGGTCGGGCCAGAAGGGGGCGAAAACGCCTTTCGCCATTTCGCTGCGCAATCGCCGCTGGTTTTGTTTCGCCGGGCTCTGGGATTGCACGATCATTGATGGATCAGAACTGCACAGCTTCACCATTCTCACCACTCAGCCGAATGATGTTATGGCTGGCATTCACACGCGAATGCCGGTCATCCTGCACCCTGACCAGTATGAACGCTGGCTGGACCCACTGGCCAAGCCGGAATTTAATGACCTGTTCGAGCCGTTTCCGGCAGCAGATACCCATGCTTGGGTGGTCGACCCGAAAGTGGGGAATGTGCGCAATCAGGGCGCGGAACTGATCGAGGAAGTCTGACAATGTATGAAAACGTCGCCATCCCTCGCAGCAGCGCGCAATGGGTTCTGGAAAACCTCAAACTGAACGGTTCCACCAAGGTGCAGCTGTTTCAATCTCTGTCGAAAGTGCATCTTGAGCCGGTTCTGGCCGAGGCGCTGAAACAGGCCTGCCGGGAGCAGCTGCAGGTTCTGAACTTTGGTGGTGCGGGTGAGGGAACAGAGATTGTCTCTCAGCTGAAAACCCTGCTGGAGCAGCTGGAAGAGGGGTAATCTTTACGCCGTCACTCACGGTTCGCATATTCCAGCCACTTCAAGCTTTCGGAAAAGATGCGGGCTTGCGGTCGTCGTGTCCGGATAAGCACCGAGCTGCGACCGAAATTCCGGATTTCTAAAGGCCGCTCAAACTTCTCTGCTGATGGTCGGCTTCGGATTGGTTGATCGCCGCAAACGGCCCTTCATCCTGAAGCCGTCGCGCATGTTCAGGCCAAGCAGCGTGATGTTCACGGCGCCAGCGACCAGTTCCAGCGCCTGAACCGCATAGAAAACGGCGTCGAGCTCGCCGGCTCGCGCCTTGAAGGCGAGAAACAGCGCCGAGGGTACGAGCACCAGAAGGCCATTGGCCGCACAGACAGCCGTGCGCCTGATCTTTGTTGTAATCAGCTTTGGCCGTCGTCCATTGGACAAGTTGAAGCCCGTGCCTCCGGTTGCCGCGAGGGCCGGGATGAGCAGCAAAAAGCCCCACGGTATGGCGCTCTTGATGGCAACGATCATACTGACCGAACCAAACAGCTCGCCGATCACGGTCGACAGCCAGAATATACTGATGGTGAGGAGGGCGATCGCTCCCGCAACGGGATGGATAATCTTGACCATGATGACCGTTCCAATATGGTATTATGATGTCAATTTAGCTCCTG
>CETS01071539.1_pt1 | contig 19747 bp, 16 predicted proteins | sample 356391 | NCBI WGS metagenome assembly CETS01 (sample SAMEA2622673, study PRJEB7988) | marine metagenome | isolation source: saline water (ENVO:00002010), including
GTCACCGAGGCGCACATCTGGACCAACCGCCCGATCTGGCCGCAGGGTATGAAAAAGCGTCCGGTTAGGGCCGACGTGCCCAAGGGATTGAACTGGGATTTATGGCTTGGCTCGGCGGCACAACGCCCGTACGGCGAAGGTTACGTTCCGTTTTCGTGGCGCGGCTGGTGGGACTTTGGCACCGGGGCGCTCGGAGACATGGCCTGTCACATCATGGATATGGCCTGGTGGAGTTTGGAACTAGGTTCCCCAACCAGTGTGAGCGCCCGGCACGGTGGCAATACCGATGAGAGTGCCCCGAACTGGGCGGTGATCGATTATCATTTCGGCTACCGAGGCAGCCGTCCTCCGGTGAAGCTTGTATGGTACGACGGCAACAAGAACGGAGTGCAAAACGCACCCTCACTCGAGACCACAGGCGGTGTCGAGATGGTGGCGAAGGGCCGAAAGGGTTACGGATCCATGCTGATCGGAGACAAGGGGCGGATGTTTTTTAGCCGCAGCGGCACCGGTTGGAGAATCACAGGGCGCGACCAGGATGAGGTGAAACAGATCGAGCTCAAGACGTTGAAATCACTGCCTCGCACCAAGGATAACTACGTCGAGTGGCTCAACGCAGCGACCGGCAACGGCCACAAGCCGCTGAGCCGGTTTGAAATCGCTGGGCCGTTCACTGAAATGGTGCTGCTGGGCAACCTTGCAATACGCGCCGGAGAGCCGGTGCAGTGGGACGCCAAGGCGTTGCGCTCGACCAACAGCGAAAAGGCCAACCGTTTCGTCCGCCGGGAATATCGCCCAGGCTGGAAGCTTTGAGAGACAAGCTTGGTGCTGCTCTGAAAGGACATTGACGGTGGTGAGTCACGTGAGCAACATCCGCGTATGGGGCGTTCCTCGCAAGTCAGGCCAATGCGGGGGTCCACGTTGATCGAGTTGCCGATGGTCATCGCGATCATCGCAGGGCTGCTTCTGACGGCCTTGGCCAAGGCCAAGACTCACGGCATCGTTTGCATGAACAATTCCAAGCAACTGATGCTGGCATGGCGCATGTATGCCGAGGATAACGACGACGGCCTGGTTTCCTCCAAGGAGGAGATGCGAACGGGCCGGCCTTGGGCTGGGCCGCGCTGGGTGTTTGGCTGGCTCGACTCCCGGACGATCCCGGCGCTGACCAAGGGGCGGGAGTTGAAGCTCAACATCTTCTCGCCGGAGAATCTCGACATGCTGTGGATGCAGCAACACAGCAGCGACCTCGTGAACCGATGAAGCGGCGGACGATCATGCTGGGTCTAGCGGCCTGCCTCGGCGCCTGGCTTTGTGCGCGGGGTTCGGTGCTGGCCCAGCGCAGTAGCGGGCCGCTCTTTTCCTTTGGCGTGATTGCCGACTGCCAATACTGCAACATCAAGGTGTCGAAGACAGCGGCGCGTCAGTACGCGTTGTCGCCGAAAAAACTGACGGCGTGTGTCGAGCACTTGAACCGGCTCGACTTGCAGTTTGTCGTGCACCTCGGCGACTTCATCGACCGCGACTTCAAGAGCTTTGCGGATGTGGTGCCGATCTACGACAAACTCAAGGCCGATCATTACCACGTCCTCGGAAATCACGATTTTGAAGTGGCCGATAACCTCAAGGCCAAGGTGCCCGCGGCGCTTGGTCTCAAGTCCCGGTACTACCAGTTTCGTTATCAAGGTTATCGCTTCATTGCGCTAGACGGAAACGACGTCAGCCTGCACGCCTATCCGGCGAGTGACCCGCGCCACAAGGACGCCGAGGTGGCTCACGGGAAACTGCCAAGCGGCACGCCGACCTGGAACGGAGCCGTTGGGCAGGCGCAACTCGCTTGGTTGAAGAAGGCGCTGGGCGAGGCCGGGCGGGCACGGGAAAAGGTGATCTTGTTCTGCCATTTCCCTGTGTACCCGGAAAACGTGCACAACCTGTGGAATGCTGGAGAGGTGCTGGCCGTGGTGGAGGAGAGCCAAGGCGTGGTGGCTTACATGAACGGGCACAATCACGCGGGTAATTACGGCTTCTTGGCCAAACGGCACTTCGTGACATTCAAGGGAATGGTGGACACTGAAGAGACCGCCTACGCCATCGTGAACGTCCACGCAGACCGGCTGGAGATCAAGGGGTTTGGCCGGCAGGAAAACATGACTCTGCCGTTAGCGGGGAAGGGCGATTAGCTGGCCGCCTTGTCCAGCGACTCTTCCTTAAAGTGTCCGTGGTCGCGGAATTTCTTGTACCGGGCGTCGAGTCGTTTTTTCGACGGCATCAGCTTCAGTGCCTTAAGGTGTTTGAGGAGATGTTTCTTCAGTGTGGCCGCAGTGGCTTCCGGGTCGTTGTGCGCCCCGCCGAGCGGCTCGGGGATGATTTCATCCACAAGGCCGAATTTTTTCAAATGCTCGGGGGTGATCTTGAGGGCATCGGCAGCGGCGGGTGCGGCGGCGCGATCCTTCCAAAGGATGGAGGCGCAACCTTCCGGGCTGATGACTGAGTAGTAGGCGTTCTCAAGAATGAGGACGCGGTCAGCCACACCGATGCCCAGCGCCCCTCCGGAGCCGCCCTCGCCGATGACCACGGCGATGATGGGCACCTTGAGTGTCATCATTTCGCGCAGATTGACGGCAATGGCCTTGGCGATGTGGCGTTCCTCGGCGCCGATGCCTGGAAATGCTCCGGCCGTGTCGATGATAGTGATCACGGGCAACCCGAATTTGCTGGCAAGTTTCATCAAACGCAGCGCCTTGCGGTAGCCCTCGGGGTGGGCACATCCGAAGTTGCGAATGACGTTCTCCTTGGTGTCGCGTCCCTTTTGGGTGCCCATCACCATTAGCCGCTCACCGTTGAGTGAAGCAAAGCCACTGACCAGCGCCTTATCATCGGAGTAGAGTCGGTCGCCGTGCAACTCGGAGAAGTCGTCAAAGGCGTTCCGGATGTAGTCGAGAGTGTAGGGGCGGCGAGGGTGACGGGCGAGTTGCACGCGCTGCCAGGAGGAGAGGTTCGAGTAGATGCTATTGCGGGTTTCCTCGATCTTGGCGCGGATCTGGTCTGCTTCCTCCCGGAAATCCACCTCGACACCCTCGGGAAGGGAGGTCTTTGTCAGCGCGTCGAGCTTTGCTTGAAGCTCAACTATGGGCTGCTCGAAATCGAGGTGGTTTTTCATTCCGGTTTTGCGGCTAGCCGCTTGGCCAGATATTAGTGGGACGCGGCCGAGGTGCAACCGGAATCGGGAAATGTTGACCCCGGCATTGCTGGGTTCTAAATTCCAGGTGTCTTCGCCACGCGGACTGCGTGGTTGTCGCGCAGGGCGATGTTTTGCCGTGCATCGTTTGACACGGGAACCAGGCAAACCAAGCCGGGAGTGCGTGGCATGAGTGATGCTTTTTTGTAAATCCAGATGATAAAATTCAATTCATCAGAAAATAAAACCGGTCGCTTGATCAAGCGCTGTGTCGTTTGCCTGTCGTTTTATTCAACGCTGCTGCTTGCTCCGGCCATGTCGCTCGGGCAGATCACCATCACGGCCAAGGACATGTTCAGTAAGGAGGGGCAATACTATAAAATGTACTCCAACTTTGTCGGCCATTTTTCCGATGCGACCCGGGAGGAGGTGGACGTGTTTGAATACATTGGTGAGGCGGGGGAGGATCAGGCATGGGATTTTCGGGAAGGGCCGGAGGAGGAGGTTATAAGGTTTGATTATGTTCGCCCGGGCGAGATCGACACGGACGTTAAATTCGAAGGGGCGACGATCGTGGAGCGGGCGACGTTTGATTCTTCCGGTAAACAGAAAAGCATGTTCCTTGATGTGAGTGCCTCGAGAGGGCGAGATGTGTACGGTTTTTATGACGACAGCATCGACGAGGAGAATCCAGCAATCCCATTCAGTACCCGGTTGAATGACTTTCCAGCAGTCATCAACTTTGGCGACTCTTGGAACGCCAACACTACGTTCGAATTTGTCACTCGCCAGTCGATGTTCGAATTGGGAACCATCGAGGCTCCGACCAAGCTGGTTTACCAATCTGAAATGGTGGTTGACGGCCATGGCATCATCATTCTGCCTGGACTTGGTTTTCATGACTGCCTGCGAGTCAACGAATTGGTTCAGTACGACACTTTCATAACAATACCGGGGTTGATAGATGACTGGCAAAAAGCCTCAACTGACTACGTCCGTAATTACTACTGGCTTAGCAAGGACATGGGAATTGTTGCCCAGATTAGCTCCGTGCAGGATACCGTGCCTCTTCCTGATGAGTTTTCAGCAGCAAGTGCCATGTGGCGACAGTTTGAAAACAACCACGGTGAGACCAGCGTAGTGCCCCAAGCAGTGGAGGGTCTTGAAATTTCGCTGGATGTCAAAGGAGACCGGGTTTTACTAAGCTGGAAAAAAGCTGAAAATACTGTTGAATATCTGGTCCAATACAGCGAAGATTTGGCCGTGAACGGTTGGAGGGACTTGAAAACAACGACCGGAAACTTTGCGTTAGACGATATTTCCTCCAAAACAAGCCGGTTTTACCGGATTGTGTCACTGGAATGACGGAATGAAAATGCAGGCAACCAAATGCCTGAGGTGGCGTCCCTCTGAGGATAGGGGGGGGGTGAGGGCTGCGTTTACACTCATAGAGTTGCTGGTCGTGATTGCGATCATCGCCATTCTCGCGGCGTTGATGCTTCCTTCCCTGATTCAGGCCAAGAGCGCGGCGCGTTCCATCGCTTGCAAGAACAACCTTCGCCAATACGGCATTGCGCTCAACTCATACGTCGGTGATCACGGTCATTATCCCGTCTACAATTTTGATCCGGCCGACGCCGAAGGCAAGAACCAGCAGTACTGGCACGAGCGCCTTCTGCCCTACATCGGGGCCGAGTGGGCCGAGAACACCCCTTTCACCTGTTCGGACTACAAGGGCGTGATACGCCCGGGCAATGACATCGCCGTTGCACTGGGCAGTTATGGGTACAATGCTTTTGGTGTGAAACTTGGCTACAGTAACCTCGGGCTCGGTGGCACATACAGTCACACGCGGATCAGTGGAGATCTGAGCGATGTGCCAACAGAAGGCTCAAGAATCTCGGACGGGGACGTTCGCTCGACCGCAAACATGATCGGCATTGGGGATGCCACACTGATTTGGCTGACCAAGCCGATGATTAAAATGTTGTACGGTCAGGACGGCGAGGATGGGGCCAGCGGGATGGCGCATCTGGACATCAACTACCGCAACTTTGTCCAGCGCAAAGCGTACCCGTTGAGTGGCAAGATCATTGATGCCAGCATCGCGCGACACGGTGGGTTGTACAACATCACCTTCTGCGACGGCCACGTCGAGGGGGTCGATCGGGCGCGACTTCATGAACGCAGCTTCAGGTCGCTCCGTCGCTGGAACAACGACAACAAGCCGCACAACGATCTGCTCAGTGACTATAAGTCCTGGCGCTGAGTTTTAGTCCAGTCGCAGCCAAGATACCTTAAGGTATGCGGGTTCATCTTTGGTGACCGGAAAATCCGGGGGCTGCATTGCTGGAAAAGAAAGAGCGATTTTTCTGCCGCAGGATCGAATACCTCTTCTGACCTCTTCCTTGAACCTTGTGTTACCCAATCCTGCCGCATTGCAGCAGGCAAGCAGTACTCCGCCTTTGCGAACCAGAGGTGTCGCTGCCTTGGTCAGGTTGCCATAGTCCCGCTTGGCCATGAATACCCCGGACTGCTTCGAGCGCGAAAAAGTGGGTGGGTCGAGGACGACCAAATCATACTTGTCTCCGCGCTTGGCCAAGCGCTTTATCCACTCGAGTGCGTCTCCGTAGATGAAATCGTGATCCTTGGGATTGACTTGGTTGAGTCGGAAATTATCCCGGCCCCAGTCGAGGTATTTGCGTGAAAGGTCGAGGTTGATGGTTGTGGCTCCCATACGGGCGGCGCAGACCGAGAACGAGCAGGTGTACGAGAAAATATTCAGCATCGTGATGGTGCCGGGAGCGGAATTAAACAGAGTGAACCCGGGTTCAATGTGATTTGCCAGAATGCGCTGGCGGTTCTCTCTCATGTCTAGAAACAGCCCGGTCGAGTAACCCTGCTTCAGGCTCAAGTGGTACTTCAGGCCATTCTCCATCACTTCAAACTCATCCGGCGCCTCCAGGCCCATGATGAGTCGGGGCGAGGCGGAAGCTGGGGTGCTCTGCTGCACTTGCCGGTTCAGTTTCTTGTAGTAAACACCCTTGATCTTGAGCGCGTTTTTCCACTCTTTTGTGGCGTCGACCTGCGGCTCTGTGAGTGGCAGCGGTGACTGCATCAGCAAAAAGTCGCCCAGACGATCAACGTATAAATCCTTCCAGCCATCAGCCTTCCCGTGGACGAGTCTGTAGGCGTTGGTTTTCGGGTCCCGACCGGATCGCAACTTGCGCGGCGAACCGGCGGGTGGTGGTGGTTTTGTGTTCAATGGATTACCAGAAGTGCCACTGGGACTTTTCGGCGTAGCCGAACCCTTGGGTAACCACCCAAATCCCAAGCAGAAGGTTGGTTGTGGCGTGCGCGGTGATGGCGTCACCAATTCGGTTCGTGCGGATCACCAGCAACTGGTAAATCATGCCGCAAAGAATCCCAGCCAGCCAGTGCTCCGGATGAGTCAGCCCGAAGATGATTGACGTGGCCAGAAATGCCTTCGTGTTGAACTGGTTGTGCGCGGTGAACATCCAGTTCGGGGCCAGAATGTAACGGTACAGGAAGGAGCGGTAAAACACCTCCTCAAGCAGCGGTACAAGCAGCGTCGAGCCAGTGATGCGCACAGCGACGAAAAACCACGCCATCATGGAGGCCGAGCCGATCTGTTCGTGGGGGTCCCATGAAGGGTCCGACTGAGTCAATCTGGGGTACGGGACATCCAGCGCCACCCAGATCACAAAAACCAGCATCCCGGCAAGCAGCGCCTCGAAACTGATCGTCCATCGCATCTCTGACACCAGCGGCCAAGTGACCCGGATCAACCAGGCCCCGACAACGCACTTGGCCAGATACACCCAGAAGTGCGATTCTGTGCCAAGGCTCCCCTGGCACGAGGTCAGCACGAGGAAAATGGCAAATGGGAGCACTCTTGCAAGGAGCGGGGAGGCCTTCAATTTGGTTGTCACCGCGTTCATGTTGGCCTGTTGGCCCGGCGGATGGCCCGGGTTGCTGCGAGAAATTTCCTCATCTCCGTCTCGGTGCCGATGCTCACTCGCAGCCAGTTCCGAACTTTCGGAGAATCAAACCAACGGGTCAGGATGTTTCGTTTCCGCAATTGCTGAAACCAATCGGCTGCGATGAGACCGGTCGGCCTGGCAAAAATGAAGTTAGTCTGGCTGGGGATCACCTCGAACCCAAGCGCCTCCAGCGACTCGGTGGTCTTGGCCCGTAACTCAATGATGCGCTCGAACTGCTTTTGGTAGTGTCCGATGTCCGAGAGCGTGGCCAGCGCCGCCGCTTGGGCAAGGCCATTTACATTGTAGCTGTCCCGTATCCTGTCAAGCGCCCCGATGAGTACTGGGTGGCCGACGAAGTAGCCTATGCGCTGAAAGCAAAGCGAGTAAGCCTTGCTAAACGTGCGGGACACAAGAACATGTGGATAGCGCTTGGTTAGGCGCATCGCGTTCTCGGCGGCAAAATCGGCGTACGCCTCGTCCAGTATCGTCACGCCTTTTTGCGCCTCGCAGAGCTTGGCCAAGGCTCGCGTCGCGTAGCCTCGGCCGCTGGGGGCGTTCGGCGTGGTGATGTAGCTCAGGGCCGCGTTGAAATTCCAGTTGCCCGTGCGCAGGGCATCGTTGCCTGGCAACTCGAAGCTGTGGGACAGTTTGAATTCGTTTCGGTGTGCACCGTGTATGTTCGCGAGGATGGGGTAGAGTGAGTAACTTGGCGTGAAGTACTGGATGGTTTGTCTTGCAACTTGCCGTCTGGTTTGTGTGCCTTGCCGGCGCGGCTCGACGAATGCGCGGGTGGCCAGGGCGAGCAACTCATCGGAGCCGTTGCCGACGATGATGTTTTCGGGCTTGCAGCCGTGGAGCTTGGCCAAGGCCTCGCGCAGCGGTTGCGCGCTTGGGTTGGGGTAGAGCCGCAACCGCTCATCGGTAGCCGAGCGGATGGCGCGGATGACCTTGGGCGAGGGCGGCGCGGGGTTCTCGTTGGTGTTGAGCTTGATGAGCCCGCGAACCCTTGGCTGCTCGCCCGGCACGTAGGCGTGCAGCTTCCGCACCAACGGACGAACCCGTTGCCCCGGGGAGTTGCCTTTGCGCTTGGCCGTCATGGGCTAGGGTTTAATCGTCGAGGCGAATCTCCGCAGATCGACCATGTGCATCGAGTCCCTCCATTTCAGCGAAGGTGCGGAGAGTGTCAATCGACTTGGTCAGGGCGGGGTGGCTGTATTTCACCACACTGGTACGGCGCTGGAACTGATCGACAGTCAATCCGGCGAACGAAGCCCCGGCGCCGCCGGTCGGCAGTGTGTGACTCGGCCCGGCCATGTAGTCGCCAAGCACGGTTGGTGACCACGGTCCGATGAAGATTGCCCCGGCGGTTAGAATTTCCTTCACGGCCGGCCCGGGGTTGCGGAGCATTAATTCGCAGTGCTCCGGTGCGATACGGTTGGCCAGCGCGATACCGTCTTTGATGGATTTGATGTGGATCAGCCAACCGTTTTTTCTGAGCGCTTTCTCGATGAGTTTTCGGCGGGACAACGAGGGGAGTTGGCGCTCGATTTCCCGCTGCACATTGTTGATGAGCTTTTTGGAATTGCTGGCGAGCCAGACGCGTTCGTGCCCGGAGCCGTGTTCCGCCTGGGCGAGTAGGTCGGCGGCGGCGAACCTGGGAATTGCTGATGCGTCGGCGAGGATAAACATCTCGCTCGGCCCGGGCAGCAGGTCGATTGCGACGCGGCCGAACAACAGCCGCTTAGCCGCGACGACATAGGCGTTGCCGGGCCCGAATATTTTCTGGACCGGCCGTATGGTTTTCGTACCACACGCCATCGCGGCGATGGCTTGTGCCCCGCCTACTCGGTACACCTCGGTGGCACCCGCTTGGCCAAGCGCGGCGAGCAGCGCGGCGTTCAGTCGGCCGTCCTTGCCGCCCGGTGTGCAGGTGACGATTTCGCGGCAGCCGGCGATCCTGGCCAAGGTGACGGTCATCAGCGCAGTCGATGCCAGCGGCGCGGTGCCGCCCGGTATGTATATGCCGACCCGCTGAAACGGATCGAACTTCTCCCCGACCACGCCACCCTGCAGGTTGCATGCCTTCCAGTTCTTGCGCAACGACCGCTTCGCGAAAAAGGCGATGTTTGCCTTAGCAAGGCGGATTGCCTTGCGGGTCCGGGTGTCGGTAGAGCGCCAAGCCTGTTCCCGCTCGGCCGGGTCGACACTCAGTTGGCACGGTGTCAGCCTGGCTCCATCGAACTTCTCCGTGAGCCTAAGCAGCGCCTTGTCACCGTGCTGTTCGACTTTGCGGACTATTTCCCGGGTGCGCTGCTCGATGAGCGGGTCAAACAGGCTGGAGGCAGCGATGAGCTTGTTCAGTTTGCCAGGGAAGCCGGAATCCGTATATCGGATCAAATTCATCGGGCGAGAAGATAGGGGGATAAGCTTAGAAAAGTCAAAACAGTGAGGGCTCGGCGTGATTGTCAAGTCAGTTTCTGGTTTGAGGGGAGGGAAAAAATAAATTTTGAGTTTGACGAGACAGGATGGCTTATGTCGTTATGACTAGTCTGTTTTATTGAGTTCTAGCAATGCCCCGAACATCGAAGAAAAAAAAACCGGTTGTCAGTTCTGCGAAAGCGTCCAAATATGACGCGCACCACAAGGTTATCAACAGTACCTACGGCGACTTTGCTGACCTGCGTCACCAGTTATCTGAATCCAAGGAGGACGTGTCCGAGCGCGCCAAGCTGCTAGCGATCTTTGCGAGTTGCGATGATTCGCAGCGTTCGTGGCTTTTGCTGGAAGATTATTTCAACAAGCTCAACCTGGCTCGCAAGGATTTTAGCCAGGATGATTGGTGGGGCAGCATGGCCAAGATTCAGGGAGACGCGCGGCTCGAAGAGTTGGCTCTTGTGTTCATGAAGTCAGGCCACTCCGTTCCCAATGAGTTGATGCCGTACGCCAATTTTACGCGCTTTGCTCAGGTCGAGCAGGCTGAGAAGGATTATCAACTATTCAAGGGCCTCGAAGAATGGATGTTTCCTCCGTCGCCGTCGCACCTAGATGCCCCCCGTGCCGCGCTGCGGGTGGCCGGACGACTTGTTGAAGACAAGGAGCTGCCGGGACTGCATAAGCTCGGGATTGAAATTCATGTCATTCGCCCGCGCACCGGCGACCGCGTCAAGACGCTGGACGATATGGCCGATTTGACGATGCGCGCTGCGCACGAGCAGGAATTATTCCCGCCTGGTGACTGGTCGTTCATACGCTGGTCTTCCGGGGTCAGGCACGACTATGACACGGAGGCGGAGCTGATCCCACTGGATGGTGCGGAGTTGCTGAAGTGGCTGGTTCAGTGGGGAAAATCCGGCCGAATTGATCTCGAGGGGGAAAAGGATCCGATCGAGTTCCTGGGTCGCATCATCGAGATGGAGCCGCACCTGGAAAAGGCAAAGTCCAACCTGTATTTCACCCACGAGGTGATCATGCCCGGCAGGAAAACATGCAGTATGTCCGAGGTGCGCTTTTTCGCCGGCGAACCGGCGCTGGCGCTGATTGGGAGCGAGGTGTTCCTCCTACGCAACTCACCCTCACAGGAGGTATTGGGCAACTGGGCAAAGATGCAAAAGGCCCCGGTTTCCAAACTGACACACCGCCTGCTCACCAAACTACGCAAAATAAACACAACAAACGGGGTCAACTGGGAGCAGCTCTGCAAAACCCACAAGGCGACACCGCGGTTTGTGTTTGAAATGGCCAACGACACTGTTCGTTTGAAGCTTCTGGCCAAGAGTGAATCAGACAATAGCCTCTGGCAGTGGAACGGTCACGAGTGGGTTCGGCAAAAATCCGGCAACCAGAAGGCGAACAAGCCTGAGGTGCTCGATGACGACCGGCTGGAGTTGGCCGTCGGGTGGCTTCAACGGCTGGACTGGTTCACCCCGGAACCGGGCCTTTGGGTGGGAGACGCCAACCCGCTTTTCCTTGAAAGCCTGCACGCTGCCTGGCCGGACAAGCCGGAGGCTCAGTACCTCGGCGACGAGGGGTTCAAGCGGCTCTTCCTGCAGCCCAAACGACTCAAGCCCAAGTTGATTGTTCGTGGCAGCGGCATCGATTGGCTCTCCGTTTCCGCAGAGTGGGAGGAGGAGGGGATGAAGTTGACTGACCGCGACCTCCAACAGCTTGCCGGAGCCAGCGGCAACTTTGTTAACCTTCCGGACGCCGGCTGGGTGCAGCTTGATCAAAAGGCGGTTCAGGACGCACAGGAGGCCATGGCGGACCTTGGCTTGGACGGTCTGTCTGCGGTCGAGCAAAAGATCGGGATCGAGCAGGCCGCCCATCTCGATCAGGACGGCTTGGCCAAGTTCGTCCCATCGGAGGAGCTGGAACAGTTGCGAGGCCGGCTCGATGAGTTCGAGGGGGTTGAGTCTACGGATTTGCCGGATGGGATCTGCGCGGAGATGCGGCCGTACCAACTCGACGGCTTCAGTTTTCTCTGCCACTTGGCCAAGCTCAAGCTGGGCGGGATCCTCGCCGATGACATGGGCCTTGGAAAGACGCTCCAGACGCTCGTTTGGTTGAAGTGGCTAAAGACGAGCCGCAGAAAGAATGCCAAGATCAAGCCGACTCTGGTCGTTTGCCCGGCCTCGGTTCTGCACAATTGGCGTCGTGAATCGGAACGGTTTACACCCAACATGAAGGTGCTGGTCCTGGAGAGCGGCCAGGCGCGGCACAACTTACGTAAACAAATCCCAGACCACGACATCGTGGTCACGAACTACTCCATCCTGCGGCGTGATCTCGACGAGTTGGCCAAGTTCGCCTTCCGCGCCGTGGTGCTTGATGAGGCGCAGTTCATCAAGAACCCCGGGGCGCAGGTGACTAAGTCGGTTAAGGAACTCAAGGCCGACCACAAGCTGGCCCTGACCGGCACCCCGATCGAGAACCGAATGCTCGACCTCTGGAGCATCGTTGATTTCGTGCAGCCGAACTACCTCGGTAACCAGGATCATTTCGGCCAGGTGTACGATTTGCGTGGGGCGGAGAAAGACGAGAGCGCTGCCCGGATCGCCCGTCGGAAACTCTCCGCCAAGCTGCGACCCCTGCTCCTGCGCCGTGTCAAGAAACAGGTCGCTAAGGATTTGCCGGATCGTATCGAGCAACGGCTCGACTGCGAGCTTCCTGAGGAGCAGCGTAAACTCTACCTCGCCGAGTTGAAGCGCAGCCGCGAGCAGGTCATGAAGGCGGTCAAGCAGAAGGGAGTTGCGAAGAGCAAGATGCACGTGCTGGCTGCGTTGACCCGTTTGCGGCAGATCTGCTGCCACCCAGGCCTCGTCGGGAGCGATGTAGAGTCCGGCAAGATGGACACACTTTATGAGTTGGTCGAACCACTACTTGAGGAGGGGCACAAGGTGCTCGTCTTCAGCCAGTTCGTCCGGATGCTCCAAATCCTCGAGAAACAGTGTGAGGATCGGGAGATGCCGACATACCTGTTGACCGGTGAAACCAAGAACCGTCAGGACGTAGTCACGGCATTTCAGGAGGACGAGTCGCCGGCGGTTTTCCTGCTGAGCCTTCGGGCGGCCGGCACCGGCCTCAACCTGACTAGCGCCAGTTATGTAGTTATTTATGACCCGTGGTGGAATCCTGCCGTCGAGGCCCAGGCAATCGACCGGACCCATCGCATTGGCCAGACCGCCACCGTGAACGCCTACAAGATGATTTCACCCGGAACTGTCGAGGAGAAAATTTGGGATCTTCAGCAGCAAAAAGCCAAGACGGTTTCTGACGTGCTCGGCGATGATGGTTTTGCCAAGGGCCTGACCACGAACGATCTTGAGTACCTATTTTCGGATTAAGCCGGTGCACTTGGTCAGGCGAACGGCATAGCGCGCTGTCCCTAGTATGCCGTGGGCAGGTTTAATCGCGAACGAACAGTCGTGTCAAAACTTGGTCGACTGAGCGCAGTAAACTTCACACGTGTTTGGCCGCCTAAAGCTTCTCGACGTGAAACTCCGGTTGGCTCCATTTGCCGGCTGGCAGCAGCCAGCGGAAAATCACGCCGCCTTCGCGGTGACCGGTGGTGTCGAGTTGGTTTGGCTCGTCCAGATCGCGATGCGCCACGACGATGCGAAATGAGCCGTCCGTCTCCAGTTTCACTTGCGAATGGTTCAGGATGATTTGCCGGTTTACAAAATCACGCGACTCAAGCCAGCGGCTGCACAACTGCACCGACCAGTAGCGGCACTCGGGTGCGCGCCCCTCCATGACGAGCACCTCGTCCTCCTCCAGTTTATACCAACCGCCGACGTACTCGTTGTCGGGCGTGGGGAACAGGCTGTTGAGCCCCTCCACAGTGCTGTTGATGCCCACCGTGTTGGGCTGCTTCATCCACGCCTCCGAGGCCAGTTGCGTGGACTTGAATGTGCGCGACAAGCTCTGGCTCAGCGCCCGCAAACGGTGAGTGACTCCTTCCACCGTCGGTGCAGGTGGCGGCGCAATGTCATCAAGCAACTCGATGTTCAGTTCTGCAGGTTTTTGGCGGATATCGGTGAAGTACTGGCGCGTCACCAGCGTACGGGCGATGTTGTCCAGTTGAACCCAGTTTCGCACGCCGTCGGGCCGCTCGGCGGAGAGCACCAATTCGAACCGGCCGTTGTCGTCAAACTCCATCTCGCCATCGCACAGATTGGCGAGGATGCAGTTGGTCCGGCCGCGCAGGCCGTACAGGCAGAAGGCCAAGTACAACTCCTCCCCACGCTGGCCGTGGATTCGATAGCGCAGCGCCGGGTTCAAGGTGGCCCGGTGGTACAAGGTATCTGGATTATCCACGAAAAATTTCCGGATCGGCGACATGATCTGCACGAGGCTCGGCGCGTCAGCTTCCTGTTCTACCTGAAATTCCGTCATGGCGACTAGAATGCGCATGAGGAAACGGTAGCCCTCGGCGCGTTCCGAGGGGTCGCGTCCCTCGCTCAATGCGTCCACTTGTCCCGCCGCATTGGTGAGTTGCGCGGTCAGCGTCGCCCATGCCTTTGCTAGTTCGTCTTTGTTCATTTTTCTATTCCTTTAAAGTCGCGTCTTACAACCTCGGCCTCCAGCCCGAACTCCTCGATTGAGTAGCGGTGTGGGCCGTGTTTGTGCTGCCGGTTGCCGGCTAGCCATAGCTTCATCCTGTTTTCAAACGGATCAGAATATTCATAACCGTGGTGCACATAAATCCGATGCACGGTGCCGATGGGGTCTGCCACGAGGTCGTTGTATTGCACGTCGAGAAATTGTTCCGCATTGGAGGCGGAGCGAACTTCAGCCGAGCGTCTTCCAACTTCGAGTAGACGCTGATGCCAATGCGTTCCGATGACTCCCTTGTCGACGAGGTCGCTGGCTGCGCTTCGCGTGATCTCGCACAGGCTGCAGATGCTTGGCAGGACACTCTCTGCGCTGCGGTGGGTCTGTACGATTCGCGCATCCGGGAAGACGCTCAATAGGCCACTCAACCCTGGCAGATGGCGCGGTGCCTTGCAGACCCAGTGGCTGCCCCGGCATTTCCAACTGAGCATCTGGAGTTGGCGGCGGTAATAGAGGTACCATACGGGCTCGGCCTCATGTTCGGCGAGCCAACGGGAGTAACTCGGGATATTCGCCCTTAACTCGAAAATAAAATCTGCGAACGTGTGTTCGATGAGCCACAGGCATTCCTCCGGCCCTGTGGCATCCAGCTTGTGTGCGCTGGCCAGGAGGGGTGCTATTTTTTCAAAACTGGTGACAAATTCCTCCGTTTGCGCAATCCGCGAATCGTTGTCCAGGGACTCCGGTGCCGGCGCGGGGTGCAATCCCTCCCACAGCCTGAGCCAGCGCGAGGCCGGGTCGCAGGCGAGCAGGTTGTGCAGTAGCGTCGTGCCGGTTCGGGGGAAGCCCAGGATGTACAGCGGCCGTTCGATCGGCGTCTGCGCCATCTCCGGGTGCGCGGCAAATGCCTCCTCGGTTCGCAAGCGGTTCGTAAGCAGCCGCAGCATGGTGCGCTGCATCAGGATCACGCCCAGGGTATTGAGGCGTGCCTCGTCCTGTAGTGACTGGAGTAGGATGTTGTACGGCTCACGGTATGAATCATCACCAAAGTCCGACAGGCCGGTTTGTGCTGCTGCTTTCTCAAGAAGAGCTTCGGCGTTCAAGGCGATGTCTGGGGAGAGTCTGGACATTGTGGCGGGGTTGAAAAGTAGATCAGCGAACGTAGAGCGTGCCGCCATCCACGGGGAAAGGGCAGCCAGTGATGAACGATGCCTCGTCGCTGCAGAGGAAAACCGCCATCGCGGCGACTTCCTCCGGCTTACCCATGCGACCAATTGGCTGGTAGTCCGCCAGCTTTTTAAACATCTCCGCCTGGTTGTCAGGGTAATTCTCCGCGATGAATCCATCGACGAACGGCGTGTGGATGCGGCCCGGCAGAACGGCATTGCAGCGGATGTTGTCGTGCAGGTGATCCTTGGCCACCGAGTAGGTCATTGCGAGCACACCGCCCTTGCTGGTGCTGTACGCTAGGCGATCGTTGATGGCCATCGTCGCCACCGTCGAGGCGATGTTGACAATCGCGCCTCCGCCGCTGTTGAGCATCTGCCGAACGCCGCCCTTGAGGCAATTGAATACGCCTTTCAGGTTGACGCTCATCACGCGGTCAAAATCTTCCTCACTGGTGTTTGTGATATTGCCGACGTGTGCGATGCCGGCGTTGTTGACGAGGCAATCGAGCCCGCCGCGGTCTCTGCCAAGTTTGCTGAAGAGTTCCTGCACTTGGACGTGATTCGAAACGTCGCACTTGATGCCTTCCGCTTGGCCGCCGGTGGAGCGGATTTGCTCGACTGTCTCGTCGGCCGTATGGTCGTTGACATCAAGCACATCGACGAACGCGCCCTGCCTGGCCAAGGCGATGGCTATCGCCTGGCCGATTCCCGATCCCGCACCGGTCACGACGGCAGTCTTTCCTATAAGGCTGAACATGCACGTCAATGTCAACGAGACCGCCGGGCTTGGCAAGTTTGAACGCTCGGCAAGGCGCTCTCCAAAGAAACCTCTGTGCTGGCAAACACGGAGGAATGCTTTTACGCTTGGCCAGGCGGATGAGTGATTCCAGAAAAGAAATCAGACGGCTTCGCAGTGAGGAGTGGTTCAACAATCCGGCGCATCCGGACAACACGGTTATTTACATCGAGCGTTTCCTGAACTACGGCATCACGCCGGAGGAGTTGCGCGCTGGAAAGCCGATCATCGGCATCGCCCAAGTCGGTAGCGACATCACCCCGTGCAACCGTGGCCACATCGAGACGGCCGAGCGCGTGAAGGCTGGCATCCGCGATGCCGGCGGCATTCCGTTTGTGTTCCCGGTACACCCGATTCAGGAGAGTTGCCGCCGACCCGCTGCTGCGTTGGATCGCAACCTGGCCTACCTTGGGCTCGTCGAGGTGCTGCATGGCTATCCGTTCGACGGCGTGGTGTTGACGACCGGTTGCGACAAGACCACGCCGGCATGCCTGATGGCGGCGGCAACGATGAACCTGCCGGCGATAGTGCAGTCGGGCGGACCGATGCTCGACGGATGGTACAATGGCGAGTTGGCCGGATCCGGAACGATGGTTTGGGAGGGACGCAAGCAGATGTCCGAGGGCAAAATCACCGTCGAGGAGTATCTTGCCCAAGTGGCTGCCTCCACCCAGAGCGTGGGACACTGCAATACGATGGGGACGGCGCTCTCGATGAATTCGCTTGCCGAGGCGCTGGGCATGTCGCTTCCCGGCTGCGCGGCGATCCCGGCTGCGTACCGTGAACGCGGGCAAATGGCGTACCGCACCGGCAAGCGCATCGTCGACATGGTTCATGAGGGGTTGACGCCAAGCCAGGTGATGACCCGTGAGGCGTTTGAAAATGCCATCGTCGTTAACACGGCCATCGGCGGTTCCACGAATTGCCCCGTTCACCTGGGTGCCATCGCGCGGCACCTAGGGGTCGAACTGAGTCTGCAGGACTGGCAGGACATCGGTTACGACGTGCCGTTGCTCGTCAACTGCCAACCGGCCGGCAAGTACCTTGGGGAGGCGTTCCATCGCGCGGGTGGTGTTCCCGGGGTGTTTCGCGAGTTGCTCGAAGCCGGGAGGATTCACGGCGATGCCATGACCGTCAGCGGCAGGACGGTGGCCGAAAACCAGGCGAGCGTTCCGGAACCGGACCGCGAGGTGATACGTGCCCATGGCGAGCCATTGAAGAAGCAGGCCGGCTTTCTCGTGTTGAGCGGGAACCTGTTCGACGCGGCGCTGATCAAGACGTGCGTTATTAGTGACGAATTTCGAGCCCGTTACCTGTCCGAGCCGGGCAATGAAAATGTGTTCACGTCGCGCGTGATTGTGTTCGAGGGGCCGGAAGATTATCGCGAGCGGCTCAACGAGCCATCGCTTGAAATCGACGACTCCTGCATGCTGGTAATTCGAGGCTGCGGGCCGATCGGCTATCCCGGCTCCGGCGAAGTGGTGAACATGCAGCCGCCGGACAAGCTTTTGAAACAGGGCATTCAAACTCTGCCGACAATGGGCGACGGACGCCAAAGCGGCACTTCGGCCAGCCCGAGCGTCTTGAATATCGCGCCCGAGTCGGCTGTGAGCGGGAACTTGGCCCTGCTCGAAACCGGCGACGAGGTTCGGGTGGATCTTAACGAGTGCCGAGTCGAGTTGCTGGTGTCCGAGGAGGCCTTGGTCAAACGCCGAGAAAACCACACGCCACCGGAGCTTCACAATCAGACCCCTTGGCAGGAAATGTACCGGGGCTGCGTCGGCCAGCTAGACACTGGAGCCTGCATTGAGTTAGCGACCAAATACCGTGACGTTTGCGGGGATCATCCGCGTCATTACCACTGATTTACTCGATCAGGATTGAGTTGCCGCCCGGCTGAGGCTAGTCTGCGCGGCCATGAGCGAGGGAGACTTAAGCACAAATCAAAGACCGGATGGCCGAGCGGTGGATCAGCTTCGCACGGTCACTTTCAAAAACGACATTGCTCCGCACGCCACCGGCTCGACACTAATCGAGTGGGGGAACACCCGCGTCATATGCTGTGCCACGGTGGAGGAGTTGGTGCCACGCTGGATGAAGCTGCAAAACGTCGAGGGCGGTTGGGTTACCGCCGAATACTCAATGCTGCCTTACTCGACGCTTGATCGCAAAAGGCGTGACATTGCCAAGGGCAAGATCGACGGGCGCTCGCAGGAAATCCAGCGCCTCATCGGCCGTTCGATGCGGGCTGCGGTGGATCTGGTCAAGCTCGGCTCGCGAACGATCTGGATCGACTGCGACGTCCTCCAGGCCGACGGCGGAACGCGCACGGCGTCGGTTACCGGTGCCTACGTAGCCCTGTCGCTGGCCTTGACCAAGCTGCAGACCGACGGATTGCTGGAGTGCGACCCGGCGCTCGCCGCGGTCGCCGCGGTGAGTGTCGGCGTGGTCAAAGGCGTGCCCATTTTGGATTTACCCTACGTCGAGGACGTTGCCGCCGAGGTGGATATGAACATCGTGATGAACGCCACCGGCGAGTTCATCGAGTTGCAGGGTACCGGAGAAAAGAATACCTTCAGCGATGGCCAACTGGCCACCATGCTAGCGCACGGGCGAAAGGGGATCGACGAGTTGCTGGACTTGCAAAAGGCGGCCATCTCCGAGGGCTAAGGCAAGCGGCCATCATGTATTGCAGGGAGAAACCGACTCGGCTGCACTTCGTCCGCCACGCCGAGGTAGACGAGGCGTACCACGAGGTGTTCGGGGGCCAGATCGACATGGAACTATCGCCGCTTGGCCACGAACAGGCCAAGCGCTTGGCTAAGTTTTTGGGCGGACGCACCTTTGATCGCATTTACCTCAGCCCGATGATTCGGGTGCAGCAGACAGCCAAGCCACTGCTCGACGCGCTTGGCCAGGAAGCTCAAGTCGTTGACGACTTGCGGGAGGTTGATTTCGGCGTCTGGACCGGCCACAAGTGGCACGAGATACAGGAAAAATTCGGCCTGGACGCCGAGGATTGGCTCGTGCATTTGGAGAACGGCGACGTCGCCGGGGCTGAGTCGATCGAGGGATGCCGATCACGCATCCGCGGCAGCTTAGGGCAAATGATGAACGAAGGGGCAGGTCAAGACGTTCTCGTCCTGTGCCACGGTGGTGTGATTCGGATGCTCCTGTCGCTACTGCTCGACGAGCCGTTCTCAAAAATGGATCGCTTCGAAGTAGACTTCGCCAGTCTGAGCGTCATCGAGCACCGATCCAGCCGTGTAGAAATTAAGCTGCACAACTTCGCCCCCTGGCTGTGGCTGGGTGAGAATGGTGAAATGTGACCGGGTAGTCGGATCACCGTTTGTCTCGAGCGCAAATCGATCGACCCGGCGCGGGGCGCATTTGACCAAGTGAGACGGCTTTTTACGGCTTGGGAATGGGGATTGTTGCGGCGGAATGACTTGAAGAGCGGTGCTCGGGTTCTTGTCAAATTTCTTCCCTGTTTTTTCGAACGCTAGGGTCGATGCCGTGGTCGAAGCCCGAGACCGTTTGTTATGTATGA
>CETS01131315.1_pt1 | contig 19646 bp, 26 predicted proteins | sample 356391 | NCBI WGS metagenome assembly CETS01 (sample SAMEA2622673, study PRJEB7988) | marine metagenome | isolation source: saline water (ENVO:00002010), including
TGAGGATTTAACTCAGTCAGGATACTTTAGTGGATACACCTATAATAATTCTGGTAATAAACTCCAAGCTGTTACGGGTAATGCTACTGCTGGTTCAGAACAGAGACAGATCCCTATTGCTGGTGATACTGAGTCTGTTCATGATCAGAAGGTATACATTGAATTAAGAAGACCATCTATTGCTAGATCTGGTAACCATACGTTTGAATACCTTGGTTTTGGTCCAGGTAACTATTCATCTGGTCTACCAGCAAGACAGGAAGTTATCCTATCTGAGTTCCAAGACTACTACTCACAAGCAAAACGTGAGGATGGTGGTATTGTATTCTACACTGGTCTTAATAGTAATGGTGACTTATACATTGGTAACAAGAAGATTGATGCTATCACTGGTGAAGAAACATTCCTAGAGAAGGCACAACTTGAGTCATCTACAGATGATACAGATATTATTACTACACTGGTAACATCATTTGATACTCCTGTTACATTTAAGGATAAGATTACTGTTGAAGGTATTGGTTACTTTAATAACAGAGTAATTATTAGTACTCAACCACCAACTGAATCTCCTGCTCTTACCATTCTTTCTAACCCAAGAAGTGATGGTGGTGGAGAAGATAATACATTAACTAGGGGTAATTGGTCTGATAGAAATAAGGGTGATATGACCCTTAGTAGGAATAAAATTTCCACGGCTGTTTATCACATAAAAGGTCGAGGTACAGGACTATTCCCAGGTCAAGAGTATAGTATACGTACAAACTTCTCATTTAGTGAGAATGAGCCTAGCAACAGAACACCTGATCAGTCAACAACATTTAGTCCTGAGCAGTTTGTAAGATATTACAATTCAGCTGATGTAGATGCTAATGCACAAGCAGGCGATATCCTTTATAAGGGTAAGTCAATTGAGCAGAGTGGTTCTCTTGGTTGGATATATGCTAACTACTATTCTATAATACCAAACACATCTGTTCTTCAGCTTTTAGCTAACGGTAGTAATACTGTTCAACTTCATTGGTCTGGTGCATTTACTAATGGTGATAGTGGTATTAACATTGGTGTAGGTAAGACAATCCGTATTAAAGGATTCTCTGATCCACGTGTTAATGGTAAGTGGGTAATTACCAAGGCAGATCAAACAGGTGCAGATGATGGGTTCTGTGAGTTTGTTGTTAACAATTCCATCCCTACAACTACATTTACTTGGGCTACTGAGTCAAGTGTTATTCTTGAAAGATCTGATGAGAATTGGAAAGAGACTGGTGTAATAGGTTCTGAAGCAATTAGAACTGAAACAGGCACAATTGGTAAGTACAAGCTTGGTATTAACACCATTGCTCGTACTGCTCATAATGCTCATGAGCATGGATTCCTAACATACACTGCTAGTGGTACAGTTTATGATCAGCAAGAACCAAGAGCAAACTTGGATGTTGTTGGTAATGCATTCATTAGTGGTAAGGCTATTAATGATTACACTGGTGAAGCAACTACAACTAAGACTGAGACTGCTCTTAAAGATGCACTGATAGTTGGTGGAGATTCAATTGTATCTGATAACCTAGCAACACTTAGAGTTTCTACTCTAGAAACAAGAGTTGGTATCAATGCAACTAATGCTGAGATGGATTCCACCTTATTTGTTAAGGGAACATTACATCTATCTGGTAATAATGCTGATGCAGACATCGATGGTGATTTGAATGTTGATGGTGGTGATATTACCACTGGTGCTACATCATTTAACCTTCTTAATACTACTGCAACTACACTCAATTTTGCTGGTGCTTCAACCACTTTAAAAATTGGTGACGATGCTGTAACAGCTCAGACAATAGACATTGGTACTTCTTCTACTGATACAACATTAAATGTACACACAGCATCTACTGATTCAACAGTTAATATTGGTGTTGTTGCTGATGGTGCTACTAACAAGTCAGTACTTACATTTGGTGGTGCGTTTAGTAACACTGCTAACTCTACATTCACAATTAAGAATGCTCAGACCATACTTGATGGTGACTTAGATGTTAATGGTGGTGATCTACAGTCTAATTCACAGACTATCAATCTATTCACCAGAGCTGGTGCTGGTTCTATTGTAAACTTTGCAACTAGAGCATCACAGTTTGCTATCGGTGGTGTTGCTGGTACTACAGAGGTTAGAAACTCTTTACAAGTTAATGGTGATACAGACATGTATGGTGATGTAACCATGCATGGTGGATCTAACAGTGGAACTGTTACAGTTGATAGACAACAACTCAATACAGCACAGATAGCTCATGCTCCTGGTAGTTTACAAAACCTCAATGTTGACTTCTACAAGTATGTTGAAGATATTGATAGTTTCCAAGTTATTACTAGTGTTGCAGCTAATGGAGTTATCTCTGTAAATGAGAATTATTTCTTAGATGGTAACGTAGTTAGATTTACTGATATTACTGGTCTTTCTGGCGGTGGTATTAATATAACTACACCATACTGGGTTATTAATAGTACTGGTAGTACATTCCAGATTGCTACATCTGAAGGTGGATCACCTGTACAGGTTGGTGGTACTCCTGGAACATCTGCTGGTATTACATTACAAAATACCTTAGTTGATACTGGTACTGGTACAACTCAATGGACATCTAATTCAAATGATGCTGAATATAATAGATTACCAGTTAATAACGTCAGAGGAATAGAGATTGGTGATATCCTTATCATAGGAACAGAATTGGTTGAGGTTGTCTCACCTGGTCCTGATGCTAATACAAGGATAGTTCCAGTTAATAGAGGTATAGATTGCACAACTGTAGCAATACATGCAGATAATGCTGTTATATACAAGCTTGAGAGATCTAATGATGCTACTTACTTAGTTGGTAGAGTACCACAAAATTCTACAACTCCAACATTATCTAATCTTGTAGATAATGCTGATACAATGGAAGTTCCTATCAATGAGTTAGGAACAGGTGATGCAGTTAAGTTCAGTAATGTTGGTAGCATTGTAGGAGTTGATACTACATCAACTTACTTCGTTGTGAACGCAGTGAATGACACTGGTAATAGCGTCACAAGGTTTAATCTATCTCTAGATCCTGATGGTGGTGCTGTCCCAATATCAGGTAGTGTTGGATCTGCTATACTTAACTTTAGTGCTGATCTTGTATCACTTGCTGAGTTTGGTGGACAGTTCAGTATTGGTGATTACTTAAGATTAAATGGTGCTAACACACCTACATGTACTGGTGAATTTGTTAGGATTACTGCTGTTAATGATACTAATGCTGAGAAGTTTAGTGTTAATAATGGTGCACAGCAAGATCGTTTCGTAATTGATTCTGTCTTCGGTGGTGTAGATTCTACTATACTTGGTGATCAAGACTTTAGTATTAATCTAACAGGTAATGCATCAACTAATTCTACTGATAATCAGTTTAGGATTATTAATGGTCAACCAACTTCTAATACTAGATTAACTATCGATAGTGATGGTAAGTTTACAGTCGTTGGTATTGGTACTGAGGCTGCTCCTAAAGCAATTATAGATAAAGGAGGCAATGAGTGGTTAGCTGGTAACTTAAGAGTACAGAATGATGGTGCAGCAGGTTCTGCTGACGATGCGAAGATGGCTCTGTATCTACAGGCATCTACTGGTAATCTTGAGATCTCTGGTCACTTACAAATAGATGATGACTTCTCTGTATTCAGTGGTACAACTGGAGTAGAGTTCCCATCTACATCTGACGCTAAGTTACATGTAGATGCACAAACTGGTGATACACGTATTGGTGTTGCTGGATCTGCAATCGGTACTGGTGATCTAACAGTTAATGGTGGTCAAGTTACTATTAACAGTCTTTCTCAGGCACGTACATCAGCAGATAATACTAAGGCATTAGAAATTAATGGTCTTGGTAATAGTAGTGATAGACTATTCAGAATACGTCAGGATGCTGCTATTGATGCATTTGGTGTTAATAGATACTGGGGTAAGAATGGTGGACTCAACTGGGAGTTCAAATCTTCTGACGCAACACTTGAAACTGGTAAGAACTACTTTGTTGCTATTGCTGCTACAGCAATATTTACATTACCAGATGATGCAGAGACTGGTGATATGATTAGGTTGATTGACCTAGGAGGTAATCTATCTTACTCTACATCATTAATTGTTCGTGCACCAGTTGGTGTACAAATGCAAGGTGATGCTACTGGAACACTTGCTGGCGGTCTTTCTACTGCATATCAAGGTGGTGAAATGATTGTTCAGACCAGAAATGCTGGATTTGGATTCGTATACGCTGGAGCAAAAGATGGAACAGAAACAGGAACTATACCGTCCAATTACAGAGGATGGTGGCTCGTGGAGTTATAATCGATGAGACAGTACGAAGCAGAAAAACGTATGAGGGGGGCTGCCATAGGCACGATCCTTCCGTGGTCAGGAGATCAAGGAACCTTACCAGATGGTTGGCTCCAGTGTAATGGTCAAGTACTGGAAGCTATAAACTTTCCAGTACTCGCATCTATTTTGGGTAATACATACGGACCTGTTAATGGTCTTAATGGTAGAACATATCCAAGTTATATAAGTGGAGATACATTTGCTTTACCTCAGTTAAATACTAGGTTATTAGCAGACTACGAAGAAGACTATGTTAGTGTTGCTGCATTGCAAGCTGGACAGACATATCAGAGTGGTGCTGTTGGTGGTTTGACTATTACTAATGGTGAAGTAGATGAGGGAAGAGCATCAGCAACATATAATTTTAATCTAACTTCTGCTAGTGGTGGAACTGGTCTTCAAGTAACTATTGATATAGATGTTCAAGGTAGAGCTGGAGTAACTAAGATAGTTGATCCTGGTGGTGGATATACTGCTGGTGATGTATTAACTGTATCTTCTGCTTCACTTCCTTCAGGAACAGATGACTTACTATTAAAGGTAGATTGGACTCTACCATCAGTACCAGATGTATTAACACCAACAGGAGTTGGTACTAATAAATTAATTGAAGGTGATGGATCTGGTGTTAGTCCAGGTACATCATATAATGCTAACTCTGATATAAATTTTACTATCACAGATTCTAGTAGTTTAACTGGACAGATTAGAAACTTCTCAATAAACCCACCAAATTATTTTAAGACATTCCATACCTTACCTAGAAAGTTAAGTAAGGATCATATGCCACCTCATACACATGGTAACCCTACTGTTATTGGTAATACAGGTTCTGGTTACAGATATGTTCTTGATGATGGAGATCCATTTGAATCATTTCAGTGTCCAAGAGTTGTTACCAACGTAGAAGGTAATGGAAAACAGAAGACACTTGTTGCATCACAACCACCAGGTTCTGGTAACCCTGATACTGTTGATGGTAACCAAGGAGTTGCTTTGGTAACAAGATTTGTTTCAGGTCAGACTATAGTTGATATGACCTCACCAAAGCTTAATCCTAATACCACTGGTGGTGTTGGTACATATAACCCACAACCAGTGTGGACTGGTCCTATGCCTAGACCTTTAGGTGCTACTTACAGTACTGCTAACTCAGTATATAATTGTAATGAAAGAGAATCAAACCTAACTGATAAGAACTGGTATGGTTATCAGGGTCAAGCAGATGATATTGCTAATAATTTATTCAACCCTGCAGATGAGACTACATCTAAGACATTTCCAGTTGCTTTGAATCATAATAATGAGTATCATACTAATCAACAGTCTCATACTCACTATTCATTCCAACTTACAATGAACGCTGGTTTTGTTAAACCACCTACAATCGTAGCTGTTAATGATATACAAATTGATAGTACATTGTCTGGTCAACCTACATCAGTTGCACCACAAAATCTACCATCAGCACTAAATATTAACGTGGATGTAAAGACTCCTGCTATTAGTATGATGTATCTTATTAGGGCGTTTTAATGAAGTTTCTACAGAGAGAAAGATCTAAATTAGGTAATGCACCTGGTACTATTATTAACTGGGGTGTTAGTATACCTGATAATGATCCTAATTTTGCACAGATCATAGAGAAGTTACCAGCAGGTTATTTGAGATGTGATGGTTCTGTTTATGATGAGAGAGATTATCCAGAACTTGCAAGGATACTTGGTACTGGTGAAACATCATTGTATAAGAAAGATACTCAAGCTCTAGCTGCTACTCAGTTTCAGGTTCCTGATTTAGGATCAAAACATATTGAAGCTGCTTCATCATCTAATGTGGGATCATATAGAAATATTAATAAAGTTGTTGGTACTGGAGAGAATGCTACAACTATAAAGAAAGCAGGTGTTGGTGTTGAGATGTTCTCCAATGTTGGTACTAATGCTACCATAGGATTTAATGGTGCATTTACTATACCACAACAGAATTTTAATTTGATTGGTGCAGTAGGTTGGACACTTCCAACTACTAGTGAACAATCATCAGTACCTGCAGGTGCTATAGGATCACATGGACATTTCTCTGGTGGTACTAGAGTAGCAATAAAAGAGAGTGCTGAGTTTCCTAATAGATCTACACCATATTATAAAGCAGCAGCTGATGTTAATGTTACCAGTACTGCTGGTAGTTCTGGTGGATTATGTAATGATATTGCATATCATTATTGGATGAGGATTCTTGGATCTAGTCAGGGTTTTGGAGGAATTGGTGTTTGTAATGGTGGTAACTGTTCATCTTTCGATAGACACTTCTTAGGATGGGCATCTCGTAATGGTGCTCATGCAACTGTCCAAAATGATCCAAATCCTTTACCTAGTAAGTGGGATATGAATAAAACAATATCTGGACAAGATGTAGTTACAGCAACATCATGGCCTCAGAGTACAACTATTAATGTTGGACTACAAAGACCATATGATACTATCAATGATGATATAATGAGTCCAGTATATCCTACTGCTAGGAATGTTGAAGAACAGAGTGAAGTTCCAAATGGATCTGATACTGTTGATGGTACAATGCATTCTCATATTATTGATAGAGAGGTAGGTGATACTGATTTTGCTATGACCACTGAGGTTACAACTATGAGACCAGATGGTCTTGAAGCATCTGTTAACATAACTACTTCTGGTGTAAATAAGTTTGATGATGTTGTTTCACCATACATTGTTATGGAATTTCTAATAAAGTACTAACATGCCTAGAGAAAGAGGATCCTTCCACAATCATTATTCTGACATGGGCAACGACTCTGGTATGCCTGTTGGAGCTATCATGTCTGTTTTTGTAGGTGACCATGATGATGGTGATTCTACAGCTGCATCAAAGGTTGAGCATCAATATCCTGGTTGGTTGTATTGTGATGGGAGACAATTAAATATTGCTGACTTCCCTTTATTATATGATGCATTACAGAATAAGTATGGTGGAACTGCTCCTACTTTAGTTGACCTCAGAGATTGGGGTGATAACACTCAACTCACTGGTACATTTAATTTACCAGACATGAGGATGAAGAGAGTTAATGGTCCTGATGGTATTGATGGAGCTGGATCAATAACACCAGACTTATCTACTATGGAAGTAGGTATGACTGGTGGTGAATGGTATATTAGCAGAGCTAGGCAACTTGAGGAGTATGGGTTTGGGACAGTTCGTGTAACTGGATATAGTGCTGTAACAGGATTTGTTAAAGGAACATTGTCTGGTCAGGCAGTTATAAAGGTGGGACCATTACAACCACATACATTAAGTGGACCACCACCACATAGTCATTTAGTTTTGGGTAGTGAGGCAGGACCACAGACATATGAGCAAGGTGAAGCTATGGATGATACTAAATCACCAAACTATGTTACTAATAGATCTCCAATTCAACAGTGGGTTCCTGAAGATACTGGATATGCTGCTGAACATTCACATTATTTCACTGAGTATAGACCAAGAAGAGGTATAAATCCAAACTCACCTACACAAGCACAGTATTCATATGATATATCTCCAACATATGCACATGAACATAATAGTGGTACTGCTGCAGCTGCTGTTGGTCAAGAAGAATGGACAACAGCAGGTACTTATAGTTGGACAGCACCTGCTGGTGTAACGTCTATTTGTGTTGTTGCAGTTGGTGGTGGTGCTGGTGGTTGTGGTAGTTTAGTTGGTGGAGGTGGTGGTGGCCTTGGATATAAGAATAATATCATAGTGTCACCAGGATCTAGTTATACAGTAGTCGTAGGTGCTGGTGGTCAAGGTACAGATGATCCATACCCAACAAATTGGCCCGAAGGTGGAGATAGTTATTTTATATCTGCTAGTACTGTTAAAGGTGGTGGTGGAGGTACAACATCAGGATCATATACATCTAGGGATGGTGGTGATTATTTTGGAGATGGTGGTGGTAATGGAGGATATGCTACTACATTTGGTGCAGGTGGTGGAGCTGGTGGATATTCAGGTGATGGTGGTGGAGGTAATACTCAAGGTGGTGTTGGACCTACTGATGATGGTAATGGTGCTGGAGGAGGTGGTGGTGCTGGATCACATACTCAGTTAACTACTGGTGGATGTGGAGGTGGTGGAGTAGGATTAGAAGGACAGGGAGCTAATGGTGTCCAAGGTACTCCAATTAACCAAATGACTCCAGGTGGAGCTATGAATGGTGGTGGTGGAGGTTCTGGTGGTGCTGCTGGTGGAAGCTCAACTGCACCTCAACAGAATAATAATAACTGGATGATAACTCACCCAACAAATGCAACTAATACTTATTGGTCTACATTTATGCAGCAGTATGGTATTTGTAAGACTAGGGTTACAGATCCAAATAATCCAGATCCATATCTAAATCAACAGACATATGGACAGCGTTTAGTTACTCTTACTGCAACTACACAGTTATGGATAAGGGTTCAGGCTGATGATACTGCTGATGTCTATTGGGATGGAGTAAAGAAAAATACTTCTCCAATACAAGATGGTATAAATGATACTAATATTGATCTTGGTACTGTTGCTGCTGGTACATATATCTTTGGATGGAATCTAACAAATACTGGTACAGGTTCTATTAATGATAATCCAGGTGGTATAGCATGGCAGTTAAGTAGTGCTAGTGGTGGACTTGGAACTGTGTTCGCAACCTCACAAGATGCTACTGGATCTTCGTCAACATACACACATTTTAATGGTAGTGATGGTGGAGCTGTTGGCGGTGGAGGAGGTTCATGCTATAATACTCCTATTGCTACCGATCCTAATGCTACCGCAGGTAATGGAGGAGTTGGTGGAGTACGAATCATGTGGGGACCTGGAAGGGCATACCCTGCAACTCTTGCAGCAGATCAAACTCCTGTAGATGGTACTGATCCAGGTACTAGTGATGCATACTCCAATCCTTATGGTAAAAATAAAGTCAATGAGAATCTACAAAATGATCAAGGTCAGGCAGTATCATTCAATATCGACAAAACACTATCAGTTACACCAGCTGCGGCTGCAATGACTGTAAATGATGGTACACTCACAATGACTGGTGCTGAACAAATAACAGTATCTGCTGGTATTGTTCCAACTACACCTATTCCACTTGTGTTAAAATACTTTAGAGTAAAATATCTTATTAAAGCTTGGTAAAATAAATTATGGCGATAACAGCATCGGGTGCATCTAACTATGTTGAGATGGTTACACCTATTATACCTATGGACTTGATGGGTGATAAAGGAAAGTTTGATGATTTCATAGGAGTATGGGAGAATTTTGTTCCCTCTGCTTTTTGTAATGACCTTATTAATTTCTTTCAAACTTGGCAGAGGCAAGCACTCATTACTAATGAGGAGAGGGACATGCCCCTTACCAATCCATATGCAAATGAAATGCATGCCATGCCTGGTACTTCTCAGTTCAAGACAAGAACATTAGGTCGTAATGATCTTGGATGTATGTTGGATTGTTTAAGTGGTAATCTTTCAGCTCAAGTTAATCAGTATTTACAATCCACATTAAATCATTATTGTACAACATATGATTCATTAGGGTCAGTTCCTTTAACGTCTTGGCATGTTAAGATGCAACAGACTCCAGAGGGAGGTGGTTATCATGTATTTCATCATGAGGATGGATCATATAATGAAGCACATAGAACTGCTACATGGATGATATATCTCAATGAAGATTTTGAAGGTGGTGAGACTGAGTTCTTCTATCAAAAGAGAAGGATTAAACCAAGTACAGGAACAGTAGTAATATGGCCTGCTGGTTATACACACACCCATAGGGGTAATTTGGTTCTTAAGGGAACTAAATATATCATAACAGGCTGGTTCTATCAACAACCCGTATAATAAAAATGTCTACGATCAATAATAACACAGTAATTATTAGTGGTACTAACAGAGTTATAACTCGTGGTACTACTACAAAAACAATATCAGATGCTGATTGGAATGAATATATTGTTCCAGTCTTAGATCCTTTATGGAGTACTGATAAAGATAGATTACAGACATTTAAGTATTTTGATGATCCAACTGAATCATATACTTGTAATAAGAGTAAGTATGTTCGTAATCATACTACTGGTGAATATTTCTGGAAGGATTATATATTTGATGAACCAACATTAGAAGTAACAAAAGCTTTTGTTGCTAAGATCAGAGAAGCATTCGATGCTATACTATCAGTACAGATAGATGATATAGATAAGAGATTTAATAGAATACTTAAAGAAGAGAATGGGTTGTCCTTAACAAGAATAAAAGCATGGAGAGATTTCTTCTTACATACATCTGATTGGACAATGCTTGAGGATGCACCTGTTACTGCTGAAGAAAAACTACAGTGGAAAGATTATAGAGCACGTGTAAGAGCTTTACCTGATGGATTTGAGAGTGGTATACATGTGTTAGCCAAGATTGATGTTCCTATTGATCCAGCTATTTACAAGAAGCATTACTTACCTCATAATGCTGGTGTTGCTTACCTAGCAAATGATGAACAGTTCATCCAATTCCCACCAGCATCTGATAGAACTGCTGCTGATATTAATTCACTGGATGTAATCATGAGTGAGTATGTTATGTTAGCATTGAGGTTCTCAAGACCTGCACCATTGTTTAATGTACCATCTATATCACACCTAACTGATCCTGTTGAGGTATTAATTGCTCAAATCGAAGAAGATCAGAAGAAATTGGATGAGGCTAAAGCTGCTGCAGGTATGTAAATATGATTCGTAAAATGATGTGGCTGGATCCAGCCCTTTGTGATCAAATTGGTAGATATTTTGATAAAGGATCCTTCATTGATGGTAGTGATAGTGGTACTGCTAACAGAGAAATAAAAAGAACTCAACAACTAAATGATGATGAAGATGCTCGTGAGTTGTGGGAACATCATTTCTGGAATTCTCCCTTTACATCTGCTGTTTGTGTGAAGAGGACATCAGGACCAATGTTTGTTAAGTATACTGCAGAAGATCAAGGTCATTATGATTTTCATAATGATGCCCCTATCATGGGTAGAAAACTAAGATCAGATTATGTTATGATAACAGCAATCAATGATCATGATGAATATGAAGGTGGTGATCTTCAAATTAGATTCGGATCTGAAACATATGCTTACAGACTTAATAAAGGTGAATGTATATTCTTTGATCCAAATTTATGGCACAGGGTAAAACCTGTTAGTAAAGGAGAAAGAAGAGTATGTGTTACATGGTTAGAAACTTTAATACAAGATGTATTCATTCGTGAGTTATTATATGACTATCAAGATTTAGAATTCTATGCAATGAATGCTATTGATAAGAGTAAATGGATGCATGATGTTGAACCTACTACATACTTTAACCAGATCAGATATAAATTAATAAGACAGTACTCATCAACTTATGATGATTAACATAACTCCTATGGACTATAAAGCACTACAAAACACACTCAGCGATTATTCTAAAGCATTAGGATTACCAGTACTATGGTATGATGCTTCAAAGATAAGATTGTTAGAAGCTGCAGGTGATACAGCTAAGATCAATACCATTTGGACGTGGTATGAGGGATTCATGTCTGATCCACTGTTATCAGAGTTTAAGAATAGTACTTATGGTACTCTAAGATATAGTAGTATAACTACAGCACAGTCAGATGCAGAGGACTGGTTTCCTAAGGCTAGTCTCTGTCCTGATGCAGATCATTATGTTTATGCTTGTATCTTTAATGAGTCTGGGAATCTTGCGTGGGAAAACGTGGAGTAGTATCAATATGATCTGGTGATCGTTGTGATACCATCCAACTCTTGTGTTGTTGATAGTAACCATGATATTGCATAGATATTGGATAACCTTCTAGTTCACAGTTGAAATAACCGTGTGGTTCTAGCCAAGGTAATTCAGTATCTTTTTTTGCGGTTAGATAAGCTTCACCTTGTGATATTTCATATGGTAGATTGTATTCTACACATGCAGGCTCACATGGTTTCCATCTCCATACATTATACATGAGTGTAATTCTAGTCTCATCTATCAAAGCTCCAAAGTTTGCTGGTACTCCATGATAGTATGGTATCGACCAGTTGATGTGCTTACCTAACTTAGGTGCACTCCAGAATGTCCATTCATTATCACCAATAATATGTTCGTCTGTATTATTCCAGTCAACATAATGATCTACTAATACAGTTGGTTGACCACTATCACATAAGTATGTTACACTAGAGAATGGTGCTGCATGTACTTCATTATATTTCTCTCGTCTATCTAAATCAAGATCTGCATGGAATCTCCAATCACTCTCGATGGTTGTATGTTCTCTTATCCACCACTCAGCACCAACATAACTATGAAATAGGTTATGCTGTCTGGATGATTTGTATATAAAGTTCTCTATTATATTTTGTGGAGGTCTACTAAAATCATACCACCATGTAAGCTTTTGATCTGGATCAACTGCTAATATATTCTTAGCTTCTACTTGTAGATCCTTAGCATTAGCGAGATAACTACTATACGATTCAACTGTCATGATTAATAATCAAATACATCCATTGTTTCCTACTGCTATTTACCAGTGTAGCATAGATGGTAACTGGAATGATTTGTTACACAGTAAGACTGAGTTTCAATTCGATCCAGATCTACCTGGTGATAATAGTATTACAGGTGAGACCAGAGATAAATGCTTGTTACATCATGAGGAAGATCTTAATGACTTCTTCTTTGCTATCTCTAGTCAGATAATTGAGTGTCTTGATGGTGCTGGTATTAGAACTGATAGACTATCACCACATATAATGAAAGCATGGTTCACAATTGTGAATGCTAAGGATGATATGACCATGCATACACACGCATGTTCTGATCTATCATTTGTATACTATCTACATGCACCACCTAAAGCAACACTATCATTTTATACTCCATGCAACCCAAACTGCTATACTGAGGGTATGATGGATCCCAAGAGTGCAGAGAAGACATTAATAAGCAGTCAAAACTTCATAACGTCCAATAATTACACCATTTCAGTTGCAGCAGGTGATCTAGTGGTCTTCCCATCAAATCTAAATCACTATTTTAAGGGTGATTCAGGGTCAGGTACATACATTAGGTCAGTTGCTGGTGATGTTAAACTGGTATTGAACCCAGATCTTACCGATTTTGATACAGGTATGATACACTTTGATCATTGGAGAAGGTTCTAAGTGTGTGCACTTCAACAAACTGGCACACACCCCCTTGCGAGGGTCAGATTCTGATGTATAGTAGGTAGGTCGTTAAGGGAATAACCCTATGAGTATCTTTGATCAACTAGAAGCAGCAGTTAATGGTGTTGAGCTATTAGCAGCAATTGACCAGTACATCGTGGACTATGGAGCAGACTAGTTTAAAGAGTAAACTCACGGTTGCTGAGTTGGACTTCTTACTCGATATCCTCATGTCGGTTCGAGATCCTAAGATTGACCACTCAGCAGCCACGTATGGGGTAAACACTCGTACAGTTGTAAAAAAACTCGGTGCATTAGCCGATCTCGCTGAAGGAATTCACAATGATTTCAACAATTGATCAAACACTATTAGATCTAAGCTATTGCTTTAATGTATGTGGTATGAATGATACCCACGCAGAACAGTACTTAGAAACATGTGATGAGTATGGAGTGAGTGCTGAATATTTTGATGCTGAGTTTTTAGTCACTGGTGAACCAGAGGTTCATGATCCTGACCATCTCAGTATTGAATCATTCAATGCTATTCATGGTATCTACTTTGAGTACGAGTAACCTTTCGTTACTGTAATCTAAAGACATCATAAAAAATTAACGAAATGTAGCGGTTGTATCTTAAAATGGAGACAATCCAAATCTAAATAACAAAAAAGGGAGGGCCATGAAGGATCAGAGATCTCTTGACGATTCCCCCACATCGTATGAGAAGTGGGATCGTGCTAAGAGTATACTTCTTGAATCACTGTTCAAACCTGATAATCATCTCAGGTCATGTGCATACAATCAAGAATGTTTTGATGATGTGATAAAAATTCGTGATGAGATCATTGAGTATGTTCAGGGGATGACTAATCCTCGTGAGCATGACGCATCTCCTTATTATGAGATTCCTTCAAGGTATTAAGATGGATGAGATTAATGTTAAACTCACCCATGATGATTTCTATCTTCTACAAAGAATTGTAGGTGAACACAATTCAGATGTGGAAGGTATTATCAAGGCGTTAGATGACGCTGAGATGGATCTATCTTATGATGAGTATGTTAGAGATGTACCTGCTGGTGAGGCAGTCTCTAGGAGCGAATTTGAAACACTAGTGTTATCAAATTCATTTGATCCCCCACCTGTCGAATTGGAGGAAAATGTATGAGTGGCGACTATTTCACGCATGAAAACCAACAATCTATTCTTATGAATAATGATAATCATGAGAAAGTATCTACGATGGTAGAGCTCACAACATGTGAGATAAGGTATTTAATTCATGCTATGTGGGAAGTAGATCCAGTATCATCAATTAAACTAGCAGGTCGTGCTGGTGTTGATGACGTTAAACTCGAACAGCATTTAACTAAAGTATATCGTAGATCCATTAGAGAGGGTTAACTTAATTAAATTATCATGTATAAGGCGTTACCAAAATGTTTACACGTAAAGGATAGCCCTGTCGCTGGACAGGGCTTGTTTGCTTTGGAGGATATACCTGATGATGTTTATCTTGGTATATCTCATGTAGTTGTGGATGAAGAGATTATGAGAACACCTCTTGGTGGTTTCGTTAATCATAGTGATGATCCTAACTGCACTAAAGATCTTGAAGAAGAGGAGTGGGGTAGAATATATCATATGAGAACTATTAAACCAATTAAGAAGGGTGAAGAACTCTTTCTTAAGTATACATTCTATTCTGTAACATGAAATCTGAAGCATTATTAAAAATATACATGAGTGTGACCAGACCACCAAAACCTAAGTATCCACCTATTCGTAAGGTATACAACATAGCACTGTTTGGTTAAATGAGAGATTATATATTATTTGGTGATTGTCGTGACTCTCTCAAGATAATTGCTAATGAAGAAGAAAAGGCAAGGATGTGTGTTACATCACCACCGTACTATGGTCTAAGAGACTATGGTGGTGAAGAGAATCAAATAGGTCAGGAACAATCACCTGAAGAGTTTGTTGCACAATTAGTGGATGTATTCTCTTTAGTACGTGATTGTCTTACTGATGATGGTACACTGTGGTTAAACATTGGTGATTCATATTATAATTACAGGAAGGATGGATGTATACCTAAGCAGTCATTCGCAAACAACAGACAAGATTTACCAGAGACAACACCACGTAGATCCAATAAGCTTGTAGGATATAAAGATAAGGATCTAATTGGTATACCTTGGATGCTTGCATTTGCATTACGTGCTGATGGATGGTATCTAAGGCAAGATATTATTTGGCACAAACCTAATCCAATGCCTGAGTCAGTCAAGGATAGGTGTACTAAATCACATGAGTACATATTTTTGTTAAGTAAGAGTAAATATTATTATTATGATAACGAAGCTATCAAAGAGCCAGCAAAAGACTGGGGCACGAGAGATAGAACTAAAGGGAAGTATCATAATAAAGGGTCAGGGTTACAGCCACATAGTGGTCTCACCAAATCATACCCTAAGAAAAATAAGCGTAGTGTATGGTCAGTAACCAACAAACCCTATAAGGGTGCTCACTTCGCTTGCTACCCACCTGATTTGATTGAACCATGCATTCTAGCAGGTTCTGAGGAGGGTGATATTGTAATCGATCCCTTCATGGGGTCAGGTACTACTGCGATGGTAGCTAAGAAGAATAATAGATCATACTATGGGTGTGAGCTCCACAAGGAGTATGCCAGTTTACAAACTGACCGTATTTCCACCATTGGGAACAAATTACCCTTATACTAGGTACATACCAATCAAGGACACCCAGAAGTCATGACCAAAACAGCATTCTACCCAGACACAATGAAAGTAGCAGACAGAGTAATCATACTCGGTCAAGCACTACAAAAGAATTTCGATAGAAGATATGGTGGAAATGCATGTCTTGATACAGTATTTGATGTTGTTGAAGGTCGTAAGTATTGGAAGATCATGATGATCAACAATCAAGAGAGTGTACATGCATTCATTGATAAGAAGACTGGTGATGTATTCAAACCAGCATCATGGAGAGGACCAGCAAAGATTGTACGTTACAATCTATTAGATGAAGTATCATATGGTGAGTGCATAGCAAGAGCAGACTGGGCAGGTGGCTATCTCTACATGAGATAGTTGACACCTGTCCATTTCTGTGCTAAATTACTGTATAACCATCTCTTAACTATGAATCTAATTCGTGACGAACTGTTGGAACTCATTAGTGTACCAACAGTAGATAAGAAGGGTACGTATCGTACACCAGTTGTACCACGTGCTGATTTGGATGATGATCAGGTTGATCGTTATTGGAGATTGTTTGGTAAGTATCCAAACGACTTTGCTTCAGCAGTTAATAAACTGTTACCAAAATCAAAGACGTTTGTTACTTACGATCACCTCAATAACATACTAACGTATGAATCCTGACACTGGGGAATCTGAAGAAATGACGATTAAAGTATCATCTCAACGGAGTGACATTTGTGACTGGGTTGAGGAAAGATTCTTGTGTCTAATCCAAGAAGACAGAACAGATGATGCTATTTGCTTCGCTGATGAGTTCTTTGAGTGGATGGATCCAAGAACATATATAAACGAGTCTACTCATTTTTACTTGGAAGATGACCTCAGAGAAGTCTACAGAAGAGCTGCAGAAGATGCTTGATGATTTAACTGTTAAGTTTGTACAAGCATCTACTGAAGAAGAAAAGAAGAAGTTTAGGGATGAAATCGCTGATCTATTACAATTATGTAAAGAGTGTAAACTATGAAAGTCCAATCTACTCCAATTAAAGAAGAGACTGTTGATGTTACAGCAGAAGAGGTTGTTGAAGAACAACAAGAACCAGACTTAGGTTTAGCATCAACATACAAACGATACTATCTTAACAAGTCTCGTGCTTGTATGAGACGTATCCAAACACTCAAGTTGAGTGATAAAGAGATAACAGATAAGCTTGAGACTAATGAAGGTCGTAGGCTTATTGGTTATAATTATCTCGTTAGTAGAATTGATGTTGATGCATACAATGCTGCTATCGATGAACTAAAAGCAGAAGGTAAGTTATGATCTTTCTAGCAAAACCATCAGTATACCATTTACCTGGTACATGGGAGAAACAACCATTAGTTGAACCAGGTCTTGGTATTATTATATTCATAGGACTTATTGTCTTTGGATTAGTTGGTTATGGACTATATCTTACATTGGGTGCAGGTAAGAAAGACTTACGTGATCCAATCGATGAACATGCTAAGATGCATGAACTAGGTATAGCACATGGTCATGGTGGTAACAAGGAAGCCTATGAAATGTCTGGTAAACTAAAGCACACTCATGCCGAAGACACAAAGAGCGTTTGATGCTAATGTTAAAGCATTAAACACTAAACCACGTAAGACTAGGAGTGATAAACTACCAGAGTATACCACAGTCAAGTCCGATACTAAATGGGAACTAGGCAATGGTAATGGTAACATATCAAATACATTCCCTTGGTACTTACATCCAGTTAAAAAGAATACATTCAATCGATCATGGTTTAGAGACTATGATGATGTATGTAAACAAATTAAAAGATTAAAACTTAAACCTGAACAGTACACATTATGGCACTTAGTCAAGTCACCCAAGAAAACATTAACGAAGCAGAAGGCATGATTAGAAATGCCTTAGCTCATGCTTCACGTAATGAGAGACCATACATTATCAAGGAGTTATCCCAAATACTATGGTCATTACATCAGCTTGAGAGCTCTGATAAGGTCTTGGACATGGTTCAAGATCTAGATTTACAAGATAACATAAAAAAAGACCCCTTCTAGGGGTCTTGTGATGGTTTTTAAAGTGGTTCTAATAGTAGTCTGAGTATTCAGGTTCGGGTTGTAGAATCACTTTGCAGATTGAATCTGGTGTGTTATCTATCTTACATTCCAGCATACAGTCGTAATAATCATTTATCTTTTCTAGATGGTCTTGCGACTCGTGGCTTAAATCATTAAAATGATTCCATTCTGCTAGCTGGTTACTTGATAGAATATTGTGCATTTTGTTTACCTCTTGAAAAAACATAACGAACACATTTGGTTACATCTTGTTCTCCAATTCTACCACTATTTATTATAAAATGTTCTGAGTTCAGGACAATGTTACAAGAATTTATGCCTAATTATGACTGAAACTAATTATCCAGAGCCACCAGTTGCACCAGCACCTACGTGGCCACAATATAAAGTGACGAAAGCACGAAATCAAGTGAAATCACGATTCTATTATATCTTTTGGGGTGCAGCAACAGTATCAGTTGTACTAGGTCAACTCTATGTTGGTACTGGATACAGATCGTTTGCTCAATCCTTAAATAGACTATTCGATACTATTGAAATAGAGGTTGGAAGAGACTACAATGGACAGCGATTCTACTAATGATGAAGTGTTAAAGCTTCGCCGTTATTGTTTCAAGATACTGAAGGACAGATGGTCCAAAGCCGAACACAATGACGATATATACAAATGTATCGATGAATGGATTAGTAAAGGCAATGTTGTCTCATTTGGTATCGTAGCATACTTCGATGCATATTACACTGGTAAATGCAAATGACCCCAAACATACACGACATACCTGGAATAGGACAATTCTACACTAAAAAAGAGGTAGATATACTAATCAAGGCTGCCGTTGATGAAGCAAAGGAAATTGACCGCCTATCAATGGCTAAACATAATCGTGATGCTACCATTATCAGTATGATATTAGGATTTACATGTTTAGCATTATTTGTTGATGGACTTCTTCGTATACTGGGCATCATTCCACCATTCTTGGATTTGGATGTTAACGTGGTTGATGATATCGTGGATAAGGTCGAGAGCGATCTAATACCACAACTATCAAAATACTACAGTAAGATACCAAAGATTTAGTACAGTTATATTAAGTTTAGGTAAGTTTGTTAACTGTCACCCCCC
>CETS01001411.1_pt1 | contig 19221 bp, 15 predicted proteins | sample 356391 | NCBI WGS metagenome assembly CETS01 (sample SAMEA2622673, study PRJEB7988) | marine metagenome | isolation source: saline water (ENVO:00002010), including
CTGCTCGACGCGGTTGGCGGCACGCCCCTGTCGGAGAAGCCGCTGGCGCTGGTGATCGCGCCGACGCGCGAGCTCGCGCTCCAGGTCAGCCGCGAGCTCGGCTGGCTTTATGCCGGCGCCGGACTACGCATCGCCACCTGCGTCGGCGGGATGGATGCCAGCAAGGAACGCCGCGCATTGCGCGCCGGTCCGGCGATCGTCGTCGGGACGCCCGGCCGCCTGCGCGACCATCTCGAGCGCGGCGCGCTTGACCTGTCGGGCCTGGTCGGCGTGGTACTCGACGAAGCCGACGAGATGCTCGACATGGGGTTCCGCGAAGATCTCGAGGAAATCCTCGATGCGACTCCCGATACGCGCCGCACGCTGCTGTTCTCCGCCACCATGCCGCGCCCGATCGAACGGCTGGCCGAACGCTACCAGCGCAACGCACTGCGCCTGTCGCTTGCGGGCGAGACGCGCGGGCACGGCGACATCGCCTATCAGGCAATCACCGTCGGCCCGTCGGAGATCGAGAACGCGGTGGTCAACCTGCTGCGCTTCCACGAGGCGGAAACCGCGATCTGTTTCTGCGCCACGCGCGAAAGCGTGCGCCGCCTGCATGCCACGCTACAGAACCGCGGCTTCGGCGTCGTCGCGCTGTCGGGCGAGCATTCGCAGAGCGAGCGCAACCAGGCGCTGCAGGCGCTGCGCGACCGGCGCGCGCGGGTCTGCGTGGCCACCGATGTCGCCGCGCGCGGGATCGACCTGCCCACGCTCAGCCTGGTGATCCACGTCGAGATCCCGCGCGATGCCGAGACGTTGCAGCACCGTTCGGGCCGCACCGGCCGGGCGGGCAAGAAGGGCACCGCCGCGCTGGTGGTGCCGTACAACCGCCGCCGCCGCGTCGAAGGCATGCTGCGGGGCGCGCAGATCGAGGCCGAATGGCTCGATGCACCGACCCCCGAGGCGATCCGCGCGAAGGACCGCACGCGGCTGATCGAGCGGCTGACCGAACCGCGCGAGTTCGACGAATACGAACGCGAGCTCGGCGCCCAGCTGATGGCGAAGATGTCGCCCGAGGACATCGCCACCGCGCTGGTCCAGACGCTGCGCGCCGAGATGCCCGCACCCGAGGAGCTGATCGCCAACACCCCCGAGGCGCGCGACCGGGCGAAGGCCGAACGCCACCGTCCCGGCTTCGAGGACGTGGTGTGGTTCCGCATGAGCATCGGCCGCCGCCAGAACGCCGAACCGCGCTGGCTGCTGCCGCTGATCTGCCGCCGCGGGCACATCACCCGCAACGAGATCGGCGCGATCCGCATCGGCCAGCACGAGAGCTGGTTCCAGGTCCCGCGCCCGATCGCCGCCAAGGTTGCCGAGACCGTCACCCGCACCGCCTCGCCCGAGGACGAGCAGGACGAGATCATGATCGAGGAGGCCCCCGACGGCCCCCGCATCGAGGCCCGCGAGAACCGCCGCAAGCACGCCGATGGCGGCGGCCGGGTCGATCCCCGCCCTGCCGGCCGCGGCCCCCACCGCAAGCCCGGGGGCAAGCCGCCCTTCAAGAAGGGCAAGCCCGGAAGCGGCAAACCCGGCGCAGGCAAGGGCGCGGGCGCGGGCGCGGGCGGCAAGCCCTTTGCCGGAAAGCCCAAGTTCAAGGGCAAGCCGAAAGGCAAGGGCAAACCCGCAGGTCCGCGCGGCGACTGACCCGCGGACCCGCCGGGTTCAATTGGTCATCAGCAGGGGAATGCGCACGTCGGACAGCATCCGGCGTGTCGCCCCGCCGAAGATCCGTTCGGTCAGCCGCGTGCGGCCATAGGCGCCCATCACGATCAGCCCCGCCTTGCGCGCTTCCGCCGCGCCCAGCAGCGTCGCCGCGACATCCTTGTCGCCGCATTCGAGCTCGACCATCTCGCAGGCGATCCCGTGCCGCGAGAGGTAGTCCGCCCCCTTCACCGGCGGCAGGTCGAGCGCATCGGCCGACTTGCCCGTTTCGCCGACCGTGGCGAGATAGACCGCTCCCGCTTCGCGCAGCAGCGGCAGCGCCGCCTTGAGCGCATGCGACGCCTCGGCCGATCCATCCCACGCAACCAGTGCGGGCGCACCGGTTTCGAAGCGGGTGCAGGTTTCGGGCAGGACCAGCACGGGGCAATCGGCGGTCAGCGCCAGCTCGCCCGCGGTGAAGGACGGCGTGCCCTTGGCGGTATGCGCATCGCGCGCGCTGATCACGATGAGATCGCTGAGCGAGGATTCGCGCAGCATCGCGAGCGCGACCGGGCCGGCGGATTCGACCCAGTTCCACGACACGCCCTCGTTCGCGAGGTCGGTCAGCGTCCGCTCGCGCAGCTTCGCGGCTTCCTCGCGCCAGACGGGGACCATGGCGGCGAAGGCGGCGCCGTGGAAGTCGATGGTCGCCGCGGCTTCATAGGGCATGGCGTGCAGCAGCGTGAGATGCGCATCGAACTGTCGCGCCAGATCGAGCGCGGCATCGAGCCGGCCGGTGAAAGCCTCGTCATCGGCGGCGTTGAACAGGATCGTCTTCATTGATCGTCTCCCAGCTTGCGGTCCGGCCGGTGGGCCGAGTCCCCGCTTGATGCGGCCAGTATAGCAGCTGTCCGGCACCGCTCCTTGATCGAGATCAATTCGCGCGTTTTCATGGACCGCGAAACGCGCAACCGAAAAGCGTGACCTTCACCGCGCATCATGCCCGCCCCGCAGCCGCGCGCGTGCGCGACAGCAGCGCAAGAAGCGCGGTTTCATCGGGCTTGCGGACCACGCCGACATAGCGCCCGCCGCGCAGCATGACCTGCCAGATACCGCTCGCCACACGCCATTCGAGCTCGGGGATCGTGACCTTCCGATCGGCCTGCCTCGCCGCGCGCGCAGCCGCCAGCGCCGCCTCGAGCCGCGCCCTCCCCGCCTCCGAACGCACGGACCCCAGCGCCGCGTCCCACGCCGCCGCAAAGCCTTGCGCCCCGGGCCGCGCGCGCAGGCGATAGGCGGTCTCGCGCGCCATCGAAACGCCGCGCGCCGCCGCCGCGACCGAACGCGTCGCGGCGAGATGCCCGATGAACTCCGCCTGCCGCACGGGCGTCCACCCATCGGCGCGATGACGCAGCGGGACGGCGTGGAACGGCGGGATGGTGATGGAGGGCCTGCGCGGACGCGCGGAGCGCGGTGGGTAGTGCTTCATCCGAGAGGATAAGGCACGGGACAGGGTGTGTAGGAAAGCCCTGCCGCCACGGCGTCAGCCCAGCCCACTTCGTCATCCCAGCCCACTTCGTCATCCCAGCGAAAGCTGGGATCGCCCGCAATCAAAGCACCACGCCGAACAGATCGTCCCACTCTGGGTTCACGCCCTCGACCAATTCGATCTTCCACGCACGCTTCCACGCCTTCATCGCTTTCTCGCGCGCGATCGCATCCTCGATGCTGTCATGCTCTTCTGCATAAACGAGCCGCTTAAGCCCGTACCGGCGGCAGAAGGCCGAGCCCTTCCCTTCCCGATGCTGAACGATCCGCCGAGAGAGGTCGGAGGTCACGCCGATATAGAGCACGCCATCCTTGCGGTTGCTCATGATGTAGACCCACGCGCTAATGCGCCCCGAAAGCTAGCGGCGTGTGGCGAGCGATCCCAGCTTTCGCTGGGATGACCGAGTTGGGGTGGGAAGCGGAAGGTCCGCTATTGGCACGTCGCAAAGGTCAGACACGCTTCCAATCGCCGATTGAATTCTTCGCCATTGTCGGAGTTCGTGAAGAAGACATAACCCAGCCTGCGGTCTTTGAAGAACATCATGCCAGACTGAAAGTCGCCATTGTTGCCACCGTGCTCATAACGCGAACCAAATTCGGTTGGCTCAATTGCAATTCCTAGTCCCCATGCCGTCACACCTGTCGCCCGGTGAGTGTCGCTGTCATACGGGACGATTGCCTGTTCGGCGAAAAATTCGTCATAAAGGCTTTCGGACAAACCTTCTTCGTTCATCCATGCTAACATGATCTTCGCATAGTCAATCGCATTGGTATGGAGCCGCCCGGCAGCCCCGAAAGTCATCGGCGTGTCGTCCGGGAATGATCGCGGCCACTCCTTTTCAAAGACCTCGCCCTCTTTATGCCCGGTGACCTTTCGCGCCGCCACGCAATCGGTGCGAACGAACGCGCTGCACGACAGGTTTAGCGGTTCTGCGATCTCGCCCTGATAAACCGTATCGAGCGTAAGCTGATCGGTTCCGGTCAAATCGGCGATGACGAGCGATACGTAGTTATAGCCTTCACCCGAATATCCGAACTCACCGGGCTCGCGCTTCATATACATCGTGCCACGTTCGATTCCGCTTTCGGGTGGGGCGGGATCGAACCAGCGCCAGTTCGGAAAGCCAGTGCGATGACTAAGAGCCATTCGGGTCGAAACCGCATGATAGCTATCGGCGTTTTCCAAGCCAGCAAGCGGGCGATACTGATAAAGCGGTCGGTCGATGTCGAGCAGACCTCGGTCAGCGAGCTTGAGAACGAGATATGCAAAGACGGGCTTCGAGAGCGAGGCTGCCTCGAAAACCGACTGTCGTGTCACAGGTTCGCCGGTCTCGAGGTTCGCGACGCCTTTGGCGGCATCATAGATAATTTGCCCGTCCGATATCACTGCGATCGACAGACCTGGAATTTCAAGTTCGCTCATCTTTCTGTCGACAAAGTCATCGAAGGTGGGAACTTCGATCATCACTCCCGATGCCGACTCTATCGTAGTGTTATCAGCAATCGTGGCGGTCTCGACGCTTGGCTGTGGCGTGCAGCCGGCAACCAAGAATGCCGTGAATCCGACCAAGGTCGAAAGTCGTTGGTTTGCAGAATACGGCATAAAGGTCAGCTCTCCAGTCGTCTCGTCGGCTTTCGGGCTGGTACCAGAAACGGTCAATGTCCGCTAAGGGTCGCTTGCGGCCACCCCGCCCTCACCCCCCCGCGTGGTAGAAATCGTACACCTGCTGCGCCACGCCCGCGCTGATGCCGGGGGCGCGTTTGAGGTCGTCCAGCGCCGCGGCCCTCACCTTTCCCGCGGTGCCGAAATGCAGCAGCAGCGCGCGTTTGCGCGACGGGCCGATACCCGGGATTTCGTCGAGCGGTGAGGCGGTGATCGCGCGGCTGCGTTTGGCGCGGTGGGCGCCGATGGCGTAGCGGTGGACTTCGTCGCGCAGCGTCTGGAGGTAGAACAGCAGCGGCGAATTGACCGGCAGCGTCTTTTCGCGCCCGTCGGGGAAATGGAACACCTCGCGCCCCTCGCGCCCGTGATGCGGGCCCTTGGCGATGGCGATCAGCGGGACGTCCTCGATCCCCATTTCCTCCAGCGTGTCGCGCACGCTCGACATCTGCCCCTTGCCGCCATCGATCAGCACCAGATCGGGCCAGATCGCCTCGTGCCCCTTGCCCTCGGTGCGCGCGTCGAGATCGCGCCCGGTCTCGGCCAGCTTGCGGAAGCGGCGTTCCATCACTTCGCGCATCATGGCGAAATCGTCATTGGTCTGCGCGGTCTTGATGTTGAACTTGCGGTACTGGCCCTTCTCGAAGCCTTCGGGGCTGGCGACGACCATCGCGCCCAGCGCCTTGTCGCCCTGGATATGGCTGTTGTCGTAGACCTCGATCCGCTGCGGGACCTCTTCCAGTTCGAGGAATTCGGTGAGGTCACGCAGCACCTTGGCCTTGGTCCCGGTTTCGGCCAGCCGCCGCTCGAGCGCCTCGACTGCATTGCGGCTCGCCTGCTGCATCAGCTTGCGCCGCGTGCCGCGTTGCGGGATCGAGATCGCGACGCCGTGCCCCGCCTTTTCGCACAGCGCCTCGGCGACGAGGTCCTGTTCGGGCAAGGCGCGGTCGACGAGGATGGTGCGCGGCGGCGGCACTTCCTCGTAGAATTGCAGCAGCACATCGGAGAGCACCTCTTCCTTCTCGAGCTCGCCCGTGTTGCGCGGATAGAAGGTGCGGTGGCCCCAGTTCTGCCCGCCGCGGATGAAGAAGGCCTGCACCCCAACCTGACCGCCCTTGGCGGCCAGCGCGAAGACATCGGCATCGCCCACGCCTTGCGCGTTGATCGCCTGGCTGCCCTGGATGAAGGTCGCCGCGCGCAGCCGGTCGCGCAGGATCGCCGCGGTCTCGAAATCGAGCTCCTCCGCCGCCTTCGCCATCTGCTTTTCGAGATCCTGCTGCACCGCGCTCGACTTGCCGCCGAGGAAGTCCTTCGCCTCGCGCACCAGTTTCTCATACCCCGGCTCGTCGATCCGGCCGACGCAGGGCGCGCTGCAGCGCTTGATCTGGTACAGCAGGCAGGGCCGGTCGCGATTGTTGAAGAAACTGTCGGTGCAGCTGCGCAGCAGGAACAGTTTCTGCAGCGCGTTGAGCGTCTTGTTGACGCTGCCCGCGCTGGCGAAGGGGCCGTAGTAATTGCCCTTGGCCTTGCGCGCGCCGCGATGCTTGGTGATCCGCGGGAAGGCGTGGTCGGCGCGCAGCAGAATGAAGGGAAAGCTCTTGTCGTCGCGCAGCAGGACGTTGAACGGCGGGCGGTAGCGCTTGATAAGCTGCGCTTCGAGCAGCAGCGCTTCGGCCTCCGAATTGGTGACCACGATTTCCATCGCGCGGCACTGGCTGATCATCCGCTGGATGCGGTTGGTGAGGCCCTTGATCTGCGTGTAATTGGCGACCCGCGCCTTGAGGCTGCGCGCCTTGCCGACATAGAGCACGTCGCCGCGCGCATCGAGCATCCGGTAGACCCCCGGGCGCGGCTTGAGCGTCTTTACCGTTTCGCGGATCGCGGCGATGCCCGCTTCGAGATCGGGCTGCGCACCGGCCACGGTCTTGGTGGCGCGGTCCTCGTGGAACCGCTCCTTGCCTCTCGGATCATGCGGGGAACCGGCTTTCGTGCGCGACATGCAAAGGGAGATAGTGCGCCGCATCGGCTTGTGCAAAGCCGGTTTTGCCGCCATCCCCCGGGCGATGGACCCAACCAAAATTGCACCGCCGCGCACGGTCGGCTTCTGGGGGACGTCGCTGTTCCCGCTCAACGGGATGATCGGCGCGGGGATTTTCGCGCTGCCCGCAGTGCTGGTGGCGGCAGTGGGCAACTTCGCCCCGTGGATGATGCTGGTCGGCGGCATCCTCTTCCTGCCGCTGGCGCTGTGCTACGCCTGGATGGCCACGCGGTTCGAGCACAGCGGCGGATCGGTGCTTTATGGCGAGGCCGCCTTCGGGCGCTTCGTCGGCTTCCAGGCCGGCTGGGCGCGCTATGCCAGCGCGATCGTGACCGCGGCGGCCAACATGCATGTGATGGTCGCCTATCTCGCCGCGCTGTTCCCCGGGCTGGCGGGGCCGGTCGCCTCGCCCGTCGCGGTGGCGGTGGGGCTGGCGCTGATTACCGCGATCAATCTCTACGGCATGCGCGCATCGGTCGGCGCGCTGGGCGTGATGACCGCGATCAAGCTGCTGCCGCTGGGCGCGCTGATCCTCTCTGCCTTTTTCGCGGGCGGCGAGATGGGGGCAGTGACGCTGCCGCAGTTCAGCCAGGTCGAGACGGTCATCCTGCTGACCTTCTACGCCTTCATCGGCTTCGAGGGCGTGGTCGAGGCGGCGGGGGAGTTCAAGCATCCCAAGCGCGACGTCCCGCTGTCGATCGTAACCATGGTGAGCGGGGTGACGCTGCTCTACATGGCGATCATCTGGGCCTTCATCGCGATCGGCCCCCAGTTCGCGGGCGAGGACAATGCGCTGGCGGGCGTCGCCGGCGCCTCGATGGGGCAGATCGGGTCGCTCGCGATCGTCGTCGCGGCCAGCTTCAGCATCGGCGCGAACAATTTCGCCAGCGGCGTGGCGCAGCCAAGGCTGATGTACGGCATGGCCGAGCGCGGCATGCTCCCGCGCTGGTTCGAATATGTCCACCCGCGCTTCCTTACCCCGTTCAACGCGATCCTGTTCTACGGCGTGGCGGCAATGCTGTTCGGCCTGTGGGAAGGCTTCGAAGTGCTGGCGATCGCGGGGACGCTGGTGCGGCTGGTGACCTATGTCGTGACCAGCTGCGCGCTGCCGGTGCTCGAACACCGCGAGGGGCGGATCGACCCGCTGCACCTGTTCTGCGTAATCTTCGCGGTGGTCAGCTCGCTGTTCATCGCCGCGCAGGCGCAGACGCAGTCGTGGCTGGTGTTCGGCGGGCTGCTGGTGGTGGGCACGCTGCTCTATTTCATCGCGGCGCGCCAGAAGCCCGAGTATCCGCTCGACGAGGCATAGATGGCCGAGGAATTCGATGCGATCGTCCTGGGCGCCGGCGCGGCGGGGCTGATGTGTGCGGCGCGTGCGGGGCAGCGCGGGCGCCGCGTGCTGCTGCTCGAACGCGCGGCGACACCGGGCAAGAAGATCCTGATCTCGGGCGGCGGGCGCTGCAATTTCACCAATATCGGTGCGGGTCCGGCCAATTACCTGTCGGCCAATCCGCATTTCGCCAAGTCGGCGCTGGCGCGCTACACCGCGCGCGATTTCCTCGCATTGGTCGAAAGCCATGGCATCGCCTGGCACGAAAAGACCCTCGGCCAGCTATTCTGCGACGGATCGGCCAAGCAGATCGTTGCCATGCTGCTGGAGGAATGCGCGAAGGGCGAGGTAGACCTGCGCTGCGGCGAGGAAATCGTCTCGATCGAACAGGCTGGCGGCTTCATCGTCACCACGCAATCGGGCACGTTTCGCGCGCCTTCGCTGGTGATAGCCACCGGCGGACCCTCGATCCCCAAGATGGGCGCAAGCGGCTATGCCTATGACCTCGCGCGGCAATTCGGTCTTAAGGTGGTCGAGCCGCGCCCGGCGCTGGTGCCGCTGACGCTGGGCGGCGAGGAAGTGCTGTTCCGCGACATCTCCGGGGTTTCCGCAGCGGTGGTGACCAGCGCGGGCAAGGCGCGCTTTGCCGAGGCGGCGCTGTTCACGCACCGCGGACTGTCGGGACCCGCGATCCTGCAGGCGAGTTCCTACTGGCGTCCGGGCGAGCCGCTGTTCGTCGATTTCCTGCCCGACGAAAGCGGCGATTTCCTGCTCGACGCCAAGCGCGCCGCGCCCAGATCGACGCTGCGCGCATGGCTGCGCGAGCGCCTGCCCGCGCGGCTGGCCGATATCCTCGCCGAGCGGCTGGGGCTGGAAGTCGAGTTCGGCAACGCGCCCGACAAGGCCTTGCGCGGGGCGGGCGAACGGCTGAAGCGCTGGACGTTCCAGCCCAACGGGACCGAGGGCTTCGCCAAGGCCGAGGTCACCGTCGGCGGGATCGCCACCGCCGAGCTCTCCTCCAAGACGATGGAAGCCAAGCGCGTGCCCGGCCTTTACGCGATCGGGGAGGCCGTCGATGTCACCGGCTGGCTGGGCGGCTACAATTTCCAGTGGGCCTGGGCCAGCGGCGTGGCGGCGGGCGAAGCGCTCTAGCCGGATTGCCCGCCCCCCGTCGCGGGCAATCAGAAGACCTTCCGGAACTCGATCTCGAACGTCCGGCCGAGCGGGTCGACCAGCCACGGCTGGTAGCTCAGCGGGACCGTGCCGGTTTCGTCGGTCACGCGCTGCTGCGCGTCGAACAGATTGTCCACTCGCAGCGAGAGCCGTGCGCCCTTGAGGAAGCCGGGATTGTCGCCCGCCAGCCACTGCTGCTGTTCGAGGTTCATGAACAACCGCAAGTCGAAGGCCGCAAGGTCGTGGAAGCTGAGGTTGTCGACCTGCGATCCGCTGGCGTAGTTGGCCGACAGGCGCGCGCCGAGGCCGTTGTGGAACAGCCCGCCTTCCATCGTGACATTGTGCCGGTTCACACCGCTGCCGCTGAGCGCATCGCCGCCCAGCAGGTCGAGCTGCGGGATGCCGTTGGCGATGACCGCGTAATTCTCCAGCTCGATCGTGTGATAGACCGAAAGGTTCCAGCGTCCCTGTCCGCCACCGGGGCCACCAGAACCACCGCCACGACCGCGCCCGCCGCCGCCGCGCGTTTCACCGCCCGCAGCCGGCGATTCGCCCGCGTCGCTGCCCTCACCGCCGGGACCGCGTTCGCCGCCGGGGGCTGCACAGACGCGCGCACGAAGCTGGTTGAGCCGCTCGGGATCGACCTGGCCGTCGGGGCCCGCCAGCCGCTCGCGCACGCGTTCCGGCAGAGCCGCGAGGTCGACCGGAGTCGAGGCGGCGGGATCGGCCGGATTCCAGCCGGTGCACAGCCGTATGCGCGCGGCCTCCATCTCTTCGCGGGCCTGCATCCCGTCGGCGCTGCAAATCCGCTCGCGCGCCTGTGCGACACGCTCCGGGTCGACCTCGCCATTCTCGCCGCGCAGGCGCTGCTGCATCCGTTCGGGCAGTTGCGAGATATCGGGCTGACCCTCGGATGAGCAGAACTGTTCGCGCAGCTGCTTGAAGCGCGCGCGATCGCTGGTCCCGCCTCCCGGCCCTTGTCCCTGCCCCTGACTTTGTGCGCCCGAACCTGCGGCTGCGGACGCGATCCGCGCCATCATCCCGCCGCGCCCACTGCGCGAGCCGCCCTCCGATTCCGAGCCGACGCGGCCGAAGAAATTGAAGCCATACCGGATGCGCGACGAGCCGCGCTCGGCAAAGGTCACTGCGCGCCGGTCAAGCTCGACCAGCTGACCGCTCTCGCGCGTCACCCGATCGGGGAATGCCGCCTCGATTGCGGGGGTGAGCAGCGGGAAGCTTTCGGTCACGTCGTCCGACCGGTTGCGGACATATTCGACGCGGAAGTTCGACCGGTCGAACAGGTCGAAATCGTAGGAGGCCGCCAGCTTGATGTCGCGCTGGGTCTCCGCCAGCAGATCGGGATTGCCCCCCGTGACCACATTGGCGAGCACGGTGTCACCGGTCGTGAAATCGTAGACCAGGACGTTCAGGTCGACGATCTGCGGATTGCCTAGCTGCGCGATCCCCGGAGCCTGTTCGCGCACGCTGTAGCTGGCCTGCAGCGAGAGGCTGTCGGATGGGCGCCAGTTGAGCCCCGCGTTCCAATTGGTCAGCAGCCCGAAGTCCGACAGGTCCTCGCCCCCGCCGCCGAGATCGAGCGTCAGCTCGCCCAGCGGCGCGAGAAAGCCCTCACGCGCGCTGGCGAGCGGGATGGCCAGGTTGAGCCCCGCCAGCAATTCGCGGCGATCGAGCGAGGTTTCGACGCCGGGATTGCGCGTGTCCTCGCTGTCGATCCCGTCGAGGTTGAAACCTGTTTTCGCAGTGACGTTCACCTCGCCGCTGGGCAGCAGGATCGGTCGCCCGGTCAATGTCAGGAGGCTGTCGAGCGTGTAGGTCCTGCTGTCGGCCTGCTCGATACCGCCGGCCGCCAGCGGACCGAGATCGCCCGCAATGTCGATTTCACCCGCGGCGGCAGCCGCAACAAGCGCGGCGGTATCGCGTCGCTGATCGGTCCACGTGGTGTTCCACCCGCGGGTCGCATCCACCGTAAGCGCGAGATCCCAATCGTCGATCGGGGCGTTGAACGAACTGCCGAGCGAGGCGGTGGTCGACCTGGTCCGCCGCGTGATCGGGTCGTCGTCGATCGCGCGCAGCTGCGAATTCCCGTCCGGATCGGTCAGCAGGACCGTATCGAGACCCGAGAGCGAGCGCGAGAAACTGCGGTCGAGATTGGCGTTGACCGACAGGCTGGGCACGCGTGCGCCCTCGCCGAAGGTGGTGTTCCAGGTGGTTTCGAGTTCGATGCCCTCGCTGTCGGAGGCGAGGCTGCGGAACTCGGCCGGATCGGGATCGCTCGCCACGGTGGGCGTGTTGCTGGCGGTCTGGATGATATCGCGCTCGGCCTCGGACAGCAGCGACGAGCTGTTGAATTCGGCACCGAACAACAGGCGGTCTCCGCCATTGATGGTCAGCTGCGAATATTCGACCTCGCCGTTCGACCGGCCTCCGCGCGTGGGCTGGCCGTATTCGAGTTCGACCTCGCGGCTGGAAAAATTGTCCTTGAGGATGAAGTTGATCACACGCTGGTCGGCGGGATAGCCATATTGCAGCGCGACCTCCTCGGGGAAGACCTGCACCTTCACGATCGCCTCGGGAGGATAGCGGCGGAATTCGCGAAAGCCCGAGACACGGCGACCGTTGACGAGGAACACGGGACGCCCGCTGCCACGGCCGCTGGCCGAACCGGTCTGCGGCGCCAGCTGTTCGACCAGATCGGCCAGCGAATCCGCGCCATAGGCGGCGATATCGTCTTCATCGAGTTCGACCACCGGCGGAACCTCGGTCTCGACCTCGCCGCGGATGCGTTCGCCGGTCACGATGATCGCGTTCTCGGGCAGCGCCTCGCCCCCGGTGCCGCCCTGGCCGGTGTCGGGCGCCGCGTCCTGGGCATGGCCCGGCGCGGCAAGGGCGATGGTCAGCGCAAGTACGGATATGCGGGTGAGAAATTGCATGGCAGGTTTCGCGGTCCTCAATCGTGGTCTCGTGTCCGCCCCCTCACCCGGTCCTGAAGCAGCTCAGGCGGGTGAGCAACAATCCTTGCGTAACAAAGTGTCGCAGCAGACTTGCACCGCGATTAACGTCTGCCACTTCCCTTTCTCACCCACTGAGGCTATGGGCGCGCGATACAAATCGTCCAACGACACGATCCAAGGAAATACATGGCGAAAGAAGAACTTCTCGAAATGCGCGGCAAGGTGGTTGAACTGCTGCCCAATGCGATGTTCCGCGTCGAGCTCGAGAACGGCCATGAAGTGCTCGGCCACACGGCCGGCAAGATGCGCAAGAACCGTATCCGCGTGCTGGTGGGCGACGAAGTGCTCTGCGAACTCACGCCCTACGACCTGACCAAGGCGCGCATCACCTACCGCTTCATGCCCGGTCGCGGCGGCCCCGGCCCGCAGTAACGGCACGTGGGCCAGCCCACACTCATCCTCGCATCGGCCAGTCCCCGCAGGCGCGAACTCATCGCGCGCCTCGGCGTGGAGCCGGCTGCGATCAATCCTGCCGATATCGATGAAACCCCGCGCGCGGGCGAACTGCCGCGCGACTATGCCACCCGCATGGCCCGCGAAAAGGCCGCAGCCGCGGCCTCGGACGATGGCCATGTCCTGGCCGGGGATACGGTGGTCTGCGCCGGTCGGCGGATCCTGCCCAAGGCCGAGGACGAAGCGACCGCGCGGCGCTGTCTCGAACTGCTGTCGGGCCGCCGCCACCGCGTGCTGTCCGCGATCGCGCTGCGCGCCCCCGACGGCAGGCTGCGCGAACGGCTGAGCGAGACGGTGGTGATCTTCAAGCGCCTCTCGACCGACGAGATCGACGCCTATCTCGCCAGCGGCGAGTGGGAAGGCAAGGCGGGCGGCTATGCCATCCAGGGGATCGCCGAAGGGCTGATCCGCCGGATCCAGGGCAGCCATTCGGGCGTGGTCGGCCTGCCGCTCTACGAAACGCGCACGCTGCTCAAATCCGCCGGGTTCGACCTTGCCTGACTGGCTGGTCGAGCATGGCATCGGCGAAAGCCGTGCCCTGCTGGTCGAAGGCGATGACATCCTCGCCGCCAGGCTGCGCTGGCCAGGCGATTTGCCAGTCGGCAGCCGGGCACAGGCAGTGCTGGTATCCAAGCCCGCCGGCCGCAGCCGCGGCCTCGCGCGGATGGCCAATGGTACCGAGCTCATGGTCGACCGCATTCCCGCCCATTGCAACGAAGGCGCGGCGGTGCCGCTGGTCGTCACGCGCGCGGCGATCGCCGAACGCGGACGGTTCAAGCGTGCGCAGGCGCGGGTGGTCGAGGACACGGACAACAGCCCGCCGCAACAGGCGGACGATGTTTTCGCGATGGGCGATACGGTCCGCCGGCTGCCTGCTGGCGCGTGGGAAGAGGTATGGCACACTGCGTCTGCAGGCGAGGTCGCGTTCGCCGGCGGCGCGCTGCTGTTCAGCGTGACGCCCGCTATGACGCTGATCGATATCGACGGCGACCGTCCGCCGCGCGAACTGGCCCTGGCGGCGGTGCCCGAAATCGCGCGCTGGCTGCGCCTGTTCGACCTCGGCGGTTCGATCGGGATCGACTTTCCCACGCTGGCGACCAAGGCCGATCGCAAGGCCGTGGATGCCGCGCTCGATGCCGCGCTGGGCGGCTGGCCGCACGAGCGGACCGCGATGAACGGCTTCGGTTTCGTCCATATCGTGGCGCGGCTCGACGGGCCCTCGCTGCTGCACCGCTTTGCCACCGCGCGAATCGGGGCGGCGGCGCGCATGGCGTTGCGGCGCGCCGAACTGGTCGAAGGGCCGGGCGCGACGCTGCTCACCGTCCATCCCGCGGTAAAAGCGAAGCTCAAGCCCGAGTGGCTGGCGGAGCTAGAACGGCGGACCGCGCGCCGGGTGCGGATAGAGATCGATCCGGGCCTTGCGATCGAGGCGGCCACCGCCCAGATCGTGGCGCATGACGACTAAACCCCGCCCCTGCCCCATCTGCAAGAAACCGCGCAGCGAGGAGCACACGCCGTTCTGTTCCGCGCGCTGCCGCGATCGCGACCTGTCGCAGTGGTTCGGCGACGGATATTCTGTGCCCGGCCGCCCCGCACTGCCCGAAGAAATCGCGGTTGCAGTGACGCAAGGTTCGGAAGACTGAAATTCCCCCCTTGCCAAGGCGTGCCAGCTTCGCCATAGGCGCGCTCTCATTGCTCGCGGGGCTGTTCAGGCCCCTCCGCCGAAGCAGTGTGCCCGGGTAGCTCAGTGGTAGAGCAGACGACTGAAAATCGTCGTGTCGGTGGTTCGACTCCGCCCCTGGGCACCACTTCGCACCGATAGCTTCCCCTGCTTCCCCGCCCGCGCTAGTCAGCCGGGATGCATGACACCACCAGCACCGCGCTTTCCGCCTTCGACATCGCCGCGATCCTCGTGGTCGCCTCCGCGCTGCTCGGCTGGTTCAACCATCATTTCCTCAAGCTGCCGCATGTCATCGGGCTGACCGTGATGGGTGCGCTGGGGGCAATCGGGCTGACGGTGGCCGATGCCTTCATTCCCGGCGTGACGCTCGACGACTGGGTCGCCGACACGCTGCAGCAGCTCAACTTCACCGAGACGCTGCTGCAGGGCATGCTCAGCTTTCTGCTGTTTGCCGGCGCGCTGCATGTCGATCTCGACCGCCTGAAGGTCGCGTGGCTGCCGGTGCTGCTGCTCTCCACCGTCGGCGTGATGATTTCGACCGTGCTCGTCGGGCTCGCCATGTGGGGTGTCGGCATGCTGCTGGCGCTGGGGATCGCGCCGATCTGGTATTTCGTCTTCGGCGCGCTGATCGCCCCGACCGACCCGGTTTCGGTGCTCGGCGTGCTGCGCGAGGAAAAGGTCCCGCAATCGCTGCAGAGCGCGGTGGCGGGCGAAAGCCTGTTCAACGACGGCGTCGGCATCGTCGTGTTCATCATCCTGCTCGGCGCGGCGGTGAGCGGGAACGACTTTTCGTTTGCCGAGGGCGCACGGCTGTTCGCGATCGAGGCGGGCGGCGGCATCCTGATCGGGCTCGTCGCGGGCTATGTCGGCTACCGCGCGCTGGCGGGGATGGACGAATACACGCTCGAGGTACTGGTCACGCTGGCGGTGGTGATGGGCGGCTATGCGCTGTGCAACTACTTGACGCTCTCGGGTCCGCTGGCGATGGCGGTGGCCGGCCTGCTGATCGGCAACCACGGCGTTACCTATGCGATGAGCGACGTGACGCGCGATTACCTCGTCAAGTTCTGGGAGCTGGTCGACGAATTGCTCAATTCGGTGCTGTTCCTGCTGATCGGGCTGGAAATGATCGTGCTGGTCGCGGGCTTTGACGAGCTGGTGCTGGCGCTGGCCGCAATCCCGCTAACGCTGGCCGCGCGCGGGGTCGGTATCTTTGTCTCGACCAAGGCGATCCCCGCTGCACGGCTGCAGGACAAGGGCGCAGGCCGCGTGCTGTGGTGGGGCGGGCTGCGCGGAGGCATTTCGATCGCGCTGGCGCTGTCGCTGCCCGCCGGCGAGACGCGCGACCTGATCCTTGCCGCGACCTTCGCCGCGGTGCTGTTCAGCGTCCTCGTCCAGCGCGCCACGCTGGGCCGGCTGATCGAGAAGCTGAAACGCGACCACGCCCCCGCGGTCGAAGACGCTGCCCCCGCACGCGAACCGACTGTTCGTTAGTCGGCGGCGATGGCGTCCGCTGCGGTGCCGATCTCGGCCCAGATGCGCGCCAGGTCATCGTCCTCGATGCAATAGGGCGGCATGACGTAGACGGTGTTGCCGAGCGGCCGCAGCAGCAGGTCCGCCTCGCGGAACCGGCGCAGCAGCTTCGGCCCGAGGTCGGACAGATAGCTCCCGCCTGGATCGCCCAGCTCCAGCGCGGCGATCGTCCCGCAGCGCCGCGCGTTGCGCACCATCGCGTGAACCGCCAGCGTATCGAGATGCGCCTGCTGCTTCGCTGCCAGCGCCGCGATCCGCTCAGGCACCGGTTCCTCGCGCCAGGTCGCGAGATTGGCATTGGCCGCCGCGCAGGCCACCGGGTTCGCGGTATAGCTCGACGAATGGTAGAAGGTACGCGTGCGGTCGGTCGAATAATGCGCGTCCCAGATCGGCTCGCTCGCCATGGTCACCGCCAGCGGCATCGCCCCGCCGGTCAGCCCCTTGGACAGGCACATGATATCGGGCACCACGTCGGCCTGTTCGCAGGCGGTCAGCGTGCCGGTGCGGCCCCAAGCGGTCATAACCTCGTCGGCGATGAACAGCGTGCCGTGGCGGGCGCAGATCGCGCGCATTTCGGCCAGTACCGCAGGCGGATACATCAGCATGCCGCCCGCCCCCAGCACCAGCGGTTCGACGATGAACGCCGCCGCCCCGCCCGCGCATTCGGCTTCGAGCGCGTCGAGGGTGGACTGCGGATCACCGCCGGGAAAAGGCACGCGCCCGACATCGAACAGCATCGGCGCATAGGCCGCATTGAACACCCCGCGTGCGCCCACCGACATCGCGCCGATCGTATCGCCGTGATAGGAATGCTCCATCACCACGATCCGGCTGCGGTCCTCACTGCGATGCGTCCAGAAGCCGAGCGCCATCTTCAGCGCGACCTCGACTGCGGTCGAACCGCTGTCGGAAAAGAACACGCGGGTCAGCTTATCGGGCAGGATCCGGCACAGTTCGCGCGCGAGGTCCTCTGCCGGTTGGTGCGTCCAGCCGGCGAAGATCATCTGGTCGAGCCGCTGCGCCTGGTCGGCGATTGCCGCCATGATCCGCGGGTGGCAATGGCCATGCGTGGTCACCCACCAGCTCGAGATCGCGTCCACCACGCGGCGCCCGTCCTCGGTATGCAGCACCGCGCCTTCGGCATGCGTGACCAGCGGAACCGGATCGCCCAGCCCGTGCTGCGTGAAAGGATGCCATACGGGCGAGTGGGTCATGTGAAATCCGCCAGGTCAAAATTGTCGGTAAAGGCTTGGGCGAGCGTCGCCGCGTCGAGCGTGCCGAGCAGCGGCAGGCGGCCGAGCCGCTTTACGCCGCCGAGCCGGCAGATCGTCGCCTCGCTATCTTCCACCGCGTCGCCGACAAAGGCCACGCCGTGGATTGCCACCCCGCGCGCGCGCAGCGCTTCGATCGTCAGCAGCGAATGGTTGATCGTGCCCAGCGCGGTGCGCGCAACGACGATCGCAGGCAGGCCCCAGCGCGCGAACATGTCGGCGTAGAGCAAGTCCCCGCCGAGCGGCACCAGTGCGCCGCCCGCCCCCTCGACCACCAGCGGACGCTGCGCGGGGAGTGCCAGCCGGTCGGGATCGATGGCAACCCCGTCGATCTCGGCAGCGCGGTGCGGTGAACAGGGCGTCGCGAGGCGATAGGCCTCGGGCAGCACGCGCGTTTCGGGCAATCCCGCAAGCTTCGCCACCTGCGCCCGGTCGCCGCTTTCTTCCAGCCCCGCCTGCACCGGCTTCCAGTAATGCGCATCGAGCGCGCCGGTCAGCGCGGCGGCGAAGACGGTCTTGCCGACGTCGGTATCGGTCCCCGTGACAGTGAAAGCACTCATGCGAGAATCTCCGAAAGCGTGCCGGTCAGCGCGTCGATCTGCGCCCGGCCGATATTGAGAGTGAGCGAGATGCGCAGGCGGCTGCTGCCCGCAGGAACGGTGGGCGGGCGAATCCCGCGAATATCGAAGCCCGCACTGCGCAGCGCCCCGGCAATCTGCATAGTCCGTGCTTCGTCACCCAGCACCAGCGGCATGATCTGCGATCCGCTGGCGCTGACGCCAAAGGGCGCGAGTTTGCGGCCCGCATAGCCGATCAGATCGTGCAGCGCTTCGCGCCGCCCCGGCTCCTCTTCCACGATCCTCAGCGCCTCGCGCACGCAGGCGGCCATCAGCGGCGAAGGCGCGGTAGAGAAGATGAAGCCCCGCCCGCGGTTGATGACATGGTCGCGCATCGCGCGCGGCCCGCACAGCAGCGCGCCTTCGCTGCCCAGGGCCTTCCCGCAGGTGCGCAGCACGATCGCATTGTCGCGCCCGTCGATATGCGCTGCCAGCCCCCGGCCGCCATTGCCGAACACGCCGGTCGCATGCGCATCGTCCGCCAGCAGCACCGCGCCATGGCGATCCGCCAGATCGGCCAGTTCGGCAATCGGCGCGCGATCGCCGTCCATGCTGTAGAGCGTTTCGACCGCAATCCAGGCCTGGCCCGCGGCATTGCCTGCCCGCCAGTGCGCAAGCGCTTCGGCGAAGGCGCCGACATCGTTGTGCGGCACCGCAATGCATTCGGCCCGCGACAGACGCATCCCTTCGTGCGCGCTGGCATGGACCAGCGCGTCGTGGAAGATCGCATCGCCGCGTTGGGGCAGTGCCGACAGCAGCACGCTGTTGGCGCCGTAGCCATTGGCGAGGAACAGCGCGCTTTCGCAGCCGAAGAAGCGCGCGGCCTCCGCCTCCAGCGCCTCGTGTTCGGGGTGGTTACCCCGCAGCAGCCGCGATCCGCCCGAACCGACGGGAACCCCGCGCTCGAGCGCGTCCATCACGGCGTTCTTGAGCCTCCCGCTGCCCGCCAGCGCGAGGTAATCGTTCGACGAGAAATCGGCGCCGCCGGGAAGCGACAGGCTGCGCAGCCGCGCCGCGCGCGCCAGACCCGTCAGATCGTCGACCTGCGCGGCAAGGGGGGTGTTGGTGGTGCGACCCATAGCCATGCCGCGCGCTAACCACCCCGCCGCGCGCCTGCAATTGCTTTCGTCAATCGGCTTCTGTATGGCTCGCTACACGCCCCGGCAGTCGCAATCGCCAGTCGATTCCGTCGCCGGGGCGCA
>CETS01156236.1_pt1 | contig 19177 bp, 15 predicted proteins | sample 356391 | NCBI WGS metagenome assembly CETS01 (sample SAMEA2622673, study PRJEB7988) | marine metagenome | isolation source: saline water (ENVO:00002010), including
ACGAAAACGGCAAGGTCACGGGCTATGACCGGATCATGGGCCTCAAAGAAGCCATGGACGCGCTGGAAACCGTTGGCCTGCCCGCCATTATCCGCCCCGCCTTCACGCTCGGCGGAACCGGCGGCGGCATCGCCAACAATCGCGAAGAATACGAGCAATATGTCCGCTCCGGCCTCGCCAATTCGCCTGTCGCTCAGGTTCTGATCGATGAGAGCCTGCTGGGCTGGAAAGAATACGAGATGGAAGTCGTTCGCGACAAAGCGGACAACTGCATCATCATCTGCTCGATTGAGAATATCGACCCGATGGGCGTGCACACTGGCGACTCTGTCACCGTCGCCCCTGCCCTGACGCTCACGGACCGCGAATATCAGGTCATGCGGAATGCCTCGATTGCAGTTCTGCGCGAAATTGGTGTCGAAACCGGCGGCTCGAACGTTCAGTTTGCGGTGAACCCGGATGATGGCCGCATGGTCGTGATTGAGATGAACCCTCGTGTGTCACGGTCTTCGGCGCTCGCGTCGAAAGCCACCGGATTCCCGATCGCCAAGATCGCCGCCAAGCTGGCCGTCGGCTACACGCTGGATGAGCTCGACAATGACATTACAGGCGTCACGCCGGCGAGCTTCGAGCCGACCATTGATTACGTCGTCACAAAAATCCCGCGCTTCGACTTTGAGAAATACAAAGGCGCCGACGCCAGCCTGACCACCAGCATGAAATCTGTTGGCGAAGCCATGGCCATTGGCCGGACCTTCCAGGAATCGCTCCAGAAAGCGCTCCGCTCCATGGAAACCGGGCTTGATGGCCTCAATGAGGTCGAGATCCCGGGTCTTGGCAGGGATGACGATAAAAACGTACTGAAAGCGGCTGTCGCCAAGCCGACAAAAGACCGGATCAGGACAATCGCTCAGGCGCTGCGTTCTGGCCTCAGCGTCGAGGAAGTTCACGAGGCCTCGAAATACGACCTCTGGTTCCTCCGTCAGATCGCTGAACTGATCGAGATCGAAACCACGCTCATGTCGGAAGGCCTGCCAGACGATGCGCTGGGCTGGACACATCTCAAGAGCATGGGCTTTTCCGATGCTCGCCTCGCCCGCCTGACCAATTCGACCGAAAGCGAAATCCGCCGTAAGCGACGTGACGCTGGCGTCTTCCCTGTCTTCAAACGGATCGACACCTGCGCTGCAGAGTTCGCTGCGCAGACACCTTATCTCTACTCGACATATGAGCAGCCGCTCTTCGGCCAGAGCGAACCAGATTGCGAAGCTGACGTCTCTGACCGCAAAAAAGTGATCATTCTCGGCGGCGGTCCAAACCGGATCGGTCAGGGCATTGAGTTTGATTATTGCTGCTGTCACGCGGCCTTTGCCATGGCTGATCTCGGCATCGAGTCGATCATGGTGAATTGTAATCCTGAGACCGTATCCACTGACTATGACACCTCAGACCGGCTCTATTTCGAACCGCTCACAGCCGAAACCGTGCTCGAAATTATCCGCAAGGAAATGTCGAAAGGTGAACTCCTCGGCGTCATCGTTCAGTTCGGTGGTCAGACCCCTCTGAAGCTCGCCCGTCTGCTGGCCGAAGAAGGCGTCCCAATTCTGGGTACAAGCCCGGACAGCATCGATCTGGCCGAAGACCGTGAGCGTTTCACACAAATTCTTGACGAGATTGGCCTCAAACAGGCCCCATCCGCCATTGCCCGTTCCGAAGAAGAAGTGCTCGCAGCCGCCGAGAAGATCGGTTATCCGCTCATGCTTCGCCCGTCTTACGTTCTCGGTGGCCGCGCCATGGAAGTCGTCCGCGATCCTGAAGATCTGAAGCGCTATGTGCGTGACGCTGTGGATGTCTCCGGCGATCAGCCGCTGCTCTGTGACCGATATCTGGCCGACGCTATTGAAGTCGATGTCGACGCGCTCTGTGATGGCAAAAGCGTGCACATTGCTGGCGTGATGGAGCATATCGAGGAAGCCGGCGTCCACTCAGGGGACTCTGCTTGTTCGCTTCCGGCCTATTCTCTGCCAGTCAGCATCATTTCGCAGCTTGAACGTCAGACGGCAGAACTTGCTATGGCGCTCGACGTCCGCGGCCTGATCAACATTCAGTTTGCCGTAAAAGGCGAAGATATTTTCGTCCTCGAAGCCAACCCGCGCGCGTCGCGCACCGTGCCATTCGTCGCCAAGGCGGTGAATGCGCCAATCGCCGCTATTGCGGCCAAGGTGATGGCGGGCGAACCGCTCGACAGCTTCAACCTCTCACTCAATGCCGCCCCGCGCCGCATTGCAGTGAAAGAAGCCGTCTTCCCGTTTGCACGCTTCCAGGGCGTTGACCCTGTACTTGGCCCGGAAATGCGGTCCACCGGCGAAGTCATGGGCTGGGACGACGATTTCGGCGCAGCTTTCCTGAAGACCCAGATTGCAGCTGGGGTCGACCTGCCAAAATCCGGATGCGTGTTCATTTCTGTGAGAAACGCTGACAAATCCGGCGTCGAAGCGCCAGCGCGTCGCCTCTCCGAACTCGGCTTTGAGATTGTGGCAACCAGCGGAACCGCCAGCCATCTGGCCAGCATTGGCGTGCCTGTCAGACAGGTCAACAAGGTTGCGGAAGGCTCCCGTCACATCGTCGATATGATCACCGATGGCGAGATCAACCTGGTCTTCAACACCACCGAAGGTGCCCAATCTCTGAAGGATTCAAGCTCCATTCGCGAAACAGTGCTGAAGCAGCGCGTGCCGTATTTCACGACGCTCGCGGCTTCAAAAGCCGCTGTAAAGGCAATTGAAACGCTGACCTCGCGAACGCTTGAAGTCCGGGCACTCCAATCCTAAGTGGGATCGAGCCGGAGGCCTCTGGCAAAATTAACCCCTATGGAGAAGCACTTTCGCGTGACCGGGCAGGATATTGCCAGAAAAGAAGATTTTTCGGCATACACTTGACTGTCACTCAAAAGCGATGAACGCTTTTCGTCATCGAAGTGATGGATTTCCTGAATGCAAAGAATACCAATGACCGCTGAGGGCCACGCGGCTCTCGACGCAGAACTCAAGAATCTCAAGACTGTAGAGCGCCCGAATATTATTGCGGCGATCGCAGAAGCCCGTGAGCACGGCGATCTTTCAGAGAACGCCGAATATCACGCGGCCAAAGAGAAGCAGAGTTTCATCGAAGGCCGCGTGACAGAGCTGGAAGACAAGCTCGCACGTGCAGACGTGATCGATACATCGCGTCTGAGCGGCGATACTGTGAAATTTGGTGCCACCGTCACCATGATGGACGAAGAAACCGAAGAAGAATCTCGCTACAAAATCGTTGGCGAAGATGAGGCTGATGTCGCAAAAGGCAAGATTTCGATCACGTCTCCGATTGCGCGCGCGCTCATTGGCAAGGAAGTAGACGATGTTGTGGAAGTTAGTGCTCCAGGCGGCGCCAAATCCTACGAGATTCTGAAGGTGGAGTTCATTTAGGTATGAAGACGTCCGACGCACTCGGGCCTTCTGTCTGGGTTGCATCGGATGGTCGGGCCGGACACGCTGCGCAAACCCTAGCGATCGCTCGGGCGCTCGGTGAAATGTCTCGCTGGGTCAATATTGCGCACGTCAACGGCAAGGGACACCGCGCCAGCGCGATCGAGTTGACCCCACGCGGTCTTCAGCCGCTGCTTCCCTCCCGGTTCTGGTGGTCTCCGCTTTCTGCCCTGCCCGCAGATCAGCGCGCCATCTTTACCCCGCCCTGGCCGACCCTCTGGATTGGCGCAGGGCGACGGGTTGCACCCTATTCCAGCCATGTGCGCAAGGCATCGGGCGGCGACACACTGTCCGTTCATGTCATGAATCCGCAAATGCCGCTGAGCGACTTCGATCTCGTCGTGATCCCGGAACATGATTGCATAACCGGCGACAACGTGATCCAGACTCTCGGCGCGCCGTCTTATTTCGCGCCCGAAACCATCGAAGATACAGAACTCGCTTTCGGTGATCTCACGGAAGACCGTGGCTTCAAAGTTGCTGTCATTCTGGGCGGAGATTCCAAATCCCACAGCATGACGGAGGAAGCCTGCGCCCGGCTTGAAACTCAGCTGACGAGCGTGGCCTCAAGTGGCAATACACGTCTGCGTGTCGTCTGTTCGCGTCGGACACCCACTCATGCCCGCGTGCGCTTCCGCGCCTTTGCTGAGCGGGCCGGCGCACGCTTTTGGGAAAGCTCTGCCGACGGGCCGAACCCTTATCTGGCCTATCTTCTTCTGTCCGACGCCGCGATCGTTACAGAAGACTCGACAAACATGCTGTCAGAGGCGGCCTATTTCGGCCTGCCCATCCACATTGCGCGTCTTGAAGGCACCAGCGACAAGTTCAGTAAGTTTCATCAGGCGCTGATCGATCGCGGCATTGCGCGCTGGTTCGATGGTACGGTGGACCATTGGAGCTACACGCCATTACGAGAAGTGGACCGCGTCGCGGACGCCATTATGAAGAAGCTTATTGAGCGCTTTCCGCAACCAAGCTTTGAGCGGCCACGAGAAGCGCGCCAGGGCGATCAGGACAGGCGATAGCAGCGCGATTGACGCTGGTATCTGACCAAGTCTCTGAATACAAAGCAAATTCATAAAGACACTTTATAACATACTGAAAACTCTGGTTTATTCGCTTTGCGATTGCGGTGTCTCTGCGCTAGGTATTCTGGCATGACCGAGCCTCATTCTCATGACTCACACGGCGATGACCACGCCCACCTGCATGATCATCATGGCCATTCCCATGAGCATACGGGCGGGCACGAGTCTCAGAACAAGGTTGGCATTGCGGCCATCGTTACCTTTGCCTTCATGTTTGCGGAGGCCGCAGGCGGGCTGATCTCTGGCTCTCTGGCCCTTTTGGCAGATGCTGCGCACATGCTTACGGATGCGGGTAGTCTTGCGCTCGCCTGGGTGGGCTATGCGCTGGCGCGACGTCCCGCCGATGATACGCGCACTTTTGGCTTCTCTCGCTTCAAAGTCTTAGCCGCCTTTATCAATGGCTTGTTATTGCTGGGCCTGGGCGCCTGGATCGTCTTTGAAGCCGTCCATCGCATGCTGGCCCCGGAACCGGTCCTGTCTGGCATCATGTTCTGGGTGGCTGTGATTGGTCTTCTGATCAACATTGCGCTTCTGAAGCTGCTGCATGGCGGCCATGATCATGGCGATCTCAACATGAAGGGCGCACTCCTTCATGTGATCGGAGATCTGCTGGGCTCTGTCGCAGCGATCCTCGCGGCGATTATTATCTGGACAACCGGCTGGACGATTGCCGATCCGATCCTCTCAATCTTTGTCGCCGGACTTTTACTGGCTGGCGCGGTGCCCATCATTCGCCGTAGCGCGCATATTCTGCTGCAGGGCGCGCCGGCTGGCACAGACCTTCAGGAAATCGCAGATGCCATCGTTGCGGATATTCCAACAGTCGCAGCTGTACACCACATGCATGTCTGGACACTGACGGGCCAGGACAGACTGATTACTCTGCATGTCGTGCCCAAAGACACGGAAACGGCGATAAAGGTCATTCCGAGCGTCCGCAATATGCTGTCTGAACGTTTCAATATTGATCACGCGACGATCGAACTGGACCTCGAGCCCCTTGGCTGTGAGATGGATCTGTCGCCTCGAACCATGGCGCAGTCGGAACAATTCACATCTGAAGGCGGTGCTTAGCGTCACTTCAGCGAGAGATTAGCCAATCAAGGGTTCAAACCCGCGCTGGAATCCCCATAACAGGCTTTGCAAAAGAACAAGGAACGCGAACATGAGCGACGTTCAGCACGAAAGCATTATCATCATCGGCTCAGGTCCCGCTGGTTACACCGCAGGTGTCTATGCCGCGCGCGCCATGCGTAAGCCCCTGATCCTCGCAGGCTATCAGCCAGGCGGCCAGCTGACGATCACCACCGAAGTTGAAAACTGGCCGGGCGATACCGAAGTCCAGGGTCCGGACCTTATGGTCCGCATGCGCGAGCATGCCGAAGCCATGGGCGCCCGGGTGGAAGAAGACCATGTCAACAAGGTCGACTTTCAGGTCCGTCCGTTCCGCATCGAGACCGAGAGCGGCAAGTCCTACACCGCCGATTCCGTTATCATCTCCACCGGCGCGCAAGCCAAATGGCTGGGTCTGCCATCGGAAGAAAAATTCAAGGGCTTTGGCGTTTCTGCCTGTGCAACCTGCGATGGCTTCTTCTACCGCGAGAAAGAGGTGATCGTTATCGGAGGCGGCAATACCGCCGTTGAAGAAGCGCTCTACCTCACGAATTTCGCTTCCAAGGTCACGCTGGTCCACCGCCGCGACAGCCTGCGCGCTGAAAAGATCCTTCAGGACCGCTTCATGAAGCATCCAAAAACAGAAGTGATCTGGGACTCGGTTCTGGATGAGGTGATCGGCACCGACACGCCGCTCGGCGTCACAGGCGCGCGTCTGAAGAATGTAAACACCGGTGAAACACGCGAAATGAACGCGCATGGCGTCTTTATCGCCATCGGCCACGCGCCATCGACTGAGCTGTTTGTCGGCCAGGTGGATATGCGCCCATCTGGTTATATCCAGACGAAACCCGGGACCGTGTCGACAAACATCGAAGGTGTCTATGCTGCCGGCGATGTGACCGACGAAACCTACCGCCAGGCTGTCACTGCGGCTGGTATGGGATGCATGGCGGCACTCGAAGCAGAGCGATATCTTGCCGCTAGGGAAGACGAGGTCGTCGCGGCTGCCGAGTAAGCCTTCAAGCCTTAACGCTGTATAGTCTGAGCGGCCCATTCAGGGCTGATCGGACTATTGCGCGTTGAATCTTGTCCTTGCCAAGCGCAATAGTGAGCTTATTCTGCCCCTATCAATAAAAAGTGAGTCAACGAACTCACCGTTACATGGGGAAGAAACATGCGCCATTCCGGCAAAACCGTAGCATTCGGTGCCAGCATGCTTGTGCTGGGTGCCTTGAGCCTGACAGCCACATCTCACGCACAGGAAGATGATACATCGGCGAATGAAAGCCGACGTATGCAGACTGTCACCGTCACATCCACCAAACGCGAGCAGACACTTCAGGATGTCCCTGTAGCGGTCAGCGTGGTCGATGAAGAAACCATCGAGAAAGCCGAAATCCAGGATCTTTCCGACCTTCAGACGCTCGTTCCGTCGCTTCGCGTCAATACGTTTCAGTCAGCTGCCCAGACCTCTTTCAACATTCGGGGCTTCGGCAATGGCGACAACAACGCGGGCGTCGAGCCTTCGGTCGGTGTTTTCATTGATGGCGTGTATCGCTCGCGCTCCGCAGCGCAGATTGCCGACCTCCCCAATCTGGAACGCGTCGAAGTTCTACGCGGTCCACAATCCACCCTGTTCGGTAAGAACGCTTCTGCCGGGGTGATATCCATCATCACCCAGGCCCCGCAATTCACGCCCTCCGGCAGCGTCTCTGCAACGCTCGGCAATTATAATCTGAAGAAACTCAGCGGCGATGTCACGGGCCCGATCACAGACACCCTCGCCTTCAGCCTCGCTGGCGGCTTCAATGTTCGTGACGGCTATGCCGAGGATCTCATCTCCGGCGAGGACCTGAACAATCGCGACCGCTGGAATGTGCGCGGCCAGCTTCTCTTCGCCCCAAATGATGACCTCTCGGTTCGTATCATTGGTGACTATAGCGAGATTGATGAAATCTGCTGCATTGGCGCCAACGTAACGACCGGCCCGACCGGCCCCGCCATTTTTGCGCTTGGCGGTCAGATCGATGTTGAAAACCCGTTCTCTTATAAGACCTACATCAACTATCTGCCCTCAAACGAGATCGAAAATTACGGCGTCTCGGGGGAAATCAATTACGAGTTCGACAACAATATCACCCTGACATCCATCACAGCCCTGCGGAATACAGGCTATATTCAGGATGCAGATGGTGACTTCACCAGCGCAGATACGCTGGGTCAGAACTATTCCGATACCCAGATCGAAACCTTCACGCAGGAGCTGCGTCTCACCAGCAATGAGGGCGAACGGTTCGACTGGATGCTCGGCGCCTTCTATTTCGACGAAACGGTCGAAATCAACAATGAGCTCGCTTACGGCGCAGACTTCCGAGGCTATGCGGACATCTTGTCCGGCGGCGCATTTTCCCAGGTCGAGGCGCTTCTCGGCCTTCCGGTTGGCACCACATTCGGTCAGGCCGGACAGGGCTATAGCGAACAGTTTGGTCAGGATAACCAGGCCTGGTCGATCTTCGGTACCGTCGACGCTTACATCACCGACAAACTCACCGCCACGGTTGGCATCAACTATACCCATGACGAAAAAGACGCTTATGGCGATGTCATCGCCACGGACGTCTTCTCCGCACTCGATTTCGTCGGCATTGGCAATAACGTCATCTATCAGACAGCCTTTGCACAAACGCTTGCGGGCTTTGGCATCAACCCGATGGACCCGGCACAGGTTCAGGCTTTTGCGAACTCAAACCCTGCCGCCTTTGCCCAGATCCAGGCCGGCGCTCAGGCATTTGCAGATGCCAATGACGAGAACCCGGCCGTGAACTCCCTCCTTGGCCTGCAGCCACTTCAGTTCCTGCCGCCTTTCGTGAATTTCCCGAATGCTGTCGAAAGCGGACAGAGCGAGGACGAGGCCGTCACCTACACGCTTCGCCTCTCTTATGACCTCACAGACGACATCAATATCTACGGGTCCTATGCCACTGGCTTTAAAGCCACCTCCTGGAACCTCTCACGCGACTCCCGTCCTTTCGCTGCCGATATTCCGGCCCTGCGAAATGCCGGACTTGGTGTTCCAAACCTGAATGCTGGTACGCGATATGCTGGCCCGGAAGACTCCAAAGTCTATGAGATTGGCCTGAAAGCCCAGTTCGACACGGTCTCACTCAATCTTGCCCTGTTCGATCAGCAGATTGAGGACTTCCAGTCCAACGTCTTCACAGGCACAGGCTTTGCGCTCACCAATGCGGGGTCTCAGTCATCAACCGGCGTTGAAGTTGATCTGGTCTGGAGTCCGATTGAAGGGCTGAACCTGTCCTATGGCGCGCTCTATATGGATCCTGTGTTCGACGATTTTCAGAACTCCGCATCAGGAGACATTACGGGCCAGCGACCCGAAGGTGTCTCTGACACCTATATGTCACTGGGTGCCAGCTATGACTTTACCCTGCCCAATGAGTGGGACGCCTATGTGCGCGCAGACTATCAGCATGAATCTGAAGCTGATCTGTCTTACGACAATGATCCACGTCAGACGCGCGAGATCGATACGGTCAATGCCTCACTTGGTGTAGAAACCCAAAACGGGCTTCGGGTCAGTGTCTGGGGACGGAACATCTTCAATGATGAGTATTTGATCCAGAGCTTTCCCTCCACGGCGCAAGAGGGCTCGATCACAGGCTATCCGAGCCAGCCGGCAACATACGGCATCACGCTCACAAAGGAATTCTAAGCTGAGCTGAACAAGTGACCACTCAGGAAGAGCGCTGTTCGCAGCGCTCTTCTTTTTGATTGCATATTTGAACAACTACGGACATCATTTTTGCATGGATTGGGATAAACTCAGATCGTTTCATGCCGCCGCCGAAACCGGCAGCCTCACGGCTGCAGGAGAGCGTCTGCGGATCAGTCAGTCTGCGGTCTCCCGTCAGATTGCCGCGCTTGAAAACAATGTCGGCGTGCCTCTGTTTCAGCGCCATGCGCGCGGTCTTGTGCTCACAGATGCAGGCATCAAACTCCATCATGCCACCTCAGCCATGTCGCGCGCGGCGTCCATGGCCAGCACTATCATCAAGGACGCCAAGGACACGCCTCAGGGCGACCTCGTCGTCACCGCGCCAATCGCCTTCGGTTCGACCTGGCTGATTGAGCGGCTCGACAAGTTCACCGACCTTCACCCCGGCATTCACCTGCACCTGTATCTGGATGACCGCGAATACGACCTTCTGAAGCTTGAAGCCGAGTGCGCTATCCGGCTCTGGGCTGCAGACAAGGCAGACCTTATTCAACGCAAGCTGATGTCGGTGAAAACCAGCCTCTATGCGTCTCCGGGCTATCTGGAGAAGAATGGAACGCCTCAGCAGCCGAAAGACCTCGATGATCACCGCATTATCGTCTACGGCCAGCAGATCTCGCCAATGCACGTGATCAACTGGGCCCAGCGTGTGGGTCGGGACGACCTCACCCCTCGTGAGGCCAGCCTCACCGTCAACAATGTGGTCGGCATGGTGCGTGCGGCTGAAGCAGGCCTCGGTGTCGCTGACCTGCCTGATTACATGATCCCGGACGACTCAAACCTCGTTAAAGTCCTGCCTGAAATCACCGGCCCGCACTTTGACCTCTATTTCATCTATCCCAGTGACCTGCGCCGTTCGAACCGTATTGCAGCCTTTCGCGACTTCCTGACCAGTGAAATTGCCCAGTTTCAGGCCTCCGGCGGTAAAGGAAACTAGTGCTATGCACTCATGCATACCACCAACCCACACTTGCGTGTTGTGCACTGCAGCGATCCGGCTATTTTAATGTCTGTGCATGACGTCTCATCATGCAGCCTGATCTCCTGATTGGGCGTTTCCTCCCCGAGACACACCTTTAATGCCGGGCGCTTTTTATAGCTGCCCGGCTTTTCTTTTCTCAAATACCAGCCCGAAAAAGAAAAAGGCCGCTACCTTGATGATAGCGACCTCTTATTTTGTTGCATGTGCGCTGTAGTCAGATGCTTGAGCGGAGCATCCATGCCGTCTTCTGGCTGACAGCCATGCGCTGAGTGAACAGGTCGACTGTCACATCGTCGCCCGCCTCGTCGGCGGCATCCAGTGCCTTTTTCAGAGTGGCAGACAGTGTGTCGTGTCCGCGCGCCAGATTTTCGACCATGGATTCTGCGTCAGGCTGGGAATTGTCCGGCTTGATCGTCGCATGCTCGAGAATGGCTTCAGTCGAACCCGGCGCGAATTCACCGATCGAACGCAGGCGTTCTGCGATTTCGTCGAGCGCTTCCCAAAGCTCGCGATACTGCTCTTCGAACAGCTCGTGCAGGGCTTTAAAGCGCGGGCCCGTGACATTCCAGTGATAGCCATGCGTCTTCACGTAAAGCGCATAGGTGTCGGCCATGACCGCGCGAATGCCCTGGGCAATTTTGGATCTGTCGGCTGCTGATAGCGATGTAGCGTTTTCCATATCGTGTCCCTTCTTAATTCCAACCCGGTAGATATGGGGAGCCATCGCCAAATGTGAAATTGATGTTGAAAATATTCTCTATTGATTATTTTTATACTTAGGCCAGAAAAAAACCCGACCAGAACAGCCGGGTTTTCGAAATTACTTCAGGCCAGCACAGAACCGTTGAATGCGCTCCATGGCCTTCTCCAGAACATCGCTTGATGTAGCATATGACACACGGAAGGCCGGGCTCATGCCGAATGCCGCGCCGAACACGACGGCCACCTGCTCTTCTTCCAGAAGCGCGGTCGCGAAGTCTTCATCAGACTTGATTTCAACGCCCTTGGGTGAGGTTTTGCCAATCACGCCAGCACACGACGGATAAACATAAAACGCGCCTTCTGGCGTTGGACAGTGTAGCCCTTCGGCCTTATTTAGTCCTTCCACGACCAGGTCGCGGCGTGTTTTGAACGCTTCCGCTCGTGTCTTCAGAAAATCCTGCGGCCCGTTCAGCGCTTCCACGCTCGCCCATTGTGAGACAGAGCAAGGGTTCGACGTCGACTGGCTCATCACCTTGCGCATGGCGCCAATCAGCTTTTCCGGGCCACCGGCATAGCCAATCCGCCAGCCTGTCATGGCATAGGCCTTGGACACACCATTCATGGTGAGCGTGCGGTCATACAGCTCTGGCTCGACCTGTGCGATCGTCCAGTACTCAAACCCGTCATAGACCAGATGCTCATACATATCATCGGTCAGAACCCAGACATGCGGATGCTTCAGCAGCACATCGGCGAGGCCGCGGAGTTCATCCTTGCTATAGGCTGCACCGGTTGGGTTCGATGGAGAGTTCAGGATCAGCCATTTCGTGTTCGGCGTGATCGCGCTCTCCAGCGCCTCTGGTGTCATTTTGTATTTCTGATTAGCGCCGCATTCCACGGCGACAGGCTTGCCGCCGCAGAGGATCACCATCTCAGGATAAGACACCCAGTATGGCGCCGGAATAATGACCTCATCGCCCGGATTCAGCGTTGCCATGAAGGCATTGTAAATCACCGGCTTTCCGCCCGGCGAGACGTTGATTTGCGATGGCTTGTATTTCAGCCCGTTCTCACGCTCAAACTTGGCGCAGATTGCGTCTTTCAGCTCAGGAATACCGTCCAGCGCCGTGTATTTCGTCTGGCCATCCTGAATCGCCTTGATCGCGGCTTCCTTGATGTTTTCAGGCGTGTCAAAATCGGGTTCACCAGCACCCAGGCCAATCACATCCATTCCAGCGCGCTTGAGCTCCATCGCCTTATTGCTCACCGCAATGGTGGCAGATGGCTGGACACGGTTGATGGCGTCGCTGAGATGAAGAACGGACATGGCTTGTCTCCCCGATTAGCTTTTTCAGGAAAAGTGGAAACCGGTTTTCCGTCCGAAAAAAGCGCGATAAAACTACGTCGCGCGCATATATACGCATGTGCAGCATTTCGCCAATGCCAATGGGCAAATTCTTTCCGATTACGGAGGTTTCCTCTCTGAAACGCGTTACCAGTCAGGCAAAACGCGTCGCCACACGATCAATTTGTTCGATACGGCTGCCCATACGCTCTGACGTAACAGCCTGCACTCGCGACAGAATCTCCGGCCGCGCCGTCGCTGGAACTCCACCGGGCTGAGCTTCAGGATTGTACTCAATGCCCAGCCGGATTGCGGCTTCAAAGTCTGCGCCGAGACGCTCGCGCAGGATCCTGAACCCAAAATCTATGCCGGCCGTCACGCCACCCGCTGTAATCCGGTTGCGGTCAATCACCACGCGCTCATGGGTGAACTCGGCGCCGAACTTCGAAAGATGCGCGCCCCAGGCCCAATGGCATCCCGCCTTATACCCATTCAGCAGACCCGCCGCGGCCAGGACAAGCGACCCGGTGCACACACTCGTCACATACCGCGCGGCATCCGCCTGATCTCTCAGCCAGCTCAGCACGGCCTCGTCTTCCATCAGCTCTGAGCAGGAAAACCCGCCCGGAACACAGATCATGTCGTATTGCGCGGGATCATCCAGCGTTACGTGCGGCAGAAATGAAATCCCGCAATCGGCCTCAACAGGGTCGAGGGTCTTCCAGACAAGCTTCACATCTGCATCGGGCATGCGCCGCAACACTTCAGCAGGCCCGGTGAAATCCAGTTGTGTCATGCCCGGATAGATCAGGAATGCGATTTTGAATTTGGTGTCGGTCATCAAATGCTCCGTAGGTTGGGCCTTGGCCCACCAGATGTGTCCGGTGGGCTGAGTCTCAGCCTACACGTGCCAGCCATTGGCACATATGACAAACACATGTATATTTCCGCCAATGTCGAAACGTGTCGTCTTTCTTTTCTCCGATGACGTTCAGCCCATAGATGTGGCGGGACCAGCTTCTGCCTTTGCGCAGGCCAATGAATGTGCCGCGCGTGCCGATTTCTATACGATGGAGTTCGCCTCGCCGCATGGAGGCCCGGTCACCAGTTTTTCGGGCCTGCCGCTGCACACTCAGTCCGTTGCCGAAATCGCGCCTGAGAATATCGACACGCTCCTCATTGGCGGACACAAGCCACAGGGCACGCAAGACCTGATAGGCGAGACCCACGCGAAAGACTGGTTCGCAGGGGCCAGCCAAACCGCCCGGCGCTGGGGCTCTGTCTGTGGCGGCGCCTATATCCTCGCCGCATGGGGCCTGGTGGATGGCTGCCGAATTGCCTCACACTGGCGCTCCACTCGACGGCTCGCTGAGGACTTCCCAGAGGTCAGTGTCGACCCGGACGCGCTGTATGTCACGGATGGCCGTCTCTGGACGTCAGCTGGCGTCACCGCTGGCGTGGACATGGCCCTTGCCATGATCGAGCAGGATCTCGGCGCAGACATTGCCGCAGCCGTCGCACGCCACCTCGTGGTCTATATGCGCCGCCCCGGCAGCCAGTCGCAATTCTCAGAGCCACTCAAACGCCAGACCAATGCCGCCGCACCCTATGCCGACCTCATCAACTGGGCGAAAGCCAATCTGTCGGCCACCCTCACCGTCGACCAACTCGCAGATCAGGCAGGCCAGTCTCTTCGCACCTTCCAGCGCAAATTTCGCGAGCATACCGGCCAGACGCCCGCTGCCTTTGTTGAAGATCTGCGCCTCGATCGCGCCAAAGCCCTCATCACCAGCCAGGTGCCACTAAAATCTGTTGCCCGTGAGGTTGGCTATGCCAGCGCCAGCCAGCTCACGCTGGTTTTCCAGCGCCGATACGGCGTCGCGCCCTCCGTCTGGAAGACCATGCATGGAAATATGGGAAACATCGACAGACAGTGATCCCCACCTCGTTCCTCCCCTTTTTAAGGGGAGGAGGCGCTGCTGTACCGCCTGCGCAATACTCTCGGTGCGCCCTCCCCCTTGAAAAGGGGGAGATGGAGGGGGATCAAACACATTCCACCTCCACCGGTCGCCCACCCAGCCTCTGTTCCGGGGATGACATTTCCCCTCCCAACTCTGTCAGCAGGGCCTATATCTGAGTGCCTCCGGCGCGTGACGACCTGAACAAAGCGATATAAACCAGCACCATGGCTCACAATAATTCCGTGCCTCTGGCGCCGCAGGGCGTTGAGGTCATCAAGGACAATCTGACGCGACTGCCCGGCAAGCCAGGCGTCTATCGTATGTTCGGCAGCGATGGCGAAGTCCTCTATGTGGGCAAGGCCAAGAACCTCAAAAACCGGGTCGGCAATTATGCCAAGCTGGGCGGCCATACCCAGCGCATCGCACTGATGATTTCGCTCACGGCGAGCATGGAGTTCGTGGTCACAGAGACCGAGACCGAAGCGCTCCTCCTTGAAGCTAATCTGATCAAACGCCTCAAGCCGCGTTTCAACATTCTCCTGCGCGACGATAAGAGCTTCCCCTACATCCTCATCCGGCGCGATCACCCGGCCCCGCAAATCGTCAAATATCGCGGCTCGAAAAAGCAAAAGGGCGACTATTTCGGCCCCTTCGCCTCAGCCGGCTCTGTCACGCGCACGCTGGACACACTGCAAAAGGCCTTCCTCCTGCGCACCTGTGAAGACAGCGTCTATGAGAGCCGCTCACGCCCCTGCATGCTGCATCAGATCAAGCGCTGCAGCGCGCCCTGCGTGGATCTGATCTCGGAGAAAGACTATCAGGCCCTCGCCGATCAGGCGGCAGACTTTCTGCGCGGCAAAGTGGTCAAGCTCCACAATGAGCTGGCAACCCAGATGGACGAAGCCGCCGAGAATCTGGAGTTCGAACAGGCCGCCCGCCTGCGTGACCGGATCCGCGCTATTGCCGCCGTCCGCGCCAGTCAGGACATAAATCCCGAAGGCGTGGAAGAGGCCGATGTCTTCGCCCTCGCTATGGATGGCGGCGTCTCCTGCATGCAGGTCTTCTTCTACCGTTCAGGCCAGAACTGGGGCACCAAAGCCTATTACCCCAAGCACGAAAAAGACGCTGAACCGGAAGACATCATCGCCGCTTTTCTCGTCCAGTTCTATGACGAGCGCCCGCCCCCCCGCCTCATCCTCACCTCGCACCAGCCCTCTCAGAGCGAGCTGATCGAAGACGCTCTCGCCCTGCGCGCGGATCGCAAGATTGAGGTCCGCCACCCCGTTCGCGGCGGCAAGCGTGAGCTGGTCTTACAAGCGCTGAACAATGCCCGCGAGGCCCTCAGCCGCAAGCTCGCCGAAACCGCCAGCCAGGCCCGCCTGCTGGAAGAGGTGCGCAAGGTGTTCGAACTCGACGAGCCGCCAAAGCGGATCGAAGTCTATGATAACTCGCACATTCAGGGGACGAATGCCGTCGGCGGCATGGTCGTTTCGGGTCCGGAAGGATTTGAGAAAAAGCATTATCGCAAGTTCAATATCAAGGACAAAGACCTCGAACCAGGCGATGATTATGGCATGATGCGCGAGGTTTTTCGCCGCCGTTTCTCTCGCCTGATGAAAGAAGCCGGTGTCGAGCCTGTCACCTCCACCACCGCCAACCCCAATGAAAATTGGGGTCCATGCCTGAGCGCTGACAACGGGCACGATGATACTCTCAGGCATGGATCCCAGATCAAGTCTGGGATCGGCGGAAAAATTGGTGGCTCTTCAGATATAGCTGAGGGTGACGATACGGGCACCGCCACCAGTGATGCGCACCCCACAAGCGACGGCACAGATGCCAGCTCACCTCACCCCACAAGCGACCGCGCAGGCGCAGACGGCCCGTCGACCGAAGGTCAAGGAACAGCCGTCGAGCACAAACAAACAAACAGCAGCGAGCAAGCTCTGGAAGAGCGCCGACAAAAACTAAAATCAGCTGAAAACTACCCGGATCTCGTGCTTATCGACGGTGGTCTCGGCCAGCTCAATGCCGTGCTCGAAACCTTCACAGAGCTTGGCCTGACGCCCGATGACGTGACCCTCGTCTCCATCGCGAAGGGACCAGACAGAGACGCCGGCCGCGAGAAATTCTTCCGCCCCAATAAAGCGCCCTTCATGCTGCCGGAAACCGCGCCCGTGCTCTATTATCTCCAGCGCCTGCGAGACGAGGCCCACCGCTGGGCCATTGGCGCGCACCGCAGCAAACGCTCGGCTGATATCAAGAAAAACCCGCTGGATGAGATTGAAGGCATTGGCCCGGCGCGCAAGAAAGCCATCCTCCACCGCTTTGGCTCGGCCAAGGGTGTGGCCAAAGCCAAGCTCTCAGATATCGCCACGGTCGACGGCGTCAGCCAGGCCCTCGCCGAGAGGATTTATAACTTTTTCCACGGGAGTTGAGGTGGGAGCGCTGAGCGCGACCCATCGCGAAGCCCCGGACTTGATCCGGGGGCGAAGCGGGCGGTCAAACAAAAAAGGCGACGAGGCCATGGTCTCACACGCCCGGTTTGAATTCCGCCGGGAAGATCAGTTCAACCCAGCGGTTGACACGGAAGCCGCACGCGATTTCCACGACCAGCCCCCCCAAAAAAGAAGCACCCAAATTAGCGCATTTCTGTTCCGTGTGCGGCCCGAAATTCTGCTGCATGAAGATGACTGCCGAGGTTCGCGACTACGCCAACAATATGACGGATAATGAGAAGAAAGCGCTGAATCTAGAGGTGGGCGTCTCCTCCCCCGTGCACGGGGGAGGTGGCAGCGAAGCTGACGGAGGGGGGAGCGCCCTTACCGAAGCCGAACGCGAAAAAGGGATGGTCGAGATGTCGCGAAAGTACGAAGAGATGGGGAGTGAGTTGTATCTCTTTGAAAACGGCAAAACAGAGAGATGATAGATTAATAGAGGCAGCTTTTCTTTCAGCAATCTTTTTCTTTGACGTCCTTGAGGACGCGCTCCGGATTGCGCGAACGAAGATTGCTCGCGCCGACATCTTCACCCCCACCTTCCGCCATGCTACTTTGGGTTGACGATCAAACTATCCAGGATAATTAAGAAAAGCGGATCGTTTTTCTGAGGCGACATCGAATAAGTATGAAAACACTTTGGCTAACATATGCTTGGAAAGATAATGAAGACGGTGATGTTGAGTATCTTGCTCAAGAACTTCGCAGTGAGGGCATCGAGGTCCTGATTGATAAATTTACAATCGGAGCCGGAAACCATTTGTGGTCTCAGATCGATCAACACATATCGAACCCAGACAAATCCGACGCATGGGCTATTTTTGCTACCGAAGCGAGCCTGCAGAGCAAAGCATGCCAAGAAGAGCTTCAGTACGCAATTTCCCGCGCCGTATCTAACCGAGGCGAACAGTTCCCATTAATCGGAATTTTTCCAGGAAACTTTGCTGCGGATCTAATTCCATCAGCACTTTCATCAAGACTCTGTGTCTCTCTTGAGGACAACGAGTGGCGTACGCGTGTAGGTTCTGCCGTCAAGGGAGAAAGTTTCAACGTAGACAAACAGCCAATCTCACCGTTTTCATTGAAGATTCACAATTTGGGCGAAGAAAGCTTTGCGCTGGAGATCCGCCCTCGAGCTGGTTCGATTCATCCAATCGGCGTCGCCTATCCCCAACTTGAAGCAGAAAAAATCAGGTATATTTACATAGCGCCGTCGGGATACCCACATCCACCTACAATGCTCGTTTCGTCGGAGGGAACAACCGACGATGGGATGAAACTGTACGCAATTACCAATCAGTCCATGACGCCAACAAATAGCTTGTACATCCACACAAAAGGGCATTTATCGGAATTCAAGGTCGGGAAAATGGAATCCCCTACCTATATAAAGTGGCTATTTACAGGTGGAATCCGCCCCAATTAGTTCTCGAATTTCCTTTTGCTGTAGTTGGCATCATTTAGAGACGCGTCGGGTGCCATTAGCCCCGGATCAGCTCCGGTGTCAGCGAACCGATGCTCCGCATCGCGTAGGGTGGAATGGATCGCCAGATCGTACCTACGGCTAATCCACTCAGCGATTCGCGAATTTCCTTTCGCGTACGGCCTAAATTATTTTGAATATTATCCGGAGATTGTGTGCGAGAACGACTGCTCGTTCTCAAACAGTCGCTTGGTAATAACCCTCAGCCGCCAACACAAACTGAGACCCTATTTTTCATAGCGCCCCGGTTCACACCAAAATTTTAATCCCGCGACTTCTGGATCACCCTCCAAGTACTCAACCACCTGACGGCAGTGTTCCAGATTGTAAAATTCCGACATTCCCTTTGCATCGAATGTCGCCCAATGTATTCGGGAATCTGGAAGAATGAGTGAATTTCGGTAGAGTGTATAAGGTTCAGGCTCGTTACATCCTGCCAACAGAATCGTGCATAATGTTAAGACAACAAGACGTGGTTTGCACTGCATCTTATACCTCTAACCAGTCGGACCTACTGAGCCGAATGCAGCATTTTACCATCAATTCCCTACGCTCTCTTTAAAGCGTCGTTAGTATCACGCGGAGCCGACACGAACGCTTGGAACACTGTCGGGTCCGCCCGGATCATGTCCGGGCTTGACCCGACCTACATAACGCCAATTGTCATACCGGATGCTGCGCA
>CETS01059948.1_pt1 | contig 18701 bp, 29 predicted proteins | sample 356391 | NCBI WGS metagenome assembly CETS01 (sample SAMEA2622673, study PRJEB7988) | marine metagenome | isolation source: saline water (ENVO:00002010), including
GCCTTCACGATGATTAATTATGTATTCATGAACCAGATACGCCGCCTTAACTATGACCTGTTGTATTCTTCAAGTAAGCTCAAAAATCGTAGAGCAACCGCGATGATTTACGAACTGGACGGGCAGCGTAATTCGTACACGCGTAACGATGAGGATAAAGTAGCGATAGACCCACCGTCTAAATTATTGCAAGATGTAGCACTAACTGCCACACAAATGCCTACGACCTTGTGGTGGAGTGAAGAAGATATTAAGCTTAACCGTATGAACAAATTAATTGCCTGTGGTCAATTTACCGTTTGTTATAAGCTTTTAAAATACATTATCGAATTGCAAGACGGCACAGAAGATCGTCGCGAAATTGATGAAATGTTCGGGAAAATGGCCATTGAAAGCCTGGAAGAACTCCCGTTTCCAGAACTGATCCCGCTAGAGCAGCAGCTGCGGGAACTTTGGCGCAAATTTAACGAGAACCCGTTATGGATGGTGGAGGAGTGAGGTTATTATGGAATTCCTAGAAGAGAGAAGTATGCTTTAAATAAGTGAGCATTTTACTCATTGAACTTCAATCCCGTCACTTCGAGTAAAAATCGGTTTATATTTTTGTATCGTGAATAGGGATTGAAGTTAAAATGAAGTTCACGATACAATTTAGCTATGTTTCATTTTGTATAAAATCATTTGGCCAAATAATTTTTAGTGTATACAGATTAATCTATACTATTATGTAAAATAGAGCATACTTGCCATTGGATGAGATCCTGAATCAAGTTCAGGATGACTAAAATCTCATTTCGAAAGACCTCTTTCTGTGACTGAAAAATCGCGTCAGTTGGTCAGACAAGTATTTTTAAGATAGCATGAATGAAGTTAGAGCAATACAAAACCGGACTTTGAGTTGAATAATGCGTAGTGCTAACGAAGCATTATTCAACTCAAAGTCATGCTAGCATCTTATAGTTAAGATTCATGTTAAGGAACAACCTATAAATACCAATCGCTGAGAATAGCGTATTTAAAATTTTCTGGGCCGTTTGAGGAATACTAGAATTATAAGAATTGATTTTAAATGAACTTTGATTGAATGATGCATAATGTTAGTAAAAGATCCATGGGACCTAAAGAAAGGCACTACCCCTGATCTATATAAAAAAGTATAAAAACAGGACTATTCCTAATAAAGTACTATATTCCTTCTTTTTAACTATAATGTTCTTCGTTATGTAACTTGAGCTTTGGTTAAAAGCGAAATTTGCAGCTAAAGTTTCTCTAAAAAATTTATTCTAAAAGTTTCTTCTACGATGTCAATGAAACACTTTTTATGCGACGACGTAGAAGGGAAGCGTAATATATGTGGAATTTTTTTGCATAATAATTGATATATTATTTGTGAGCATATGGTGAAATTGGTATACACACTTAATTGTCAATCAGGCGCTTTAAAAAGATTTGGGGTTCGAATCCTCTTATGAATTTTCATCCCTTTGGGATTCTAAATAAAAAAAGCAGGAGAAGTTTCTCCTACTTTTTTTATTTAGCTTAATTATGTCTTAATGGCAAAATAATTATTAAATTTTAATTAATATGTTATATTGTCTTTCAAGTAATTAAGGGTCAGATTTGTGACACATAAGATTATTGACAAAAATAATTATGATAGTAAAATCAATTCATCTTAATCAATGGGCAAGTACTTTAGATAGTAAGGGAATATTACCATTATTAGTAAGGAAGCTAATATTTGCAAGCCTAAATTTCGAAAATATAAAATCAGCTGATTTTCCGGCAGAGGAAGATACCTATATAGGTGGTTATGATGGAATTTTGAAAACATCTATTGGAAATAAATTTATTCCAGAAGGTGATTCGGTATGGGAATTTGGTACCAATTCAGATACTAAAACAAAGGCTAATAAAGATTATGCGAAGAGAACTAAAGATTCGCTGGGTATTAATAAATCAGAAACAACATTTGTTTTTTTAACACCTAGAGTGTGGGTTGGTAAAACTGAATGGGCAGAAGAAAAAACAAAAGAAGGAATTTGGAAAGAAGTAAAATGTTATGATGCAAGTGATTTAGAACAATGGTTGGATATTGCTAGAGGTGTAGATTATTGGATGGCTAACCACTTACGCTTAACAACTGAAGGAGTTTATATTGGAGAAGATTTTTGGAGTAGCTGGTCTAAAACTGATAAGTATGAATTCCCTCCTGAAATAGTATTAGGCGGTAGAGAAGAAGCAGTATCATCATTGAAAGAACTCTTACTTGATTCAAGTGGAGTATCAACTTATATGAAGGCACCAACTACCGATGAGGCCTTGGCATTTGTTTTAGCTACTATTGTTTCGATGGATGAAAAATTGAAAGAATCTATTTTATCTAAAACACTTATTCCAACTGATATAAATAGTTTACATAGACTAATTAATGAGAAAAGGCAGTTAATAATTATTCCTAAATGTCAAATCGAAGAAATTGATATTTCAAAAGCTAAGTCAAATAATCATATAATTATTGTACCTGCCACGATAAATAGTTCCAAAAAAAACTATGAAATTGTTTTACCAATTATTGAATTTGCCCCCTTTATTGAATCTTTAAAAAAGATGGGGATTGGAAATGAAAAATCTAGGCAATTATCAAAAAACACAGCTAGAAATATTAGTGTTTTACGAAGAACTTTAAAAGTTAGTGACACGGAACCTAATTGGTATTCAGCAACTAAAAAAAGTAGCTTAATACCAATGCTCTTATTATCTAGATTTAAAAGTACTAATCAATATGATAAGGAAGTTGTAGAGAAGCTTAGCGAAAAAAAATATGATGAATATGAAAAATCGCTTAGAGAGCTTTTATCATTAGAAGAAACAAATATACTTTTCGTTAATGATACTTGGCGATTAATTTCTCATACTGATAGTTGGCTGTTTATGGCTAAGCATATTACCGCCAAGGATTTAGAAGGATTTAAAGAATTAGCAATAAAAGTATTGAGTGAACATAATCCAGCACTAGATTTAAAACCAGAAGAACGTTATATGGCTGCTATTCACAAAGCCGTGCCTAAATATAGCCCTGAATTAAAACAAGGAATTGCTGAAACACTTATTATATTATCTGTTTATGGAGAAGAGTTTGGTGTACATTGTGGATTTTCTACCGAGTTGTATGTAAACAGTATTGTGCGTGAAATACTTAGAAATGGCAATGCTAATACTTGGAGGTCATTATCTAGTAATTTAATGAGGCTTGGTGAGGCAGCACCTTCAATTATGTTAGAGGAGATTGATTCGTTGGTTGCTTCTGATAATCTTCTTTCTTTCTTTGAGGTTGAAGATACTATGCTGAGCAAGAATAGCTATCTACCATATTTATTATGGACTTTAGAACAAATAGCTTGGATGCCAGAAAACTTATCTAAAGTTTCATTAATTATTTGTCAGCTAATTGAAAAAGGGCCGAAAGATTATCCAAATGCAAATACACCATTAGCAACTTTAAAATCAATTTATCGAAGCTGGTATCCACAGACATTAGCTCCTTTAAGAATTAGAATTAAAGCATTAGAATTAATTCGCAAGCGTTTTCCAGAAATTGCTTATGTTTTGTTTAATAATTTAATAGGAAATCAGCACGATGTAGCTTTTCACAGTAGTCGAATGGAATGGAGGCTATTTAATAATATTGAGGATGTTTCAGTTACAAATAGGGAGAGATTTGAAATGGAAGATTTTGCTATTTCAAATATTATTGAGCTTACTGGTAATTGTTCTAAAAAAATATCATCATTGATTGATAAATTAGATGTTTTTACTAATGCCAAAATAAATGATGCTTTAGAGCATATCAGTAATAATATTCCAACTAAAGAAGATGATAAATCTATAGTTTTTCACGCATTTAGAAATTTAATTGGTAAACATAGAAGCTTTCAACAAGCAAGATGGGCTCTTCCGCTTGATATTCTAAACGAGTTTGAAACAGTCGCGCTTAAATTTGAGCCATCAGACATCATTTTAAGGGATATTTATTTATTTGAAGATAGTTATCCAGAATTCTTTGAAGGTAAGGATGAGTTAGATATAGATAAAAACAATAAAATTATTGTTTCCAAAAGAGTTGATTTTTTATTAGAGTTCCTTAAAAATAATTCAATTGATGATGTCATAGAACTCTCTTTAAAATTAGAATACCCAATATTTGTAGGAGAGGGGTTGGCAAAAATCACATTAGATGAAAAGATAGAAACCAAAATACTCAATCTATTAGGAAATAAAATAGAAAAAAATGAACAACTAGCCTCGCAATACGTAAGAACAAAAGAATCACAAATTGGTCTGGATAATTGTATTAAAATGTTCAAGAAATTAAAAGCTTAGCTTTTTTTGGTGTGGCCAAGCGGTGGCAAATTGAGTTTAAAAATAAATGCCATAAAGCATTTAAATTTTTAAAAAGCAATCGAGCCTTTGGGCGCGGCAATTTTACATAGCGGCTATTATAGTACAAACTGTAGAATGTTCAATTTTAATTCAAAATCCAAAAACGAAAATATGATGACCCCAGTTCCGGATATTGTTTTAAAACACTTGATACAGTGGGATATTTTACATAATAGAGAATTATAGCTATCAAAGTATTTGCACTATAATTTATAGTATGCAAATACTTATTTTATTCGTTTTCAAACGATTTTAATCTATATTTATAATCTTTCCTAAAATTTCCCTTTTTTGGCATTTAAATTGAAATGTTAGGGCTAAAATGAAACAACTTTATTTAGAAATCACGAAATATAGAAAGAAGTATAGGGTTCATTTAGGCAATGGCAATTGGCTAACATTCAATAACAAGACCGAAGCAAATAATTTTCTACGTAAATATAAACGTGTTATCAGGGATAATGTTAGTATTTTAAATATTACTCAACCTACAATAAATCAAGTTTTTAGAAATTCTTATTTTCAATTTTCTGAAAGAGATATAAATTACTATCATGGTTTATTTCATTCTTATGACGATAGGTTTAAGTATATATTTAAACGCTTTTCTCCCGGTAATTCCAATGCTTTCATTTTTCAGAATATTAATACTTGTTATCATATTTTGATTGAGATCGTAGAAAGTTTACATTCTTTTGGTCAACGTGGTAAAAATTACGGTATAACAAATATTACAAAACCGTTATTATTACAACTTAATCAGCAATTGCAATCGCTTGAAGCTGATAAGCGCAGTATGTATTTAAATGGTTCTCGTAGTGTAAAAACTCTTAATACTACGTCAAATGAATCGACAAATACAAAACAATCTGTTGGGAACTAAAGCCCCTTTAAGGCTGATAACTTCCAATCAGACAGATAAACACGATCAACAAACATTTATAGAGGTTCTCCGGTACGAAAAACAAGTCGTGCCGGGTCAAGCCTATTCATTTATAGAATGGAGCAATAAAAACCATTTTGGCACATGGTTTTGTGTTTCTGTTCGCTATTTATACTTAGAAGATTTAACGGAAGAAATCGCTTTTTTGGATAAAAATTGCGATTTGGCAACCTACAAACAAATCATGCAAGAAATAAGGCATTTTAACCAATTTGACCGCCTTATGCTTTGCACCTTCACCCAAATGTTTAACGTTAAATCTATGCCATGCTAATTCACAATTTTATAATAGACACTTTCTTTTTTAATGTAGCCTTATTGCTCGATCTACCCGACGTTAATATAAAAACCGATAAGGATTTAGAACCGGAACAAAGAGCAAAGGAAGCTTTCGAAAATATGTATAAAGACTATAAAAACAATAGTCTAGAACCATCAAGGTTTAACCCTCGGGTTTTTCAAGCTTTTAAATTCTACATCAAAAACAGGGAATTGTTATGCTTGACACGATAAGGCTAAGGCTTTATGGTGCAAACGATATCAAAACAGGTACATTATCAGAAATACAAGCGCAAAACGGTTTACCCCGTTTTGCTGTACCTGAACATAATGAACTGTACCGTAAAATCTTGACAAAGCAAGGTAAAAATTTCACAATGCACTTAACGTACAACCGTGAAATTGACGATTATGAGCCGATTGCGGAGGATGAATGGTTGTTAAATAAAAATTCAAATACCGTAACAAAACACTATCAGGTTAGGGATAGGATGAAATTTTATGAAGAGGGCAAAGTAAAGGACAAAAATAAAGCCATTAATGGCTCTTATTCTGTTCCCTCGTCTTTTTCAGATGTAACCTTTAGGATAAACGAAAATGGCGGTTTTATAGATTTTCAGGTATCAATACCTAAATATTTATACGGTCATTCTCTAGCCGAATTTATCCCACAAACTGAAAGTGATTTAAAATTTGAGCATGGTATAAATTTCAATAGCTATGATTTCCAAGCTAAATTTATTTATGACCGATTGTTTAAATTCATCGACAAATTTTTTACTGATCTATGTATTTTCTTTGGCTGCGAAAGCATTCCCAATAATGATTATATTGAAATATGCCGTTTGGATTTATGCTATAACATGTACTTTAAGAGTAAAGAAGAAGCTTTGCGAGTACTCCAAGAACAACGCAAAATCCAAATGAAGCTAAAGCGGTCCAGTATGGCAATTGAAAAATCTTTCGATACTTCAATTTGGTATAAAAACGAACACGGAACGGCATATAAAATTTACCATAAAGGTTCGGAATATTCAAGCTCCAAATTTGGAGATTTAAGAAAACACTTAAACATAAATAAAGAATTTATAGAACATTATATCAATAAAAATTGTTCTCCTGATACTAAAAAATTTTACCGTGAAAATCAGGGCGAAATCTGGAATTATTTTTTAGCGAAGGGCAAAGACAATCATTTTGCACTTACACCAAAAGACGAAAAACGGCTAAGGGCTGTTATCGCTGATATAGACGAAAAAACACCCTATAAAATCCCATTCCTTAAAAAGGAAATGGATAAGGTTTTAAGGTTTGAAATATCAATGTCAAATAGGTATTTCATGTACTTGTATAAAAGGCATTGTTTTAGAAGAAATGATAAGATACATCAGGAATCCGTAAAACGCTATAAACAAGCTGCAAGCGTTTACGCCAATTCAAATAAAAAGTTTTCGGACGTAACCCGTAGAGATCGTAAAAACTATAAAATGATGCACGGTTTTTTAAATAGGGGGATAGCTTTGATTTTAGGAGATAATAAGACCTTAAAACGCTATTGTACTAAGGCTGGAAATGATTACAACCACGTTACCGGAGAATATAATATAAGCCGTTTTGAGTACCGTTATACGGTACTTGGTAAACATGATACTGTACATTTCTCAGAATATTTTTTAATGCAATGTATTAAGCGATTTAAAGCTTTTGTAAAACATTACACTATTCAGGAAATAGAACCTTTTGATTCGATAATGGATAAGATTAAGGAGTATAATAACAATGTTCAGGCTAACGTAGATTCTTACAACGAAATAAACCGTTTTAAAATTGTTAATCCGGGTACAGGCGAATTTATACGTAAAAAGAACGGGCAAAAATATACAAGAGCAACGCAGTTGCTCACCCGTAAAGAACTTATGAAGCAGGGCTTAAAAACTGTAAACGCTACAATTCTAGGCTCTGTACTTACGCAAATGTATCACCACAAGAAAAGCTTAACACAGGTTTTTGAGGATTTGGGAACAAATAAAAGTACCAAAAGCCGTATTAAATCGGACTTAGAGTTTTTTGAAGTTTATGACAACTCTTTAAGCGTTGCCGAACCTGTGAACATGAAAATGACTTTTGAAAAATATTATTGGAATACCTCAGGCTTACAATACGCCAAAAACTTTTATAGAAACATTAAATTAAAAGCTGAAGATTATGGCAAGAATCCATTTGACACCCAAAGCGACTACGCTATTGCATGAGCTTAAAGAAGAATTAGGCGAACATAAACAAACAACCGCTTTAGAAAGGATTTTAAGCGAATTTAAGGAAATGAAAACCCAATTTAACGCTTTGTATTGGGTTAACGAACTAAACAAAGCTAATAACACTAATAACGCTTTAGAATTATGAGTTATATAACTTTACCTAAAAAGGTTGAAATAGATCAAAACACCAAGGAGTATATGAGATATCATGCAATGATTCAATATAGAATATTGTTTAAGGATTTATATTCTCAAAAATCTAAAAATCATCCGGAATATAATTTTGGCGGAATGTCTTCTTTATATTTTTTAGGTCAATTTTTTGGAATGACTGATTTAGATTGTGATGAAATAAAAAAAGAAGTTGAGCAAGAATTAAAAGCTGAAGAATTATGAGACCAGAAATATTTTTTCCTTTTATAGGTGTATTTATATTACTCCTTGGTTTGGTGTGTAATGTCATTGATATTAAAAATTATATCAAAAGTTATCAAAACAAATCGATATCAAAAGAAGATCCACCGGAACCGGATCGAAGATTGATTGAAAATGATATCAAATTTAAATATTTGAAGGATGAATTGGTTAATCGTGTTCTTAGAAATAATTCAATTTATATGGCTACTGAATCCAAAACAGCTTATTCAGACCAACTTTTAAATGAAATCTTCTTCTTAAATCAATTATTAAAAAAGTATAAATAGCCCAAAAAAGACTAAAACGGGCTTATTTCGAAATAGGGGCAAATCTGCCCCTATTTTTGTTTCAACAATTCGAATAAGTAAAAGTTTAAGTAATGGCTTATAAAAGAAAAAAAGTATTTGGTGCTAATATGTTTACAGCTGCCATCGTAGGTGCTGCAATATTCATAGGCACAAAATTCTCTGACGAGATCAAGCAACAATTGTCTAACGTTCCGGTATTAAAAGATTACCTATAAAACCATAGCAAATGATTAAAGATTTAAATTTTAATACGGCTTATGATTTTGAGGTAAAAAAAGAAACTGTAGGCGGTTTGTTATTCCGTTTAGATGCTAAGGCATCGGACGGAAACGGCGGTTTAAAATCTGCTACTGTTTCCGATTTGAATAAAATTTCAATTGATGTAATACTCAAAAAATCAAACCGTAAAGAAGTTGTTATGATGCGCGGTTATCTTATGGATAACATTTTAGGTATGTACGCCCAAACTACAAAGTACGCACTCGTAACAAAACAAACAAGCGAGGGAATTTTAGTTTTCTTTGACTTTAATCCCGCTGCAATTGCTTTACATGGTGAGGATGTATTACAGATTAAATTTAACGCTCCTCGTGATGCTTGGGCTGATATTCGTACAACTGATTCTATCATAGAATTTCAAACTGTGACGAAAAAAATAGGGACAAACTGGGTGCCTGTTGTTAAATCCTTTCCAATTGGTTTAAGTAAAGAATCCATTGACATGGATTTAGGTAACAGAGTTGTAAAAATCGTTTGTATAACAGATTTTACAACCGATTATTTAAAATCCACAAAAGCAAAAATTAGAGACGGTTCTTTAAAAGCTTCCGGTAATTTCGAAAAAGTCTTTAATGCAACCCAATTGCTAACGGAAAACATGCACATGTTTGACAACAACCCGGAATCAGATGTTGAAGATTTGGTAATTTATCAGGGCGAACCGTTAGACGATGTAAAATTGAGAGCCAACCTTGACAAGGCAGCCGAAGAAAAGGCAAAAGTTGTCGTTGTAGCTTTAGAAAATATATAGTAGCTGCCAATTACTGTATTTAGTTAAATCTCCATTTCAAAGCCCCAAAAACTTGGGGCTTTGTTTTACAAAATCTCTCTAAAATTATGCGTTTATTCGACGTTTTTTTAAAAATAATCAAAGCCTTTCACCTAGTTAGTTCTGATGAATTTCAAGAATTAAAAGCCGATGTTAAAACATGGGAAGAGGACGCCAAAGAAGGCAGTGAAGATAAAATAAAGCATTTGTACGGAAAGATGCATAAAGGCGTTTTTACCCGTCTGTTAATGCCTATTTTCTACTTCTTTATGTTGAGACAAGTTACCTCTATTATGAACCCGGAAACGGGCGAAGAGGGCGAAAGGGGATTATATTAATATCATTAGGATATGAGTTTTTTATCAAATTTAAATTTAGGAGGTACTTCTAATTCGTATCAGCCTCAAATTACCTCTTTTCTTGGAAATGCTGCCAGTCAATCACAAAATAAAGGTTTTGATTCCGGGGATGCCGCCAACATGGCTCTGGATGCTGCTGCTAGTGCTATTCCTTTCGGTGCAATGGCTAAAAAGCTTTTAGATAATCTTGGCTTGCAAAAAAATATAGATAATGTCTTAAAGCATGGTCTTAGTTCGTGGGGTGCTTCTACAAGTCCAGAAGAAGCGGAGCAAGAAATGGCAAAAAATGTCGCTCCTTGGATAATCCAGAAAACCGAGAACATTAACGCCCAAAATGCCGAGCAGACATTAAATGAGTTGGAAATAACGCTTGGGATGCACAAATATTTCTTTGAAAAATTGTTAAGGCATCACTCCAAAGCGAAATCCACAAGAAAAGCCAATCAATGGTGGGTAAAGCAATTTACCCAACTTAGAAAAGATGTTATTGGTAAAATGGTAACCCAATTACGAGGTGCTGGCGTAGTGGTTAAAACTACAGCGATAACGGGTAAACCATCCGATTATAACATACCGGATATGACCGACGGTGACGGAATAATAAGTGATCATGACGTTAATTCTTTGCCCCTTTCATTTATCCGTTATTCTTTGGATTTTTCAAAGATCAAGCAAATTGAAGTGGATAAGGAAACCGGGGAAATTACCGCTAAAAAATCAGGCTTTGGAAGCCTTATAGGTTTAGCCGGTTTAGGTTACGCAGCAAAAGAGTTTTTACCACAAATTGTAAAGGCAATTAAATAGTAAATGTTAAAGAAATAAAACTTAGCAATTTAATATCATGGCATATTCAAGACGAAAAAGAACGCCAAGAAGGCGAAGAACTTATAAACGAAGTCAAAGTAATAGTACTAGTTCCAAACGAATCGTTAATTCTGCTTTAAGAGCAAAGGGTAAAGGTTCGGTAACTCGAGTTTGGCGTCAATCAAGAAGCGCAGCCAGAGCCGGGAAAATAGGTTTAGCGGTTTCTTTGGGTAACATAGCCAAAAGAAAGGCTGCTTACGCTTCACGAATGAAACGCTAAAAGCTTATGAAGTATCAAAACAATCAAAATCAAGGCGGTTTAATCGCTTTGATTTTATTGCTTTTAGTCTTGCTTTTCAGGGATAATTTACCGCAGGAAATAAAGAATTATTTCAAAAAGGATTGCTCTTGCGAAGATCAAAACGATATCATTTTTGATGTTCCTGATAATCCGGATTTAAAAGCGCATAATAAAGAAGTAGTTGTAAATCGGGAATTATACGAACGTGCTAACGATAAGGACGTTTTTAATGTTCCCGATTCTGTTATTAACCGTCAATTAATTGACGGTGGACTAGTAAAATTTAGTAAAAATGCAATTCTTAGTTAAAAATATTGGCGTTGTTCTGGTGGTCGTTGTAGTCCTTTTTAGAGATACAATATTCGGAACTAAAGATTATGGAAGCCGTGGAGATTTGGACAAAGAAAAATCTGACTACGGGTCGACTATTTCAGACTTGCAAGCCGAAGCCATAGCCGAGCAATTATTTAATATAATGGTTTCTTGGTTTAGGTCAGATTATGACGACTTATTACCAATATGGAAGCGAATTAAAAATGATGCGGATTACAATAAGGTTTATAACGCTTTCAAAAAGCGCCAATATTCGGTAACATGGAAAAACGGGGGCGACCCTTTGACTTCTGATAAATATGATTTAACCAGTTGGTTAAATTATGAAACAAGCGAAGAGACAAGGGTTAAGCTAACATCTGCTAACCCTAATGTAACCATCTGGAAAAAGTAAAATGAAAGGAGCATTTAAACTAATTGGTATAATCCTGCTATTGCCTATTGCATTGGGTGTAATTGTGTTGCTATTGGCTTTTATAGTCGCACTCAGCCCGGCAATAACGATTTGTTTTGTATCCTATCAAATCAAAGAATATTTGATTTATCGAAAAAGTTGCAATTCAAAATTAAATGAAAAAAAAGCATTGAAACGAACATCAATTTTCGACCACTTAAGAAATGAGAATACTTGATATACATGAATTTAGAGAGTGTGACCGTCACGGATGCGGTTACTTCGGTGCGCCCCGTGGCAATCATAAACACGAAGGCGTTGATTTAGTTGCCAATCCGGGTGATTATGTTTACAGCCCTTTCTCCGGTACGATAACAAAACATGGTTATTGCTACGGGGATACTACAAAATATAGGTATATAGAAATTACGGGTTCAAAGGAAATTGTACGTATTCTTTATGCTGAATTGGATGACGCTTTTGACATTGGCGACAAAATCCCGCAAGGGCAATTTGTTGGTATTGCTCAGGATATTGCAGCCCGTTATCCGGGTATCACTCCACACGTACACGTTGAAAAATATAAGGTTTCAGACACGTATAGAAAGAATCCAATAGACCCAACCGAAGATTTAAAAAAAAAGGAATTAGAGGTTTAACTTACGTTTTGCCCTTTTTGCTTTTAGCCCTAATCCCATTATTAAAAAGAAAATGGCGGACTTAAAATATTACGCCCTTAGTGCTTTTACACTATGGCAAGAACAAATTATTGGCACTAAGCCCTTATTAAATGTTATCATTTCACTACTTACGATAGTGCTATTGATTTTAAAAATAACAGCAAATGTTCGACATAATAAAAACGGCTTTAGGTTCGGTCTTTGGCGGAAAAACTCCACAGGGAGAAAGCCAGATATTAAATAGTTTAACCGAGCTTTTAAAAGGGCAGAAACAAAAACAACGTGATTTTGAATTAGCCTTAGAAAAAGAGTTTCAAAAAAGACTAGATAAAGAAATAGAGGATAGGCAGAGTGCTAGAGAAATGCAAAGCGAAGCTTTAAGGCAAAGTGATCTGTTTTCAAAAAGATTTCTCTATTACTTAAGTGCCGGAATAATGCTAGGTGCTTTAATTGCCAATTTAGCCCCCTTATTTGTTGTTATCCCCGAAGAAAGCCAAGTGATAGTAAATAAGTCTATGGACTTCTTCAATTATGTTGTTGCCGGGGGTATAATCAGCTTTTTTTATGGAACAAAAGTAAATAATAGAAAGAATGCTTAAGAGCGATTTACAAAAGCCCAAAGAAATACAATACATCGATTTGGGCGGTGCAATATTAAGTTTAATCGTCGCCATATGGACGATTTACCAAGTTTGGAAAAACTCAAAAGAAGATTAGAACATGAGTTATTTAGGATATAATTCGAGGCCTAAAGTAAAGCCTCCTAAAATTAGTATAAAGTTAAATGATAATTTAACTATTGATACTACTACCGATAGACTTGTTTTACATGGGGACGGTTTTAACTTTCAAGCGGCTCAAAATCAATTGGAAGGTTTGCCTGTTCTCGACAATATAGTTTTAAAAGGTTATAATTTTAAAACTATAGATGAAGCGCAACTTAGACTGGATGAAATTAGGTTTGGACAAAGTCATGATAATTTAATAGTCAATAACTTGACTGATCTTGCCAATGGATATCAATTATTGTCTGTTCATAATTGGAGTACGCTTGATAATTCTTTTTTTCGCTCTGATAAAAGCATAATTGAATTTTATGATTTAATAGGCTCTATAACAACTCTTGAAAATTATTGCTTTCATAATTCTGATAATCTAGAGGTTTTATCGACTCCTTCTTTGACTTCTGTTCAACCCGTTCCTTTTGTTGGCGATAAAGCTAATTTTAGATTGTGGGAATGTCCTAAGCTTCTTAACTGGCCTGACAATTTTTATTGGCAATATTTTCCCGTAGGGTTTAATTTAAAGGTTAATAGAAAACTCGAGAACTGGAATGGTTTAGGTTTTCATCCTGAAATACAAAGGGCAATGGATGAAAGAAACGCAAACGTAGAATTTGTTTAAACATAAAATATGCATTATACATTAGATAGCGAAGAACATGTAAAGGCATGTTTAACAGAACAATATCCCCATTATCAAGTCACTTCAAAACCCGTTATTTTTGCGGGTCAGGATTTACACAAGTTACAACAAGAAAACAATCAATATTTTTTTGGTGTTCTTACTGTTTCTGAAGCTGTTATAGCTGAATTAACTTATAATGGACAGCCCGTTATAACTATTGAGTCTGGCAGTCAGGCTATAATTGATTTTACACAAGCTGTCTTTAAGGATTCCTCAGGAAGTGAAATTGATCCCAAAGGATTGTTCAGAGGTTTTCAAATCACATTACAAACACCATAAATCAAATAAAATGAAAAAATTAATAACTGTTTTCATGTTGCTTGCCAGCATCACCTTTTCTTACAGTCAGGACTATTCCGAAGTAAAAAAAATAGACGAAAAAGCAGTAATAACCAATCATAAGGAAATACCTAAGATTGTAAATAATTTTATAGATGCTTGCAGGTATTACGGTGTCGACTATCAGGAGAAAGTTAGAAACCTTAAAGCTATTCGCCTCGTTACTTCTGACCGGAACTTTTTAGCCGGAGAATCTAACGGGGTAATAAGTATAAATAGCGAATTAGCGAACTTTCCGAACCTTTTAAAAATAATCGTCAATAGGCGATTAGGTATATATTTTGGTTTAAAGGATTCCGATAAGTTCCCGGACGTTATGAGTACCAAATGGAATATAAATCCCAAAAGTGAATATTACGCCTATAACAATTTAGAACGGGGTTTTATGCTCAAACACTTCTATAAGGCACTAGCCGAAAAGAACCCCTTAGAAAAACAGATATAAGAAAAGCCCCAAATTAGGGGCTTTTTTTTATGGATATAATCAAAAGAATGACAGCTATAAAAATCATTACACTAAGTACAATTTGTTCTAAATTCATAGTCTACTGGAGTTGACTTTTTTAATTATATAATTTAATTGTCTGACCTGGTCGGACAATCTTTCTATATATTTTTCTTTGCATTCCTCTCTGCAAACGAAATGTTTTTCTGGAAAATCATAATAAGCATGAGTTTTTAAAACATCTACTTTTAATAAAAACTTATGTAATCTCTTTTTTCTACATATAATACAAGTTGATCTTTTCATTTTGTTATCATTTTAAAGTTTTTACAGCTCCGGAACCGGAGAGATCCGCACTTTATCCGGAAAAAAATGTTATCATTAATAAAACTCGCTGTCATCTTCATCATCTCCCAAAACATCTAAATTCCATTTAATTTGCTTGTAGGTTTCTTTATGCTGTTTTAGTTGTCTGCGAAGCTCTACATTCTCTTTTAATCGCTTTTCTGCTGTCTCCATCATTTCGGCAAAACCTTCAATCATTCTAATAACCGTTTTGCTGTCGGTTTTCTCATTAAATAAAGTTTTAGCCTTTTCTAGTTCTTCCTCTTGGTTTTCCGTTAGTTTCCGAATAAGTATAGCCATAACTAAAGGATTTGCATTTTTATATCTCCTTCAACATTGGATATTTTAGCCTTTTTGTTCCGATTTTGTATCACGTATAAATCAGCCCCATTAACTCCCATGATTAAGCTTTTTGCATCCTTAACGGCTTCCTGTATAGTATCATACTTTTTATCAAAAAAAAGCGCCTTACATTGGATTTTAAAATAATTCCCGTGTTGCTCTTTTAAGTAAATCCGGGGAAATTCACCTTTGTAATGCTCAACGAAAATCTTTTCTTGCGATTGTGGATTTAACCAAATTTCATCTATCCTAAAAGGATGCTTTCTTTGAGAGAAACAAATAAAATTCTCTCGACCATTTAATTTATTTTCCCGCTTCAATAGTTTAAGGCTTTCAGCATACCAAGCCGAATTTACCCCAATGTTGTAATTTTCCATAAGTTTTGATTGTGTTGGTTTTGTTGATGCGCTGTAATTATAGCCGTTTGGGCTTTAATTTCCTCGTTTAGCTTCTTAATGGTGTTCGGTTGCTTTGCAAACTTTTTCCGAAGCTTACGAAGCCTTAAAACCTCTTTCTTTCTTTTATTAATTCTCATAATTTAAAATCTTGGGTTTTCTCTAGCGTATTTTCCTGCTTTAATTATGCTTTCAACTGCTTTGATGTATTTTTCATTAAATATTTCATCAAATGTTAATCCGGTGTATAAATGAATTTTCGCAATAGTTGAGCCTGAATAGTCTTTTTGCTTCTGGGCGACTATATCGTCAATTACTGATTTTGATATATCACTATCCAGAGCAATTTGTCTAATGCTTTTTCCCTGTCCTTTTTTAAGGACAGCATGCGCAACTTTAGTAATGTTCAATAGTTTCATAATCTGTTATCATTTAGGTTAAAATTCCCAGGGAAATTCCAGGAAAAAAGATTGTTTTTGTTATCATTTTTGAAATTCCGGGCTTACTTGGCAATCCGGTTTAAGCCTTATTTCATTTCTTTTTGTTGGCTGCAACCAGAAAAAGGAAAACCCTAAATTTTCCTTTTTGCTGTTTCAAAATGTAAAGAACTCTTACTTACTCGTGTAAACTCGGAATCGCCTATTTCTACAACCGTTAAAAATTATTATCTCGATAAGTAGCGTATAACTATGCGGGCTTAGAAAAATAGCGGTAGCGTTAATTTTTCTTTGCCTGCGGAGTTTATGCCGCGTACGTTTCGAGATAATAATTTAGGTTTGTGAAAGAAATAGACGATTGCAAGAGAGTTTGCACGGGTATGTGCTAGAGTTCTCAGTTTGAAAAAAGCAAAAGAACATGCCCCGGATTTTTCCTTTTCTGGTTGTAGCTTCCCGAAGGGCAACAAAAAATAAATACTTCCATCATTGGTGGCCGTGAAGTATGAACGGCTAGCAATGCCCCCCGAAAGGGATAAATATAGGGTCGAGTAGGGTAGCAGCGTTCCCTTAATAACATACGCTGCTAAGTTTCACTTGTGCAACCTTTTTAATACTTAATGACTGAAAACCAACCAACTAGCAAAAAACCATTATTTCGGAAAATCAAACGCATTAACTTATTGATAATCAATATATTAGCGAAATACCTAAACAAAAGGTTAAACAAAGTGCATATAACTAACTGTATTACAATATTTTAAACACTTTTTAAAAGATTTTCTTTCGTTTAAGTCTAAAAAATTTATTTTTGATATTTAAAATTACATTTTTCTATGTCTCAATTTTTAGATACACATGATATTACCAATAAAATTAATAAGCTTATTAAAAATGCTTCTAACAATATTTATATAGTTTCTCCTTACTTAAAAATTTCTAATACATTATATGAGCGACTTAACGACGCTTCAAAAAGAGGTGTTTACATTACAATTATATATGGAAAAGATAAACTTAATTCAAAAGATTTTAAGCGTTTAGGTGATCTCATAAATATTAATATTTATTATTATCATAATTTACACGCTAAGTGTTATTTTAATGATTCTGAAATGGTAATAACTTCAATGAACATGTATGAATTTTCAGAAAAGAATAATCGAGAAATGGGTATTTATATAAATAAATCCAATGATAATAGTACTTTTTTAGATGCATTTCAAGAAACAAAATCTATTATTGATAATTCTGAATTAAAAAAATCGAATCTAAATCTTCATTCCTCAAAAGAAAAACACAAAAAGCAAAATATTGATTCAGGTTATTGCATCAGATGTTCTAAATCTATAAAACATAATTCAGATAAACCTCTTTGTCCTAACTGTTATAAAAAATGGGTAGTTTATATGGATGTAGATTATACAGAGAATTATTGCCATACTTGTAAAAAGGAAAAAGCTACAAGTGTTTTTAAACCCGAATGTTATTCTTGCTTTAAAAAGAAGAAAAAAGCTTCTTAAAAAAAACTTATTATTCTTAATTTATCTCAAAAAACTTATTAAGTTTGCATTATACGAGTTCATTGACATACTGTGACTATAATTTTTGCTGTTAAGGGAAATTTTAGGTTTCTAAAATTTTTCACACATGGAGAGTATTTTTATTTCAGGAAATATCGGTAGTGATGCCGATGTAAAACAAAAATCACAAGATCAGTTTTTAATCCGTTTTAGCTTGGCAGCTACTAAAAAATGGATTGACCCCGAAACTGGTGAACAAGATTCGCGTACTAATTGGTATACGGTTTTTAAAAGAACAAAAAAACACCCTCAAAAATTAATAGATTTATTAAAAAAAGGACATAAGGTCTTAGTAGTTGGTGAGCCTTCATATAACGTCAATACTTACGGTAGTGGAGTTAAAGTTGAAGTACTGGTTAACGCTAAGAATATTGAACTTCAAACCTTTGATAAATCTGATAATTCAGTTTCTAATAATCAAAATTCAGGTACGGACGATGATGACCTACCTTTTTAGAAATTGGCAAAAACTCCTTAATTATTTGATTTATGTAATTTGCTTATTCTTGGCAGGATATTTTACAGAGCAAATTATTACTTTAATCTATCAATTAGGGTTTTAATCGAACGGTCAAAAATTTAGTCCTAAATAATATTTAAAACACTAAGTTGAGATGTGATTATTCTTAACTTTGTATTTCCTGAGATATGAAAATATCCACTGTACAGCGATTAATTTTAATCGTAGTATGTTTTTACACAAAAGACGGTCTGCCAAACCGTCTTTTTTAGGACTGATTTTTGACCTATAATTTATATTATGTAAAATAGAGTATTTCAAATC
>CETS01048240.1_pt1 | contig 18645 bp, 11 predicted proteins | sample 356391 | NCBI WGS metagenome assembly CETS01 (sample SAMEA2622673, study PRJEB7988) | marine metagenome | isolation source: saline water (ENVO:00002010), including
ATAGGGATTTCATCATCATTGTGTAACAGCATGTCGTAATATTCTTCTAAACTGGAGCACCCACAAACATTTACCCGCCTGGCTATCCTCCTTGCCAATGTAGAATATTTATATTCCCTAAAATCAAGGCCGGTTTTTTCATCAATAAAATGAAGGATCTTGGAAAGGGTTTTTTGTCCAAATTCAACTTCTTGATCTTCAATATCAAAAATCAAAGGTGCATTGATGAACTTGCCCAGTTCTTCCCCCATTTCTTCTGCCGGAATTACATAATCCACCAATCCGGTCTGAATGGCACTTTTTGGCATCCCATCAAATTTAGCTTCATTTGGATCTTGCACCATCACCATCCCGTCATTATCTTTTAAAGCCCTAATACCCCTAGAGCCATCACTCCCGGTACCACTAAGAATTACTGCAATGGCTTTCTTTTTTTTATATTCCGCCAGGGATTCTAAAAATATATCGATGGGAAGGTTTAAATGGGTACCTAAAGGTTTTTCCTCTAATTTTAATATCCCGTCTTTAATACGAAGGTTACATTTTGGCGGGATAAGATAGATAGTCTTATCCTTAACTTTGGTCCCGTCTTTAATTTGTTTGATAGGAAATTTGGTGGATTTTGCCAATAGTTCTCCCATCATACTTTTATAATCTGGTGATAAATGCTGGATTACAATGTATGTATTATTATCTTCATTAGGAATACCAGAAAAAAAAGCTTTTAAAGCTTCAAGCCCACCGGCACTTGCCCCAACTGCTATAATTCTAGACTTAATTTTTTTCTTTTCCTTATCCTGTACTTTTGGCGTTAGTTCTTTATCCTTTATCATTTAATATTTGGCAGTAGTTTTATAGAGTATTAACATCAAATATATTAGTTTAATTGTATTTGTAATGCTACAAATGATTTTAAAATGCACAGTATCGCCATGATTTTGCACTAATTATCCTACAATTCTAGAATCATATATGTTAAAATAACCTGCCAGCATAACAGAAACCTTGTCAGTTCGGCAGTCATAGATTTAAACTATACCTTATAGAAAAATCAAATATCAACAATTTTCATTAAAACCAGTAAATTCTAATTAACAAAATTTAACAATTACGGTTAATAAAAAGAACCATAGGATTATTTTTAAATATCCGGCTTAGCCTGCCTAAACATTAGTTTTATCTCTTTTTTATCCTGAAGAGAAACATTCACGTTTAGCAGTTCTTTAACGAGGTTTTTGGTTTTTATTATAGGTTTTTAGCGGTACCTTATGGGAATTTGGAATTCCAGTTAGCCAAATCAATATTGGCTCGCATGGTCTTTGAGCAAACAAAGTCAAGTTTAACTAAAAAAAGGTGACAGATGTCACTACAAAATTTTGAAAAACACAGAAATGAAAGTATTAGTTATTGGAGCAGGAAATATGGGACTCACCTACGCAGAAGGTATGGCCAAAAGCAGTCTTTTAAACCGAAGGAACCTTATGATCTTCGACAAGTCTGCAGAGGTTATTACCACCTTAAGCAAGCTAGACCATTTTGATGTTTTCGATAAAATAGAAGATTGCCTTCCAAAAGCAGATATTGTATTTCTGGCTGTAAAACCTTATCATATTAAAGGCTTGTTTGAAGAAATAGAATCTTTAGTAAATGATGAGCAAATATTTGTTTCCTTAATGGCTGGCGTGACCATAAATACCATCCAACAAGGCCTTGGAGTGAAAAAAGTAGTAAGATCAATGCCAAACTTACCGGCACAGGTAGGGAAAGGTGTCACATCCTATACAGGAGCTAAGGAAGTATCCCGAGTAGAACTTCTTATGGTAAGAAATCTTTTAGATACTACTGGAGAATCAATTAAGGTAGAAAATGAAAATTATATAGATGCTTCTACAGGTATTAGTGGTAGTGGGCCAGCTTATGTATTTTACTTTATGCAATCTATGTTAGAAGCTGCCTTAAAAATGGGATTTTCTGACAATGACAGCAAGGTATTGGTAAGTCAGACTTTTGAAGGTGCAGTAGAACTTTTCAATCAATACGATCTTTCACCAGATACCTGGATGGAACGAGTAGCCTCTAAGGGAGGAACCACAAGGGCTGCATTGGATTCTATGGAAGATAATAATGTAAAAGAGCTAATTAAAGAAGCAGCTTATGCTGCTTTTGATCGTGCAGTTGAATTAGGTGAAGGCAAATAAATCTACTAACTAATACTATCAAATTTTTAAAATGGAAAATAAGAAAAAGAGAATTGTTGTTAAAGTTGGTACCAATGTCATGACCAACAAAGACAATAGGATTATAGGGCCAATTCTTAAACATTTAGTGGAGCAAATTTCAGAATTATACGAAGAAGATATAATAACTGTTTTGGTTTCCTCTGGTTCTGCAATTGCAGGAAAAGAGATCCTGGGGGAAATCGATATCAAGGATCCTTCAAAAAGGAGACAAGTTTTTTCTTCAGTTGGCCAACCCCGTATGATGCGGCATTACTATGGGATTTTTCATGATTATGGAATGAGATGCGCACAAGTCTTAGCAACGAAACGTGATTTTAGTCCAGGAATCCACCGGGAAAATATGATAAATTGTTATGAATCATTACTTTCTGAAGGGATTATTCCTATCGCCAATGAAGATGATGCAGTTTCAGTTACCATGTCCATGTTCTCTGATAATGATGAACTGGCTAGTTTGGTGGCCGAATTAATTGGTGCAGATTCATTAATTATCCTTAGTGATACTGACGGACTATACACCGGGCATCCAGATGATGACGATTCAGAAAAATTAAATAAAGTACAGATCGACCAAAACGTAGAAAAATACGTGCAGGAATCTGACAAAGGTGAAGGTGAAGGCCGTGGGGGAATGGAATCTAAAATTAAAATAGCAAAAGAAACCGCTGCTAAAAATATCACCACTTATATTGCAAATGGTAAAAGACCCAATGTAATTCTTGATATTATGAATGGTAAGCCTGTTGGGACCAAATTTACCTCGTAATTTATTAATTAAAACAAAAAACTAGAAATGATACTTTTAAGTTCAGATAAAAAAAACAATGTTTTAAAATCCATGATGCGAATTCTGGATGAGAAACGGAATGCAATAATTACTGAAAACAAAAAAGATCTTGAAGCTTTTGGTAATGGAGACCAGGCTATGTACGACCGCTTGGTTTGCAATGATAAAAAAGTGGATGGAATGATTACTTCTGTTAAAGAAGTAATGGAACAGGAAGATCCTGTTGGTAAGACTATTGAGCACCGAAGATTAGATACCGGTCTTGATATTACCAATAAAACAGCACCTTTTGGAAACATTATGATTATTTACGAATCTCGTCCCGATGTGACCATAGAAGCTGCTGTGTTAGCTTTTAAAGCAAATAATAAAATTTACCTTAAAGGTGGTAAAGAGGCCATTAATAGTAACAAAATACTTGTGGAATGCTGGCATGAAGCGCTTAAGGAAAATGATCTAAATACAAATTGGATTGAATTATTGCACTTAAGTCGTCCCGAAACTCAGGAGTTCCTTAAAAACCCACCTGTACAGTTAGATTTAATTGTACCCCGTGGTGGAGAACGATTAATTGGATTTGTAAAGGAATATGCCACCGGGGCTGTATTGGTAAGTGGTAGAGGAAACAATTTCCTTTATGTAGCTAAAAATGCCGATTTTGATACAGCTAAAAAAGTAATGCTTAATGCTAAAATCGATAAGATTTCTGGTTGTAATGCATTAGATAAGGTACTTGTGGATGTTAATATTCCAGATTACGAAGCTAAATTAAAAGAGCTTCAAGAAATGTTTAAAGAAAACGAAGTTAGCATTCTTGTAGATAAGGATGTAAAAAAAGTACTTGGGGAGGAAGAAGAACTACCTTCTGAGTCTACCTGGTACGAAGAGTTCTTAGCCATGAAAATCGTTATTGGGAGTATTGATGGATTGGATGCTGCTATCGAGAAGATAAACAAATATTCCGGTGGTCATTCTGCATCCATAATTACCACAGAGAAAGGCGAAGCGATTAAATTTATGGAGCAGGTAGATAGTGCTGCAGTGTACCACAATGCTTCAACAAGGTTTACTGATGGTGGACAAATGGGCGTTGGTGCAGAACTTGCAATTAGTACAGATAAGCTTCATCACCGTGGACCATTAGGATTAAAACAATTAACTACAAATAAATATTATGTTCTTGGTGAAGGACATATAAGAGAATAGTAGTTTCTATATCTATTGATAATAAAAGAAACCGCCCCATTTTGGAAAATGGGGCGATTTTTTATTTTTTCTTCCAAATTGTGATGGAATGATTTTTCCCGTTCTATTTTGGAACAAAAATAGGACACGTTGGTTCCTATGCATACTTTTTCCTGATATTATGTGCCAACTAAACTCTCTCGGAGCAAGCTCACGTGGCATTTACAGAAAAGTATTTTTATATAATTTTATGAAGCTAACAAAAGTCATATTTAATCAGTAAGGATATGATTACTTTTCGCTATCATAAAATTTTTTCCATGGAACCTGGAGATAGCAAAAAAATTAAAACCCTTATACGGGATATTGATCTTATAATAGCTTCCTGTAAAGCATATGAAGTTGTCTTTGCCACGGCTTTATCGCAAGTACATCCCAATCACTATCATAGTGCCGTTAATCTTGTTCATTATTTAGCCTATAGGAATTCTAAAACTTCAAAAATCAAGCTATTCCTTTATAACAAAGGGCTTTATGCATTAAAAAATACAGAGAGCCATATAATGGCTGGATTATTGGCAGCAAAAACCGTACTACATCAATTAAATGAAGATCCTATTATACAAATACCAAAACCACCTATTTCTATTAAAAAAAGTATTAAGCTTTTACGAAAAAATAGAAGGGAGCTGTTAGGAAAACGTACAAAAAAAAGAGCTGCACGTATTATGGTAACGCAACCACCTGAAGCCGCTACCAATCCAGATTTAGCTTATAACATGATGCAATGTGGTATGAATAATATACGCATTAATTGCGCACATAATTCTCCGGCAGAATGGCTTAAAATGATTACCAATGCCAAAATAAGTATGAAAAAATTTGGTAAGGAAGTTAAAATCACCATGGATTTAGGTGGCCCAAAAATACGTACAGGCCCTATTGCACCGGGCCCAAGAGTAATACATTTGGCACCAAAACACAATCAATTAGGTGAAGTCCTTTTTCCGGCAAGAGCAGCCTTATTTCCATCGGAAGAATTTCATCATAAAGATAATGATACCTATATACCTATTCCTTTTGAATTGATTCAAAAACTTAAGGTAGGAGATCGGCTTTTATTAAAAGATACACGAGGTAAGAAACGATATCTTAAGGTTATAGAAGTCGATAAACCCTTAGTGTGGGTAAATAGTTATAAAAATACCTATATCCAAACCGGCACACTTCTTTATTTAGAACGGGATAATAAAAAAGCTTATGAAATAGGGAAAATCCCCCCATTAGAGCAATATATTACGCTTAAAAAAGGAGACATTATAAGTATTCACAAAGAACAGGTTTTAGGTGAACCTGCTATCTATGATAAAAAAGGAAATCTTATTCAACATGCTAAGATCTCTTGTACGCACCCAGCTGTTTTTAAGGATGTAAAAGAAGGGCAAACCGTCTTTTTTGATGATGGAAAAATAGAAGGTATTATTCGTGAACATTTAGGAAATGAACTCATAATACTAATTGTTTATGCGAAAGAAAATGGAAATAAACTCAAAGCAGATAAGGGGATCAACTTTCCTAAAAGTAATTTGTCAATATCTGGTCTTACTTGTAAAGATAAAGAAGATTTAAAATTTGTGGTGCAATACGCAGATGTGGTTAATATGTCTTTTGTAAACACCCCTGAAGACGTTGAAGAATTAATGAAAACCTTATCCCAATTAAATGCATTAAATAGCATTGGGGTTATTATAAAAATTGAAACCATGAGCGGATTTAGGAATATTGTAAAAATCTTACTTACCGCTATGCAAATGAAACATGTAGGTGTCATGTTGGCCCGTGGTGATCTGGCCATAGAATGTGGCTGGGAAAATGTGGGTATTGTGCAAAAAGAACTTTTAAAAATTTGTCATGCAGCTCATGTACCTACAGTTTGGGCTACACAGGTTTTAGAGAATTTGGCCAAAAAAGGAATCCCATCTCGTGCAGAAATTACAGATGCGGTTAGTGCCCAAGGGGCCGATTGTGTAATGCTAAACAAAGGCCCATATATATTAAAAGCAATTGAGCTTCTGGATTGTATTTTACTTAATCTGGAAAAATTAAGAAATGATAAACGAGCGTTTTTTAAGAAGATAGCCGGAGTAAAACCGGAAACAGGTACCAGAGAATAGTTTAAAAGAAAATATTTGATTTTCGAGGCAAGCTTCTCGGTATCTAAATTTTACTTAAGGTAAGCCTCAGAGCATTTAGATCTCGATCATCGAATAAAACGGGGGGTGAATTTCTTTAAAATATCTCAATTTTTAAAAAAAATAGAGATATATCAGCGTCGAAAAGATGCTTAAAGGAGATCTTGATGGTCATCTTTATTATGGGAAAGCATCAAAAGTCCAATAATAGCAATGCTACTCTAAAAGAAAGTAAAAACATCTTTTGGTGAGTCTAATATTTCTGTTTCCTGGGATAGGGAATCTTCCTTGAATGTTATGATAGTCACTAAAAGGGGCAATATGGTTGATCGTATTAAAAAATGCCATTATGTTCTCCCTTATTTTGGTTTATATGCACCAGAAGCCATAAACAAAAAAAGCTGCCTCACATTATGAAACAGCTTCTTTTTTAATTCTGATTGGGGAATATAAGGGTGAAAGGATGATCAGTCTTCAAACAGTTGTACCCATCTGCCATCAAAACCACCTTTATCCAGCCAGTTGGCATAAATGCCCTTACCCAGAAAAATCCCCCGGTTTTCCAGTTCATCTGCTACACTACCATCTCCACGGGTACCGTTGTGGGCAAAATAAAGATGCTGCTCCCAGGGTTCTGGATCCAATGATTCATAGAAATTATCACCATCTTCTGCATAGATGTAAACTCCCCAGAACCAGTGTTTGCGTATGTACCCGTTACGGTCTTCATCATCATCCTGATCGTCCAGGGCCTTGTAATAAAAGGTATGGGTGCCTGGTGCTATGGCTGTGCTCCCGTCTTCTTGCAAGAGTGGGGAGGAAAGATGTACCTGTTTTTCATCTTTCCAATTGGTTGGCTCCAGGTGTGTGGGAAGAATGTCGGCCATATCCTGCAGTTGGTATGCAATACGCGGGGTGGTAGCATAGGATACCGTAGTGCCACGGGACTTGCCCGAGGCGAGATTTGCTGCAGCAGTTTGGTCAAGGGACGTGGCATGCCAGTAGGAGACGGCAGATGCGTCACTACCTTCCACAAATATATAGTGAAAACGGTTACGTCCCGAATTGTTGATATCTACCTTGGCATCTTCATTTTCCTGGTTATCATCCTTTATTTCTGCCCAGGAGTCTTCCACGAAGTGCAGTTCGGCCTGTCCTAAAATCCCCAGCTCCCAACTGGCCTGCCAGAGCATGACATGCTTACCTTTGGGTGTTTCCATAAAATTAAGGTCTTCGTCTGGATACTCCCTGGCGTTGTGCAAACTATGCCGGGTAATCACCACATAATTGATCACTTCCCCACTTCCAGGATCCCCCTGTATGCCATCGATGCGAATCTCTACCCGTTCCCAATCGTGTATGGAACCCCGCTGTTTGGCATGATAGATATGGTACAATAGGATCACACTTTTGGTCTGGGCTTCATCATCCCAGAACTCTAGGATAGAGGTATAGAGTGTAGGGGCTATATTCCAATCGCTGTGCCGGCTTCCGTCCACATAATAATCCAGTTCTGTACTCCAGTTTTCCTTGTTGTTGGGTAGATAGGAATCGTTATCAAAAAAGTAATTGGTGATCCAGTCATAGCCTAAATGATCTTCATCTTCATCAGCCTGCTTAAAAATAACAGGGGCGTAATACTGCAGGAAGCTGCGGTGCTGGTCATCATTCAAAGTGATGGGAACTGAAGTTGTTAGATTTGCGGCAGGCTCTGTTCGGGTATTAAATTCATCTAAATCAGAACAGGCATATCCCAATAAAGTGATTAAAAGGAATAATATTTTTTTCATCGGGTTATTTTTAGTTTAATGACTTGGTTGTGCTGTCGGCTTATCCCGTATACGCTATGGGGGTCTTCAGGATCGCTAGCGATACCCTGGCCTTCAATTGGGGCGGTAAACGTATCAGTCCATTGCAGGGTGTATCCCATTTTGGGAAAATCCAGTTGATATACCTCAGGGTTGTCATGCCCCGTGATATAAAGGCTGCCTTCATCTGTGATAAAACCGCCAGAGTTACTGCGGTCGCCAAAGCGTTTGATGAGTTCTGGAGGAAAAATCCAAGCCCCCACACGTTGCCAGTCTGCCGTGTATTTGACCAGTTGCGTCCAGCGGTTGTCTTTTGGGGTTTCACTCCCTCTGCCGGTATAATGGGCAAAGGCCACATACCAGTAGCCGTCATAACGATCTATCCACGTGGCCGAACCTATTTCTATCCCAAAACTGTGGCTGCCGGTATGCTGTAGGGTTTCCGGATCAAAAATCTCTATACTGCTGGCCATGGGTGCCTGCGGATAGTTAGAGAGGGTACAGTACAACTTGCCATTCAGGATAATACCGCTGTTAAGGTGGTGTACCAGTCCGGTAGTATCTTGCCATACCGCCACCTGCTCACCTTGCTTTTTTGTATATTTTACGATACTGGCATTGTTTATCACATAAAAGTGATGGGCATCTACGGCTATACCCTGCTTGGCTTCTTCTACATCAAAACGTTGGGTTTCCTTCCAGCTTTTCTGGCCCAATACCAGCAGGGGACATACTATGAGAGCGATAAAAAGTAATTTCTTGATCATAATAAATCAGAGTTGGTAACGTAAACCAATAGAACCCCAGAATCCAAATTCAGCAGTTTGTAAAAGCCGGTGGTAATCTTCTGAGGGCTCACCTAGGATCTCTTTTTCCTGTTGATTGGTCAGGTTGTTCAACTGTAGAAAAACCGAAAAGTTTTCGGTGATATCCTGGCTTGCCGAAATGTCCAGGTTAAACTCATGGTCCAGGTACACATCATTGTAAATATCATCACCTATATCGTCAAGAATGGCAGAACGGTAAACTCCTGAAACGGTGAGGGAAAGGCCAATCTTCGGATTTTCATAAAACAGCCCCAGGTTACCCATATGTTCGGGACTGCGAAAGGGCAGGTCACGGGAAACAATTTCATCCCCTTCGGTATCATATACGGTTTGTTCAGTATCTGTATAGGTATAATTGGCATTGATCCCTATCCATTTCAGGAAATCCACGTTATCATTGATAAATTTATGGGTAAAGGCAACTTCTATCCCCATGGCATGGGCTTTCTCCCCGTTTACCTCCTGATATACCTGATAGTTTTCCCCATTTATCACTTCCATGGTACGGGTAGATTGTATCTGGTCATCGAGAAATTTACCAAATAACCCTATGCTAAAGAGTCCCAGGTTATTGGTATAATGTTCATAGATGATATCGAAGTTATTGGCCGTGCTGGGATCCAGTTCGCTGTTCTTTCTATTAATGGTACGCTCTTCCTGGTCGATTACATCGGGACCGGGTACCAAACTGGAAAAAGTGGGCCGTGTAAGCCCCGAACTGTAGGCAAGTTTAAGGTTACTATTGGGTGTAAAATTATACTTGGCCTGTGCAGAAGGGAGAAAATTATCATAACTAAAGTCAGATGTTTCGTTAAAATCATCTGCCCGAATGCCTTCATATTCACTCTTGGTATGCTCATAGCGCAACCCGGCCAGTAGGATAAGCTTTGGGGTAAGCGCAAACGTACCCATCGCATAGGCTGCGGTAACATCTTCACTGGCATCAAAATCTTCACCATCACCGCGATCTTCGTCAGGTACAAACGAGCCTAAGTTTTGCGAGGTAAGTTCCCTGCCATCATACAGCACATCTATAAACCCAAAAGTGCCACCGGGAATGGAGTATGCTTCGTCATCAAGGTCTCCTATGTTATAGCGTTTTTGGTCAGAAGTACGGTCTTTTCCCCGGTATTTGGCCCCTATTTTGAGCGAACTGTTTTCCCAGTTTTTAAAAGGAAACTCAATGTCAACATTGGCACTAAAGTTTTTATCTTTGGTAATGTTGTCGTCATAGCGCACCCGGTTGAGGTAAAGGGGCGTATCCCCACCAGGATTGTGGGTAACGCCCAGGTCCCAACGTTCCTGTTCAGACAGGTTTTCAAAATTTACATCGCGGGCAAAACGGTAATAGGTGCGGTTGGGCATTTCTTCTTCAGCCCGGGTAAAATTGATACCGTAGTTTAGGTTAAAAACAGGTAGGTGGTGTTCTCCTGTAAGTTGTAAGAGATAATGCTCCTGATTTTCACTCCTGTTGCGGGTCTCCCTTTCTTCTTCATCATCGGCAAAATAGTAATCTACCTTACGGCGTATCTCGTAATCATCATAAACATTGTAGTTTGCCACAAATTTAAGCCGGTTGTTTTCGTCAAAACGGTAATCGGGGCTTACCATAAAACCATAGCGGGTACGTTCTACATCATAATCATTGCTCCGTTTTTCCTCTAGGATGGTAGTCTGGCCATCATAGGTATATTGGTGCAGCATAGAGCCCCGGTCTGTTTTGTAATAACTTCCTGAAGCGATCAATCCCAATTTTTGGTCAAAAAACCGGCTCCCGATGACCCCGGAATATGACTGGATGGCTTTGCCCATATCCCTAAATTCTGATTTTTGCTGATTAATACCTGCTGCTGCAGAGAGGTTTAAAATGGTATGTTCAGGAGCCTGTTTAAGGTTAAAGTTCACCGTCCCGCCTATGGCATCCCCATCCATATCTGGAGTCAAGGTTTTATTGACAACAATAGATTCCATCAGGTCTACCTGTAACAAGTCTAGGCCCACAGCCCTATCTGTGCCCGATCCCGGGGTAGGGATGCGCTGGCCATTGACCTGTACGGCATTAAAGCGTGGTGACATACCGCGTACAGAAACCAGTTCGCCTTCTCCCTGGTCGCGGCTTATGGAGATACCGGGCAAACGTTGCAGGGCTTCGGCAGCATTTCTATCGGCATATTTGCTAAATTGCTCATAAGCTACCACATTCTTTATATTGATGGCGTTTTTCTGTTCGTTCAGCGCTTTGGCCTGGCCGCGCATGATGTTTCCATACACAATGGTTTCCTGAAGGGACTCCACATTTTCATTGAGTTGAAAATCCTGGATAGTGGTCTGGTCTTCGGTAATATCTATCTGATTTTCTGCATCTACATACCCTATATATTTTACGGTTAGGGTATGGCTGCCTACGGGAAGACGTAAATTGTATTTACCATCTATGCCTGCTGTTGTACCGTTTTTGCCTGCCACCACATTCGCATAGGGAAGGGCATTCCCTTTTTCATCGGTAATCATACCGGTCACGCTTCCATAAGCGGTTTGTTGGGGTTGGGGATGTGGCTTCAGTACAATGCTGTTGCCGCTTACACCATAGGTTATACGTGCTGGAAGAAGACCTGCCAAAACTTGTTTTAGTGGGGCTTTTTCAAAATTTGCGGTTACCCGGCTATCCACTTTCAGGATACTTGGACTGTACACAAAATGTACCGCGGCCTGGTTTTCTATTTGCTGAAAGGCAATTTGAAGGGGAACATGCCGAATATGCAGGGATATTTCAGTCTCGAGTACCTGGTCTGGGGAGGCCAGTACTTTAAAGATTCCGGCAAAAAGAAGGAAAAAGAGGGGGAAAAGCCTTCTGGTTTTACGAAAATAGAAATGTTTCTTTCGTGTAAAGATTAATTTTTTCATTTTTGAAAATACATTTTAGTTAAAAATCAATTTTTGGTTTTGCCGGAAAATAGTACCAATATTTTCCGGTTTTTTTTTAGCATCCTTCCCCGGTCAAGGTGATCTCAGCTGTTTGCTTATCTATGGTATATGTACAGTTTATGGATGCACAAATGATATTGAGCATGGTTTTTAAACTTTGTCCCTTAAAGGAGGCTTTTAGCAGGCAATGTTTTATGCTTTCATTGCTGTATAGAAAGTGTATATTGTACGTATTGGCCAGGTAACCCAAAGCTTCTTCTATAGGAATATTGTCAAAATCAAAGCGTTCTTCCTTCCAGGCAATCATATTGTGGATGTTGCTTAACGTATCTTTTGAAAGGGCGGCGGTTTGTGTAAAATAAGAAGCTTGTTCGCCCCGGTGCAGTAGTAGGTGCTCTTCAGGATTGTGTGATACGGCTACTTCGCCACTTATCACACTCACTTTTTCTGTTTCTTCTGTGGTCTGTATGTTGAATGTAGTACCCAGGACGCGGGTACGCAACCATTTTCCGGTGATAATAAAGGGAAGGCTGGTATCCCGTTTTACTTCAAAATAGGCTTCTCCTTCCAATTTTACCTGTCGTTGATTTTCATTGCTAAAATTATATGCCAAACTGGAATTTTGGTTGAGCCACACCACCGTGCTATCCGGCAATATAAGTTTGAGGTGTTGTTGTCCTGTGGTTGCAACCTCTTCCCAACTACTGTTGAATTGCCGGTAATACCACACACTGCCCAAGCCTATGAGGCAGGTGCATATAACAAGAAGGCTGGTTTTGAGACGTTTTCTCTGCAGGCGGGAGTTATGGGTAGTACGCCGGATCAGCTCTTTTGCCCTGTATTCACTATAATGTGGAAACTTTAGGGAACCGGTTAAATTCCATTTATATACCAGTTCTTCAAAGCGCTGTTGATTGGCGGGATTATCTTCTAAAAGCTTGTACAGTTTTTGAATATCCTCCTCAGAGGCTTCATTGGTAAAGTATTTAGTGGTCAAATACCAGAAAGGATCTTTCATAAAAATACGATTGGTCTTCATCTATAAGACCTGTATTTTCCTAAAAACTACTAGTGGGGCATATTACAAAAAAGTTAAGCACGGTTTACGAAACCGTTAATCAATAAATCGATTTGCCGGTAGGTTATCATGCATAAACTTTATGGCCATCACCATGTGGTTCTGTACCGTATGGACCGATAAATTCATCACAGAAGCAATTTCCTTATATTTTAAGTTGTGAAAACGCTTGAACTCAAATACCTGGCGTTGCTGGGGTGGCATCTTGTTTATGACTTCCAGTACTTCTTGCAGCTGTTCCTTTTTTATAGTACGGGTTTCCATGTTTGTGTTATCCGGTATTTCCAAAGGGAGGCTCCGGCTGGACGGATAAGGATCTACATGTTTTAGAGCCTTATTTTTTACACTTTTATAAAGGTAGGCCCGCACATGGGATATATGGGTTTTCCTTCGATTTTCCCAGAGCTTGATAAATACGTCGGCAACAACTTCTTCGGCTATTGCGGTGGAACCGGTAATTTCTCCGGCAAAAAAACATAATCGTTGAAAATATTTTTCAAACAGGGCAGTAAGGGCCTCTTCCTTACCTTTTTTTATGGAGTTATAAAGTGCATCATCCTGCATGGGGGTAAAATGGATTGCTTTTCTGCCTTCTAAACTAGAATTTTAGACAACTCATTGGATTAACTGCAGGTTATTTTTTTGTAAAGCTAGAATGGATAGGAAAGTCCTGTTTTAAAAATAAATTGAAGGTTCGGGGAGTGTTTATTAAAAAGTAACCTTTAAATCTGTAAAAGGAATTAATCCAACCAGAGGGTTTAATTTTCCTCCAAGGGATTACCACGAGTAGAAAAAGGATTTGCCAATTCCTAACCCGTGGGTACCTCAGTTTGTTGTTTTACTTATTTCACTAAATATTCAAATATCAATATTTCAATATTTTTTTGACTGCTTTAACTTCTCCATCTACTACAATTTTTACCAGATAAATCCCGGTCCTCTCACGACGGAGATTAATCTGAGTTTTGTTTTTCCCGGAGGAGATTTTAATAGGTTCTGTAATTATAAGCCTACCGGTTAAAGAATATACTTCTATCAAAGCATTATTGGCGTCTTGTCCAGAAGTGATATCCAAAATCACAGGCCCTCTTGTTGGATTTGGATAAACGATGAATTTCTCTATTATAATTTCATCATTAGATCCACATTTCCCCAACGTAGCACCTCTTTCCAATAATCTGGAAGCTACTTTCTTTGGAAGGCATAAACTTTTTCCTTTATAACAAACCACTACTTTTTCCATACCCCAACCATTACCACAGCTTACATCTTCAACTTCAACAGTAATTATTTTGGAAACACTGCAACCTGACTCATCGGTTACCGTAAGTTCATATTCGGTAGTTTCTTCAGGAGCTACGGAAATTTCTTTAGTAGTTTCGCCGGTATTCCAGCTAAAAGCATATTCTCCATCTCCCCCACTTATTGTTTTTGGAGATAATTTAACGGCATCATCATAAGCTTTATAAAAAGTTACCGAATTGTCCATTTCAACAATAATCGCTTCAGCTTCTTCTATGGTAACTTCAGCAGAAACAGCATTCCCCAAGACATCCATAATGTTTACCTGATAGTCTTTTGCACTTAAATTTGTTGCGGTTGCGTTTTCCTGACCATCACTCCACAAATAGGTATAAGGACTAATCCCTCCTGAAACTTCGACGGTTGCCGTACCTGTGGAAGTGCCACTACAAGTTACATTTTCTACGGAAGTGGAAACGACACTTAAGCCTTCAAGCTGAAGCCGTACCGAGACAGGGAAATGATCTGAAGCTGTTGTTGTATATTCGCTATCATAATATTCATAATGTACTCTTGCGGAGCCTTCAATATAATTTCCTGTCAGTTCATTAGTGACTGTTACATGGTCTATAACATCATTATTAAATGCATAAGATCGATATCCAGCTTCACTCAATACTGCGGTCAACACAGTATAATCTTCAGCATCATTTACATATTCTTCATAGGTAGAAACACTTGTTGAAACATCTGCTACGGTTTCATCTACATCATCATTATAATCCCCAAGGATAGCCACATTTGCATCTGCAAAATAGGTATCAAGGCTATCTTTAAGAACTTCAACATCGTACTTTCTCATATCGTACCTGGACTGTGCCCCGCTGCCACTATTGGCCCTGGCATGCAAGGCAATAAAATTCATTTCCTTGGTATCCCCTTCAATAGAGACATTGGCAGTCATTAAAAACGGCAGCCTCCCACTCGCATAAAACCTATCTGCATCTTCAGGATAATCGGTTAGAAGACTGGTATCCCCTCCATTATAATACGGATGAACAGAAGTAAACATTGGTCGGCTACTTAAAACTTCTACTGTTGCAGTTTTATACACAAAACCTACCTTTTGTCCTCCCGGTGAGTCGGGATATGAAGTTGCTTCAGACAAAATATAATCATAGCCTTCCATTTCATTAATCATTTGATCGAATAAAGTTTCATCTGAAATTTCCTCTACAGCTACTATATCTGCATCTAAATCCAATAATATAGCTTTTACCGCTTCTTTTTGTACTTCATCTGAATTTGAAGACCCTGCAGCAGGTGAGTTGCCTTCATCACCAAACCATTCGATATTCCAGGTAACCATATCTAAGGTAAGTTCTTTAGAAATATCCAGATCACCACCATCCTGCCCATAATCTTCTGCACAGGGAAGGTCTGCTTCAGATCTTGGTAATAATTGCATAACCTCATAATATCGTCCTACAACACCAACGATGGTTTCGCAATATTCAGGTACTTCTTTACCAACCAGGCCATCAACATCTGCATCCACACGTAATTCAGCCGAGCCACTGGCATCGGTAATATTGTAATTCGAATTTCCGAAGATTAAATCCCCAGCCCCTTCAAAATTTACATTTTCGATACTAACAAGTTCTGCAGGGTGTTCCCCCAGCTCTGCCAAGGTAATAGATATTGGTGTAATAGGGTTCTCGGCAACGCCGTTATATTCTACAATATCAACGGGGCTTATTTGAAGCTGATCGTTATAAGAACTCCTGGCACCGGTAATCGTTAAAGAATCGCCCACGGCAAAATTCCCATCACCATGTACTTCTTCATCAAAAACAGCGATTGCACCAGTCCCATCTTGGATATATGCTGAACCTGCAAATTGATCACTTACCGTTAACACACCGGTTATGGTAACAGTTTCACCATCAGCTACTGCTCTTGCAACTGCAATGCTTATAAGTTCGGTTGGCTCTGGCTCTGCCCCATTTTCTGTACCCGGAGTTGGATCTGTAGCCACATAAGGAGCCGTGTTTCTTAGTCCTCCTTCTCCATTTGGGATTCGTTGTAGGGAATGTGCATCTTTATTATCATTCGATGCTTCATCAACCTGAGATTGACCTGTATTTAGCAATGGTAATAGGCCTTCGTCCTCAGCATCGTTAGTGCCGTAAACTATGGCATCTACAAGATCTTCTGTAGTTATAGACATACCATTGGAAAAGTTGGATGCAGGAGCTTTATATAACGCAATGGCATCTGCACCGTTCTGAAAAGTATTACCAGGAACAACTAAAGATACATTACTAACCGCTTGGTTACCTATTACAAAATACCCTTCTTCATTTGTCGAATATCCCGAAAGATCGAAAATATCATAAACACTATCATTATTCCCGTTATAAAGTACCAGTACAAAGCCATCTAAAAGACTATTGCCTTCCCCTCCATCATAAAGCTCTACAAATTCTTCAGAATCTGTTCCCGGTGTATCTGCATCAATCTCATTGATTATAAGGTTTACTTCTTCGGTAATATTAGTATTGGATGTTCCGGGGGTTGGTAAGGCCTGTACATAAGTTGAAGTACTTCTTAAATCCCCACTTCCGTTAGGAAATCGTTGTGAGGAGTGAAAATCTTTATTATCTGCTCCATCCTCATTGATTTGCTGTTCACCTTCATTAAGCAATGTTAATAACTCGGCATCATCACTATCATTGGTATCATAAACAAAAGCATCGATTAAATTATCCAAACCTATTGATGATCCATTTGGGAAATCACTAGCAGAAGTTTCATATAGTGCTACAGCATCAGCACCATTTTGTAGTCCATTACTACCAAAAACAATATTTACGTTTGCCACATCTTCATTTCCTAAAACAAAATAACCTTCGGCATTTGTAGAATATCCGTTAAGATCGTAAGTAGCATAGCTTTGATTATTGGATCCATTATAAAAAACCAATACTTTACCAGATAAATCCGTATTTCCAATACCACCATCAAAAAGCTCTACAAATTCCAGTACATCAGTACCTTCTGTATCTGCATCTACTTCGTTAACCATTACGGTTGTGGGAGCAACTTCCCCACCAAAATCCTGATTATTATTGATGGCATCATAAGTACTCTCGCTTTCAGTTTGCCATGAAAAATCGGAATATACATTTCCGCTTCCACCTAATTGAAGTGAATAACCAACAGGAGTTGAAGAATTTTCCTCTACCACAATGTCCGTGCTGGTAAGGCTTGCTGCCGGACCATCTATGGCCGTTATGGTCCCCTCATAGCTTAAAAATTGCAAAACATTATCTGCGGAATCCACTAATGCAAATCCATCTGGAGATCCGTTTTGCAAACCACTAATATCAAAAAATACCACTCCAAATCCTCCCTGAAGCTCGGGTATAACACCATTTAAACTTACAGTACGATATTCTTCAGAATTTGCCCCATTATATAAAACCAGGCTATAACCCGATAAATCTAATCCCGCAGGACCTGCAACCTCTATACCTTCATTGGTGTCTGAGCTGGCATTGTCATAATGAATTTCATTAACAAAAATTTCCTGGGACCAACTCTGCGGAGCTAACAAAGCAGTAATTAAAAAAAATAGTAATTTTAAAAGTAATTTCTTTTTCATGTAATAGTTTTATGTAGGTTATTCGGGTTTAAAGAAACAATAATTTTAGAATGCCAAACAAAAATTATTATTAACAAAGCGTTAATAATTTTCTTTATTCAACCTATTGATAATTAACATAATACAAATTTCACCCATAAAATTGTAACTATTGTAAATTTCAATAGTCATATAAAAAAGAAAAAACAATCATGAAGAAAATACTGTATGCAGCCGCAGTACTTGCGAGCTTGTATTCTTGTAAAACCACGCAAAATATTGGTGCTAAAGATCAGCCAATTATTACGAAAATCGATCTTGTAAATGTAACCGATGATAAGGTTAAAATAAGTGTTGATCCAGACAAAATCACTACTGAAGAAATTAGTTTCTTTATTCCTAAAACCGTCCCGGGAACATACTCTACCGATAATTACGGCAGGTTTATCGAAAATTTTAAGGCTTATGATTATAAGGGCAATGAAATACAATTTTCCAAAGCTGATGATAATACCTGGACAATCCATAATGCAAAACAATTAGATAAAGTAAGTTACGAAGTTAATGACAGCTACGATATTGAAGGTGAAAAGGGTGTATTCTCCCCCTCGGGCACCAATATTAATGCTTCCAAAAACTTTATGCTGAATTTGCATGGTTTTGTGGGTTATTTTAGCAAACTTCAGGAAGAGCCCTATCGTATAGAAATCCTTCG
>CETS01024365.1_pt1 | contig 18588 bp, 17 predicted proteins | sample 356391 | NCBI WGS metagenome assembly CETS01 (sample SAMEA2622673, study PRJEB7988) | marine metagenome | isolation source: saline water (ENVO:00002010), including
TTCTTTCTACCCTGCCAAAACTCAATCGAATCATAACTTACTACTATACCACCCCAATGTTTAGGCCTGATTATTTTTGATTTACTCTTCAGTACTGAACTAAATTTATCCTCGATGAATTTTCTATTAGGTATAATTTTACTTTGATCTGAGACAACGGCACCTATCTGACTATCTTTAGGTCTTGAATAGAAATATTCATCTGATTCTTTTTCAGTTAATAATTTACAAGATCCTTTTATAATGACTTGTCTTTCGTGAGATGGCCAAAAAAAAGATAAACAAACATTTGGATTATCTGCTATGCTCTTACCTTTGTTACTGCTGTAGTTAGTGTAAAAAACAAAGCCTTTTTTTGAGAACTTTTTAAGTAAGACTACTCTATTCCTGGGTGTATTGGAGCTATCGACAGTACTTAATGTCATTGCATTAGGCTCTTTTACCTCCTTAGATTTACTTACCTCCTCAAACCAAGCTTTAAAGAGAACTAAAGGGTCCTCATCAAGTGATTCTTTATTGAGTTTGTGTTTTTCATAACTAATTCTAAGATCTGATAAATCTTTCATATGAATAAATTTAATATTTAAAAAGAATATACTTGACCTTCCTTGGCAATAAATGTATTTGAAAAGATAGATATTGCCTCATTCTTGAATTTATTTAAATCTTTATATCTGGCTGAAAAATGTCCTAAAATTAATTTATTCGCATTTGACGTTTGTGCTATTTTTGCTGCTTCAGTTGCTGTTGAATGTTTAGTTTTTTTTGCTAAATAATCATGTTGAGATAAAAATGTTGATTCATGATATAAGATGTTTACATCTTTTAAACTCTCACAGAGTTCAGGTAAATATGATGTGTCTGAGCAATAACCATATGATATTTTTTGATTTTCTTTTGAACAAAATAAAAAGCCATTACATGGGATTCTGTGATTTAATTTTAGCGTTTTAACCAAAATTTCCTCATTATCAATAATATGTGAACTCTTATGACCTAATTCATAAAAATTCAATTTATAGCTTGTCCATGATTTCCCTGATTTCATCATCATGGTTATGATTTTTTTTAACCCTTTTGGACAATAAATATTTAGATCTTTTGTTCTTCCTTTTAAGTTAAAGTAGGATATTAATCCAGGTAAACCAAAATAATGGTCTCCGTGCAAGTGAGAAATGAATATATTATCAATCAAACTTAATTTAATCTTGTACTTCCTTAATAAAAATTGAGTTCCTTCGCCGCAATCTATAAGATATAATTTATTATTGATAGTAAGTAATTGGGATGAGGGATATCTTTCAAAACCACCTGAACCTGAAAAACATCCTAATGTCCTTACAAAATTAGTCATTAACTAATCAATCTTTCAATTTCTTCAATTTGGATTATATCAACAGCTTCTTGAAAAGTGGGTACAACGGAAAACAAATGATTTTCATCTTTATGTTTTTTAGATATTAAAACAATAGATTTTAGTGATTTTTTCTTAAAATTATTTAAAAAACTAAATAGTTCCACTGATGAAAAATCATGCTCAAGTTCAATTATCATGTTACTTTCTAAATTTTTCATAAAATCCCTCTTTAATTCTTTTAATGAAAAATTATTTTTAATAATAAATCTTACGTAGTTTTTACTCATAATTTTGCAGCAAGCAAGTACATAACTGCCATTCTAACGGCAACACCATTTTCAACTTGATCAAGTATGACTGTTTTTCCTGAATCAATAACATCGCTGTTTAATTCAACTCCTCTATTTATTGGTCCTGGATGAGTAATGACAATTTCTTTATCAATGGACTTAAGCCTTTGAAGATCTAATCCAAATTGAGTCGAATACTCTCTTGTTGTGGGGAAGAAACTGTCTCGCATTCTCTCATTTTGTATCCTTAACATGCTAGCCACATCACACCATTTTAAACCTACATCAAAATTAGATTCATAGGCAACATCTAAATCATTAATATATTTTGGAATTAAACTTTTTGGGCCACACACTTTAACTTCAGCTCCCAATTTTTTATAAATGAAAATATTTGAAAGTGCCACTCTGGAGTGCATAATATCACCAGTTATAAGAATTTTTTTATTGCTTAATGATCCAAATCTTTCACGAAGTGTAAATGCATCGAGTAAAGCTTGGGTAGGATGCTCATGACACCCATCACCGGCATTGATTATACATGAATCCACGTTATTTGAAAGAAAAACGCTAGCACCAGGGCTGGGATGTCGCATAACTACCATATCAACTTTCATTGAAAGAATATTATTTACAGTATCCGCCAAGGTTTCACCTTTCTTTATTGATGAGCCAGATGAGCTGAAGTTTACTATATCTGCTGAGAGTCTTTTTTGGGCAAGTTCAAAAGAAATTTTGGTCCTTGTACTATTTTCAAAAAAGAGATTGGCGATAGTTATATCTCGCAAACTAGGTACTTTTTTTATTTTTCTATTAATGACCTCTTTGAAATTATCAGATGTTTCAAAAATTAAATTAATATCATTTTCTGAAATGTACTTAATACCCAATAAGTTAGAAACACTAAGTTTTTTTCCCATCTTTTTTAAATATATATACTGCATCCTCTCCATCAAATTCACTCCATTTGACAGTCAATCGCTGATTATTTATAGAATCTACCTGAATTCCGCAATAATCTGGTTGAATTGGAAGATGTCTTGAAAATCTTCTATCAATCAAAGTCAATAATTCAACTTTCCTAGGTCTGCCAAAAGATTGTATAGCTGATAGTGCTGCTCTAATGCTTCGTCCTGTATATAAAACATCATCGATGAGAATTACTGTTTTATCCTCAACAATAAAGTCAATTGCTGTCTTATTAGCATGCAAAATTTTATCACCTCGACCAAAATCATCTCTGAAAAAAGTAACATCTAAAAAACCAATATCTACATTATTAATTGAGTAGTTTTTTTGAATTAATTTTTTTAATTTTTTTGATAAAATCGTTCCGCGGGGTTGTAGTCCAATTAAAACAACATCAGAAAAATCGTCATGTTTTTCAAATAGTTGACTAGCTAATCGATTAAGAATTAATGAAAGTTTTGAAGCGTTTAAGATTTTTTTGTTGTTCAGCACGCTCATTAAAGTGCAAATGTAAACAAATTTTATAAATTCAAAATTTAAGCAGTAATTCTCTCAGAAATCTTTTTATAGTGTCCATCACGCAATTTATCTCTTATAGCAAGAAATGAATTAAGAGTTTCTTTAATATCGTCCATGGTATGTGCTGCAGTTGGAATCAATCTTAGAAGGATTAGTCCTTTAGGAATAACAGGATAAACAACAATTGAGCAAAAAATATTGTGCTTTTCTCTTAGGTCTTTAACCAAAACCATTGCTTCTGGCACATCACCTTTAAGAAATACAGGTGTTACACAACTTTTTGTAGTTCCAATATCAAAACCGTGTTCCACTAAGCCTGTTTGGAGTGCTTTAACATTCTTCCATAGTTTTTCTCTGTGTTGTGGTTCATTTTTTAGAATTTCGAGACGCTTTAAAGCTCCAATGACCAGTTGCATTTGTAATGATTTTGCAAACATTTGAGAACGCATGTTGTATTTTAAAAATTTAATTACACTCTTTGAACCAGCAACAAAAGCGCCAGTTGAGGCCAATGATTTAGCAAATGTGGCAAAATAAACATCAATATCATCCTGAACATTCTGCTCATCACCCACACCAGAACCATCGCTTCCTAGGGTGCCAAATCCGTGTGCATCATCAACTAACAACCTGAAGTTGTACTTTTTCTTAAGTTCTACAATCTCCTTTATTTTTCCTTGTTCACCTCTCATTCCAAAAACTCCTTCAGAAATAACTAATATTCCTCCACCAGTTTTTTCTGTGATGTTTTGTGCTCTAATCAGATTTTTTTCTAAACTATCTATATCATTGTGTTGAAATGTAAATCGCTTACCAACATGTAGACGAACTCCATCTACTATACATGCATGTGAATCTATATCGTAAACAATAACATCATTTTTATTTACAAGCGTATCAACAATTGATAATATCCCTTGATAACCAAAATTTAAAACATATGCACTTTCCTTATTCACAAAATCGGCTAGTTCTTTTTCAAGTTTTTCATGCATTGAAGTGTGACCTGACATCATTCTAGCCCCCATAGGATAGGCTGAACCATACTTTTTGGCAGCTTCTGAATCTACTTTTCTAACATCTGGGTGATTTGATAATCCTAAGTAATCATTAACACTCCATGTAATTACCTCTTTTCCATTGAAGCTCATTCTATTTGATATCGGCCCCTCTAGTTTAGGAAAAACAAAATAGCCTTCAGCGATTGAGGCCCACTTTCCGAGCGGACCCATATTATTTTCGAACTTTTTAAATAAATCTGACATTTTAACGAATATATTCTATTGATGATTCTTGCTCTATACTTTTTTTATCAAAACCTTGTTCATCCATCCACTTATCACTAAAAATTTTACTCATGTACCTAGATCCATGATCACAAAATATGGTAACTACAATACTATTTTTATTAAATACATTTTTTTTGCTAAGTTGTCTGATAGCTTGAAGACATGCTCCAGATGTATATCCAACGAAAATTCCCTCTTTAATGGCAATTTCTCTTGATGCGTGTGCACTATCTTCATCATTTACCTTTTCAAATAAATCAATTACACCAAAGTCGGTTGAGGTTGGAATTAAATTTTTTCCTAAACCTTCAATTCTGTATGGATAGATTTCATTCGTGTCAAATTCACCAGTTTCATGAAATTTCTTAAGAACAGAACCGTATGCGTCAACTCCGATGATTTTAATTTTTGGGTTTTTTTCTTTTAAATACCTTCCAATTCCACTAATTGTACCACCTGTTCCACTGCTAGCAACCAAATGTGTAATAGAACCACTAGTTTGTTTCCATATTTCTGGTCCAGTAGTATTATAATGAGCATCAATGTTTAACTCATTAAAATATTGGTTAATGTAAAATGAATCTTTTATTTCTTCACTTAGTCTTTTTGCAACTTGGTAATATGATCTTTTGTCATCAGCTGGTACATTTGCAGGACAAACATAAACCTTAGCTCCCATAGCTTTTAACATATCAATTTTATCTGGGGAAGATTTGGATGAAACTGCAACAATGCATTTATAGCCTTTGACCATTGATACCATAGATAAACTAAATCCAGTATTTCCAGATGTGGTTTCAATAATAGTTGTGTTATTGTCTATTAAACCTTTTTTTTCTGCTGACTCTATAATGTGTAGTGCAATCCTGTCTTTGTTAGAATGGCCAGGATTCATTGCTTCATATTTAGCATAAAAAGAACCATCAAAGCTGTTTGTTACTCTGTTGAGCTTAACCAACGGTGTATCTCCGATCAGAGAAAGGATATTTTTGTGAGCATTGATTTTATTTTTCATGCACCTTTTTGTATATCACAAAGAGCAAAAATACACTAAAAAAATGAATTGAATTATTTATTTATCTACAGAGAAATATTTCTTAACAAATCTAAAAAATACTCATGATGATTTTGTGTGTATTCCATGTGAGTAACCAATCTCAATTTATTGTCACCCATTGCAATTAATTTTACGCCTTTATTTTTCAAGATATCTATAAAACTATCGGGGTTATGTTTTTGATGTATTTCGAATATAATTATATTGGTTTCCACTTCTTCAACTTTTTTTACAAAACTTAACTCTTTCAAAACCATTGATATTTCCAATGCTCTATCATGATCATCTGATAATCTTTTAATGTTGTTATCTAATGCATATAACCCACAAGCTGCTAAATATCCAGATTGTCTCATACCACCGCCAAAAACTTTCCTTATTCGTATTGCCTCTGAATAATCTTTCTCAGAACATAATAGCAGTGATCCAACAGGACAACCTAAACCCTTACTAAGACATACTGATATGGTATCGAATAAATTTCCAAATTCAAAAAAATCTTGATTTTTTTTAACTGCTGCATTCCATATTCTTGCACCATCTAAATGAAATTTCAAGTTATTTTTTTTACATACTTGTTTAATTTCTTTTAAATCATGTAACTCCCAACACGCTCCTCCACCTTTATTTGTGGTGTTTTCCACGCAAACCAGAGATGTTTTGGGACTATGGTAAAAATCTGGTGGATTTATAGTGTTTAATACATCATCTGCATTAAAAAAACCTCTTTCCCTATCAATCAATTTACATGAAACTCCAGAATTAAAACTAACACCACCTCCCTCATAATTATATATATGAGCAGTTTTACTACAAATCAATTGATCGCCTGGATTTGTATTTATCTTTATTGCAGTTTGATTGGTCATTGTACCTGATGGAAAAAAAAGAGCTCTTTCCATATTGAATAATTCAGCAACCTTTTTCTCTAGCTTATTAACAGTTGGGTCCTCTTTAAAAACGTCATCTCCTACCTCACAAGTAAGCATGAAATCAATCATGCCCTTGGTGGGTTTTGTAACTGTATCACTAATTAAATTAATTTCCATAATCTACATTTGGCACTTATAACTTCCAATCGGAGATCCATCCGGTATTTTTGGAGCATTTTTTAATTGAAATTTATCAGGTGATTTCTTAAAATCCTGAATTATCTTCAATAAATAGTTAATATAATATTTATCCCTACTTTTTAAATTCCTTTTATTAATCTTTCCTTGTAAATTAAAATAGAATTCATTCAAATAATAATCAGCATTTGCTTGAACATTAGACACATATTTGTCATTAACAGAGATATTCATAAAATGCTTCAATATGTTTTCTGCTACCACATCTTTAACAATAGCAGCATAGTTCTTTTCACCTACTAGAAGATTATCATTTAGTATTTTAAAAAGAGATTCAAATATTTTATTAACTGATATTCCAGTCTTCATGGAAGATTGTAAGTTTACCCTATTCAATCTTTCATGGTTTAAAAGCAACGACAAGGTCATGTCACTTGATGTTGAAGCTGCACTGATTGGATCAAAAGCAACACCCATTTGTGAATTGAATGACTCTCTTGTTCTGGGAAAGCCATATGCTCTCGGTGGGAACAACTTTAACTTTTCAGTAGGAATAGTCAAAAAGTTTTCATCTAGTGTACTCAAAACGCTTTTCAATGCATTCAACTGAGTTTCATGATCTAGTGTTTTAACAACTAGCTGACCATCACCAACCAATGAATAATTATAATCTAATCCACCTATTAATTTAACAACAGCTTCAGTCTGATATCTATGTAAAAAATAAATCGGTACAAAAGCATCTTCTAACTCAGAATAAGTTGATCCTACAGAAATATTATTTTCAGAAAAATTAATAATTGCCTTTTGTCGTATTTTAATAATCTCATCTAAACCACTTGTAACATCCTCAGAATTATCCCACAAATGTGCATTTACATGTGCACCACCAACAGACCTAGCATCATAATCGGTTATAAATCTATATCCATCATCATAAGATTTATCCAATATTTTATTTAATTCATTTTTTTCATTTTGATTTTTTTTAAACTCTGAATAACTGTAGGCAACAGAAATCTTATCCCAATCTCCTATTCCAACAGCGTACGCACTATCCAAGTTAATTTTATCATCTTTTATTTTTATTAATGGATGTGGATAATCCATAACAGATGATCTTTGCTTTGTACTTGATGAAAAGTTATGTGCAAATCCTAGGGTGTGTCCAACTTCATGAGCGCTTAACTGTCTAATTCTAGCTAGTGACATTTCTAAAACCTTTTTTTTATTTTCTGCTAAATAAGGGTTTTGAATTAATGATTGTGCTATTAAATAATCTTGTCTAACCCTTAAACTACCTAAACTTACATGACCTTTGATAATCTCACCTGTTCTTGGATCTGAGACATTTGACCCATAACTCCATCCTCTGGTTGATCTGTGGACCCATTGTATGACATTATACCTACAATCCATTGGATCCGCATTTTCAGGGAGTATTTTAACTTGAAAAGCATCAATAAATCCAATAGACTCAAAAGCTTCATTCCACCACATAGCTCCATCGATAAGTGCCGACCTAATAGGCTCAGGTGTTCCGGGGTCTAGATAATAAACTATTGGCCTAATTGCTTCTGACTTTTCATTTTCTGGAAATTTCTTTTCTAATCTATGTCTTATAATGTTTTTTTTGAGAATTTTTTCATCAATTGGTGAAGAATAATCCATGTAGGAAACTGAAATTGCACCACTTCTTGGATCAAAGGACCTCGGTTTATAATTATCATCAGGCAACTTAACAAAAGAGTGGTGTTGAATTACAGTTACATTATTTGAGTCAGGTGCAACACTTTGTATCCATTTTCCCTCAGATTTACCTGAGAAAGTAAGCAATGACTCGAATTCAATATTGTTGGGAAAACCCTTAGTATTAGATAACTCAATGGCGCTGCTTGATTTATTAACTGAATAATTACCTTGACCTGTTCTTCTCAACCTCTCAGCAACTCCATGTCGATCTTCCAACAGAAAGGGTGTGAAATCAATTGTAAAGATATTGTTCTGATGATCTTTAATCTCAAAACCATATAGGATGGATTTAGCAAATGCCTGCTCAATGCTTCTTATTTCATTTTGGTTGTTAGAACTGGATCTGTAATATGAATTTGGCTCAATTAATAATAACTTATTTCCTCTTTTTATAAATTTTACTATTCTTTCTCTTCCTAGTTGTCCTCTGTCTAGCCCAATATCATTTGATCCAATTCCCGAGCTTAATGATGGAACATAAAGGAATTCATAATCAATTTTATCTACCTCCAATAAAATTTTATCTGATGATGGTTCATAATAAAAATCAAAAAAACCAGTGAATTTCTTTTTATTTTCAACACTTTGGGCTGTTATAAAACCAAAACTTAAAAGGACTAAAATAAATCTCATTTTTATAAATATAATTTATGTAATATTTTAAAACAATTAAATTATTTAATTTTACTAATATTTTGGTGACTGCAGAACAAATAAAAAATCTAATTGAACGCCTTGGTGCTTTAAGGAGGTATCTTTGACCTTGACAAAAAAAATAACTTAATATCTGAATTAGAAAAAGATACATTTAATACTGATTTTTGGAATAATCCATCCGATGCTGAAATAACATTAAAAAAAATTAAAACCCTCAAAAATTGGGTCAGTGATTATGAATCTGCTGAAAGTTTGTGTGATGAGTTAGAAATTTCCTTTGAATATTTTAAAAATAATGAATTGACTGAGATCGATTTGAATAAATGTTATGATAAAACATTAAAAAAAATTGAATCCATTGAGTTTAAAAATATGCTCTCTAATGAGGGAGATGAGATGTCGGCAGTTCTTCAAATTACTGCTGGTGCTGGTGGAACTGAAAGTTGTGACTGGGCAAATATGCTATGTCGTATGTATTTAATGTGGTGTGAAAAAAGAAATTTTAAAACAAAGGAATTAAATATTGTTGAAGGTGATGTAACAGGCATAAAGACAGTAAGTATTGAAATTACAGGTGAATATGCATTTGGATGGTTAAAGGGTGAAAATGGTGTTCACAGACTGGTCAGGATTTCTCCATTCGATAGTAATGCAAAAAGACATACTTCTTTTGCCTCTGTTTACATTTATCCCCTTGTTGATGAAACAATTAATATAGAAATAAATAGTTCTGAAATTGAATGGGAAACTATGAGGTCAAGCGGAGCAGGTGGACAAAGTGTCAATAAAATTGAAACAGCAGTGAGATTGAAACATCTTCCAAGTGGAATTGTTGTAGAAAATTCTGAGACTCGATCCCAGTTGGACAATAAAAATAAAGCTTTGCTTCTTTTAAAATCTCAGCTGTATGAGATAGAGCTAAATAAAAAATTAGAGACAAGAAAAGAAATTGAGGAAAGCAAAAAGAAAATTGAATGGGGATCTCAAATTAGAAACTATGTTTTACATCCTTATAAAATGGTAAAGGATGTTCGAACGGCTCAGGAAATAGCGGATGCGAACTCAGTTCTTGATGGAAATATAGATCCATTTTTGAAGTCATTTCTTATGGCAAAAGGCATGAACTAAGCAGATTTGTTTGAATTTTTATTTCTCTTCTCACTCAACCACTCAAAAAAAGATCCTGTAACCCAATATGGGATAATAAATGTCAATAGTAGTATCATCAACCAGAAGCCCATAGTAACAACTGTCATGAAAAGAAGAAAACCTAAGTATTGATCAAATTCAAACATTTAATCAAAGATACATATAAGTTTAATTACATTAAAAAAGTATTATGAAGAGTTTATAAACAGGTTTTAAGGTCTATTTTGTAACTTTGTTGTATAATTTTTTGTTCTATGAAATACAGAACAGAGTCTGACACACTTGGAAAAGTAGAAATTCCAATCGATTCTCTATGGGGTCCTCAAACTCAGAGGTCTATAAATAACTTCAAAATTGGCAAGTCTGGATCAATGCCGATCGAAATCATTCATGCGTATGCAATTCTAAAAAAAGCATGTGCAAAATCTAATTTTGAGCTTGGCGTTCTTAATAAGAATAAAATGGAGCTAATTGATGGTGCTTGTAATGAGATTATTGACTCTAAACACGATGATCAGTTTCCTCTAGTAGTTTGGCAAACAGGTTCAGGAACACAAACCAATATGAATCTGAATGAAGTTATAACTAATATAAGTCATGTCAATGAGGGTAAAGACTTAATGAAAACTAAAAAGACATTGAAGCCTAATGATGATGTAAATATGTCTCAATCGTCAAATGATACTTTTCCAACTGCAATGCACATAGCTACATACAAGCTTACTAAAGAAAAAGCTATTCCTGCTATCGAGGAGTTTCGTAAAACTCTAAAAAATAAAGTCAAACAATTCAAAAACGAAGTTAAAATAGGTAGAACCCATTTAATGGATGCTACACCATTAACACTCGGTCAAGAGTTCTCAGGTTATGCATCACAAATTGATCATGGATTAAAAGCACTAAAAAATTCTTTAGCGCATTTATCAGAACTAGCTATAGGTGGAACAGCAGTTGGAACAGGTCTTAATACACCTAAAAATTTTGATAAAATGACCGTAAGAAACATATCAAAATATTGTAATATAAAATTTAAAGTTGCTGAAAATAAATTTGAGGCTCTTGCATCTAACGATGCAATTATTGAAACACATTCTGCCTTAAAACAAATAGCTGTGTCTGTATACAAGATTGCGAATGATATAAGGCTCTTAGGTAGTGGTCCAAGATCGGGTTTTTCTGAACTAATTTTACCCTCCAACGAACCTGGTAGTTCAATAATGCCTGGGAAAATCAATCCAACACAATGCGAATCAATCTGTATGGTTTGTTCTCAAATAATAGGCAATGACTATACAATCACGTTTGCTGGTACACAAGGTCATTTAGAATTGAATGTTTACAAGCCACTTATGGCATCCAAAATCATTGAATCATTAAAGCTTTTAAGCGATGGATTAAATAGTTTTAACAAGAACTGTTTAACGGGTTTAAAGGCAAATAAGAAAAAAATAAACGAACATCTCAATAATTCTTTAATGCTTGTCACTGCATTAAATAATAAAATTGGATATTACAAAGCAGCTGAAATAGCAAATAATGCATTTAATAACGGAACTACTCTAAAAGAAGAAGCTTTAAAATCAAAATATCTGACTGAAAAAGAATTTAATGATTGGGTTGACCCAAAAAAAATGACAGGTAATTAAATAATTATATCCTACCTTTCAGAGCATTAAACGCCCATCCAATCGTAATAAATCCAAGACCCGCCAGTGTTAGTTCTACAAGATACTCAGGGTATTTGAAAACTCCCAATAATACCAAAGAGGATCCAATCACAAAAAGTATAAATGATGCCCACGCAAAAATTGAGTTTTTATTCATTCCCATAGTTAAACATTAACTTTACCAAAGAGCTTTTCTTTCCATCCACTCCATTTATATTTAACTGAAAAATGGTAAATAAGTAGTGGAAAAATAAATAAAGCGGGTAGGATTTGTGAAATAAGATCCGGTTCACCAACGTATGTGTAAATTGAATCTGTTTGTAATGCAGTCCAATCAGCAGTAACTAAGGTAGCTGCTGTAAGATTATTAGCATAATGCCAACCCAAAGCTAATTCAAGTCCTTCATCCATTAATGTTACAACTCCTAAGAAAAATCCCATGATTATATATGCAAAAATAAATCCATCACCAAGCTTTTCGATCTCGGGATTTGCAAAGTGTAATAATCCAAATAAAATTGAAGGAATTGTAAAAGCTAAAGCACGACTTTTGGTACATATCCCTATTCCTTGTAATAGGTATCCTCTCATCAAATATTCCTCAAAGCTAGTTTGGAGTGGTAATAAAGTAAAACAGATTACAAGAAGTATTATAAATTGGTTTAGGTTAAATGATAATTCATAAGCATCAGGATTCAAAAATAAATCAATTGGAAAGAGAATTATAGTTAAAATAATCACTAAAGAAAAAGAATAAAATATTCTGGATAAATCGATTTCTTTTCTGGATGTAGTTAATGACGTTAATGATTGATTGTGAAGGAACTTAATAGTCAAATATAATCCTATGCAACCAATAGCAAACATTAATAGAAATAATGCTAAACCTGCATTCTTGGTTGGAAAAACAGAGAACATGTAAGCTATATCGTTAGCAGCATCAGGATCAAAATTTTCAAAATCAGCATTTAAAGCAAAACCAACACCAAAAGGAATCGCTCCTATAATTTGCCAGAATGAAAATATAATAAGTGGACCAACTATAAAATATCTCCACCAATCATTTTTAATATTTTTAGCCTTTTCAATGAACATTATAGAAAAAATAAATTAAGTATTAAAACCATAAACAAACCATAAAATATTTGTAAATAAATGGTTTTTAAGTTAGAATGAATTAAATCTCTTGATTCGTAGTTCTTAAAAAGATTAACAAAAGCCAAAAGACCGTAAAGAAACAATATTGCATTCCCAGCAAAGAAAATATTTTTATTAAAATTTACTAAATTTTGTTCTAACATATCAGTTAAAAAGATTGAAGAACCAAATGCAGCTAACAGAATCAATAGGAATCCCCATCTTGCATTTTTCTTTCCTAGAGTAACGATTAGATGGTTCTTTCCGGTTTTTGCATCGCTAACTGTATCAGGATATTGATTAATATAAAGGATATTAGTGGTCAAAAATCCAAATGGAATCCCTAAGTATAATGCATTATAAAATTCTGGAGAATAAAGTTCGACCGTAGTGGTAGAAATTGCAAATAGAGCCCCTAATGTTAAAACTGGTCCAAAAGCTAAAAAAATAGCAATTTCACCCAGTCCTCTTCTGGAAACCAATCTCAAGGGTCTGGCAGTATAAAAATAACCTAATAATCCCCCAATCACTCCAATAATCAAAGCGTTTTTAGCATTGGAGAATTCTCCAGTAAGATTAAAACTATTGTATAATAATCCTGCAGTAAAAATAACAGCAGCAACAAGCATTTTTCTGGCCAATGACAATGTGCCTTCTAATGTAATCAAACCTAGCTCTATAGCTCGACTACCCCCAGAAAGCTGAGCACCCTCTAGAACGGTTGAGTTCAGTCCAGCATTAAAATATTCTGTATTAGCACCATCTGTTCCATCCTTAACATCATAATAATCATTAAATAAATTTGAAGAAACGTGCAGAAAAACAATTCCAACTGCGCAAAGGACTAAGGATAGAATACTAAACAAACCATCTCCAGAACCGGCATAAAAAGCTGCAACGGCAAAAATTGGAAATAAAGATGCACTTGTAAATCCTCCTCTGGTTATAGCAAAAGCCCACTTTATAAATATGGTTGAAAATTTGATAGGTACTTTTACCTCCTCCTTTATTGGGATAGTTATTCCACAATAACCAGTTTGTGGATTATTTTTTCCATTCTTAAACAGTGGCGTGATGCTGATGGCAGCATTAAATTTTGTTCCATCTTTTCTTATAAAATATGTTTTAGTATTATGTTCACCATTTTTTATAGCCGATGAGAGCCACATTCCAACATTTTGAATAACAACTTCTCCAGAGGAAAATAAAGAAACTCTTTTCTTTCCAATGAGTTCATCTTTTGGATATCCAAACAATTCTTCACCGCCTTTATTTATTGTTTGTATGACACCTTCCATGTCACAGGTAATTACGCTTTTCATGAAAATTTATTTAAATGGCAAATGTAACATATAAATAAATACAAAATCAGTCCAATTTATTTTTTTTCAAGAACTATTGTAGTCAACTTGCAATGTGAAACTAATTTATCTTTTTCATCAGTGATTTTTATTTCCCATATGTGAGTTGTTTTCCCAATATGTACAGGGATTGCCCTAGCAAACACGTAACCTTTTTTTACAGAGCTTATATGATTTGCAGATATTTCTATTCCTCGAATAGTATGTGTTACAGGGTTAATGAATAAATATGATGCTGCACTACCCACAGATTCAGCTAGAGCAACAGAGGCACCTCCATGCAAAACCCCATCGGGCTGGTAAACTTTTTGATCTACAGGCATTTTAGCAACCAAATAATCATCACCTAAATCAATAAACTTAATTTTTAGTGATTCCATCAAAGTGTTTTTATTGGTCTTATTAATTACAGATAACTTTATTTTTTTACTCATTATTGACTTTATTACAAAAAAAAACGTGCCTAAAAGACACGTTTTTAAGGTTTTATATAAATTATTTGACCTCTTCAAAATCAACATCTTGAACATCATCATCTGATCCTTTGGACTTATTTGCTGATTTTTTTTGGTCACTGTCATTAGAACCAGTTGCTTTGGCTGACTCAGCTTGAGCTTTGTAAAGTTCTTCTGATGCATTTTTCCAGGCTTCATTAATTTTTTCAAGCTCAGCCTTAATTGATTCAATTTCTTTGGACTCATGAGCTTTTTTTAATGATTCAAGGGCATCTTCAATGGATTTCTTTTTGTCATCAGGTATCTTGTCACCATACTCTTTTAACTGATTTTCAGTTTGAAATATCATTGCATCGGCACTGTTTAAAGTATCAACCTCTTCCTTTAATTTTTTATCTGACTCTGCATTTGCTTCAGCTTCTTTTTTCATTTTTTCAATCTCTTCTTCGGTTAATCCAGAAGAAGCTTCAATCCTAATATCTTGAGACTTATTTGTAGCCTTATCAAGTGCAGTTACTTGAATAATTCCATTTGCATCTATATCAAAAGTCACCTCAATTTGAGGAACACCTCTTGGTGCAGGTGGTAATCCATCTAAATGAAACCTACCTATCGTTTTGTTATCTTTTGCCATAGATCTTTCTCCTTGCAAAACATGAATTTCAACAGAGGGCTGATTATCAGCTGCAGTTGAAAATACTTGAGACTTTTTTGACGGAATTGTAGTGTTTGATTCTATCAATTTTGTCATAACACCTCCCATAGTCTCGATACCAAGAGAAAGTGGAGTAACATCCAAAAGTAGAACATCTTTGACATCACCAGTAAGAACACCACCTTGGATAGCAGCTCCAACTGCAACAACCTCGTCGGGGTTAACACCTTTTGAGGGCTTTTTCCCAAAGAATTTTTCAACCTCATTTTGAATTACAGGTATTCTAGTTGAACCACCTACTAAAATCACCTCGTTGATATCGCTTTTATTTAAACCTGCATCTTTTAATGCTTTTTTTACAGGCTCCATTGATCTTTTTACTAAATCCGAGCATAATTGCTCAAATTTTGATCTGGTTAATGTCTTAACTAAATGTTTAGGACCAGCATCGGTTGCTGTAATATATGGAAGATTAATTTCAGTTTGTGTTGATGATGATAGCTCAATCTTTGCTTTTTCTGCTGCTTCTTTTAATCTTTGCAATGCCATTGGATCTTTTCTTAAATCCATACCTTGCTCCTCTTCATACTCAAAAGCTAACCATTGAATAATTGCATCATCAAAATCATCTCCACCAAGTCGAGTATCACCGTTAGTTGAAAGTACTTCAAATACTCCATCACCTAACTCCAAAATTGATATATCAAAGGTTCCTCCACCTAAGTCATAAACAGCTATTTTTTGATCTTTATTTGACTTATCTAAACCATAAGCTAGAGCCGCTGCAGTAGGTTCGTTTATGATACGTTGCACTTTGAGTCCTGAAATTTCCCCAGCCTCCTTTGTAGCTTGTCTTTGTGCATCATTAAAATATGCTGGAACGGTAACCACAGCTTCTGAAACTGAAGTTCCTAAATAATCCTCAGCTGTTTTTTTCATTTTTTGTAAAATCATTGCTGATAGCTCTTGCGGAGTGTAGAGTCTTCCATCAATGTCAACTCTGGAAGTATCATTGTCTCCTTTTACAACTTTGTAAGCAGATCTTTTAGCATCATTTTTAGATTCTGAGAATTTACTGCCCATGAACCTTTTTATGGATGAAATAGTTTTCGTTGGATTAGTTACAGCTTGTCTTTTAGCTGGATCACCAACCTTAATTTCACCTCCCTCAACGAAAGCAATAACTGAGGGTGTTGTTCTCTTTCCCTCTGCGTTAGGGATTACTACTGGTTCGTTTCCTTCCATAACGGAAACACACGAATTAGTTGTACCTAAATCTATTCCAATTATTTTACTCATAATTAATATTTTAAGTGTTATAGTCAAGATTTATGCCACTCTTTATTACTGACACTATGTCAGTTTAATTGTTTCATTTTTTAATTAAATTTGGCACATGAAAAGAAATTCGTATCGCAGAATAACAACAAAAACACTCCACGAAATGAAAAAAAGTGGAGAGAAAATTAGTATGTTAACTGCATACGATTTCACATTTGCAAAAATTCTTGATGAAGCAGGTATTGACATAATACTAGTTGGCGATTCTGCATCTAATGTATTTGCTGGAAATGAAACAACTGTCCCCATTACACTTGATGAGATGATTTATCATGCTAAATCTGTAGTAAAAGCAGTAAAAAGAGCTTTAGTTGTTGTTGATTTACCTTTTGGTACATATCAATCAGATCCACAAGAAGCACTAAGATCAGCCATAAGAATCATGAAAGAGTCTGGGGCACATGCTGTTAAATTGGAGGGTGGTATTGAAGTTGGTGAGTCAATTACTAAAATTATAAATGCAGGAATACCAGTAATGGGTCACTTAGGTCTAACACCACAGTCAATTTATAAGTTTGGAACTTACAATGTTAGGGGTGCTGACAAAACTGAAGCCAACCAATTATTAAAAGATGCAGAAAATTTAGAAAATTTAGGTTGTTTTGCATGTGTTTTAGAAAAGATTCCTAACCAATTAGCAAAAAAAGTTTCCATTAAAACTCAATTCCCTTTAATTGGAATTGGAGCAGGTAATCATGTTGATGGTCAAGTTTTAGTTCTACACGATTTGATTGGATTAACAAATGAATTCAATCCAAGATTTTTGAGACGATACATGGATTTAAACAAAACATTAAAGGATGCAGTATCCAGATATATTTCTGACGTAAAGTCAAAATCGTTTCCAAATAAAGATGAAATGTATTGATTATCATGAAAGTTATTTATGAGGATAATCATTTAATTATAATCAACAAAAATCCTGGAGAACTTTCCCAATCTGACAAAACTAGGGATCTATCCTTAGTAGATAAAACAAAAGAATATCTGAAGGCTAAATACCAAAAAAAAGGAAATGTATATCTAGGTTTAGTTAACAGACTCGATAGACCAACCAGCGGTCTTATTATTTTTTCTAAAACTAGTAAGTGTCTAGCTAGAATGAATAAACTACAAAAGCTTAGAAAAATAAAAAAAACCTATTTGGCCATAACAGAGAATCCACCCCATGACAAAAGTGGCCAATTAACTAACTACTTAAAAAAAAATCAAACAAAAAATAAATCATTTGTAACGAATAGAAATGATCCAAAATCAAAAAAAGCAGTTCTGTATTATAAGTTACTCATGACATTAAAAAACTATTTTTTATTAGAAGTTGAATTGGAAACAGGCAGACATCATCAGATAAGATGTCAATTATCCCACATCAAGTGTTTTATTAAAGGAGATTTGAAATATGGTGCAAAAAGATCGAACAGAGACAAAAGCATATGCCTGCATTCATATAAAATTGAATTCAAACATCCAGTTTCTAACAAAGAATTGTCAATTATAGCTGAACCACCAAAAAATAATATTTGGTAATCATGAGAGATAAAATAGATAAAGCTTAAAAACTTAATTATCTTTCTTTTCGTTATCCATTTTTTTCTTTAAATCAGCTAAAGCCTCTATATCTCCTAGAGTTGACTTGTCAACTTTTTCCTTTTCCTTGGGAGACTTAGTTTTTTTAGTTTCAGCAGATTCACTCTTATAAGTGGCAGAATGAGACATGACAATTCTTTTAAAATCACTGTTAAATTCAATAACCTTAAACTTAGCTTCTTCACCCTCTTTAAGTGGTGAACCATCTTCTTTTAGTGTATGTTTTTTTGGAACAAAAGCACTAATTTCATCATTTAAAAATATTGAAGCTCCTCT
>CETS01024700.1_pt1 | contig 18563 bp, 11 predicted proteins | sample 356391 | NCBI WGS metagenome assembly CETS01 (sample SAMEA2622673, study PRJEB7988) | marine metagenome | isolation source: saline water (ENVO:00002010), including
TACAAACAACCAGAACAGCGAGGCCAAAAGTCTTTTTTCGAGACATAATCTTTCCCTATGTTTCCAAACGGAATAGTCATTGCGTTCGACAAAAATTTGAGAAGGAGACCTCTCTAAATCCGTCTCCCAATGCATTTTTTGCTCTGTTTTATAATGTTTATTTGTCTATTTATTTTCGAGACATCGCACGCATTACCCATAATCTCCGCCGGAACAGTCCGGCAAAAAAGCAGATTTGTCGAGATCAGATGGGTTGATTTTTATTCCAATTGGAAACATTTTGACATTTGCACCGGTCAGAGCCGGAAAAATACGACGCATGGGGAGGACACAATCATGGGCTCAGTGAGACCCCACACACGATGAGTATGCTCGATCAGCACGGCTTTGCAGCACGCGCCGCGCCTCAACTGGGCTTTCGGCGTCGAATTGGATTCGGCGTCGGAGATTTCGGGATCAATGTCTTCTGGAACATGACCAACCTGTTTGCCATGTTCTTCTACACAGACGTGGTTGGCATTCCGAACACCATGGCCGGACTAATCATCTTTGGCGCCATGGTCTGGGACACAGTGACCGATCCGGTGGTCGGAATTCTCGCAGAACGCACGCGAACCCGTTTTGGACGTTTCAGGCCTTATCTGTTGCTCGGTGCACTGCCTCTGGCCATTTCATTTGCGCTGATGTTTCACGCGCCCACTGGGCCGGAAGCCTATCTGGCGCTTTACGCCTTCGGAACACAGCTGGTTTTCCGCACCTTTTACACCGTCGTCAGCGTCCCCTACAGCTCGCTTTCAGCGCGCATGACTCAGGATTCAGACGAACGGGGCGCACTGGCCGTTCATCGTATGGTTTTTGCATCAATCGCAGGCATCGTCATCGCAGCATTTACGCGTGATGGCGCAGCACTCTTAGGAGATGGCGACCTGAAGCTGGGCTTCCAACGGGTCGCAATCGCTTATGCCGTTATCGGCATGATCGCTGTTCTCGTGTGCGTTCTGAACACGCGCGAGCGGCCAGAACTGGAAGCGACAGACGAAACATCTGATATCAAAAGCATTCTTCACATGCTTTCCAAGAATTCGGCCTTCTGGACCGCGTTTTCCATCATTCTCTTCGGCATGATCGGCGCGACGATCTCAAGCAAGGCGGTACTGTACTACCTCAAATACAATCTGGATGCCGAGTATCTGACCGGCCTGACCCTCCTACTGGTGGCTGTTACAATTCTGATTGCGGTCCCGCTTTGGGGGATGGCCTCGTCACGCATCGGAAAGAGGTGGGTCTGGACGTGCGGCATTTCGATTTCTGCAATCGCGACGCTTTCACTCTGGCTCAATCCATTTGAAGTCCCGCAAGTGGTTCTGCCGATTCTCGCCTTTGGCGCTGTCGGCTCGGCTGCGAACTATTTCAGCACCTGGTCCACCCTGCCGGACACAGTGGAATACGGTCAGTGGAAAACCGGCGTGCGCTCTGAATCCGTCGTGTTCGGCGCGATTGCCTTCGCCCAGAAGCTGGCGCTTGGCGTCGCAACTCTTATCGCAGGCCTCCTGCTCGATGGATTTGGCTATCAGGCAAATACCGAGCAGACCGAAACCGCCCTCACCGGCCTGAAACTGATGATTTCACTCATCCCATTCAGCATGGCCCTGATCTGTCTGGTCATCGTCCAGAACTACCGTCTCGATCAGACCATGCACGCCAAAATCAAAGCCGAAATCGCGGCACGCCCCAAATAAAAAGGTAAGACGATCAATGCGAAGCATGCACTCTGATTTCAACAAACAGATCAATCCGGAGCTAGAAAGAGAGATCACAGAGATCATCGCCGACCTCTCGCTGGAGGAGAAGGTTTGGATGATGTCCGGCCATGGCTTCTTCAAGGTTTTCCTCGGGGAAGACAATCGGCAATTCGGACGCCGGACCTATGCCGCCGGAAGCGGCTGCGAACGGCTCGGCATTCCGCCCCTCTATTTCACAGACGGACCGCGTGGGGTGCGCCATGTCATCCCGACAACCAGTTTCCCAGTGTCCATGGCGCGCGGGGCAGCCTGGGACCCGGAACTGGAACGCCGCATTGGCCGGGTGATCGGAATTGAAGAGCGCGCTGTCGGCGCGACCCTTTCCGGAGCCATTTGTGTAAACCTTCTCCGCCATCCGGCCTGGGGCCGCGCGCAGGAGACCTATGGCGAAGATCCTTATCTTCTGGGTGAAATCGGCGCTGCGCTTTCTGAAGGCATTCAGGAACATAACGTCATCTCGACTGTAAAGCACTTCGCTTTGAACAGCATCGAGAACTCCCGCTTCCAGGTCGACATTCAGGTGGGTGAGCGTGTCATGCGGGAAGTTTACCTTCCGCACTTCAAGCGCATACTCGATTCTGGCTGCGCCTCTGTTATGTCTGCCTACAACAAGGTGAATGGAGATTATTGCGGACACAGCAAGCATTTGCTGCGAGACATTCTGAAGGATGAGTGGGAATTCAAGGGCTTCGTCCATTCCGACTGGGTAAAGGGCGCCTATGGCCCCGACGCCGCTGAGGCAGGGCTTGATGTCGAAAACCCGGATCCGATTTTCTTTGGAGAAACGCTCGTCAAAGCCGTCAATAAAGGCGCGGTTTCGATGGAGTCGATTGATGATGCGGTCCGCCGCATTCTGAGAACTCAATTCACATTTGCCCGCGCAACAGACCCTCGCACCTATTCCGAAGAGGATATTGCCTGTGAAGCGCATACTGCCCTGGCGCGCGAGGCTGCCGAAAAGAGCTTTGTTCTGCTCAAGAATGAGGGAGACCTGCTTCCGCTCAAAAAGTCCGAAATCAAAACGGTCGCCTGTTTTGGCAAGCTGATGGACATGGCAAACCTTGGTGATCGCGGCTCGAGCTGCAACACACCGCCCTACGTTGTCACCCTGCTGGAAGGCCTGAAGACGCATGCCGGTGAGGATGTCCTGGTGGAATTCTGCGACGGTACGGATCTGGAAGAAGCCAGCAAAATTGCCGCGTCCGCTGACGTTTGCATCGTTGCGGCCGGCTACACATGGGAAGATGAAGGCGAGTACATTCCCGGCAACGAGGCTATGGAAGGCCTTGAAGAAGGTAAGAATATGGTCTCGCGAGGCGGAGACCGGGACGACCTTTCACTTCTCACCACGGATGAAACGCTGATCAAAACCGTTAGCAAAGCCAACAGCAAGACACTTGTCGCAATCATGGCAGGTAGCGCCGTCCTGATGGAGAACTGGAAGCATGACGTGGCCGCGATCATGATGATCTGGTACCCCGGAATGGAAGGCGGCAACGCTTTTGCCAGAACCGTGTTTGGCGACGTCACGCCTGGCGGAAAACTGCCCTTCACCATCCCTGTCAGTGCTGATGACCTGCCCTATTTCGACGCGTCGGTTCTAGAGATCGAGTACGGGCTCTATCATGGCTACACGTTATTGGCGAAGTCAGGCACAGCGCCAGCCTTCCCATTTGGCTTCGGGCTGAGCTATACGCAATTTGCCTATGACAATGTTCGTAAGGCAGACGCTCAAGACGGATGCGCTTTCGAAATTGATGTTACAAACACTGGCGATCGCGCGGGTGAAGAAGTTGTGCAGTGTTATGTGGGCTTCGAGAACAGCAAGATTGAACGCCCTGACTTCCTTTTGAAACGCTTCCAACGTGTTCATCTGGATCAGGGTGAAACCAAGACAGTGCGTTTTGAACTCTGCGAAGACGATCTGAAGTACTACGACGAAGCAAACTGTAGCTGGGCATTTGAGGACATTGATTATTCGGTCCGAATTGGTTCAGACAGCCTTGCCTCTCAGGAGAACACAATGCCGTTTCGTCTCAGCGAGATTCGCGATTAGAGTTCTCCCTGAACACAATCTGTCCGCAGAGGGGCTGCGGACAGAGCGCATAGCACTGGAAACTCAACGTGACGGCTGACAAGACTCAGAACAAACCCTCCAGACGACGTCGTGAACCCGTGCAGGCAAGATCGGCTGAGACACGTGCCAAGATCCTGGATGTGGCCTATAACGTCTTCGCGGAAAAAGGTTATGACACAGCCAATACCCGTGACATCGCAGCCGCCGCTGGCGTGACGCACACCACAATTCGCTATCATTTCGGCTCAAAGGATGAACTCTGGCGCGAAACCGTGCGTCAAATGTTTGCGCGAACCCACGCCGAACTAGAGCTTTCCGAAGAAGACCTCAGTCAGCCGGCTGAGGAGCGCATGAAGATCTATCTGCGAAAGTATGTCTATTATTGCGCCCGCAACTCCAATCATGCCCGCATTATGATCGCAGAATCCGTGAGGGGCGGAGAGCGTCTGAACTGGATCGCAACAAACTTTATAAGGCCAGGACATGAGTCAATCCTGTCTTTGGCGAAGGGCGCGTTATCGGACGATATAGACGAGCTCGCGATCGTATCGCTGCTCTACAGCGTTGTGGGCATGTGTCATCTGCCTTTCGTTTTGTCCAAAGAGGTCAAAGCGTTGTACGACATCGACATCACGTCGAAAGAAGCAATAGAGACCCACATCGATACCGTGGTCCGCCTCCTCTTCAAAACCTGATCCCCTCAAGGGTGAATTCGTGCGCCGTCTGGTAGCGCAAGATTGCGCTTGCAGAATTTTATTCCATATGGAATAAAATTCCGTGTGGAATTTTTTTGATCACCCAGCGCCAGATGTGTCTGAACGATGGCTGAGCTTTTCCACTCGGATTTTGAGCGCGCACGGGAGTGCCAACGTTCGGATTGTAATGTTTTACGTCACCTAACAGTCACCCAGGACTGTCGGGCTGACGCACGGTCTATAAAAATAATTCCATTTGGAATTAATATTGGGAGGAAAGAATGGATTTATACAAAAACCGACTTCTCGGTTCGGCTGCGGCGTGCGGTCTGGCCCTGATGCTGAGCACAATCCCGGTCGCTAACGCCCAGAGCGAGACGACTGAAGACACGACAGCTGATGAAGTGGCGACCATGGACACCGTGGTTGTGACAGCCTCAACGGGCACGCTCATCCGCGGCGTTGCGCCAACAGGGACCAACACAATTCCAATCGGCGAAGACATGATCGACAAGATCTCGCCATCCTCGGCGAACGATCTTCTTTCGAACGTCCCGCAGGTCTCCAACGCTTTCAATACGGTGCCAACACCGGGCGCGACAATCGCCAGCCCTTTCAATCGACCCAATCTTCGCAATCTTGGCGTCTCAGGAGGCTCAACCACGCTGGTCCTCCTGGATGGCATGCGGATGGTTGGTAGTGGCGTTCTGCAGACATCTCCCGACCCTTCCGCGATCGCACCAACTGCAGTCGGGCGGATGGAAGTCGTTCTGGATGGCGGGTCCTCGATTTACGGCTCTGACGCGATTGGCGGCGTGATCAACTTCATCTCGAAAAAAGATATCGATGGTATAGATTTGTTTGTCGAAAAGGGTTTTGGCGATGCCTATGAGGCAACAGATGCCGGAATTGCTGGCGGCACAAGTTGGGGCAGCGGCTCGGCTTACCTTCTCTACAATTACAGCGAACATGACGACGTTTTTGGGAGAGACCGCGACTATGTCTTCCAGGACCACACGGCGCTCGGCGGAACAGATTTCCGCAGCACCAGCTGCTCGCCCGGCACAGTCGTGGCCATGGACATTCCATTCGCGCTGCCGACTCTGACGCCTGGCGCGAATTTCTGCGATGAAACGGATGTCCTGACGATTTATCCGCAGGAAACCAACCATCGCGTGTTCGGAAAAGTCATTCAGGATCTCACGCCTGACCTGCTGTTTGAAGTGACCGGATACTTCTCAGATCGCGAGACCATCCACCAGGGTCAGGGGCCTGGCACAGGCACGGGTGTGCGCGGATCTGGCACCATCACTGCGGCAAACCCTTACTTTCAGAGCATTCTCGGCGAAACATCTCAGAATGTCGCCTTTTCCTATGAAGATGTTTTTGGTCCCGCGCTTGATAGCACGACCGAGCTCTCAGCATGGATGATCAATCCGTCACTGAGCTATAGTTTTGACGGCAGCTGGCAGCTCAACGCGTCTCTGTCTTACGGCCAAAGCACGAATGAAGTGCGCTCCAATCAGATTGATGCCGTAGCGCAAGCTGTTGCGCTCTCCGGCGCAGTACCAGGTTTTGCGCTGAACCCATATGATGTGAGCGCCTCGGATCCTGCTGCGCTGGCCGCAATCGGAGACTTTCAGGTCTATGGCGACAGTGATCAGGAACTTTTGCAGTTCAGAACTGTCGCCGATGGCACAGCCTTCTCATTTGGCGGCAAGGATGTGAAAGCGGCGATCGGCGTCGAGTATCTGTCTGAATCTATTGATGCGCGCCAGGGACAAGGCTCACCTTCAGCCCTTGATCTCGTCGGCGCCCAAAGCGATCGCGATGTCACGTCGGTGTTTGGCGAGCTTCTCGTTCCTCTGATGGACAATGAGAGTCTGGGCACGCTCGATGCATCGCTTTCAGCACGCTATGACAGCTATAGCGATGTCGGAGACGCAACCAACCCGAAAGTTGGTTTCACGTACCGACCCAATACAAGCCTCTCCATTCGCGGCAGTTGGGGCACGTCTTTCCACGCGCCATCGCTGGCTGATACGGGAAATGCCGTCGATACTCGCGTGCAGGTCGTGCCGATCAGCCCATATATTGCGCCGGGTGACAGCCCTCTGAATTTTGCTCGTTCGACCGTCATCCTTGCAGGCGGCAATCCAGACCTGAAGCCTGAAGAAGCCGAAACATTCTCTATTGGAGCCGATTGGCTTCCAGAAAGCGGGCCGCTTGAAGGCCTATTGGTGAGCCTGACTTACTTCAGTGTGGAATTCACCGATCAGATTGCTATCGTGCCCGTTACCGAGCCCGGCTTCTTCCAGATTGATGCCTATCAGCCATTCTATACCATCAATCCGACCCTCGCCGACGTGCAGGCACTGGGTGGAGGTCTGCGCATCGAAAACGCAGCGTCCCTGGAGTCGCTGTTCGTTGGCACGTCTCCCTATCTGCTGGTCGATGCACGTCGCAACAATCTGGGTAAGGTAGATACCGATGGCGTAGACTTTGGCCTGAGATACAGCCAAGACACGAATGCCGGAGAATTCTCAGCCGGAATCTGGGGGACCTACACGCTAAACAGAGACGTACAGGCTGCCGAAGGGTCGCCAGTGGTGGACGGCCTCGAATTCGGCACAAGCCAGCTCCAATTCGTGGGCGACCTGAACTGGAGCATGGAGAACACGCTTCTCTCCATGCGGGTGAACCACACAGCGGGTTACGATGCGTCGAGCACGACATCTGTTGATGGGTTTACCACAGTTGATCTGAGCGGAAGGTTCACGCTTCCGGGCAATGGATGGCGCGAGGACACAACCTTCACCCTTAATGTCGACAACCTGTTTGATCAGGACCCGCCATATTTCGACGATATTGACGGGTATGCGAACGGATCGACCCTGGGCCGCGTTGTCTATGTCGGAATTCGTCAGAAGTTCTGATTAGATCGACTGGAGCGCCCGAGGCCGTCCGGTCTTTCATTCATGGCGAAGGCTGAAACCGCTCTATAGTATAGAAGTAGCCTTAAGAACCCGGCCGGCTCGTCCTGCCGGGTTCTGCACCGTTTGGCGGTGATTTCAGCTCGGCGGCCTGACCAAGGCTTGGTTTTGCTTCGAACACTGCAACCGTCTGGTTATTGGCGTCCGTCCGCGACGGCCATGAGAACGCACCACCGCAATCGATTGTGGTCTCGCCCGGCTCGAGCTTCGCAAACGCCACCCAGCACGCATGCACCACGTCTGCGACACCCTGATCCTCGGCCGTTGGGTTTGGCAAGCGCGGATACCGATCAAGTGTATCAAACACGAACGGGATTTCATGCGCATGCGGCGCGCCATTCGGATTGTCCTCGCGCATATCGTTACCGACATAGTGGAAGAAATACTGCCAGACCGGTGCACCATCCATAGCGAGCGTGGCGACTTCCTGCGTACCGGCGAGGCGGTCTTCGTCGGAGTTGGTGCCGATGATCATGGGAATATCGATCTCAGTGCCCGCTCGGAAAGCCTGAATAATGGATTGTGGTTTCACGACAGGGTCTTCAATCGTGCGCGCGCCCCGGCCGAAGCTCCGGTTTCGGAGGATATCGGACACGGGCAAAGCACGAAGCTCGTCCAAGGTCAGCGCCTCTCCATCAGTGGACAAGTCCATCGCCATCTGTGAACCCAGCTCTTCAGCGCGCTCCAGCGGTGTACTGTCTCTTCGCAGGGACCCGGTCGATTCAATGATCGCCTTGTTGATCAGCCCATCTGCCAGCGGCGACGTCACGATATTGGTCGTCATGGTCGCGCCAGCGGACTCACCAAAGACGATGAGATTGTCCGGGTCGCCGCCAAATGCTTCGGCATTGTCTTTCATCCATTGAAGCGCCGCGATGGCATCAAGCAGATGGAAGTTCGTGTAAGGCTCGCCGGGGCTAGCCGCAGCAGTGACTTCCGGATGCGCAAAGCCTCCCAGGCCGCCGAGTCGGTAGTTGATCGTCGCAAGGATCACCCCATCACGAGCGAACTTCGTGCCGTTATAGGTCTCAACACTTCCCGCGCCGACCACGCCGCCGCCACCGAACAGCCAGACCATGACCGGCGCGTCTTTCGCATTTTCCGGCGTCCAGATGTTGATGGTCAGGCAGTCTTCATCAATCGGGCCAGCATAACCGCCACCATTGGGCGAACCATCATCACTCAGAGGCTGAGGACAGGCCGGACCAAATGAATCGGCTTCCAAAACGCCCTCCCAGCTGGTCGTCTGGGGTGCACGCCATCGGAGATCGCCAATGGGAGGTTCCGCGAACGGAACGCCTTTAAACGCCAGAACGCCTTCCTCCTTTACGCCGGACAGAAGGCCAGAAGAGGTTCGCACCACGCCATCAGGCGTACCTGAACTGGTTGTTGTGCACCCGGAGACCAGCATTGCTGCCAGAGCCGCAAGACATGTGAGTTCTGATTTCATGATCAAATTCCTTAAGTGTCAGGCAGGCAGAACCGGCGCCAAGGCGTCCCAGGCCGCTTCAACCGATAGCCCCGGACGACCAAACCCCATTGTGGAAATCACCATGTCCTGCTCCGGCAGAACAAAGCAGTACTGACCGAGTGCGCCGGCTGCATAGTACATACTGCGCGGCGCTTGAGGTGCCGTGCCCTCGGTATTCAGCCACCATAGATAGCCATAGCGCGCATTGAGTTCAGACGGGCGGGTGGCTTCTGTCACGTATTGCGCTGAAATGATCCGGTCGGTCCCCCATTGGCCCTTGTTCAGATAGAGCTGACCAAGCCGCGCAAGGTCCCGACAGGACATCAATATCGAGCCACCAATCCGTACATTTCCATTCGAATCCACGCCTTCAGGCTGATAATCGAAATTCCGGCAGCCAAGACGCGCGACAACTTCTTTCATCATGAAGTCATAGCTCGTCATGCCAGTGGCGTTCGCTACGATATCGGCAAGATGGTCTGCCGGGGCCCCATCGTAAATATACTGCTCGCCGGGTAGGATGGTGGTGCCGTATCCGTCCGGCTTTCCCTCTTCCTGAGTCTCATGCCACTCATACTCAACACCCGGTCCTGGTGGTGTCGGGTCATCGAGCTTCTTGGGCGGAATGCTGGAGGGTTTGGTTCGCAGTGTCCCACCAGATGACATGGTCAAAAGGTGCTTGATGGTTGTCGCAGGATTAAGCCCTGAGACATCAGCCGGATGGTATTTCGACGCGAGGTCGTTGATATTTAGAAAACCGAGATATTGCGCCCGGCCAACCATGGTCGACCCCCAGGACTTGCCAGACGAAAAGCTGACATTCCGCCAGTCAGGCGTGGCGCGCTGATAGTCATTCGCCCAGTATTCTTCATAGAGAAGTTTGCCGCCGCGAATGACGACCAAGCCCTGACGTTCGCCCGGCTCGGCCAGAGTGGCGGCAGCCGTCTGAATGGCCTGAGTGGAAAGCCCAAAGTCTTCAGGTGCGGCCTTCTGCCAGTCCCCAAGACCGGGTCCCGGAGCAGGATTGACCATTCCCATGCCATTACCCGGCGTGTTGCAGGCAGCCAGCGTCGCTCCACTGGCTGCGAGAAAACTACGTCTGGAAAGTGCTGTCAGCATCACTCTGTCTCCAGAGCTTCCATGACGGCTGCCGTGAACTCAGCAATGCTGAAGCCATCGCCGACATCGAGACCACGACGCACAACGACCAGATTTTCATCTGGTACAATCATCGCGTACTGTCCGAACGCTCCGGCTGCAGAATAACCCGGAGATGACATGCCCTGACGCTCGTCATAGAGCCAGAACTGAGCGCCATACCCTGCCCCGCCGACTGCCGCTGAACGCGGCTGGGCTGGCGCGTAGGTGGACACATATTCCGGCCAATCTTCAGGGATCAGCTGTTCGCCATTCCATTCGCCGCCATTGAGGTAGAGAAGCCCAAACCGGCCAAAATCCCGCACTGTGCTCCAGCACTGCCCCGAACCGAGGAAATCGTTTTTCCAGTCGGTTTCCATGACCGTCCGCGTCATGCCGAGCTTCCACATCAGTTCCTCATGCGGAAAGCTCACCCATTTTTCGTCATTGTCGAACGCTTCGCGCACAGCCATGACAGACATGATCGTGTCAGAGCCCGCATAGACGAACCGTGAACCAGGCTCTGCATCAATCATGTTGAGCACTGAGACTTCAGAAGCAGGCGCGCCCGACCCATAAAGGTCACCTTGCGGATTGCCAGAGCCTGAGGTCCAGAGCCCACTCGCCATGTTGAGCATGTTAGCGATCGTGATTTTGCCGCGCGGATCTCCCGGCGTCTGCCAGGCCTTTAGTGGCGCCGGCTCATTGATATCAACGAGCCCCTTCTGCACGCCGACACCGACCACTGTGGCCGATAGGCTTTTGCACATGGAGTTCGTGCGCGCCGATACGTGCATGTCGTATTCGGGATCATAACGTTCTGCGATGATCTTGCCGTCTTTGATGATCGCAATGCCCCAGGTGTCACCCTTGAACGTACCGTCCTGGTCCTTGAAAGCATCGTCGAGCACAGCATCAAGGTCGGCTTTGGTGCCTTCTGGTGGTGGCGCCGTGGCATTCTGGTCGCCCATCGGCCAGTCCATGTCATCATAGTCCGGACGTTCCAGCGACTCAGGCCAGGCAATGAGATTTTCAGCTGTCTCTTCGGTCGCGGCGATAGGCAACTGGGTGCAGCCCATATTCTCTCGCCAGACAGCCAGACGCGGCGGCATATCGTCGAGATAAGAGACGGCTACCGTCTTGGCTTCACGGTCGATTGTCAGTGACGGATCGTCGGTAGGTAGCTCGCGAGACAGTGTGTCGAACACCAGTTCTTCACTCATTCCCGATGTGAAGAGACCGGTACAGATATGAAGCGCCTGAAAACCTGCACGCTGTGCCAGATCATGCCGGCTCTCATCGCGCCGCGAAGACATGGCGCTCGGTGTGGGCGTTGCAGTTGGCCTCGGGCCAGCCGCAGCGTTCTGCGGAACACGAGGCGTCTCTTCTTCTTGTGCCAAAGCCGACAGGCCCGAAAGCGCGAGCGAAAGCGCCAGAACTGACGCACAACTGGTTCTGATCATTTGTTTCTTCCCTATGTTTGCCCGCGCCTTATCGGCGTCTGTGCATGGCTATGGAGCCGAGTTGCTGGGTATCGTAATTGGCCATGAACTCGCGCTCACCCTTGTGTGGATCGCTTTCCAGATGCGGCGGGTCATCGAGCATCATGGTGTACCGATTTTCGAGGTCGTAAGGCTTCCATTCCGGAATGCTGGCATTGTTTGGATTGCCGTTGCGAGCGAACGAAATCCATGAATTCGCCATCACGTCTTCCATCGCGCTGGTCGAGTCCGTTTCTGGCCCGACCATGTATTCCATCTTGTCCGCGTTATCGAAGACGAACGGCAAATCGAGCGAGTGCTGGCTGACCCGGCGGCCACCTTCCACAGGCTGACGCCACATCAGGCGGTAGACATAGGTCGGCGCCGTTGCGCCAAGCACACGCATTTCGGCCATCAGCGTCTGGTCTTTCACATAGCCGCGGGCCGAGACGATTTTGAAGAACACTTCTGACGGGCTCGCCTCCGGGCGCGACGCTTTAAAGACCGTATAGGCCTCGTCGACATCCTCCGGATCAATGAAGCTTGCCAGCCGCTTTTTCGCCGCCGCCTCGTCCATTTCGAAAATGCCCGGAATGCCGCCCATCTGATTGGTCAGCTCCGTCCGGGTCGTGCCCAGCATCATTGGCACGTTGGAGGAAATCTCCGGCGCATCCGGATAGAAAGGATGCGAGGTGAAGCAGTGCCCATCCAGCACGGGCGAGAAGCGCGTATTGAAGCCGCCAAGCACTTTACGCTGTGCTGCCGTCAGCGTATCGACCGGCACATCCTGCAGCTTGATCGCATCACTCACCGGGATCTGAAGCTCTTTCAGAAGCGCATAGGCAAGCTCGTCAGCGGTTTCGAGCGACTGGACGCGTAGATGCGCGCCAGACTGAACGACACCCTTGTGGAACAATCCAGACGCATCGCGGCCTGCGAAACACAGGCTGACTTTGCGTCCGCCGCCAGACTGACCATAGATCATGACATTGTTCGGATCGCCGCCAAATTGCTCGATGTTTTCCTTCACCCACTCCATGGAGCGGACGAGATCGAGATATCCTGAGTTACCAGACTTCGCGAAGTCCAGTCCGATGGCATCGCCAAGATAGCAGTGACCGAAAACGTTGAGCCTGTGATTGATCGTACAGACGACCACATCTCCGCGCAGCGCGACATTCGTCCCATCATAGACTGGTACCGACCCGACACCCGCTTCAAAGCCGCCGCCGTGAAACCACAGCATCACGGGGCGCTTTTTATTGTCCGCTGCCGGTGTCCAGACATTGATGCGCAAGCAATCGTCGGACATGGGCTCTTCGCCGGCAAGACGGGTCTGAACCTGCGGCGCCTGATCGCCATATTCAAATGCATCCTGAATGCCGGCCCAGCTTTCAGGCTCGCGCGGCGGCATGAACCGATGTTTGCCGGCGGTCGAGGCGCCGTATCTCATCCCCTTGAAGACAGAGACGCCGTTCTGATTGAGACCACGGTATTTGCCGTGCGCGGTTTCAACGATCGGCTCAAGCGCGCTTGCGGCCTGACCGAAACTCGTACCGGAAGCACAAGCCCCAAGCGTCGCGAGCCCACCCGCGAGTACGAAACGTCGATTGATCAACATGTATTTCTCCCTCATCTCTCGCGTCAGCTGCGGGCAAGCCCAAGACTGATACGTCGCGCCGCGTCCATGACGTGGCCGCTTAATTCTATGCACTTTGCTTCTGAAACACGCTCTGCTGGCGCGGAAATCGCGATTGACGCCGTTGGCTCACCCCGCCTGTCTCGGATCACCGCGCCGACGCCGTTCTCATTGGGCCAGTTTGTTCTAAAGGCGGTGGAATACCCGCGCTCTCGCGTCAGCTTCAGCTCCTCACGGAGCTTATCAGGATCTGTTTCCGTGTGGTCCGTGACGCTTACCAGTGGACGCGCGAGATAGGTTTCAATTTCATCATCCCGCATGTTTGCAAGCACGGCTTTGCCAAGCGAGGTTGGGTGCATGGGTCCGCCCTGCCAGATCGACCAGGCATGAACGACGGGATTAATCCCATCCAGCCGTTCGACCAGAGCAATCTTGAATTTGAGCCTGACCGCCAGATAGACGGACTCATTTGTGCGCTGACGCAGGTCCTCCATCACGGGCACGGCCGCAAGCCTTAGCGGCCTAACAGAGTAGTCAGCCCGCCCAACCGCAAGCCCGGCTTTCAGGGTCAGTGACCATTCTGACTTGCTGGAATTGAGCACTTCAATCCAGCCCGCCTCCGCCAGTGACTTTAAAGACCGCTGGACGGTGGACTTCGGCAAATCCAGACGGCGCGCCAGCTCCGAAACACCAATCGGTTGGAGCTGGCCAATGTATTCAAGCACTTTCAGTGCCACTTGCAAGGAACGCATAGTGGTGGCTCTCTTCGTCACTTCAAAGTGCGTGAGAGTGTCCATGCTTTGGCCTAGCTCGCAATCATATCGACAAGGTCAGCGCCGCGATCCAGGCTTTCCATATTCATCGTCGCGTCGATCACGTCTTTTGCGCGTGACTTGCCGATCACCGGCCACATGAGCTCCATGGCCTTGTCCATCACATCCTGCCGGGTCATCGGGTGGGATGGGAAACCGCGAACAAAGGGTACAAACAAACTATGCTCGCCTGTCTTGCTATCGACGAGGTGAACGCGAGCAGGCTCGGTTCTTGTCTCACCTTCAGCGACTTCCAGATCCGGTGCGTGGACCACGTCCATTTTCTTCATCAGCTCGTGAACGCGCGCATCATTGTCGAAACGCTCTTTGTCCTGAGCGGCGACCAGATCAAGCCGTCCATCAATCAGCATGATGGCTGCGAGATAGCGCAGGTTGAGGGCTGGCATTTCGGCATTTCGGAAAGCGTCCCAGCGTCCCGGCATTTCCATGACGATCGATTCAACCGTTTCCGGTGAGGTTTTTGGCAGCAGCTCCAGAACCGCCTGAACAGCGGGCTGCGTCGGTCCACCAACCGGATATCGCTTATAGGCCGTGTGGTGTAACTCCGACTGAGTATCGAGGTTCTGGATCAGATAGCCCGGATTATGATCAGCGCCCTGCCGGAACATTTTATGGTTCATATAGCCTTCAGCATTGTCGAAACAGTCCGGAACACCGGTATAGCCCATCTCGACCATCAAGGCGGCCTCAAAGCCGTTGCGCGCGCCGACGCCAGCGAAAACAAACGTCTTTTCAATGTGGTCAACGTCCAGAAGCCACTGCCAAGACCCCGATGCCTGCTGACAGGCATAAGACATGACGATTCGGATCTGATCCGCTGTCAGGCCAAGCATACTTGCTGACGTGGCCGCGGCGCCAAAGCATGGGCCGACTCCATGATTGGCGAGACCATTTGCGTAGAGTGTGCGCACGCCGAGCGCTTTGGGAATGCGCCCGCAAAGCTCATAGCCAGCAACAACGGCGCGCAGAACATCTGATCCGGTACCGCCGCGATTCTCAGCCAGCGCGAGCGCCGCGGAAACAACCGCCGGGCCGGGCTGCACAAATGCCGATGGAATGAAATCGTTGATCTCTGAGCCGTGCACGATCATCGAACTGCCATAGACGGCATCGACAAGGCCAACGCGCTCTTTGGTGGCGAGCATGGTCGCAGCGTTCTTTGCGTCAGCAGACTTCATCAGCGCATATTTGCGCCCGAACATGGCTGGCGGGAGATCCTTGCAAGACACAGCTGACGCCAGCGTATCAAGAATATGGCGCTTACCGAGCTCGAGAAATTCCGGGTCGACCTTCGCTGTCCGGATATTGGCGATATATTCGCTGATTGTACCGGTCAGGTTCATATCGGTGACCGGATCAGGAATAACCGCTTCTGTGCTTTCGGTATTGCTCTGAGCTGAGGCTGAGCCGATCAGCGTCATGGACGCTCCGGCTACGCCAGCTTTAAAGGCATCGCGCCGCGTAAGTTTCATATTTTCCTCCCCTGTGCCGTCATGCGGCACAATGTTTCAAATATGATTGCAGGCACAGCTTTATTGTCAACTCGTCATTAGAGAGTTCACGAGATTGCTATCAGTATGTTCCGGTTAGTGGGATAAACGCCGGTATGCGTCTGTAATCCGGCATGCGTCTCAATGTCGGGGCTTTGCCGGTGTTCAGACGCTCAAAACGTTTCCAAGCCCTCACCTGGCATCAGTCAACTCTCTTTCCCGAGCCCATTTGGATACCACATCCAACATCTGGACTTTCATCCACTGAATACCAGAATCTTGCTCGGCTTCCTTAGATGTGGCCATCATCACTTGCGCTTTGGGTAGTTCGAAGGGCGGGTCGAGGACATTGAGATGAAGTCGAGATGCCACACCTTCAGCAAAAAGCTTTGGCATGAGGGCGACCAGATCAGTTTGCGCGACGATTTGCGGCAACTGAAGACTCGCTGACACCTCGCAAACGATATTTCGTGTAATACCGAGCTGACGTAAAAAAGAGTCTATCTGCTGTCGAATCTCGAGATTTTGGCGCAAGGTGACATGGCGGGCATTTGCGAACTGATCCATGGAGACAGTGTCTTGAATATCTGGATGGCCTTTGCGAACAACCAGCGCGGTGGGCACTTTATGTAATGGCACCAGCACCAGTTCGTCTCGAAATCGCAGGTAAGCATTCATCACCAGATCAAGCTCACCTGAGATCAGCGCGTCCTCACTATTGATATTATCTGTATCGAACAGGCGGACCTTCACGCCTGGTGCCTGCTCAGCAATATTGTTCAGCAAATAGGGGACGATAAAACCGTTCGCAAAACCCGGAATCGCGAGATTAAAGATTCGGGATGAACTCGCCGCATCGAAAACTGGATTAATGTCAAAACTGCTCCGGAGAATCGAAAGTGCCTTCCGGACGGGACCGATCAGGGCTTCTGCTGTTGGTGTTGGAATGACGCCTTTTTCGGCACGTCGAAACAGGGGGTCATCAAACTGCTTTCGTAGCCGCGTGAGCGCATTGCTCACGGTCGGCTGAGCCATGTTGAGCTGCTCACCGGCACGCGTAATGTTGCCCGTCATGTATATCGCTTCAAACACATGAAGGAGATTGAGATCTACCTTGCGAAGTGAAAACTCATCCATGACTAATCCCCCGTCTGGAAATCGTGTCGGAAAGACTTAGCGAAAGTCGCCCGAATTTGACATTCACAATATGAATACCGGTCAGTTTTCCTGGGAAATTCAGGAAACTTTATGACGCCCTCGGTCGCTATTTCACTTCCAGCACCCGATTGATAAAAACCTTGTGCGACAGACTTCTCAGCGTTGATTCCTCTAAGTTTTCATTCCGTTTGTTTACGAACACGCAAAATTCATTAATTTGTTGGCCGCTAACATTTCTATATTCCCAGATTTTTTTAATTGAATAAAATCAGATCGTTATATGACTCATTGCCGCTTTTTTTATACTAAACGCAGTTATACATTCAAAATTTGAATAAGCCGTATTCCTGTTTTTTGGATTGTTTGTCCCTCACCCCCGTACATAACGTCGCGCGCAATACGCAAGAGAGTTGGTGTTTTAGCGTGCTCGAGTTCGAGAGGTTGGGTTGAATCCCGCCGGTCACCAACTCCGGGGGGGGGTAGATTCTATGGAACGCGGCGATAACTTTCAGGCCACAGACAGCAATGAACCCATGGGTTCAGAGCAATCCTATGGCGAACAGCATAGCCCGCCAGAGCGCTCCACTCCACAAGCAGACGCGCCTGCCCCTTCAGAACTGAACTCAGCAAGAGAAGTCACGCCTGACGCAGACAATAACGTCAGATTATCGAGCAACGCCGAACTGACTGATGCAGCGATTGAAGACGAAGATCTTCGCCTGACTCTGTCTGATGGTCGTGAACTTATTGTTGCTGGTGGCGGTGTACGTCTCCCAACCATATTCATTGGCGATACCCCTTTACCCGATAGTGTCTTGCTCAACCTGCTCAGCAAAGGTGAAACAGACCGAACCTCTGAGCAGGCCGAGGCGGATCCGCCGCCGAGCGGTGGCAACAATTTCTTCCAGCAATCTGGAGACTCAGGTTTTGAGGATGGGGCATCACCCCGTCGCGTCTCACTCCTGAACGACGAGGAATTCAAGCTTCCGGAAAACGCATCTTCCCCTGATGATCCCGATAGCGGTCGTACCGACCCTATCGCAAGTGACGATGCGTTTTCCGGATACGAAGACGAGCCGTTGAGCGGCAATGTGCTGGCCGACAACGGTGCCGGCGAGGACAGCGATGAGGATGGCAGTCCTCTGAGTGTTACTGCGGGCACATTCTCAACAGCGCAGGGCGGCCAGGTTGTTATAACCGCCAGCGGTGATTTCACTTATACTCCGGCCGAGAATTTCAACGGCACGGATAGCTTTGAATACACCGTTACAGATGGCGTTGCATCAGACACCGCGACAGCGACCATCACCGTCACGCCTGTGAACGATGCACCGGTGGGTGCGGACGGCTCAGCCTCTGGTGCTGAAGACAGCGTCATCACGGGAAGCATCACGGCTTCAGATGTCGATGGCGACAGCCTCAGCTATACCCTCGCCTCTGGCCCGTCCAATGGCTCGGCCACCCTGTCAGGGAACGGCTATACCTACACGCCAGACGCAGACTTTAACGGCTCGGACAGCTTTGATGTCCTGGTCGATGATGGCAATGGCGGCACGGACACCGTCACCATCAGTGTCACCGTCACACCGGTGAATGATGCCCCTGCCGGTGTGGATAGCTCAGCCTCTGGCGCTGAGGACAGCGTCATTTCGGGCAGCATCACGGCGACAGATGTGGATGGTGACACGCTTACCTACACGCTGGCAGCCGCACCTGCGAACGGCTCAGTCACCCTCTCCGGCAATGGCTATACTTACACGCCCGATGCCGACTTCAACGGCTCGGAC